>OFFS01001566.1_pt1 | contig 9786 bp, 9 predicted proteins | sample 1521541 | NCBI WGS metagenome assembly OFFS01 (sample SAMEA3504127, study PRJEB24116) | mouse gut metagenome | biome: mouse gut; feature: mouse-associated habitat; material: faeces | place: Denmark | collected 2011 | reverse complement strand
CCCTGGCAGACTCCAGCATTGCCCATGCTAGACAGTACTCCTTGCAGCCAACCCTGGGCCCTACCCCAGTCTCTCTACTGCATTCTCCTCTTCCTCATTGCTCTGGTTCCCTCAAGGGTGCTGTTTCTGCCACCACCGCCGCTACCGCGATCTGCCCCAGATTATGAAACACTCCTCCTAGAACACTGACCCCGGTGACTGAAAACGCTTTGCACCTCTTTGCCAGAATCATGATCAGCAAACTTAATATTGCGCCTGCAAGACTGTAGATCATGTTTGCGGGATTTCCAAATGTAAAACCAACAAGCACGATCCGCACCAAAGACAACACGCACGCCGTCTTGATATCCATGGCATACAATGCCACAATCACTACCAGGTTAGCCAGCCCCAGCTTGATCCCAGGCACGCCAAAATGGATCGGAAGCAGCGATTCAATATAAGAAAATACAAATGCCAACGCTATCAGCATTCCCAAATAAGCCGTTTTTTTCGCCATAAGCTCCCCTTTCTGTGATACGCCTAGTTGGTACTTCCATCCAGGCCATCTTCCCCGCCGTTTTCAATCTCCACTGTCAGTTGATTCGGCAAGCACACCAGGCTCTCTCCCCGTCCGCCGGCTGGACGTTGCCTGACGCACACCTTATCGGGACAGGAAGCCTCTGTAATATCTGCCTTTCCACCCTCGATTTTCAAAATATTATATCCTCCGTCCTCTTGACGGATTTCCAGGGTAATGTTTTCCGACAACGGATAACGCCCTTTCTCTTTGCCTTTCAAATACACCACGGCTTGCGGTTGACGAGTGCCAAGCTTAGCATAAAGCGCCGCTCCGCCAAACGCCGCCAAAGACAACGCCAATAAAATGCCGATCAAAATGATATCATTTTTCTTCATGAATCTTAAATCCGCTGGAGCAGCGGATCTCTCCATCCTTTCCTATCCACATCGCTTCCACCCCCGCAAGACTTTCCACAAAAGACATCCCCTCTTCAAGCTCCATATTAAAGAGAGCAGTGGAAAGCGCATCCGCCATTCCGGAATCTTTCGTAAGCACCGATACAGAAGAAACATAATTAGGCGGCATCTGGGTAGCCGGGTCTATGATATGGCAGTAGCGCACGCCGTCCACCTCATAATACCGCTGATAATCTCCGCTGGTAACGATGGCGGCGTCTGACAACTCCACTGCGCAAACATATGCCTCGCTGCTTTTTTGGTCTGGGTTCTCCACGCCTACCAGCCAGGGCGTTTCGTCCTCTTTCGCCCCCACGGCGCAGACATTTCCTCCCACGCTGATCAACGCATGTTCTAGTCCAATCTCTCTCGCATACTCTGAGAGCCTGGAGACCGCATAACCTTTCCCAATACTTCCCACGTCCAGAGACATCTTGGAATCTGCCAGATACACCGTGGACGCCTCTTCGTCGAGAATCAAATGATCCATATCGGCGTGCTTTGCCCTGTCAGACAGCTCTTTCTGATCTGGAAGCTGCGCCTGCGCCGGGTTATTTATGCCCTGCTCCCGGTAATCATGCCATAAGGAGAGCACGCTTCCATAAGCGATCTGAAGCTTTCCTCCAGTCTTTTGATACAGTTCCATGCCTAACTTTAACAGCTCTATGATCTCGGATTCCACTTGCACGGGTTGCTTTCCGGCAGCGTCATTGATGCTTTTGATGTTATTGATCCCATCATAAGCATGATAAATATCATAAAGCTTATGGTAATACAGCAGCTTTTCCCAAAGCAGCTTTGTCTTCTCTGAAAACTCTTCCTGGCTTTTTGCATATCCTGTGATCGTTGTCACAGTATCGAAACAGTCAAAAAACTGCGCCTGATAGCGTTTCGGCGTTTGATTTTGAATTTGCACCCAGGCAACCCCTGCAAAAATAGTCAAAACCGCCGCAAGGACTGCTGCACGATATATTTTCTTCACGCTCTCCTCCATCTGTGATCTAGTCAGCACTCTGTTCCCCGAAAAGAGACGCCATCCTTGCAGATATGGCTTTGCAGAATATCTTTTTTAATAACCGATGCGTCCCTGTTTTCATCTGTCATCATTATAGCAGATTTGTCAAAAAACTCAATCTATAATCCTTTTTCTCCCTAAAAGCCACAAACGCTGCAAACATTGTCTCTAAAACATTTTTATGTATGCAAAATGCCATCCGCAAGACTCTGAAAAGCGCAGATGGCATTTGCAATATTTTTTATGAGTTTGGGACATTCTTTTAATTAATTCTCAGCCGATTCTTCCTCAGCATCCTTTGACTGATCGGCATTGGCGTCTTCCTTGTCATCTTTTGACTGATCAGCATCGGAATCCTTTTCTGCATCGTTGCTTTCTTGCTTGGCATCATCAGATTCCTGCTGGTCAGACGATTCCTCTGGATCAGCCTCCTGCGTCTGCTTGATGGTAAAGAATTCATCAAACTTGACTTTCGCCCACTCGTCTTCATTGAGCTCATATTTTACGTCTTCCTTATAGCCGTCGCATACCTCTACATAATGATCGTCCTTACGCTGCTGTACGATAGACTTTTTCTTTTCCTCCGTCTTTTCCTCGTCAAAAGTACTGTCCATATGAACCACGTAGAAATTCTCATCGGTGGTAATCACTTTGCTAACTTCGCCATCTTTTAACTTGTTCGCCGCCTCGATCACTTTATCGTCCAAGGCATAGCTCTCGTCTTTCTCACCATAAGAATAAGGGGTCACTGTATAGCCGGCTTTCTCCGCTGCCGCTGTAAAATCATCTTTGGCAGATTTGCGGAACTCCTTTACCTGCTGTTCTACAGATGCTTTCTCTTCTTCTGTATATTGCTTATTATTGCCTTCCTCATCTGTGGTAGATGTTCTATTAACGCTTACATAGCTAATGGTCTTCTGCGCCGCCTCTTCTTTTGATACCTCGGTGTCCACCTCTGCATCCATGGCTTGGCGCATCTTAGCCTGAATGGTATTGAGGCGCAGCATTTCTTTCACATACTCTTTGGTAGCGCCAAGCTGCCTTAATGCCTTTTTGGAGTTGTCTTCCATAAACTGCTCGGCAGCTTCCTCGATGGCTTTCTGCTCGTTTGCAGTGACTTCCACCTTGTAATCTCCCATATGCTTTTCCAACAAATAAAGCTGCTCGATACTTTCCGTGACACTCTTCTTGACCGACGTCTCCATATCCGTGCCGTCGCCGAACATATCCTGAGTCCACATGCTTGAGCCTCCAAACATTGCTGAAAACTGCGCATCGTAAATAGCCTGCTGGTATCTTGCCATAAAGTTCATAAATCCAAGGGAAATCTCCTGCCCGTCCAAGGTCGCCCCTGTCTGACTCGCATCAATGCCGCCGCACCCTGTCAAAGCGCTAGCACTCAAAACCGCCGCTAACAACAACGCCAGTAATCTCTTAGCTTTCATATCTATATATCCTCCTGTGTATTTCCTTTATCTGTAACATTATAGTTCTTTTTCCTAGTACAAGCAACTATTTTTCGTTGAATTTCACTGATTTTTCACTTTTGCCGCAATCCATCGATAGCGTCATGGTCAACCAAGAGATTTCTGGTATCCTCCAAAATCATATTCACCCGTTCTAAGATGCCCACGCCTTTCTGCTTCAAGTTATGTTGCTTATGATATTCAAAATACGGCTCTTTGGCATCCCGGACAAACTTTAATGCCCCCTGATACTTTTCTGACATCTTGGCGATGTTCGTAGGATCAATCTTTGCCTGAAAATAAAATATAAATTTAATAACATCTTTACTTTCTTTAATTTCAATATAATAGCAACTATGAGCCTTAGCTTTCAACTGTGCGATAGTCAGAAGATTTTCCACCGATTTTGGAGGCTCTCCAAAACGGTCAATCAATTCTTCGAGGATCTCTTCTCTCTCCTCCTGCGTCTCAATCACCGCAATACGCTTATAAATGTCAAGCTTTTGAGACTCATTCGGGATATAGGAAGGCGGAATAAATGCATCCACGTCTAGCTCCAAAGACGTTTCAAACTGTTCCGGCGCAGCTTCCCCTTTCAAGGCTTTGACTGCCTCATTCAACATCTTGCAGTACAAGTCATATCCGACTGCTTCCATATGCCCATGCTGCTGCGCGCCCAGCAAATTCCCTGCGCCCCTTATTTCCAAATCCCGCATGGCGATTTTAAATCCGCTGCCTAGCTCCGTGAATTCACGAATTGCAGACAACCGTTTCTCAGCCACCTCTTTCAGCATCTTATTGCGCTGGTACATCAGGAACGCATACGATGTACGGTTAGAACGCCCCACTCGCCCTCTAAGCTGATAGAGCTGGGACAATCCCAAGTTATCTGCATCCTGGATGATCATAGTATTGACATTGGAAATATCCAGCCCTGTCTCGATGATAGTGGTACTCACCAGCACGTCAATCTCCCCATTGATAAACTGGTACATGATGTTTTCAAGCTCCCGTTCTTTCATCTGTCCGTGGGCAAACGCCACGTTTGCGTCCGGCACCAGCTCTGCAACCTTGGAAGTAACCTCGACAATCTGATTTACCCTGTTAAACACATAATATACCTGACCGCCACGGGCAAGCTCGCGGTTGACAGCCTCCCTAACAATCTCATCGTTATACTCCATGACATAAGTCTGGATCGGAAGCCGGTCCATCGGCGGCTCCTCCAAGACGCTCATGTCACGGATTCCAATCAGGCTCATATGAAGCGTTCTTGGAATAGGCGTCGCCGTCAGCGTCAAGACATCGACAGTTTTCTTCATCTGCTTAATTTTTTCCTTATGAGTCACCCCAAACCGCTGCTCCTCATCAATAATCAGAAGACCCAAATCTTTAAACGAAACGTCTTTCGACAAAATCCGGTGCGTCCCGATCAGGATGTCCACGACTCCCCGCTTCAGGTCCTCCACTGTCTTTTTGATCTGGGCGCCAGTGCAAAAGCGACACATCAAATCTACCCGAACTGGAAAATCCTTCATGCGCTGCACAAAATTGTTGTAATGCTGCTGCGCCAAAATCGTAGTCGGGACCAGATAGGCCACCTGTTTGCCCTCCTGGACCGCTTTAAACGCTGCACGGATGGCAATTTCCGTTTTGCCATAGCCCACGTCCCCGCAAATCAGGCGGTCCATAATTTTTCTACTCTCCATGTCACGTTTCGTCGCCTCGATCGCAAGCTCCTGATCCTCCGTTTCTTCAAAAGGAAATAGTTCTTCAAATTCCCGCTGCCACACTGTGTCTGGTCCATAGACAAATCCATCGGTCTTTTGTCTCGCCGCATATAGCTCCACCAGCTCTCTTGCAATTTCTTTCACCGCCCCTTTGACCCGGTTCTTCGTCTTTGTCCACTCTTGACCGTCTAATCGGTTGATTTTTGGCTTCTTTGCCTCTGCTCCGGCATATTTCTGGATCGCCTCAAGCTGGGTGGCAAGGACATACAAGGTACTGCCTTTGTCATATTCAATCTTGACATAATCTTTTGCCGTCTTCTGGATCTCAATTTTCTCAATCCCACGGTAAATGCCAACGCCATACCGCTCATGCACCACGTAATCTCCCACGCTCAACTCCGTAAAGCTTTGGATCTTTTCCCCCTCATAAATCCTGCGTTTCTTCTTCCGTTTCTGACCGCCGCCAAAAATGTCGCTCTCCGAAATTACAACGAATTTTAAGTCTGGATATTCAAAGCCTTTCTTCAGCTTTCCATAGGCTGTCATTACTTCTCCTGGCTGAACCAAATGTTCGTAATCTGCGCAATAGTAACAGTTGATGCCCTCTCCCTGAAGGTCTTTTGCCAGATGCTCCGCCCGTGTCCTGGAACCAGACAGCAGGATTACCTGATATTTCTGCTTCCGATACCTTTGCAAGTCCTTTACCAATAATTCAAAGCTGCGGTTATAGGGATTGACGCTTCTGCAAAAGATATTATATTTCAACTTAATTTCCAAATCTTTTATATTGATATCTAATGTTGTAAGTGCAATGCCTTTCTTTCGCTGTATTTTAGCAAAAATCTCTCTGCCGGGGCGTAATGCTTCCATCTGTCCTGGCAAAATATATCCCTTTTCTAAGCGGTGGCGCATACTCTCAGAAAATTCCTGTTCCACCACTCTGCCTTTCTCTGCCAGCCGTTCTGGTTCGTCCAAAAATACAATCGTATGCTCTTCGTCAAAATAATCGAGAAAAGATACCGTATCCTTGACAAAATATGTGAGATAGCTGTCCAGCCCGGCACACTGTCCAAGCTCTCTGATTTCTTCGCTCAAAGCCTCTATCGTTGTTTTCAGCCGATGCGCTTCTTCCGTCTTCATTTCCTTTCGAAAAGCTTCGCAGAGCCTGTTTTTTTCCTGCTCCAACAACTCTAATCCCCGCTGGCTTTCCTGTTTTGACAATACGATTTCACTTGCCGGATAAATACGTACTTGCTGCAAATTCTCAATAGAGCGCTGGCTCTCTGCGTCAAAACTTCGAATCGAATCAATTTCGTCTCCCCAAAGCTCAATGCGATAAGGATTTTCCTCCGTCAATGGAAAAATATCCAGGATTCCGCCCCGAATAGAGAACTGTCCAGCGCTCTCAACCTGATAATTCCTTTCATACCCAAGCTCCACCAGGCGGCTTTTTACCAACTCCAATTGCAGCACATCGCCAAGTCCATATTCCAAAACACCTTTCTGTATACAAGAAAGAGGCGTCACCCGGTCCATCAGCGCATCAAAGGTCGTGATCACTGTCACCCTTTCCCGCTCCAGCAAAGCCTTGATCGTCGTCAACCGCTCAGCCGTCAGCAAGTTGCCCCGAATGTCTGATTGATAAAACAGCACGTCCTTTGCCGGATAATACACTGCGTCCCGGTCAAAAAAACGATAATTCTCATAGAGCTCCCTCGCTTTTTGCTCCTCAAAGGTTACAATCACGCCGCTGTTTTTCTCTTCCATCAGGCTATATATGAAATGAGGCTTCTGGGTGTCAATACACCCGGAAACCTGCGCAATGCCCCGTAAACTAATTAATTCTTTTTTTAATTTCTGAAATTCATTCAATCCTAGCAATGGCTCTGTAAAACTTTTCATCTTTCCTCCTATTTACAGTTGAACTGATTCATCGCCTGGTCCGTCTCTCCTTGCACGATCAGAGCCGACGCCATGCACGCACGCTCAAAGGCTTCCTCCACCCATTTGCGCTCTTCTTTGGAAAAACGGCCCAGCACATAATCAGCAAGATCCCATCCTTGCGGCTTCTCCCCCACTCCGATTTTAATTCTCTGAAACTCTTGGGTACCTACATGACCAATAATGCTCTTGATCCCATTATGCCCTCCCGCGCTCCCTTTTTTGCGGATCCTAATCCTGCCAGGGACAAGGCTAATGTCGTCGTATATCACAAGAAGCCCTGTTTCTGGTTCCACTTTGTAAAAATTTAAAATCGCCCCGATGCTCTCTCCGCTGAGATTCATAAATGTCTGAGGCTTCACCAGCAGCACTTTCTGCCCTTCGATCACCCCGCTCCCGCACAATGCCTTATGTTTTTTCTCCCGGATGCTGATCTGATATTTATCTGCCAGCAAATCAACGGCGTCAAATCCCACATTATGGCGCGTCCTCTCATATTTTGACGACGGGTTTCCCAGCCCTGCAATCACAAACATAACTAACGTCTCCTTTTTCTAATCTTATGTATCAATTGAGGAATCCAAAATACAACAGCACTACCGCCCCTAAGATAATCCTGTACCAGCCAAATGCTTTAAAATCATGTTTCCTGATATATCCCATCAAAAACCGTATCACCAGCACTGATACCGCAAATGAAACCGCCATTCCCATCAATAATATGCTCAATTCCTGCCGGGTGAAAGATAAGCCGAATCCAAGCAGCTTCAGAAAGCTTGCTCCAAACATCACAGGAATTGCCAGGTAAAAGGTAAATTCCGCTGCCACGGATCTCGATACTCCAATCAGCAAGGCCCCGACGATCGTCGCTCCTGACCGCGACGTTCCAGGAAAGACGGCGGCTACAAGCTGAAAGAGGCCGATAATAAAGGCAACCTCCCATGTCAGCTCAGAGGTGCTGCAGATCACGGGCTTGTTTCCCTTATTGAGACTTTCTACCACCAAGAAGATAAATCCCACTGTAATCAGCATCACCGCCACGATCCAGAAATTATACAAATGTTCGTCAAGCCAGTCTCCAAATACGACGCCAACTACGCCCGCTGGAATGCAGGCTACCAAAATCTTCCCCCAGAGTTCCATAATATCCCAGTCTATTTTGTTCCTTTGATTCAATCGAAATGGAAATATTTTATTCCAGAACATCAGCACCACCGCAAGAATCGCTCCTAACTGCACCACCACTAGAAACATATTCCAAAATTCCCCAGACACATCCATAGGCATAATTTTTTCCAGCAAAATCATATGTCCCGTACTGCTCACCGGCAGCCATTCTGTAATCCCTTCCACAATTCCATATATTACCGCTTTGATAATTTCTGCCATAATCTCTATCGCTTCCTTTCCATATCAATGCTTATCTGACGCTGCGCTTTCACCACCCACAGCACGACCGCAAATGCAACTCCGTTACAGTATATCACACTATGGCAAAATTTAGGCATAAAACTGATTAATTTTTTATAAATCTTTATCCATTCCTTTATGCCCTGAAAGTGGCAAATCCTGCGTCAAGGCCTTGTTCCTTGTCATGATTATATTTTAACGTCATAATACAGACAAAAAATGCTCCTGATTTTACGAAAGTTACACCATAAGAGCATACAGAACTGGATAAGGCAGCAACGTAAATTAAAAATAGGAAAGTTTTGCCGCACAACTCCATAAGCCAGGATTGGTCAGGCAGCCTCCAGAATAATAAAAAATGAATATCAGATTTTTTTATTGACAATTTCCGTTTTTTTCCTTTTAATTATAGTAAGCCATGTATTAATAAAAAGAAGAGGAGCGTGTGTTATGAAAATTAATCAACGATTGAAGCTAAACATTGCAGCATTACTATTATTTCTAATTTTTTCCCTCGCTATGCCGCAGTCCATATACGCCGCCAAGAAACCGGCGCAAGTCAAGAATTTAAAATGTGGCGTGACCACGGGAAGCAGTATCAATATATCTTGGTCCCTGCAAAGCGGCGTATCTGGCTACCATATTTTTCGCGCCTCCTCATACGACGGTCCCTATCAAATCATCAAAACAATATCAGCAGGAAACAACGCATTCTGTAACATGAATCTTCCAGGCGGCAGAGAATATTATTATAGAGTCCGCGCTTATACCTACCGCAGCGGAACAACAACCAATGGCAAATTTTCCAAAATTCTTGCCGCTCGGACGAAGTGCGCTTCTCGTCCGGCCTCATCCTGTCTCGATCGTCACATGGATGGGGCTTTGTTCATTGCGCTCCGTGTATTTGGCACGGGGCGCTTTTTCATGCGTCCGGCAATTTGAGTCCCCCCGATGGCGCGGACGGGCCGTGCAGGGAAATAAAGAAAAGAGATATTTTAAGGAGGAAATTGCAGCATGAGGAACCTGAGCAAAACGCTGGCGCTGCTGCTGGCGGTGGTCCTGCTGGAGAATGTCAGCGTATTCCTCCCCCCGGAGAGCGTCCCCAACGTGCTCAAGCCCACCAGCCAGCTCTTCGCCGTGCTGAAAAAGGGCGCGGTGTACTCCCTGGCGGCGGTGTCCATGAACCTGCTCAACGGCTTTACCGGCCTGTTCTCCCTGGGGCAGGCGGGCTTTATGCTCATCGGTGCCTACACCTACGCCATCTTTA
>OFFS01001560.1_pt1 | contig 9829 bp, 7 predicted proteins | sample 1521541 | NCBI WGS metagenome assembly OFFS01 (sample SAMEA3504127, study PRJEB24116) | mouse gut metagenome | biome: mouse gut; feature: mouse-associated habitat; material: faeces | place: Denmark | collected 2011 | reverse complement strand
AGAGACTGGGCACAACGATCATCTACGTAACACATGACCAGACAGAGGCTATGACACTTGGTACAAGAATCGTAGTTATGAGCGCTGGTATCGTTCAGCAGGTAGATACTCCTCAGACACTGTATGATCGTCCGTGCAACTTGTTCGTAGCAGGATTCATCGGATCTCCTCAGATGAACTTTGTAGACGCTAAGTGTAAGGTTGAAGGCAAGAAGGTTTCTCTCGTTGCAGGACCTGCTTCCATCGAACTTCCGGAATCTAAGGCTAAGAAGCTGATCGACGGAGGATACAATGGAAAGACTGTTATCCTTGGTATTCGTCCTGAGGATGTACATGATGAGCCGGACTTCCTTGCTAAGTCTCCAAACACGATCATCGAAGCTAAGATCCGTGTATATGAGATGCTTGGTGCAGAAGTATTCTTACACTTCGATTACGAAGGAGCTACCATGACTGCAAGAGTTGATCCTAGAACATCTGCAAGAAGCGGAAGCACAGTTAAGTTTGCACTGGATGCTGACAGGATCCACGTATTTGATAAAGAGACAGAGAACACAATTACAAACTAGTATAATAAAGACAAAGAAGCCGGACACTATATGGTGTCTGGCTTTCTTTTCTATAAAACAGAGGATACTCTTGTATATACGGGTTATTCTGTGATAGAATGTAACATGTATGTAAATACAGTCTTATTGCTACAGAACAGGAGGGTGTTCCCATGTTATCGAATCAGATATTACATAAAGCAGTGCAGGATATGAAGAGCATCACCGGGTTGGAGTGTGCGGTGTGGGACATGAAAGGGATCTGTCTGGTCATGACGAATGAGAGGATGACATCACAGGAAACACTGGTCGCTTCATTTTGCAGGACACTGACAGATGTACCGACGGATGAGATCCGGTTCAAGATCAAGAAGGATGTGGGGATATTCCTTGTAAAAGATGACGAGGATCCATGTTATTGCCTTGTGTTGAAAGGCAGCTGCCCGCAGATAGAGATGGCGGGGCGGATGGGGATCAGCCAGCTTGAGAATCTGCTCTTCGCCTATAAGGAGAAGATGGATAAGAATCGCTTTATCCAGAATCTGATCCTGGATAATATGCTGTTGGTCGATGTCTATAATCAGGCGAAGAAGCTTAAGATACCGGTAGAGCTGAGACGCTGCGTGTTCCTGATCGAGGCAAAGAATGAAGGGGACAACCTGATCCTTGAGACTTTGAAGGGGCTCTATGCTACCGGGACGAAGGATTTCGTAACCGCGGTAGATGAGAAGCGTGTGATACTTGTAAGGGCGCTGGAGAGTACGGATGACTATCCGCATTTGGAGCAGATCGCCAAAGAGCTGGTAGACACGCTGAATATGGAAGCTATGGTCAGCGTGAGGATCGCTTATGGGACGATCATCAGTGAATTAAAGGATGTATCGAAGTCCTACAAAGAAGCTGACATGGCATTGGAAGTGGGACGGGTATTTTATGCGGACAAGAATATCCTTGCCTATAATGAACTGGGGATCGGGCGGCTGATCCATCAGCTGCCGGCTTCTTTGTGTACGATGTTCTTGAATGAAGTGTTCGATGAGGATGTGGCGGATGATTTTGAGGATGAAGAGTTAGTTACGGTATATACCTTCTTCGACAATAACCTGAATATCTCCGAGACGGCACGGCAGCTCTATGTCCACCGGAATACGCTGGTGTACAGGCTGGAAAAGATTCAGAAGCGGACAGGCTTAGACGTCAGGGTATTTGAAGACGCGCTGACCTTCAAGATCGCCATGATGGTGGCGGATCATATGAGATATATGCGGGAATAGAAGAAATCAGATTGCAGGAATACAGGAAGAAAACAGGAGGAGAATAAGAAATGGTGAAATTGTATGATACAGGAGTCTATCTGCTGAATGGAACAGAAGTTGTGACGTCGGCAGAGGAAGTGAAGGCAAAGACGGGAAAGGAAGCGGTTCCTGCGGAAGCGGCAAAGGGAACGATGGCGTACGGGATCCTTGCGGCACATAATACATCCGGGAATATGGAGCGTCTTCAGATCAAATTTGATAAGCTGACGTCCCATGATATTACCTTTGTGGGGATCATCCAGACGGCAAGGGCGTCCGGGCTTGAGAGATTCCCGATCCCCTATGTGCTGACCAATTGTCATAATTCTCTGTGCGCAGTCGGAGGAACGATCAATGAGGATGACCATATGTTTGGCCTGAGCTGTGCGAAGAAATACGGCGGGGTGTATGTACCGCCTCATCAGGCAGTGATCCATCAGTATGCGCGCGAGATGCTCGCAGGCGGCGGAAAGATGATCCTTGGATCAGACAGCCATACCCGTTACGGCGCATTGGGAACGATGGCGATGGGCGAGGGCGGACCGGAGCTTGTGAAGCAGCTGCTGAATAAGACCTATGATATCAGGATGCCGGGCGTGACGGCGATCTATCTGGACGGCGAACCCATGAAGGGCGTCGGCCCGCAGGATGTGGCGCTTGCGATCATCGGCGCTACTTTTGGCAATGGATATGTGAATAATAAGGTGATGGAATTCGTGGGTCCGGGCGTGGACAAGTTAAGCGCTGATTTCCGTATCGGTATAGATGTTATGACTACGGAGACCACTTGTCTGTCGTCCATCTGGAAGACGGATGAGAAGATCCGGGAATTCTATGAGATCCATGGAAGAGAAGAAGATTATAAGGAATTGAATCCGGAATCGGTTGCATATTATGACGGAATGGTCTATGTGAACTTGAGTGAGATCCGTCCGATGATCGCGATGCCTTTCCATCCGTCCAATGTATATACGATCGACGAGGTGAACGCGAATCTTAAAGAGGTTCTTTACGATGTGGAGCAGAAGGCGCTGGTAAGCCTTGATGGAGCGGTGGATTATACGCTGCAGGATAAGATCGTGGACGGCAGGCTGTATGTGGAGCAGGGGATCATCGCGGGATGTGCCGGCGGCGGTTTCGAGAATATCTGTGCGGCGGCAGACATCATCCGCGGGAAGTATATCGGCTCAGACGAATTTACGTTCAGCGTCTATCCGGCGAGTACGCCGATCTATATGGAACTGGTGAAAAATGGTGCGGTTGCCGATCTTATGCAGGCGGGAACTATCGTAAAGACTGCGTTCTGCGGACCTTGCTTCGGCGCGGGAGATACGCCTGCGAACAATGCATTCTCTATCCGCCATTCTACGAGGAACTTCCCGAACCGCGAGGGATCGAAGCTCCAGAGCGGACAGATCTCTTCGGTGGCGTTGATGGATGCGCGTTCGATCGCGGCAACGGCGGCGAATAAGGGCTTCCTGACGCCTGCGACAGATCTGGATGTGGAATATAAGGGACGGAAATACCATTTTGACCGGAATATCTATGCGAACCGTGTGTTTGACAGTAAGGGTGAGGCGGATCCTTCGGTTGAGATCAAGTTCGGGCCGAATATCAAGGACTGGCCGGCGATGCCTTCCCTGCCGGAAAATCTCCTGCTGAAGGTAGTATCGGAGATTCATGATCCGGTTACGACGACGGACGAGCTGATCCCTTCCGGCGAGACATCCTCTTACCGTTCAAATCCGCTGGGGCTTTCGGAGTTTGCGCTGTCAAGAAAAGACCCGGCGTATGTGGGAAGGGCGAAGGAAGTTCAGAAAGCCCAGAAGGCCATCGAGGCAGAGCAGTGCCCGGCAGAGGCTTTCGAGGAATTAAAGCCGGTGATCGGGAAGATTACAGAAACTTATACGGAGATAGACCGGACAAACCTTGGTATCGGCAGCACCATTTTCGCGGTGAAACCGGGAGACGGCTCGGCGAGGGAGCAGGCGGCGTCCTGCCAGAAAGTGCTCGGCGGCTGGGCGAATATTGCCAATGAATATGCCACAAAGCGTTACCGCTCCAATCTGATCAACTGGGGCATGCTACCGTTTATTACAGAGGAGGAGCACACGGCGCTCAGCTTTAAGAACGGCGACTATATCTTTGTGCCGGAAATCCGGAAAGCAGTTGAAGAAAAAGCGGCAGAGATTAAGGCTTACGTGGTCGGGGATTCTCTGAAGGAGATTATGCTGAAGCTTGGGGATATGACTGATGCGGAGCGGGAGATTATCCTGAAGGGATGCCTCATCAATTATTATCGAGGATAAAGAAAAGGAATTAAATATATGGCATATTGCATAAAAACACAGGTAAAAATCTGTGAAAAGATACAAAAGATGCAAAAAATGCATAAAAAAAGCTATCTTTATTGCGAGTTATATGTCATAATTTAATATATAGCATCAAGGTTAAAACACAAAAGATCATTAGAGGAGGACGATTTATGAAAAAGAAAATAATCGCAGCATTACTTGCAGGCGCAATGGTATTTTCACTTGCTGCATGCGGAGGTTCCGGGGGTTCCGGCGACTCAGGAGATTCCGGAGACGGAGGGGATGACAAAAAGGCAGATATGAAGATTGCCATGGTCACAGACTCCGGCGACATCACAGACCAGAGCTTTAACCAGACGACATATGAGACTTGTAAAGCATGGAGCGAGGAGAACGGCGTTGAGTTTAACTACTACAAGCCCGAGAGCGACTCCGATGAGGCAAGGAACGCCAGCGTAGACCAGGCGGTTGCAGACGGGGCAAATGTAGTCACATTGCCGGGATATATGTTCGCGGCAACGATCGTAGCGCAGTCCGAGCTGTATCCGGACGTTAAGTTTGTAGCGCTTGACGTAGGAGCAGGGGATCTCTGTGAAAAAGGCGTAGGCGAGGGCTATGATTATAACCCGGACAATTATGACGTGACAGAGTACTACAATACAGAAAATGTATACTGCTGTACTTATCAGGAAGAGCTTTCCGGCTATATGGCAGGCTACGCGGCAGTTAAGTTAGGCTATAAGCACCTTGGATTCCTGGGCGGCATGAGCGTTCCGGCGGTTACCCGTTTTGGATACGGATATCTGCAGGGAATTGATGCGGCGGCAGAGGAGCTTAAGATCACGGATCAGATTGAAGTTGAGTATGTATGCGGCGGACAGTTCTACGGCGACGCAGATATTACAGCTTACATGGATACATGGTACAGCTCCAAGGGCGTTGAGGTTGTCTTTGCATGCGGCGGCGGTATCTACACATCTGCGGTAGAGGCGGCGAAAAAGACAGGCGGCAAGGTTATCGGCGTTGACTCTGACCAGTCACCGATTATCGGGGAAGACATTACGGTAACTTCTGCTATGAAGGGCCTTGCGGCAACAGTTAATACGATGCTTACAGACATCAAGGACGGGAAATGGGACGAGCATAAAGGAAAGATTGACAACCTTGGCTTAGTATCTGAGAATCCTGAGGAAAATTACGTTCAGCTTCCGCTGGAGACGACTCAGTGGGCAGACGGGTTCTCACAGGATGATTACAAAGCGCTTGTAAAAGCAATGTATTCAGGTGAGGTAAAGGTTTCCAACGATATTACGGCTATGCCGAAGACAAAAGTAAAAGCAAATGACTATGGCAGCATTAAGTAAGTGACAGGTTTAAGCGGCAAAGGAGTAGGTTCATATGCCTGCTCCTTTTCTTAATATAGAGGCTTAAATACAGGATGAAGGAGGGAAGTAAAGGATGGATAAGCAGGCGTATGCGATTGAGATGTTGAATATCACCAAGAGATTTCCGGGCATCATTGCAAACGACAACATCACACTGCAGTTAAAAAAAGGCGAGATCCATGCATTGCTGGGAGAGAATGGAGCAGGGAAGTCAACGCTTATGAGCGTGCTTTTCGGGCTGTACCAGCCGGAGGAGGGCGAGATTCACAAGGACGGAAAGAAAGTGGAGATCAACAATCCTAATGATGCGAATGATCTGGGAATCGGGATGGTCCATCAGCATTTTAAGCTGGTGGAATGTTTCAGCGTTCTCGATAACATTATCTTGGGCGTGGAGACGACAAAGGGCGGATTTCTCCAGAAGGATGAGGCGAGGAAGAAAGTGGTTGCGCTTTCTGAAAAGTATGGGCTGTTCGTGGATCCGGATGCACTGATTGAAGATATTACGGTAGGCATGCAGCAGAGGACGGAGATACTTAAGATGCTCTACCGGGACAATGAGATCCTTATCTTTGATGAGCCGACGGCGGTGCTGACGCCTCAGGAGATAAAAGAGCTGATGGAGATTATGAAAAATCTGGCAGCGGAGGGCAAGAGCATACTGTTCATCACCCATAAGCTGGCAGAGATCATGCAGGCGGCAGACCGGTGCAGCGTGTTGAGGAAAGGAAAATATATCGGAACCGTCGATGTCAAAGATACGACGCCGGAAAAGCTTTCGGCGATGATGGTAGGCCGGGATGTCAACTTTGTGGTGGAGAAAAAAGACGCCGAGCCGGGAGAAGTAGTGCTTGACATCCAGGGAATGACAGTTGCGTCTAAGCATCATAAGAAGAATGCGGTCAACAATGTGTCCCTGCAAGTCCACAGGGGAGAGATTGTCTGCATTGCCGGGATAGACGGAAACGGGCAGACGGAGTTCGTGTACGGGCTTTCGGGATTGGAGCCCTTAAGCAGCGGAACAATCACGATGAACGGCGCGGACATTACACATATGCCGATACGCAAGCGCCTGACAGCGGGCATGAGCCATATTCCGGAGGACAGGCATAAACACGGACTTGTGCTGGATTATTCGCTGGAGGACAATATTGTCCTGCAAAGGTATTTTGAACCGCAGTTTACCAACGGCGCGGGATTCCTGAAGAGAAAGGAAATCCGGGAGTATGCAAACCGGCTGATCGAACAGTATGACGTGCGCTCCGGGCAGGGAGCTGTCACGAAAGCACGTTCCATGTCGGGGGGCAATCAGCAGAAAGCGATTATTGCCAGGGAGATAGACAAGAATCCGGAGCTTCTGATAGCGGTACAGCCGACAAGGGGGCTGGACGTGGGAGCGATCGAATATATACATAAACAGCTTGTGGCTCAGAGAGATGCGGGGAAAGGAGTCCTGCTCATAAGCCTGGAGCTTGACGAAGTTATGAATGTTTCCGACAGGATCCTTGTCATGTATGAGGGTGAGATAGTGGGAGAATTTGACCCGAAGGAAGTCACGGTGGAGGAGCTGGGGCTTTACATGGCAGGTTCTAAGAGAAAGGAGGCAGCGGCGAATGAATAAGAATACAAAACAGAGCATTTTAAGAAATGACGGATTTCAGACAATTATAGCATCGCTGCTCTGTATCGTGATCGGCCTTCTGGTAGGGTACGTGGTGCTGCTTGTCATCAATCCTGGCGGCGCGGCAGGAGCGATTGCGGCGATTCTGAAGAATTATCTTTATTATCCCAGCCAGGCTGCGGTAATGAAGTACCTTGGAACGACTCTTGTAAAGGCGTCCGCGCTTCTGATGTGTTCGCTGTCCGTGCTGTTTGCCTATAAGGTAGGGCTTTTCAATATCGGTGCGGCGGGCCAGTATGTGGTGGGAGCGGGAGCATGCCTCTACTTTGGGCTGAAGTTAAACATGCCCTGGATTGTGTGCCTTCTGGCAGCGGTTGTGCTGGCAGCGGCGGTGGGCGGAGTGTCCGGCGCGCTGAAAGCGTATTTTAATGTAAACGAGGTTATCTCCTGCATTATGCTGAACTGGATATCCCTCTATATCGTCAACATGGTCCTGACTGGGGTAAAGGAGCAGTCCACACCTTATACGAGACCTCTGTCCAGCGTGAATAAAAGCGCCCTCGTACCGACGCTTGGCCTTGATAAGATGTTTTCAAACAATGAGTTTGTGACGCTGGGAGTTCCGCTGGCAGTGGTGATGGCGATTGTGATATGGGTTCTTTTAGAGAAGACGAAGTTCGGCTATGAGCTGAAAGCGACCGGCATGAACAAGCAGGCGGCAAAATACTGCGGCATGCATGAAAAGACGAATATTATCCTGACGATGATGATTGCCGGCGGTCTGGCGGGCTTTGGCGCGGGTATCTTTTACTTAAGCGGCATCGAGCAGTGGATGGTTCAGCAGACGAGCGTTCCTGCTATGGGATTTAACGGGATTGCGGCTGCGTTCCTGGGAGGATTAAACCCGATCGGAACAATCTTTTCATCCTATTTTATACAGCATATTACAAGCGGCGGTACATACGTGGACAAGACGATGTACTGCACGCAGATTTCAGACCTGATTTCGGCGTTTATCATCTATCTGTGCGGTTTCGTCCTTTTCTTCAAGCTGTGGCTGAACCGTTACCTGGATAAAAAAGACGAGAAACGTCTTGCGAGGACACAGGAAGGAGGCGAGGCATAATGTTGTTGTTGATTCAGTATACTTTAATCTTTGCGTCCGTTTTAGTGCTGGTAGCTCTCGGAGGATGCTTTTCGGAGCACAGCGGGGTTATAAATATCGGATTAGAGGGAATCATGGTTATGGGGGCTCTTGGAGGCGCGCTGATGATGAAGTTTCTTCCTGGTACGGCGGCAGCTCCGGTTGTTGTGCTGCTGGTTGTGCTGGCAAGCGTGCTGGTGGGAATCGTCTTTGCCCTTCTTCTTGGAGTGGCGGCGATTAATTTTAAGGCTGACCAGACGCTTGTAGGAACTGCGCTCAATCTTCTGGGCCCGGCGGCGGCAGTCGTTATCGTGAGGGCGATCAATACGGCCGAGAGCGCGGATAACGTATCGTCTACAGTCGCCTACGGCCATGCGAAAAAGGCATTTCTCATGAACATCGGGAAATTTGAGTTTAACTGGTCTATGCTGATCGCTCTGCTGGTGCTGATCGGAGCGTATGTGATACTGTACAAGACAAAGTTCGGCCTCAGGCTCTGTGCCTGCGGCGAGCATCCGCAGGCGGCGGATTCTGTAGGAATCAATGTATATAAGATGCGCTATGCGGGCGTGGTCATTTCGGGGGCGCTTGGCGGCCTTGGAGGGCTTGTGTATATCACAGCGGGAGTCAGCGAGTGGAAGTTTGAAAACGGAGTTGCGGGATTTGGGTTCCTTGCGCTGGCAGTTATGATATTCGGCCAGTGGAAGCCGGTGAACATCGGCCTGGCGGCCCTGCTGTTCGCCCTGTTCCGTGCGCTGAGCAACGTGTATACCGGCATCGACCTGCTGGTCGCCCTGAATCTGCCCAGCACCGTATATAACATGTTCCCCTACATCATCTCCCTGGTGGTGCTGGTCTTCGTCTCCAAGAAGTCCAGAGCCCCCAAGGCGGAGGGCATCCCCTACGACAAGGGACAGCGATAAGCTTTTGAAGGAATGGTGAAAGACGATGAAAAATTATTCTGAAGACGCCAGCCGTCTCTATCACATCCAGGTTGCTCCCGGCGAGGTGGGCCGCTACGTGATCCTCCCCGGCGACCCCAAGCGCTCGGCAAAGATCGCCCAGTACTTTGACGGCCCCGCCCTGGTGGCCGACAACCGGGAGTACGTGACCTACACCGGCACCCTGGACGGGGTGAAGGTCAGCGTCACCTCCACCGGCATCGGCGGGCCCTCGGCCTCCATCGCCATGGAGGAGCTGGTCCGCTGCGGCGCGGACACCTTCGTCCGCATCGGCACCTGCGGCGGGATGCAGACCCCGGTGAAGAGCGGCGACATCGTGGTGGCCACCGGCGCCATCCGCATGGAGGGCACCAGCCGGGAGTACGCCCCCATCGAGTTCCCCGCCGTGGCGGACCTGGAGGTCACCAACGCTCTGGTGGCCGCCGCCAAGGGGAAGGGCTTCGATTTCCACACCGGCGTTGTCCAGTGCAAGGACTCCTTCTACGGCCAGCATGAGCCGGAAGTGAAGCCGGTGAGTTATGAACTTCTCAATAAGTGGGAAGCATGGAAGCGTCTGGGC
>OFFS01001558.1_pt1 | contig 9854 bp, 5 predicted proteins | sample 1521541 | NCBI WGS metagenome assembly OFFS01 (sample SAMEA3504127, study PRJEB24116) | mouse gut metagenome | biome: mouse gut; feature: mouse-associated habitat; material: faeces | place: Denmark | collected 2011 | reverse complement strand
TATTTAAAATTTATTCTTTAAACTTTTTTTAAAAGTCCAGACTTTATCCCCCTCCTGGTCCACCCTCTGACTGTTCCACATCCCATACCTCCTCCCCACACCCCTGTCTCCACGTGGATGCCCCCACCCCCACCCCACCTGACCTCTAAACTCCCTGGGGCCTCCAGTCTCTTGAGGGTTAGGTGCATCATCTCTGAATGAACACAGACCTGGAAGTCCTCTACTGTATGTGTGTTGGGGGCCTCATATCAGCTGGTGTATGCTGTCTGTTTGGTGGTCCAGTGTTTGAGAGATCTCAGGGGTCCAGATTAATTGAGACTGCTGGTCCTCCTACAGGATCACCCTTCTCCTCAGCTTCTTTCAGCCTTCCCTAATTCAACAACAGGGGTCAGCTGCTTCTGTCCATTGGTTGGGTGCAAATATCTGCATCTGACTCTTTCAGCTGCTTGTTGGGTCTTTCAGAGGGCAGTCATGATAGGTCCCTTTTTGTGAGTGCTCCATAGCCTCAGTAATAGTGTCAGGCCTTGGGACCTCCCCTTGAGCTGGATCCCACTTTGGGCCTGTCACTGGACCTTCTTTTCCTCAGGCTCCTCTCCATTTCCATCCCTGTAATTCTTTCAGACAGGAACAATTATGGGTCAGAGATGTGACTGTGGGATGGCAACCCCATCCCTCACTTGATGTCCTGTCTTCCTGCTGGAGGTGGGCTCTATAAGTTCCCTCTCCCTACTGTTGGGCATTTCATCTAAGGTCCCTCCCTTTGAGTCCTGAGAGTCTCTCACCTCCCAGGTCTCTGGTGCATTCTGGAGGGTCCCCCCAACCTCCTATTTCCTGAGGTTGCCTGTTTACATTCTTTCTGCCAGACATCAGGACTTCAGTCATTTTCCCTCTACCAATACCAGATCAGGTTTCCCTCTCCCCACACCAACTGCCCCCTACCATGTTAGGGAGGGAGGGAAGGACCTGGGAGGGAAAGTGATCCTGTTTGTTTAAAAATGACTTTCATTATGATGTGTTAGACTTAGGACTAGCTCTGGATGCTGTATGCTGGCTCTTATGGGACTCTGTTACAGAACACTCCTCTGAAGTGCTCTAGGCATCCCTGCAGCAGAGGCTCTGCCTGGGTTCATCCAGCTACCTCCTAAATCTTCTCTATCCAGAGAACACTATTCACTAGAAATAGGCAGAAACTGCAGAGACCCGGGTTCAAGGGTGGCAATCTCAGGTCTACAGGCAGTATTTCTCAATAAAAGTGTAGTTTCTTCCAACCATGGTTATGCACTCCTTTAAATCCCATCACTTAAAAGTTATAAACAGGAGGATCTCTGTGTGTTCAAAAACAGCAAGCTCATAACATATCAGAGAGTTTGGAATGGAGGAAGACACTCACTGAGTATCAAACATATTGTTTCCTGGACAGAAGGTCCTGAAGACTAGATCCATGTAAACTCTGATGTGTTCTCTTTCTGGCTGTGACCATCAGGTTGTCCATGAGCAGAAAGAAGCCCACAAAAGTCACTCCACAGGATCCTCCCAGGCTTTGTTCCTACTTCATCTGAGAGACAACCAAGCAAGACCAGATTTTTTTTATTGCTTGTTCTTCTTCTGCATGACCAGGTCCTTCTGCTCAGCAGTACTATAGCCTTTGCTCCAGACTATCCTGTTCCTGATAATTAGAGTATGTGTTCTTAGTGGAGGGGTATCAAAAAGCATGCACACACTGGAATAAAAATGCAAGTGTTTACAAAGGATACCAGTGGTTGATGATCAGCCAGGCAAGCAAAGCAGCCAGCTTCTGGGGGAAAGAGCAAACAGTATTTCAAGACAGAGGCTGAAAATGAAACCCAATGAGATCTTCTAGAAAATGAAGAAAATGCATGAAAAAGTGCATGAAAAAAAAATACCACATGCCTATACTATACAAAAAAGAAAATATACACACACACAAAAACACACATATCCGCAGCCTATCCACCACACACAGAGTATGTAAATGAGAGCAAAATACCAAAAAAAAAGCACCTCGTGCTGCAAGAACACATTCGTTTAGTTATAGCATACCAGCAATTTGAGCGGTATCTTACACTATGCTAAACAAAAGGTGGAAGATACAATTGCTATGGTGAGCATGCTTTGCTTGGCCAGACTATGCTGAAGTGGTTGCATAAAATTTCCTCTTGCAATCTTAAATCTCTGACACCATGTCCCTAGCTTGTCAGAATCCCTACCCACATCCATAGTCATCCAGTCAACAGGAGAATGCAATCTACAGAAAAGGAGAATACTCCAGCCTCATTGACAAAAAACATGGCTAACACTCTGCTAGTCAGAGTTCAGTCAGTGTGAGTCTGTCCTGGGCAGATTAAAAAGATTGTCTTGAAATGTAGACAGCAAAGATGAGAAATGCCACATGTCACCCCAAAAAAGATGACATCAAGAACTGCTCATTTGGCATTTGCAAAGGGATTCCCCCCACCCTTGCAAGCTGCTTCTCACATGTGAATTATATGACTGATGCCAAGCAAATAAGCCACAAGCCCTGACTTCACTCACTTAAAGCTCTGTGCACTGAACCCTGTAGGCGTGTGGTGTATTATTGAACTGTACTCATCTTTGGGCTGAAGTATTAAGCAGAGGTGGATTTGCTTGCTGATAATCCACTTTCTCACAAGAAGCTCATTCCCCAGAAATATTTGTGCTTGGACATAGACCTGAACAATTGGCTGTCATGAGGTATGTACTTAGATTGCTGTGTGGATGAGTAAGATGATGGATGAAAGCACAGGTAGGTGGATGAGCTCGTCTAGAAGTTACAAGGGCAGATGGAGCTAACCATTAGCCTGACAAAGCTGCCTGTCTCTACCTGTTGTTCCTGACTCTGGAAGTCACTGGCCTCTTCCTATTGGTCCTTATGGAGCCCCTTTAAGTCCCACAAGTACTGCAGCACCAGTGCCTCATCTTCCAGCACTTTCTTATTCCTGTGCCTCCTCAGCATGTCTACCTTCTTCTTCAGCTGATTCAGTTCCATCAGAAGGTGGCTCTGCAGGTTTCTGCAAACACCCAATGCATACAAAGCCCCTGCTATCCTTTTCCTATTAACTTATAAGAAACACCATCAACCCCACCAGACCCTGGTTCTCAGGAAGACCTAGATAAGAACTCAGGACATCTAGGTGAGCTGCACTCAGAAAGCAAAAATTAGAGAACAGCAAATTCCAGAAACACTCATGCTACTTCCAAAAGTCCCAACACTAAGAGGGATCCATGTTTCCTAAAAAGAAGAAGTGGACTACAGTTGTCCCTACCTGTCCATCCTAATGGAGAAACATCACGAAGGAATGGGCAAAGGCACTATGAATTGGAAAGGAGAAACAAGGGGAATACTTGCTATACATGGGTCTGCTGGTAACTAGCTCTCTACAGATCCTGACTCAGCCCCGGGGGTCAAGAAGACCTCACATGATACAAATAGTTCTTCTGTCAAGACCAGGGTTTCTCAATTTACCAAATGCTGTGGATGCTTTAATGCAGTGACCTCCCAAACTTAAGATTATTTTCATTGCTACTTGGGTACTATAATTTTTGTACTGTTATAAGCCATAATAGAAGTGTCTGAGATAAAGGATTGTCTGATACACAACCTCTGTGAAAGGGTCCTTTGACCTTTTTTTTTTACCCCAAAAAGTGTTTCAACCCACAGGTTTACAACAGAAAAATCTAAAGGCTCCTGTGTGAAGTGGCAGAAAGCAAGAACCAGAGCTCGAGAGTCTCCTGTGCAGGATCAAAAGCAGAGATGGCAATTCTACAGCTCATGTGCTCCCAAGCAAGACAGACAGTTACCTATAGCAGCCTTTCTCTTTGCCAGGAATTCAAATGTCTCTGAGGCCTCAGTGTACACATTCTGTAAGCTCTGCAGGTCCAACATTACCTGCTTAGTCTCCACTTTCAATTTTTCATAGTAAGGATTTGATCTGTGGTTGGGCCTGGCCCCAAGAGCAAAGAGTCCCAAGAACACAGGCTTCAAGGGTCACCTGAATCCAGGATGGATTCTGAACTATCCAAGCTCACAGTATGTTACCTTCTACCTCCTATGTACTAGGATCATCTAAGCTTATTAATCTTGCTATCTTGTCCAAAGGTCTCCAGAGGCTGGGTGTCCAGGTGGTTAGAGTTCTGGTTGTTTGAGCTCCCGCATAGGCCTGGAGGGACAGACGAGGTCTCTAAACTCTCAGTAGTTTATGGCACAGGTGTGGGTATACAGAAACTATGAGGACATTTCTCCTTTTTTTTTTCTTTCAGAACAAGGACTCTTGATCTTTGGCCTAGTCCTATGAATTTGGCCAAACTATATAATCCACATTTCAGGGAGAATTACCCAGAATGAGGAGGTCATGGTGAATTCACCACAGAACTCAAATATTTCATCAAGTTGAACACATAATGCAAGTGCATTGTTGCTTGAAGTATGGTTTCCAGTCCTAAGCATTGGCATTGTCAGCAGACTGTAAGGCAGGCAATTCCTCAGGTCCTAGCACATACCCTTATGACCAGAATATAGAGAGAGTCACACACACACACACATGCATGCACACAGAATCAGGGTGTGTTTGCAGGGAGAATGAGAAAGTACAATTGAAATAGAATCCAGAGGAAATGCAGAGGACATTCTGTTTATAAGACCCAAAATCTGAGAAGAGTATTAATGAGCCCAAGACCTTCCATCATGTATCAGGATGGACCAAATGGGACCAAGCTTTCCTGGTGATATAGCAAGCTTCAGCAAGCAACACCTGCCAGACAATTACAAAGCTTTGCAAACAAACAAACAACGAACTCAAGCAAGCAAACAATCAATCAAAACCTCACAGCAACTAATATCTCACTCAAACGGTCACATGTCAGTGCCTCTATCAATACATGCTGAGACATCACATCCTCTTCAATCCCTCAGTTGTAGGCTTTCATTTTCATATAAAAAAAATAGAATACCCTATGTCCGCAGCTCACTCCTGCTCTGACTTCAAGTTCAGCCTGTGAGAATGTTTAGGGAGAAAAGGTTGGGCACAGTGACACCCTGGAGTTACAGTCTCCCAGTACCATAAAATTTAATAAGAATAAATTGTAGGCCATACCATAGACCCAAGAAATTGACCATGATGTTTGACAGAATGAAAAATACCTCTTGTGCAAAGCTTTCTCACTGATGAAGATCAGGTGATCTTGTAGCTCATTTTTCCCACTGGTCATCGGCTGACTGATTAGACTTTCCACTTTCCTCACCCATCTTCTGAACAGGAGTGTTGGGGATGATGGTGGTACACCAGCAGCCCCTATGGGTAGATGAACACAAGTGAATATGCATACTGTCAAGGAACAGAGCATTGACAGAACACTGAGTCCTATACAGACATCTGACAAAACAGGAATCCATGTGACCCAGTCATTCCTCTTTCGCTTCACTTTGCACATGCATCATGTGACCAAGGACAGGATCCTCAGGCTTATTCATAGCTGCGTATGATTTAATTAGGCAGTACTGTCCATAAGCTTGTGGTATAGAAACCATCAGAAAATTATCATAGCCCACAAGCACCAAGATGGTGTGGAGATGCCCATATCTCCTGTCAGGTCACTCTAGAAACAAGACTATGGATGGAAAAACAGTGCAAGAGCACAACGCGTTCCCAGACTCACCAAGTCAGCTGCGTGAGAGCCCAGTGTGCCCAGAGTTGGCAAGAAAGCACCAGTCTCTACTCTGGCTCACTATTTTGACAGTCCAGTGGCTAGACTAGAGAACAAACTGATACCCACACCTGCTACCTATGTGGGCAACTTTTAGGGAACACTGTTCAGAGACGTTCTTCTGTGACATCTGAGAAATGAAAGGTCTTCCCTGGGAAGCCAATTTCTTTCCTTCTTAGGAGAGCTGGACAGACAGTTCACCTAATGGAGTCCCTGGGGTAAAGGACAGTGATGCCCAGCCCTGAGGTGCTGACATCTCACTCACAGTCCTCTGCCTGCTGCTGCTTTCACTTTTGTCCCGTTCAAACCCATTTCCCCTGTAAGAGCAGAAGCCTGAAACTCCCAGGACAACAGCTTTGGCCTTAAAACTTCATTGATCTGGGACAAACTAATGTCCTGTAATCATTGACAAATTCAGGATCCATGACAAGCAGGGAAGGCCAGAAGCTTCCCAGAGAGACTAACTACTGAGTCCCAATTCCTGAAGACCCAGAAACAGACTGTGGTCTCCTTCAGGAATTTTCCCATCTTCTGACCAATACTTATGGTGGCGCATTTTCAAGGACCATTTATTTCTTGATGCTTTGGTCTGAGGGTCAAGGGTCATCTTTCTTCCTCTCACTTGTGTCCATTCTTTCTCCTAAGTAGCATCCTTCCTCTAGCCAACATATCTATGGATGATTAGGAAAGGCAGTGCATAAAGTGGTCCAAGAGCAGTTGGTGTTGCCACAACACAGGTGACATCTCAAACCATGCCAGGCCTCTCCAGGATACAAAAGAATGTCTAGGGAAGGAACTGCTGATGTCATGGGGAGCTGACACTGCAACCATGCTAACTAGCTCTCCTCACAATTCATGCTGCACTTTCCAGGAGCCACTCCTAACACTGAAGGGAATCCTTTCAGTACCTCCTCCTTCCAAAGACCTCCATTAGATTGGTTGGAAACTCATTACTAATTCCCCCATGGGGAACTGATTGTTTATTTTCAAAAATTTCCCCAGGAATGTTTCATTTCTTTCTCAAAATTCCCCTATTCATCTAAATGTGAAATAAAATACTCCTGAAAATTCAGATTAGGATGAATATGGATGCAGAAGGAACACCTGCCTCAAGTACTGATGCTTGGAAGCACACCCAGGAAGAGCCTGCAGGGCCTTGAACTCACAGATATCTACTTGTCTCTGAGTACTCCCAAGTGCTGAAATTAAAGGCAGGCAGAACCAGGCCAGGCATTCCCATCACCTCCTTTCTCTCCCCTACTTCAACTTGTGTCCCAACATTTTCTTTGGTCCCTACCTCTAATAGAAAGCAGGGCAGAAGGTACTTGGATTCTAGCTAATGGCTCTTTTACTGTCATTCTCTTATGAAGCCTGGACCACATGTGTGCTGTTAGTCAATGTGATCACATATAGCTTCAAACATTAAAATATACCCTTTGTTACAAGATCCAATCTTCTTGAAACTCAAACTGTGTTCACTGAAAAATACATCAAAGATGGGAGAGAGGGGAAGAGAGAGAGAGAGAGAGAGAGAGCGCAAATTCTTGCATACATGTTGCCACATGCCATGATAACACAGTAATCCCATTTAGTCAAGTTTGTATGGTAAAATATTAAATTGCCTATATTTAAATTTTAAGAAAGTTTTTTGAAAAACCAACTCAGAACTGGAATCCCAGTGAAAACAGGTTTGCTTTCTTTGTTGTTCTTTCATTTTGTTTTAAGAGAGTATGGATTTATTTTGGCTCAGAGGATAAATATATCTTGGTGGGAAAGGCATGGAGCTGGGTCTCTAGTTGTGGTTGCCAGAGCATGTACCAGCTGCTTGTTCTGTGCCACCTACTAGGAAGCAATGGGGGGAGGGGACACACACAAAGCTTGAAAATGAGAGTCTCTGAGCACACAGAGTTGGGGCTTCAAAAAGCTGTGATTCTACTGCTTAGATCTGATATCTCTCTCTCTCTCTCTGTCTCTCTCTCTTACTCTCTCGCTCTCGCTCCCCCCTCTCTCTCTGTGTGTCGGTGTGTCTGTGTGTGTCTGTGTGTGTGTGTGTTAGACAGACAGACAGACAGTGTGGCTTCTTAAAATTATATATAGACTAGCAATTAATGTTCTAAGTATAGCATGCCGCATGACGGTCATATCGATTCATTCTGAAGGAAACCAGAACTCACTTCATTCAGATTCTTGAGATCCCTGAATCAAAGTTAAAGACTCTGATTTTGGGGAATTTGATGATGCCTTGTACTCTGCTGAAGCAAGAGCAGGGCATGCAGTTTCAGGCCTGCCTGGCCTACCGAGTAAATCCCACAGCAGCCTGTCCTACAGTGTGATGCTCTGTCCCAAACATAAACAACACAGATTCGGATGGACCCAGTGTTCCTTCAAAACATATTTAGATTAAATCGTCAACCCCATTGCACCCCATGCCAGAAAATTTAACATTTAAAGCTGTTTCCTCTACTACATTCTTGCTTTCTCTTGAATACACTCCTCTTTTAGTCGTTCAGGTAACACAACTTTCTTATGTAGTTATATAAAGCATTTGAAAAATCCTTAAATATTGTAGTCATTACACAAAGTTCTGAATAAAATCCCTCGTGAGAACTTTTTATGACACATACTTGGATAGATGTCAACCTTCAGCTATAAAGTAAGGTTCTTGGGGACAACGCTTGTCTGAGAGTTAACAGCTTGCCCAACAATCTCAGAACACGACAGGTGTTGGATAAGAATATGTGCTGAACTAATAAAATGCCTTAGCCACTTACATACGCCAAGTTTTGAAGAGTTCAACATTTAGCCACTGCTCCTGCTCCATCTCACATCTCTGTGAAGGTTTTAGCTTTAAACGTTCATGTGGCGAGACGAGTACTGAAGATTTTCTAGGAGAATAAGAAAGCACTCTGTTTCTTAGCACTTTGGAGAAGAAAGCCGGAGGTTCTCTAATTTTCTAACTGCGGTGAAGTCCTAGCATTCAGCACCCAAAAAGCACCACACATAACTTGGAGCTTCCCGCTGTACGTGGTGGAAGCTGATAAGATTTTATATAGTAAAGTTCAAAACAGGTCGCTGGATTTCATTCCCAATGATCTAAAATGTCAAGACTGAATTGTATGTTTAACCAAGAACACCTTACTCCCTAATAATGATCGCAATAGAACACGAGCAGATGGGCTACCTAACGTGCAAACTCACAAAAACAAACGCAGTGGCAGATGGATCAAAGTCGAAGGACACTCGTGAAAGGTCAGGAAGCAGGAGGCAGTAAATTGTACCCTGGCAAAAGGGCTGGAAGTCTAAGGGTAAGAAAAGAAGCAAGCCTGGCCCCTGACCTACAAGCTCTCAACAGGCAGAGGGCGCACCTGAGCAGACTCAGGAAGTCCCTGGGACAACTTCACTGGAACAGCACCTCAGCAGGGATGAAGCCAGAAATTTTAGACCAGGCTTTTGAGACGGTTCACAACGTCAATCAAAAAGGAGTAAGAAATACATAGATAGGGTATGCAGAGCCAAAATTCATTGCCCACTCAAGATTACAAGGGTCTACGCAGGGCGGGGATTCCTGCGAGGAATCCCTGAATGGATGGATGGATAACAGAAGGTTCAGTTTGAGGTGCAAGAAATAAGTTAATGGATTTTAGGGAATAAATCCAAAGACCCCGACTCGCATCTTCTCACACGCAACACTCTGAGCCCCAAAAGTGACTCCATCTGCGCGTGGCGTGTGCTGTGAGATCCAGGCGAAAGCGAAGTTATCTGGGGCTGGATCCCTGGCCAGGTCCTTGACCCTCGGAACAGTTCAGGGCAGCCTAGGCCACCCGAGTCGGAGGCGTGGCTCTGGGCTTCTGGCAGCCGCGGGCCTTCCCAGGCGGCGGTCCTCGGGAACCTGCGTGCCCAGGTGACTGCCAGCGCATGGTCAAGAGGTGAACCCCCATCTCCTCCTGGCCGCACCCGCTGACCACGCAACCCAGCCCCCTCCCCTTCCCTGGCCTCCATGCCACTCTAGGAAATAAAGTGCAAAGCTGAGAAAAGGATGAAGCGCGGAAATGGTCCTCTCCGGATCCAGAGGCCGACCAGACAAAGGCGCTTCGGGCGGGGAGCAAGGAGGA
>OFFS01001552.1_pt1 | contig 9873 bp, 9 predicted proteins | sample 1521541 | NCBI WGS metagenome assembly OFFS01 (sample SAMEA3504127, study PRJEB24116) | mouse gut metagenome | biome: mouse gut; feature: mouse-associated habitat; material: faeces | place: Denmark | collected 2011 | reverse complement strand
TATGGCGCAGCCCAGCCGGTCCCAGCTGAGCATGGACTGTAAGCCGGACAAGATGATGGGCTCATCATCGGCCAATAAGACGCGGTACATAAGCTACCTCCTATCCTTCGCCGGGAGCGTTGATTTCCTTGCCGATTCTCACAGATACCCTTATGTATTCGCCCGGCGTGCTGTCGATGGTCAGCCCGGCTCCCTTGCCGTAGGCCAGCTTCAGCCGCCGGTTCACATTACCCAGGCCGATGCCCGTCATGGAGGATTTATCCGCCCCGTCCCGGGATTGGAGCACGGCGGCGGCCTGCTCCGCTGTCATGCCCACGCCATTGTCGGTGATGGTGAGCACCAGGAAGTCCGCCTCCTCGAAGGCGTCCACCGTGATGACGCCCAAGGAAGCTTTGGGTGCTACACCGTGGAAGATGGCGTTTTCCACCAAGGGCTGAAGGGTGAATTTGATAATTTGGTACCGCTGCAGCGCCTCCGGTACCTGGCAGTGGTACTCAAAGGCGCCCATGTAGCGGATGGATTGGATGCTGACGTAATCGTCCAGCAGGGCCAGCTCCTCCGTCAGAGTGATTTTGTCCGACACGCCTTTGCTGATGTTTCGCAGCAGGTTCACCAGGCTTTTCACCATTTTCTCGATGCCGATGTTCTTCTGCACCACCGCCATCCATTGCACGGAATTCAGGGTGTTGTAGAGAAAGTGGGGGGTTCACCTGGGACTGGAGCAGGTCCATCTCGATTTTGGCCCGCTCATCGTGTAGCGCAATGGTTTCGGACAAAAGCTGTTGGAAGCCCAGCCCCAGCTCGTTGAGCCGCGCGCCGATCTCTCCCATCTCGCTGCGGGGCTTTTCCAGCTCCGGGTCAAAGGAGTAGTCGTTCATGGCGATGCGGTTGATTTTCTCGGTGATGCGGCGGATGGGGGTGGTGATATAGTGGGTGAGCAGAATGAGTACAAAAATTGCGATGAGCACAATCATCAAAATCACGGTCACTGCGGAGAATAGGATGTCGTGGTTGGCGGCCTGGAGCTGGGTCTGATTGACGCAGCTGGACAGCACCAGCCCCCCGGTGTGCAGCGGGTGGTTTTGCAGGGAATAGGTCACGCCGGCGTACTCAAATTCGTCGCCCTGGGCGGCCTGAGGGGAAAGGGCGTCCACAAGCGGGGCGGCTCTGGCGGTGGTGAGCCGGTCTGCCGCCGCCGTCTGGACAAAAAAGAGGTTCAAATCATTGTAGGGGGCCAGCACGTCGGTGACGATGTTGCAGCTCAGTTCAATGTAGATATAGCCCAGCTGGTTGGAGGCGTAGCCGTATACCGGGGAGAACAGCGCCAGGCAGTCGGCTCTGTGAGGGGTTAGGGAGGGGGACAGCCGCCATGAGCCGGACTGCCCGCCCTGCTTCCAGGCCTGGAACTGCTCCGAGCAGAGCAGGTTGGACAGATCCCGCAGACCGCCCTCATAGGCGGTAACGGCGCTGACATATATGCCGTCCTCGTTAAACACCACCAGGCGGTTGATGTAGCTGTCGATGGAGGAGGTGCGCAGATAGACGTTGATGGCGTTCTGGGCCTTGAGGGCGGCGGCCGTTGCCCTGGGCGTGCCGGGGATTTGGTTCAGAGCGTCGATGACCCGGCCGGAGTTGCCGCAATAGGTTTGGAGGGTGTGCGCCTGTGACAGACAGTCGTTCAGCCGGGCGGCAATCGTCCCTGCGTTCAGGTCGTCAATCTGGGTTATCTTATCGGAGATGATCCTCTGCATATATTGATAGAGGTACAGGCTGCTGGCAAGCCCTACGGCCACCACGCACAGCACAGTATACAAAATGATTTTGGTACGGATGCCCCAGTAGCGCTTTCTCCTCATACGGCCCGCCTCCTCATGCTGTGATGATCTCACGGTGGTTAAAGTATACCGCATTCCCTGGGGGTCACGCAATCCACCATTGTAGGATTTTAATACTTTCGAGAATTTTTCAGCTTCTGGGGATGGAGATGGCAAGATTCGTAATAGCTTTGTGTAGTTTTGGCCTTTTATACCTTGCGGGTCGCCGGCTAAAATATAGGCAGGAACACCGGTTGAAGATCAAAATTGTAATGAGGAGTGGAAACAATGAATTTGAAAAAAGTGTTGTCTCTTGCCCTGGCGGGCGCGATGTGCCTGAGCCTGCTGGCCGGCTGCACCGGCGGCGCCCCCAATCCCACCAGCGCCCCCGCCCCCGCAAGCAATCCCCCGGCCGAGCAGAGCGAAGCGCCCAGCCAGCCCGTCGAGCCCGCCGAACTCACCGGCACGCTGAAGGTGGCCATGTGGGATATGACGGCCGACCCCATTTTTGCCTCCGTGATCGATGCTTTTAAGGACGCCAACCCCGGCGTCACCATCGAGCCCATCGACATCCCCTCCGCCGACTACGGCACCAAGCTGTCCGTTATGCTCAACGGTGGCAGCGATGTGGACGTGTTCTGGGTTAAGGATGCCGACACCATCTATCCCATCGCCAAGCGGGGACAGATGGCCGACATGAGCTCCTACATCACACGGGACGGCTTGGATCTGGGCATTTACAACGGCCAGGCCGAGGACTTCAACATCGACGGCAAGCAGATTGGTATGCCCTTCCGCACCGACTACTACGTGCTGTTTTACAACAAGGACATCTTTGACGCCGCCGGCGTGGAGTACCCCTCCAACGACATGACCTGGGCCGAGTTCGAGGAGCTGGCCAAGAAGGTGACTATGGGCGAGGGCGTGGACAAGAAGTACGGCGCATTCTTCCACACTTGGCAGGCCTGTGTGGAGAACTGGGGCGTTCAGGATGGGGAGCACACCATCATGGACACCGACTACAGCTTCTTCAAACCCTACTATGAGATGGTTCTGCGGATGCAGAACGACGACAAGACCTGCATGGATTACGGCACCGTGAAGACCGCGAACCTCCATTACAGCGGCGTGTTCTCCGACGGCTCCGTGGCCATGATGCCCATGGGCACTTGGTTTGCCGCCACCATGATCGACAAGATTAGCAAGGGTGAGAGCTCCGTCAACTGGGGTATCGCCACCCTGCCCCATCCCGAAAATGTGGAGGCCGGCTACGTGGTGGGCGCCACCACGCCCATCGCCGTCAACTCCGCCAGCCCCAACCAGGATTTGGCCTGGGAGTTCGTGAAGTTCGTCTGTGGCTCTGAGGGCGCGGCCATTGTGGCCAGCCACGGCGGCGTGCCTGCCCTGCTGGACGATGCCACCCTGAAGGTAATCGCCGGGGTGGACGGCTATCCCGAGGGTGCGCTGGAGGCCCTTGCGGTGAAGAATATCTGCCGGGACCGTCCCATCGCCGACAAGGTATCCGAGGTCAATCAGATGCTGGGCGAGGTGCACAGCCTCATCATGCTGGGCGAAGTGAGCGTTGACGAGGGCCTGGCCGACATGGGCGAGCAGTCCAAATCCATTCAGGGCTAATTCTGAACAAGCTGTGATGCTAAGGGGCAGGACGCTGGTCCTGCCCCTTTCCACATTCCGGAAAAGGAGGAAAAACAGATGGCGGTTAAGGAAAAGGCGGGCCGAAAGTTTCCGCCTGCGCCCAAGGGCGGCATGACTCTGAGGCAGCGGCGGACGCTGATGGGCCTGTCCTTCATTACTCCCAACTTCATTGGCTTTTTTGTGCTGAACCTGATTCCAATCCTGTTTGCCCTGCTGCTGTGCTTTAACAAGTGGGACGGCTTCAACCCCATGGAGTTTGTGGGGCTGGAGAATTTTAAGTACATCTTTACCCACAAGGTGTTCCAGCAGGCGGTTTGGAAGACCCTGATTTTCACCGTGTTCTCCGTGGGCGTCACCATGCTGCTCTCTCTGGGGCTGGCGGTGCTCATCAACCAAAAGCTGAAGGGCATCGGTATTTTCCGTACCGCCATTTTCTTCCCCTATGTGGCCTCGGTGGTGGCGGTGGCCGCTGTGTGGCAGATGCTGTTCCAAAAGGACATGGGTCTGATCAACGAAATTCTTCGGTTCTTCGGCGTCACGGATGTGCCCGGGTGGTTCGCCACCACCCAATGGGCGCTGCCCGGGGTGATTATCGTGCACATCTGGAAGAATATGGGCTATTACATGATTATTTACCTGGCGGCTCTCCAGGATGTGCCCACCTCTCTGGTGGAGGCCGGGATGATTGACGGGGCCAACGCCTGGCAGCGGTTCTGGCACATCAAGTGGCCCCTGCTGCGCAACGCCACCTTCTTCGTGGTGATGATGCTCACCATCAACAGCTTCAAGTCCTTCGACCTGATCTACGCCCTCACCGAAGGCGGGCCGGGCACGGCCACCACCCTGCTGTCCCAGTATATTTACAACCAGTCCTTTATCTCCTGGGACTATGGCCGGGCCAGCGCGGCGGCCATGGTGCTGTTTGCCATCGTGGCGGTGATTACCCTGTTCCAGTTCCGGCTGGAAAAGAAATTCTCGGAATGATTGAGGAGGGAGCCTTATGCTGAACAAAATACCCACATGGAGAAAAGTGCTTCTGTATGCGGTTCTCATCCTGATTTGCTTGATTACGCTGCTTCCCCTGGTGTGGATGCTCAGCGCGTCGCTGAAGCTGGACAAGGACGTGTTCCGCATCCCCATCGAGTGGATCCCCAGCGACCCGGCCTGGAGTACCCTCACGCTGGAGCGGGGCTGGTCGCTGTCGAATACGGATTACTCCGGGCAGATCGATGTCGGCGTATCCGGTCGAACCGTCACCCTCACCCTTCGGGAAGTTCAATATCCCGCCCGGGTCCGGCTGAGCCTGACCAACCGGTACTGTACCGTGACCTATGACGCCAACGGCGGTCAGCCCGTCTCCGGCGGAAGCCCGCAAGAGAGTAAAACCTACGACCTGACCTATCACGTCCGGCCAAACACGGCGCTGGGGACGGATTTATTTGTCCGGGAGGGGTACACCCTCACCGGCTGGAACACCCGCAGGGATGGGACGGGGGATGCCGTGGGGCTGGGCAGCCGGGTGAGCGCGCCCGGCGGGTCCATCACGCTGTACGCCCAGTGGGCCCGGTGGAGCGATGAATCGGACTTTACATGGGAGCCGACGGAGGGCGGGGCCGCCCTCACCGGCTACCACGGGGCGGATCGTGTGGTGGTCATCCCGGAGGCGCTGGAGGATAGGCCGGTGATCTCGATTGCGGCGGGGGCGTTCGAAGGCTGTGACGCCGCGGAAGTGGTTTTCCCGCCCACCATGGAAGAGATCGCTGCGGGAGCGTTTCAAAACTGCGCCGTCCAGACAATTACCCTGTTTGACAGCATTGTCTCGGTAGGCGACAGCAGCTTTGAACACTGCCCCAATCTGAAAACCCTGCGCATCAACGCCCTTGAGGCCCCTTACGGCTATTCCTGGCGAAAGGAGAGCTGCTACGCCGACAAGGTGGACCGGCTCATTCTCGCCCAGGGACAAAAACGGGCCGTGTTTTATGGGGGCTGTTCGATGTGGTATAATCTGGACGGCTTCCAGGCTCAGCGGGCCCTGGGGGATGGCTATGCCGTGGTGAACCTGGGGCTGAACGGCACTGTGAATTCCCCCGTGCAGATGCAGATTCTGGGGGCGTTTTTGGAGGAGGGGGATATCCTAATCCACACCCCGGAGCTGTCCAGCCGCCAGCAGCTGCTGCTCCACACCGCCATGGGGGAGCAGGACGACAAACTGTGGTGCGGCATCGAAAACAACTATGACCTGTTCGCCCTGGTGGACCTGACCACGGTGGACGGGGCATTTGACAGCCTGTGCCACTACCTGTCCCAGAAGAACGCCCGGACCACTTACGCCCAGTGCTACCGGGATGAAGCTGACCAGCCCTATATAGACCGCTTCGGCTGCGTCCCCTTTTTCCGCTCCGGCACCAAAGACGATCTGCCTGACCGGGTTTTTCTGGACCCCGGCTTCATAAGCGGGGAGGCTATGAAATGGCTGGAGGAGTATTATGCGTGGTTCCAGGCAAAGGGCGCCCGGGTCTACGTGTCCTGCGCTTGTGTGAACATGGATGCCGTGCCGGAGGAGCAGCGGAACAACGTCGCCCTGATGGACCGCCTGCTCCAGGAGTCGGTGGGGCAGATGGAGGGCGTGACCCTCATCTCCTCGTTGGAGGAGTACCTGTACCACGAGCTGGACTTTTTCGATACCAATTATCACCTGATTTCTCAGGCGGCAGAGAAAAACACCGCCCTGTGGCTGCGGGATCTGCGGGCCCAGATGGAGCGAGACGGTGTGTGGGAGGGCGTATGAGACGGCGTATCATCCAAATTGCGGCGGCCCTGCTCCTGCTGGCCATCCTGCCGGCCTCGCTGCTGGGGGTGGGGGTGTCCCTGCCCTCCTGCTATCAGGACAGCTATTATGCCCAGCTGCCCGCGCTGTACCGCCGGTTGACGGGCAGCACGGGGAAGCGGCTCATCCTGGTGGGGGGCAGCAACGTGGCCTTTGGAGTGGACGGAGGCCTTTTGAAGCAGCTGCTGGCCCAGTACGGATACGAGTACACCGTGTGCCCCTTTGGTCTGTACGCCGCTGTGGGCACCAGCGCCATGCTGGAGCTGTCCCAGGGCCAGCTGAGGGAGGGGGATGTGGTGGTGCTGGCCATAGAGCCCGCCAGCGAAGCCCTTTCCGCTTATTTTGGCGCGTCTGCCTTTTGGAAGTGCGCCGAAGATGCCCCGGAGCTGTTGACTGCCGTGGGTCCAGCCCACCGGGCGGCACTGGCAGGCAATTATGTCGGTTTTCTCCAGGAGCGCGCAGCCATCTGCTCCAGCGGCCAATTCCCGCAGGGGGAAGGGGCGTATGCCAAGTCCTCCTTTGATGAAAGCGGAAATATGATTTTTTGTCGGGCGGGGAACATCATGGCCCTGGGCTGGGACACTGGCGCACCGGTGGACCTGGCGGCGGTGTCCATCTCCCCGGATTTTGCCAGGCAGGTGAATGACTATTGTAAGGCGGCTCGGGAGCGGGGAGCGGAGGTATATCTCAGCTTCAGCCCGGTGAACCGCTCCGCTCTGGAGGGCAGCCCGGGGGAGGGGGCGGCGGCCTATTTTCGCGCCTGCCTGGACGCCTTTGACTGTCCGGCCGTTAGTGACCCAAACCGCTACATCCTGGACAGCGGCTGGTTCTATGATTCCAACTTCCACCTGAACAGCGCCGGCGCTGTGCTGCGCACCTGTCTGCTGGCGGAGGATTTGCTGGCCCAGTTTGGCTGCTATGAGCAGTTGAGCTTTCCCCGGCCCGCTATGCCGGAGGCGATTTCCCAGGAGATAGAGGAGACGGCGGACAGCGGTTGGTTTTCCTTTTCCGCGGTGGGCGGGGAGAATGCCGGGTATGTGGTGTCCGGTCTGACGCAGGCGGGGCTGGAGCAAGCGGCCCTCGCTGTTCCGGCCGGCTTCAACGGGAAGCCGGTGGTGGGGATGGAGGCCCATGCGTTAGACGGCGCGGTAGCGCTGGAGGAGCTGCGCTTACCGGAAACCATCGAGAGTCTGCCGGAAGGGGTGTTTTCGGGCTGCCCGAAGCTGACCCGGCTGGTGTTGGAGCATACCCGGCGGCTGTGCCGCATTACGGAGCGCACCTTTTCTGGCGCGCCCCAGGTGAAGATTTATGTTCCCGCTGCCGCGTACCCCCTTTACCGGGACGGAGACGGCTGTGAGACCAACCTGTGGTCGGCGCTGCTGGATCGGATTTTTCAATATTGAGGGAACTGTACGCCTTGTGGCGGAAATGTGTTCGCTGTGCTACTTCCAGCGACGCAAATGATCTTCAAAGCAGCGAGCAATGGTTGTCGGGACATTAAAAACCGCCGGGCAGGAGTGAAGGCTCCTGTCCGGCGGTTGTGCTTTATTGGGTCGGCGATCAAAATCGGTCCGTGCTCAGAGCAGGCCGCTCAGGCACTGGCCCGCCAAAAACAGCATCAGGGCGGTGCCCGCAGGGGCCAGGGGCGCTTTGGGCCCGGTGGCGATGCGCTCCAGCGCGGCGGTGTACAGCAGGGCGGACAGGCCGAACACAGCGGCCCCCGCCAGCCCCATCGTCCAGACAGGGACGGCGCTCGCCAGCCCGGCGCACCAGGGCAGCAGGGCGAATACAACCCCGCCCAGCACGGTGTTGGTCAGCAATGCGGGCCAGTTCAGCTTGGGGGCGCTCCAGTAGGCATCCAGAGCCAGGGCGATGGCGCTCAACCCCAGCATCATGGGCAGATCCAGCTTGGGCAGGACGGTCATGGGAGCCAGGGTCCCAACCAGCGTCATCCCAAGGCAGTACAGCCCCACTACGATGGCCAGCAGGGCGGCGCGCTTCAACGGATTGTGTTTCATGTCAACCCTCCCATTCTGTGGCGCCGGAGGAGACGTCCGCGCCGGTGACAAAGGCGGCGGCGGAGTTCACCGCCCGGGTCACTGCCTTGCTGGTGACGGTGGCCCCGGTGAGGGCGTCAATATCCTCCCCCACGGCGGCCTCGCTGGCGGTACCCAAAAATTGCAGCAGGAAGGAGGCGTCGGTCTGAGCGCCTCGGCCCAGGCCAAAGGTCTCTCTGTGGTTCCGGACTGTCACGCCGGACACGGTGCCCTCGTTTGTAACTCCCACCCAGAGAATCATGGGACCTGCGTACCCGGCGGTTTCTACCTCCACCACATAGCCGTCCTCCGCCTTAAATACCCGGCGGATGCTCTCGTCCTCCCCGTCATAGGGCTCCTCGGTAAAGGAGGCGGGCCTGCTGGGGAGCATATAGCCCATGATCTCCTTCTGTGCGGCGGCTTCCTGATTTTCCGCGATGGGGCGCAGGCCGGCAGAGACGGCCAGCAGCACCGCTGCCGCGGCCAGAATGGTGATAACCGGCGCCATCAGCTCTTTCGCCTTCATTTCGCCCCCTCCTTTCCAGCGCCGTATCGGGTGGGGACCAGGTACCGGTCCAGCAGCCAGGCGGCGGCGTTCATAATCAGAATCGCGTAAGTAACTCCTTCCGGGAATAGGCCGGTATAGCGCAGCGCTACGGTGAGCGCGCCGCAGCCCACACCGTATACCACCTGGGCGGCGGGGCCCACGGGGGAGGTGGCGTAATCGGTGGCCATGAAGATGGCACCCAGGAACAGGCCGCCCGCCATCACCTGATAGAGGGGCTGCCGGCCCAGCAGGGCGGTGCACACCAGCACGGTGCCGATGAAGGCCGCGGGGGTGTGCCAGGAGATCACCCGGCGCCAGAGCAGATAGGCGAAGCCGATCAGCAGGGCCAGGCAGGAGGTCTCGCCCAGAGATCCGCCCCGGGCGCCGATGAACATCTGGCCCAGGGTGGGCAGCTCCTCCTTCAGGCCGGCCGCCACCTTCTGGAGCACCAGGCTCTTGCCCGTGTCGTCCAGCACGGGAATCTCCCGGCCGCCCACCTCCTCCAGGATGCGGTGCCCCAGGCGCCCGAAGCTGAGCACGTCTATGTTCAGGATGCCGCCCCGGTCGCTTAGGAGCACCAGGTCTTTCTGGGTCTGCATGGTGAACTGGTCGGGCACGATGACCAGGAAGTTCTGCTTTGGATTCTGCAGGGCCCGGCGGGTGATCTCTTCATATAACATACGGCTTTTTCCGGCTCCGGAGGGGCCGAAGTAGAATTGCAGGCTCATAAATATCCGAATCCTTTCTTGCATTCAGACAGGACAGCGCCAGGCCCGGCAGCTCCCCGGCCACGGCGCTGCCGCCCAGGGCGCTTCCGAGACGCTGATGCCGTCATGCCTTCAAGTCCAGCTCCACCGGGCAGTGGTCGGAGCCGAAGACGTTCGGGTGGATCTTCGCGTCCGCAAGGCGCTCCTTCAGGCTCCCGGAGGTGACGAAGTAGTCGATGCGCCAGCCTACGTTCTTCTCCCTGGCCCGTCCCATGTAGGACCACCA
>OFFS01001544.1_pt1 | contig 9901 bp, 9 predicted proteins | sample 1521541 | NCBI WGS metagenome assembly OFFS01 (sample SAMEA3504127, study PRJEB24116) | mouse gut metagenome | biome: mouse gut; feature: mouse-associated habitat; material: faeces | place: Denmark | collected 2011 | reverse complement strand
CGAAAACCTTTTGAAGACAAAAATAAAAAATCTCTCGTGCCGCGCACGGGAGCCTTTTTACGAGCCATATTCCATTACACAGCGCGGGTGACCTTACCGGAACGGAGGCATCTGGTGCAGACGTAGACGTGAGTGGGGGTTCCATTCACGATTGCCTTGACCCGCTTCACGTTGGGCTTCCAGGTGCGGTTGGAGCGGCGGTGGGAGTGGGAAACCTTGATGCCGAAGGTCACGCCCTTGTCGCAGAATTCGCATTTGGCCATGTTGCTAACCTCCTCGCTATGAGAATATATAAAATTATGGAAATTACCTTCAAAAAAGGTCCGGCTAACATCATAACAGATATTCTACGGAAATGCAAGTGTTTTTTTCAAAAAGTCCGCCAAAAAGTCTTTGGGAGAATTGGGCGGAAGTAATTGACAGAAAAGCCCTTTTTCGCTTATACTGAAAAAGAAAATACCAGAGGGGATTCCGTGCTCCGAATGGGAGAAAAAATCGCGGATGAGAGGAGATCGGTCTATGGCAGAACAGCGAAAAGGCGTAAAGCTGGGGGAGATCATTCAAGAGTTTGAGCTGGAGATTCTATGCGCGGCTCCCGACTACGAGAATGTTCCGCTCCGGGCGCTGGACATAAACCGGCCGGGCCTGCCTTTGACAGGCTTTTTCGAGCATTTCGACACTGAGCGGCTGCTGCTCATCGGCTTGACGGAGCACACCTTTCTCAGCGGGCTGACCTGGGAGCGGCGGCGGGAGAGCTTCGACCGGCTGCTGGCCTATCCGGTGCCCGCCCTGATCCTCACCCGGGGGCTGGAGGCCTTCCCGGAGTGCCTGGAGATGGCGGAGAAGCACGGGCGGACGGTGCTGCGTTCCACCCAGCAGACCTCCGTGTTTATGAGCGCCCTGATCAGCAGCCTGTTCAACCATCTGGCTCCCCAGATTACCCAGTCGGGGGTCATGCTGGAGGTCTACGGCGAGGGCGTGCTGATTCAGGGAGAATCGGGTGTGGGCAAGAGCGAGGTGGCCATTGAGCTGCTCAAACGGGGGCACCGTCTGGTGGCCGACGACGCGGTGGAGATCAAGGTGACCAGCCGCGACACCTTGCTTGCCACCGCCCCCGATCTGATCCGGGGCTATATGGAGCTGCGGGGCATCGGCGTCATCGACATCAGCCGTCTGCTGGGCATGGGCGCCATCAAGCTGACCCAGCAGGTGGACATGGTGGTCAATCTGGAACCCTGGGACGACACGGCGGTGTATGACCGTTTTGGTCTCGAGTCCCACTTCACCGAGATTTTGGGCGTGAAAGTGCCTGCCGCTACGATTCCGGTGAAGCCGGGACGCAACCTGGCCAGCATCGTGGAGGTGGCGGCCATGAACAACCGCAACCGGAAGATGGGGCACAACGCGGCCCAGGAGCTGACAAACCGGATGGATCAGCTGTTCGCGGAACAGATGGAAGGGAGAGCAAACTGATGTATTATATTGGAGTCGATGTGGGCGGCACCAACCTGGTGGCCGGCCTGGTCAACGAGCTGGGACACATCTACAACAAGGTGACCACCCCGGTATCCAGGGAGCTGACGGCGGAGCAGTTCGGCACGGAGCTGGTGCGTATGTCCCGGCGGCTGTGCGAGGTGGGGGAGATCGACCCCGCTAAGATCGAGTCGGTGGGGATTGGGCTGCCCGGCGTGGTGGATAACAAGACCGGACTGTTCGTCCAGAACCCCAACATGCCCTTCAAGGACAAAAATGTACCTCTGCGTGAGATGTTCCATAAGGAGTGGGACATCCCCGTCTATCTGGGCAACGACGCCAACTGCGCCGCCGTGGGCGAATACTGGGCGGGCGCGGCCAAGGGCTGTGACCCGGCGGTGATGGTCACTCTGGGCACCGGCATCGGCGGCGGTCTGGTGGTGGGCGGCAAGCTGTTCACCGGCTTTTCCAACGCCGGCATGGAGATCGGCCACATGATTATCCAGCCCAACGGCATCCTGTGCGGCTGCGGCGGCCGGGGCTGCTGGGAGCGGTACGGCTCGGCCACCGCCCTGATCCAGCTGGCCCAGCTGGAAATGGAGCGGGACCGGAGCAGCGAGATGTGGGTAATTGTGGACGGAGACAGCCACAAGGTCAGCGGCCGCACCCCCTTCCAGGCCGCGCGGATGGGCGACCCAGCGGCCAAACGGGTGCTGCGCAACTACCTCCAGGGGCTGTCCATCGGCATGATCAATCTGGTGAATATCCTCCAGCCCGAGATCATCTGCCTGGGCGGCGGTGTGAGCAACGCCGAGGACGACCTGCTGCTGGATCCCTTGCGGGAGCTGGTCTGGCGGGGCAGCTTCGACAAGAGCACCAAGGTTCGCATCGAGCGGGCCTCTCTGGGGAACGACGCCGGCGTAGTAGGCGCGGCTCTGCTGTGCAATCTGGTGTAACAAACCCTTTATGGCCCGGGCGAAAGCCCGGGTTTTATTTTGGGCTTCTAATTTCCCCCAACATCTGCTATAATAAAACGATACACTGATTCAGAATGTGGGGTGGAGGACCTATGGAACGACTGGAAAAATTGCTGAGGGAACGCTGTCCGGAGCTGGAGCTGCGGAGGGACGAGCCTATGTCCAAACACACCTCCTTCCGTATCGGCGGGCCGGCGGCCCTGATGGCTTTGCCCGGAAGCACGGAACAGGCGCAGGCAGCCGTCAAGGCCGCCCGGGCGCTGGGCATCGAGCCCTTTTTCCTGGGCAACGGCTCCGATCTGCTGGTGGCCGACAGGGGCTATCCCGGCTTCATCGTCAAGCTGGCGGGGGAGTTCGAGGAGATCTGCTTCTGTCCCGCTCCGAAGGGGGGAACGCCCCAACTGACGGCGGGGGGGGCTGCGCTGCTGTCCACACTGTCCAAAACGGCGCTGCATTGGGGGCTCACCGGCCTGGAGTTTGCCGGCGGCATCCCAGGCAGCGTAGGCGGGGCGGTCACCATGAACGCCGGGGCCTACGGCGGGGAGATGGCCCAGGTGCTGGAGGAAGTGGATTTCCTGGATGAGGTGGGAGAAATATGCACCCTCCCGGTCTTGGAGTGTGGCCTTGGCTACCGAAGGAGCATTTTCTCCAACCGAAAGTGCCTGATTTTAAGGGCTCGGTTCCGCCTGGAGCCGGGGGACCCCGCGGCCGTCAAGGCCCGCATGGACGAGCTGGCCGCCAAGCGGCGGGAGAAGCAGCCCCTGGAGTACCCCAGCGCCGGGTCCATGTTCAAGCGCCCCCCGGGACACTTCGCCGCTGCCCTCATCGAGCAGTGCGGCCTGAAAGGCCTCGCCGTAGGCGGGGCTCAGGTGTCGGAGAAGCACGCGGGCTTCGTGGTCAACCGTGGGGGAGCCGCCTGTGCCGATGTGCTGGAGCTGGTGCGGCAGGTGAGGGAGCAGGTTTTCCGGCAGACCGGCGTGGAGCTGGAGATGGAAGTCAAGGTTTTACGACAGAGAGAGTGATACGGATGGAATTTGTGATTATTTCCGGCCTGTCCGGGGCGGGGAAGAGCAAGGCGGCTTCCTTTATGGAGGATATGGACTACTTCTGCGTGGACAATCTGCCCGCCCCCCTGATTCCCAAATTTGCCGAGCTGGGCATGGCGGGCTCCGGGGAGTACGACCGGGTGGCTCTGGTCTCCGACGTGCGGGCGGGCACCAACTTCGACGGGCTGTTCTGCGCCCTGAACGCCCTGGAACAGATGAAGTGCTCCTACCGCATCCTGTTTATGGAGGCCTCGGACGAAACTATTATCAAGCGGTACAAGGAGACCCGGCGGGCCCACCCCCTGGCGGAGGACGCCGACAGCCTGGAGGGGGCCATCGCCCTGGAACGCCGGATGCTGGCCCCCTTACGGGACAAAGCGGACAAGGTTGTAGACACCACCAATCTGTCCACCGCCAAGCTGAAGGGGGTGCTGCGGCAGATGTTCGGCCGGGGAGGCGCCGACCAGGGGCAGATGGAGGTACGGGTCACCTCCTTCGGCTTCAAGCACGGCCTTCCCATGGAGGCCGACCTGGTCTTTGACGCCCGCTTCCTGCCCAATCCCTTCTATGTCACTGAGCTGCGCGCCCTCACCGGGCTGGACGGCGGGGTACGGGAGTATGTGTTCCAGAACGGCCAGGCCGAAGAGTTTTTAAACCGCCTGTGGGAGCTGGTGGGCTGGCTGCTGCCCCGGTATGAGGAGGAGGGCAAGACCTCTCTGGTCATCGCCGTGGGCTGTACCGGCGGCCACCACCGCTCGGTAGCCATCGCCCACGCTTTAGGGGAGCGGATCAGGGCCCGGGGCTGGCCGGTGGCGGAGAGCCACCGGGACCTGGGGCGGAATTAGGAGGGATTGCTATGTCGGAATACCCTACCCTTGAGCAGTGGGAGCGAGGCCCTAAGATCGTGGCCATCGGCGGCGGGACAGGTCTGTCTACCATGCTGCGGGGGCTGAAAAAATATACCCAGAATGTTACCGCCATTGTCACGGTGGCCGACGACGGGGGCGGCTCCGGCATGCTGCGCCAGGATTTGGGGATGCCCCCGCCGGGGGACATCCGCCACTGCATGGAGGCCCTGGCCAACACCGAACCCGTGATGGAGAAGCTGCTCACCTACCGCTTTACCGAGGGGAGCCTGGCGGGCCAATCCTTTGGCAACCTGCTCCTGGCCGCCCTCAACGGGGTGACCGGCTCCTTTGAGGAAGCGGTCACAGAGATGAGCCATGTCCTGGCCATCACCGGCCAGGTGATTCCGGTGACGAGCGCCGATGTGCAGCTGGAGGCCGTCTTTGAGAACGGCGCCCGGGTGATCGGGGAGTCTCAGATTGCCGCATTCAAAAAGGAGCAGGACTGCCGCATCCACCATGTGTCGCTCATTCCAGACCACCCAAAGGCCACTCCGGCGGCGATTGAAGCCATCGGGGAGGCCGACCTGATTCTGCTGGGGCCGGGGAGTTTGTACACCAGCATCATCCCCAACCTGCTGGTGGAGGGGGTGGCTCAGGCGGTGGCCCAGGCAGACGCCCCCAAGATCTATGTGTGCAATATCATGACCCAGGACGGTGAGACCGAGGGCTATACCGCCGCGGATCACCTGGAGGCCTTGCTGGTCCACGGTGCGCCCGGGCTGCTGGACCTGTGTCTGGCCAACTCCGCCCCGGTGCACCCCGGCTTGTTGGAGAGGTACCGGGAGGAGGACGCCGTCCCCCTGACGGTGGACCGGGAGCGGGTGGCGGCGATGGTGGTGTCGGACGGGGAGCGGGTCGCCCGGCTGGGGCTGGAGCTGGTGGAGCGGCCGGTGGCCTCGGAGCGGGGCGGCTATGCCCGCCACGACCCGGAAAAGCTGGCCCAGGCGGTGCTGGATATCTACCGCAGCCGCGCGGTGCGCATCTTCCGGGGCGAGCGGCGGTACGTTTTGGAGGAATAACTATGTCCTTTGCGGGAGACGTGAAAACCGAGCTGTGCCGCGCCCCCCTGAGCCGCAGGTGCTGCGCTCAGGCGGAGGCCTACGGCGTGCTGCTCTACTGCAACACCTTCACCGGGGCCGAGGCCCGCGTCGTCACCGAGAGCGCTTCCTTCGCCCAGCGGCTGCCCGTCCTGTTCAGAAAAGCCTTTAAGCTGTCCTTCGACCGCTTGCCCCAGGGGGAGGGGAAGCAGGTCTTTGCCGTCGCCGATCCAGCCAAGCTGGCAATTATCCGTCAGGCCTTCGGCGCCGATCCAAAAGCGCTGGCCCTCCACCTGAACTTCGCCGTTGTGGAGGAGGCATGCTGCCGCGCCGCCTTCCTGCGGGGGGCCTTTCTGGCCGGGGGATCGGTCACCGATCCGAGGAAGGGCTATCACCTGGAGCTGGCCACCTCCCACCACAGCGTCAGCCGGGAGGTGCTGGCCCTTATGCGGGAGCTGGATCAGGACCCCCGGTCCGCCCAGCGCAAGGGCAATACGGTGATCTATTTCAAGCAGAGCGACCAGATCGAGGATTTTCTCACCTGCGTGGGCGCGCCCGTCGCCGCCATGGAGGTGATGAACGCCAAGCTGGAGCGGGACCTGCGGGGAAAGGTGAACCGCCGGGTAAACTGCGACGCGGCCAATCTGGACAAGGCGGTGGAGGCCGCCATGTCCCAGGTGGAGGCCATCCGCCGGCTGGAGAAGGCGGGGACCCTCATCACCCTGCCGGACAAGCTCCGGGAGGTGGCCGCCCTCCGTCTGGCCCACCCGGAAGACACGCTGGCCCAGCTGGCCGAGCGGTGCGACCCGCCCATCACAAAATCTGCCCTCAACCACCGGCTGCGCAAGCTGGTGGAGCTTGGAAAGGAGTAAATCATGCCAAACTGTACCTTCCGTCCCGCCGTGCCCGGCGACGAGGAATTGATTCTGAGCTTTATCCGCGCCCTGGCCGACTACGAGCACATGTCCGACCAGGTGGAGGCCACCCCGGCGATTTTGCGGGAGTGGCTTTTTGAAAAAAAGACGGCGGAGGTCATCTTCGCCGAGGCGGAGGGAAAGGCGGTGGGCTACGCCCTGTTTTTCCATAACTTCTCCACCTTCCTGGGCCGGGCGGGGGTCTATCTGGAGGACCTGTTCGTCCTGCCCGGGGAGCGGGGGAAGGGCTATGGCAAGGCCTTGCTGAAGGAGCTGGCCCGGATTGCCGCAGAGCGGGACTGCGGCCGGCTGGAGTGGGCCTGCCTCGACTGGAACAAGCCCTCCATCGATTTCTATACCAAGAAGATGCGCGCCGTCCCCATGGACGAGTGGACGGTGTACCGCCTGACCGGGGAGACACTGGAAGAGGCGGCAAGGCCTGAATAAAGAGAGGGGGGGAAGCGCCATGTCCTTTGTCCACCTGCACCTGCATACGGAGTTTTCCCTGCTGGACGGCGCCTGCCGCATCAGGAAGCTGGTGGAGCGGGTGAAGGACCTGGGCCAGGAGGCGGTGGCCATCACCGACCACGGCTGCATGTACGGGGTGATCGACTTCTACCGGGCCTGCAAGGCGGCGGGCATCAAGCCTGTCATCGGCTGTGAGGTCTACGTGGCCCCCCGGGGGCGCACCCGGTTCCAGAAGGTCCATGAGTTCGACTCCCACTACAGCCACCTGGTCCTCCTGTGCCGGAACGAGGAGGGTTACCGCAACCTCAGCTACATGGTGTCCAAGGGCTATCTGGAGGGCTTTTACATCAAGCCCCGGATTGACCTGGACCTGCTCCGGGAGCATGCCGGGGGCCTGATCGCCTGCTCCGCCTGTATGTCCGGGGAAATCTCCCGGCTGCTGCTGGCGGGGGACTACGGCCGGGCCAAGGCGGCCGCCCTGGAGATGCGGGAGCTGTTCGGCGAGGACGGCTACTACCTGGAGCTCCAGGACCACGGCATCAAGGCCCAGAAGCAGGTGAACGCCCAGCTCATCCGTCTCAGCGGGGAGACGGGCATCCCTCTCATCGCCACCAACGACGCCCACTACCTGCGCCGGGAGGACGCGGAGACGCAGGATATCCTCATGTGCATCCAGACGGGCAAGACCCTGGACGAGCCGGGCCGGATGCGCTTTGAGACCCGTGAGTTCTTTGTCAAGTCGGAGGCGGAAATGGCCGCCCTCTTCCCGGACCATCCGGAGGCCATCGAAAATACGGCGAAAATTGCGGAACTTTGCAATGTGGATTTCGAGTTCGGCAAATACCACCTGCCCCTGTTCCGGCTCCCCGAGGGCTGGACCGACGGAGAGGCCTATTTCCGCAAGCTCTGCCTGGACGGCTTTGCCTGGCGCTACCCGAAGCAGCCCCCGGAGTACCTGGAGCAGTTGAACTACGAGATGGACATGATCCGCAAGATGGGCTTTGTGGACTACTTCCTCATTGTCTCCGACTTCATCGGCTACGCCAAGGGGAACGGCATCCCGGTGGGACCGGGCCGGGGCTCGGCGGCGGGGTCCATGGTGGCCTACTGCCTGAACATCACCAACGTGGATCCCATGGAGTACGGGCTGTACTTCGAGCGGTTCCTCAACCCGGAGCGGGTGTCCATGCCCGATATCGACATCGACTTCTGTCCCCGCCGGCGGCAGGAGGTCATCGACTACGTCAAGGGCAAGTACGGCGAGGACCATGTGGCCCAGATCGTCACCTTCGGCACCATGGCAGCCCGGGGCGCCGTCCGGGACGTGGGGCGGGTGATGGGAGTGCCCTACGGCGAGGTGGACGCCCTGGCCAAGCTGATCCCCAGCGGTCCGGGGGCGCTGCACATCACGCTGGAGGACGCTCTGCGTCTGTCCAAGCAGCTCAAGGACGCCTATGACGAAAACCCCGCCACCAAAAAGCTCATCGACACGGCCATGGACATCGAGGGAATGCCGCGAAACACCTCCACCCACGCCGCCGGGGTGGTCATCACCCGCCGGCCGGTGGTGGACTACGTCCCCCTGGCCGCCAACGACGGCCAGCCCGTCACCCAGTACGTCATGACCACCCTGGAGGAGCTGGGGCTGCTGAAAATGGACTTTCTGGGCCTGCGCAACCTCACCGTTTTAGACGACGCGGCCAAGATGGTCCAGAAACAGGAGCCGGGCTTTACCATAGATTCCATCCGGGAGAATGACCCGGCCACCATGTCCATGCTCTCCGAGGGCAAGACCTCCGGCGTGTTCCAGCTGGAGTCCGCCGGTATGACCGGGGTGTGCGTAGGCCTCAAGCCCAGGACCATTGAGGATATCTGCGCCGTGATCGCCCTGTACCGCCCCGGGCCGATGGACTCCATCCCCAAGTTTCTGGTCTGCGCCCAGAATCCGGCCAAGGTGACCTACAAGGACCCCTCCCTGGTGCCCATCCTGTCTGGCACCCACGGCTGCATCGTCTATCAGGAGCAGGTGATCCGCATCTTCCAGGACCTGGCGGGCTACTCTCTGGGTCAGGCGGACATGGTGCGCCGGGCCATGAGCAAGAAGAAGGTCAAGGAGATTGAGAAGGAGCGGGAGGCCTTCCTCCACGGCGATCCCAAGCGGGGCATCCCCGGCTGCGTGGCCAACGGCGTGCCCGAGGGGGCGGCCCAGGCCATCTACGATGAAATGTACGACTTCGCCGAGTACGCTTTCAATAAATCCCACTCCCTGGTCTACGCCATTGTCTGCTACCAGACCGCCTGGTTCAAGTGCCATCACCCCAGGGAGTATATGGCCGCCTTGCTCACCTCGGTGCTGGACTCCACCGAGAAGGTGGCCGAGTACATCGCCACCTGCCGGGACATGGGGATCAAGCTGCTGCCCCCCGACGTGAATCAGTCCGGGGCGGACTTCACCGTGGTGGAGGAGGGCATCCGCTTCGGCCTGGTGGCCCTGAAAGGGGTGGGGCGGAATTTCATCGCCAATCTGCTGGCCGAGCGGGAGAAAAACGGCCCCTTCGCCGACTTTATGGACTTCTGCGACCGGCTTTTCGACCAGGACATGAACCGGCGGATGCTGGAGAGCCTGATCAAGAGCGGCGCCTTTGACGCCATGGGCTACCGCCGCTCCCAGCTGATGCAGGTCTACGGTCAGGTGCTGGACGGCATCGCCGCCGCCCGGGCCGCCGAGCTGGCCTGTGAGGGCCTGCGCACCAAGCAGATCGCCAAGCAGCTCGCCGCCGAGTTCGGCATCCCCCGCAACGATGCCTATGCTCTCGCCATGGAAGCGGCCCGCGCCTGATGGCCAAGCGCAAGCCCGAAACCACCCTCCTGCAGATAGACGACCTGGAGGTGCTCCTGACGCGCAAGGCCATCAAGAACGTGCATCTGCGGGTGAAGCCGCCGGACGGTCGGGTGGAGGTGTCGGCTCCCTGGCGCACGGGCGAGCGTTTCGTGGCCGCCTTCGTGCGCGAGAGGCGCTCCTGGATTGATGCCCAGCGCAAGGCCATCGCGCAATCGCCCCGCGCCGAGGCGGCGGCC
>OFFS01001542.1_pt1 | contig 9906 bp, 4 predicted proteins | sample 1521541 | NCBI WGS metagenome assembly OFFS01 (sample SAMEA3504127, study PRJEB24116) | mouse gut metagenome | biome: mouse gut; feature: mouse-associated habitat; material: faeces | place: Denmark | collected 2011 | reverse complement strand
AGTTTTGGAAATCCAAGGGCACATTCCCCCTAGCCCCTCTGCATGACCATGGAGGAAATCTCATTTGACAGTCTGGCAACTTCTGCCTTCTGTAAAGCAGCAAACCTCAGACCTAATAGAAAGCAGTTTTGCATTGGATTTGGTTTTATGAATCCCAATTCACTGACTGATTTAAAAAAAAAAATCAAAAAATTTTTTTTGTCCTATATTTCTTTCGGGAACCCCCTCGATTTCTTTATTTTCGGAAAATGATGCCTTTTTATTCGCCAATTAAATATCCTTCATAAACTGCTGTAATATCATGCTTTTTCAAAAATTGATACTCTTTTTTTCGCCTTTTCGCCATGATTTACATTTCTGCCAAAACATTCTATAATGCAACTTGAGGATACCATATTATGTGTTTTGTGATATGGATAAATACAATATCTATTTTGATATGGATATGGAAAGGAGCGCTACTTTGGAACTGAACAGCTATGCACGCATTGGTAAAGCGGTTATTACAAAAGCAATCGGACTTCAGAAAAATTATAAAGAAGTCTATGAAAAATCTGAAGATAAACTGAACGAAGAGAAGTCCGGATGCCATAATTGTGAAGTATGCAAATTAAAGTGCCGTTTTTCCGCATTAGGAGTTACAGAGGTCTGCGATGCGCTGAATGAGCAGTGCCGGACATGCTCCCAGGCTGTGTGGGAAAGTACTTACACTACACATACCAAGTATATCAATGAGAAAAACCGTTATGGCTACCAGCCGACACTTAAGGTGAACGCCATCAAGCTTTTTATTACATATCATTTCCTACAGCCTGATACACTTGGTTTCATAAAGAACGTAAGTGTAAAGGAACTTGCTGAGCTTCTCGACTGCACTCCTGCTACGATCCGTTCCAGTAACGAAATCCTAAGTTCCTATGAATATTGCTACTTTTGCAATTCCGGTATTTCTGATAACCATATCAATGTATACATACCGGAATATAAAAATTATCATAAGCCGGCAAGCGAGGGTGGACGGGGATATCTCAGTCTGTCAAGCAATATGCTCTCCGAACTGCTGGCTGTCGATCATCTAAATACGCTCCGCCTTACAATAAAGGGGATCCTTGAAGTGGATAACGCCTCTGCTTATGATGCTGCAAATCCAAATTTAACAGATGTTACCTCTACATTTGACAAATTACGCGGTTTTCTCCCATCATATTGTAAACGCAATGTAATCCGCAAAGCATTGGAACAGGGCAATGCCATTTTCCAGTATTCTTTCTCAGACAGTTCTGTAACTTTCAGTATGAAGCAGGAATACGCTAAGAAGAATATGCGTAAGGCTATGCTTTTGGAAAGCGAGCAGGAAGTTAAAAATCATGTTGATTCTCTCAATGATGTGCTGGAACTTGCAAATGATAAAGAGTCTTACGCTGATCCTGAACGCACGCAGGCTCTTTTAACCATGTTCTCCATTGGTTCATTCCACCGGTACCCGTCATTGATCCTGACTAATGATGATTACCGTGATCTGGCATCCATGTGCATCCAGTATAACATGAACATGGTAAAACAGGCAATCTCGTGTGTATATAATGACTACATAGCAAAGCGCAGGCCAGTGGAATCTTTTGGAGCCCTGACCCGCCATTATATCCGCAATATGTCCGTATTTAATATTTTCGCTTCATAGAGGGCTTTTTTGTTGTGCCCTTTTTTCCTTTTTTCTATATTTTCTCTGTTTTTTCATCATTATTTTCCATATTTTTCCATATTTTTATCTGTCTAACCGGAAAAAAGTTTTCCACTCTTCAAAAGTTTTCATCCACATTACATTTCTTTTCATCCTTTATTGCTAAGTTTTCATCCATTTCAAAAATAATTCATCTACAAATATGATGTTTTAACCCCCTGGTTGTGGATTTTCTTCCACTTTTTTCTAACCGTTTCCCTATATATTTCCGGTATTCATTGATTTTACTGGGGTTTTGGAACATCCTTTTACCAATTACTGTTTTAATATCTGTATAATATCTGTTCTAATATATGATAAAGAATGAATAAGATGACAGCCTCTTCCATCCATTTTTATCTATCCATATGATGAAAGAAAACCAAAGACAACTATATTATATATTCGTTTTGTATTAAATACAACAAAAAAATACGGGAGCTGTCAACCAACCCCCGTACATACTATTAAATTATCTAAGTCTTACATTTTCCTGCCCCAATAAATCGCATAAAGAATTCCATGATTCCTCATTAACCAAAAGACGGGTTGTATCCAGACATTTCACCTGCCTTGTATTTCTCAGGTAAATCTTTATCTGAACATCACCGATATACCTTGGATAAAGCTGCTCCAGTTTATGGTTAAGTTTTTCGTACTCCTGAATATTAGAAAACTGAAGCCATATTTCGGAAATGGAAGCATTTATCGGTGTCATTTTTTCAAAGATAAGTGTTGCATTCTTATCATCCTCATTCTTTACAGTTCCGGTAAAAAAAACTTTTTCCCCTTCTTTCATCTTTTCGCAGTAATCATCGTACTTTTGCGGAAAGACAACCACCTCTATACTGCCAACCAGATCCTCCAGTGTAATAATTGCCATTTTCTTTTTCTGACGAGTCTGTTTTTCAGTTATTGAGGATATTATCCCGCCTACTGTGACCGTTTTCCCGTCTTTCAGAACACAGCTCTCTTCCGTCTGCTGAAAATCGGTGCTTTTAGCCGTTACACCGGACATCCATTGCAGGTAAAGTTCATCCAAAGGATGCCCGCTCAGGTAAATGCCGAGAACCTCTTTTTCGTCCGCAAGCAGTGTTAAGAGCGGAAACTCTTCTTCCTGTACGGTTTTTTTTGCTGCAAACAGGCTGAATAACGGGGTCTGGCCTGCCATTCCATTCTTTTTTTCATAGCTGATCCTGTTTAAAATTTCGGGATACTGTTCCATCATATACTTTCTTGTGTGTCCAAAGCAATCCATAGCCCCGGATTTGATCAATGCCTCTATGGTTCTTTTGTTGAAGGTACTGTAGCAATTCATGCGTGAAATAAAATCTTTCATGTCCTGGAACGATTTTTTTGAACGTTCCCCACAAAGGTCTGAAACGCAGTTATCGCCTACATCACGGATAGATGCCAGAGAGTAAATAATTGCATTTTGCCGAACCGTAAAATCCAAATTTCCGCAATTGACATCAGGCTTCGTTATGGGAATTGACAGCTGCCGGCTTAAAAGAAGGTACTCTGCAGTCTTTCCTGTATCACTCCTTACGGAACTCATCAGTGCGGCAAGAAACTCTGCCGGGTAATAATATTTCAGGTAAGCCGTCTGGTATGCAACTACGGCATAAGTCGTTGCATGGGACTTATTGAAGGCGTATTTGGCAAAATCAATCATCTGGTCAAAAATTCTGTTTGCTGCATCTTCCGGGATACCGTTGCTGATGCAGCCTTTAACATGCTCATTGCCGGAAAGGAATACCTTCCTTTCATCCTCCATGACCTTGCTTTTTTTCTTTGACATTGCGCGCCTTGCCAGCTCGGCCCGGCCGTAATTATAGCCGGCCAGCGCCCTTACAATCTGCATTACCTGTTCCTGATAAATGATGCACCCGTAAGTAGGGTCGAGAATTTCCTTTAATTGAGGAATCTCGTAGGTGATGCTTGCCGGATCTGCTTTTCCGCTGATATATTTGGGGATAAAATCCATAGGTCCCGGACGGTAAAGCGATATTCCGGCAATCAGGTCTTCCAGATTTTGTGGCTTTAATTGGCGCATAAAGCTTTTCATGCCACTGCTTTCCAACTGAAAAATACCGTCTGTCTGTCCTGTGCTGATATACTGGAAAACAGAGGGATCCTGGTAATCAAACGTAACCTCGGCATTATAATTCTGTTTTATTGCGTCCCTTGCCTTTTGTATGACTGTCAATGTCCGCAGGCCCAGAAAGTCCATTTTTAACAGACCGAGTTCTTCCAAAGTGGTCATGACAAACTGCGTTGTCAATGCTCCTTCACTGGAGAGGCAGACAGGTACGAAAGATGAAACTTCTTTCGGGCAGATAACAACACCCGCTGCATGCGTAGATGTATGCCGCGGCAGTCCTTCAAGGCATTTTGAGATATCAATCAGCTTCCGTATGGCATCGCTGCTTTCATATTTTTTCTTAAGTTCCGGCACATCTGTAAGGGCGCTGTCAAGCGTGGTTTTTGCATCCGTTGGAATAAGCTGGCTAATCTGGGAAACCGTTGAAGCCGGTATCCCGAGTACACGTCCAACATCCCGTATTACGCCTTTAGCGGCAAGAGTACCGAAGGTAACAATTTGTGCAACCTGATCCTTGCCATATTTTGACACAACATAGTCAATAACTTCGTGGCGCCGTTCATAGCAGAAGTCGATATCAATATCAGGCATCGTTACACGCTCCGGATTAAGGAAACGTTCAAAAAGCAGGTTGTATTTCTTGGGATCAACCTCCGTAATTTTCAAACAGTAAGCAACAAGGCTGCCAGCAGCGGAGCCGCGTCCGGGACCGACCGGTATGCCGTTTTCTTTGGCATAATTGATAAAATCCCACACCACCAGAAAATAGTCCACAAACCCCATGGATTGAATGACAGAAAGTTCATAGTCAAGCCTCTCCCGGAGAGTCTGCCCTGTGTTCCCCGCAGGCTTATCCCCATCCCCGTAGCGCTCAGCCAGACCGTCGCTGCACAGTTTGTTCAGGTAACTCCAGGAATCATACCCCTCCGGCACCTGATATCTGGGCAGCTTGGAGACCCCAAACTCAATCTCCACCTGACAGCGTTGGGCAATGCGCTGGGTGTTCTCCAGAGCCTCCAGGGCGTAGGGGAACAGTTCCTTCATCTCCTCCTCGCTTTTCACATAGAACTGGCCCCCCTCGTAGCGCATTCTGTCCTGGTCGGCCAGTTTCTTGTTGGTCTGGATGCACAGAAGAATATCGTGGGCGTCCGCGTCCTCAGCCATCGTGTAGTGGACGTCATTGGTGGCCACCAGGGGAATGTCCAGTTCCCGGCTCATTTTCAAAAGCTCCGGGTTCACCATCCTCTGTTCCGGGTATCCATGGTCCTGGAGCTCCAGGAAGAAATTCCCCCTGCCAAAGCAGGCTTCGTACCTTCTGGCCGCTTTCCGGGCCTCCTCCGGCAGGCCCTTGGAAATATTCCGCTGCACTTCCCCGGCCAGGCAGGCGGAGAGGGCAATAATGCCCTCGTGGTAGTGCTCCAGCACTTCCATATCCACCCGGGGCTTATAGTAGTATCCTTCGGTAAATCCCTTGCTGACAATTTTCATCAGATTGGCATAACCTGTGTTATTCTCCGCAAGCAGCACCAGGTGATAGTACCTGTCCTCCCCCCCGCCGGACTCCTTGTCAAACCGGGACCCCGGCGCAACATAGACCTCACAGCCGATAATGGGCCGGATGCCGGCCGCCCTGGCCTCCCGGTAAAAGTCAATGACGCCGTACATGACGCCGTGGTCTGTGATGGCAGCGCTGTCCATCCCCAGCTCCTTCACACGGGCCACATACTCTTTGATTTTGTTGGAACCGTCCAGAAGAGAATACTCTGTGTGGACGTGAAGATGCGCAAATGCCATATGGGGACTCCTTTTTTCTATCTTCTATTCATCAATTTGGTGCCATTTTTCTTATTTTATGGAATCCACAATGAACCGGACAGTGCTGCTGCGCTGCTCTTCCCCGGAGAGCGCCGGAATACCGTCCCCTTCCTGGACTCCATAACAGCCAAACTGGGCATGACAGCCTCCTTCTATCACATATTCCCGGGTATCCCCCGGAAGGTTGGACCGGTTGTCCTGGTACTTTTTCATGTTCATCACTTCGTCCTTACTGCCGTATATGGACACCACTTTCAAACCGGAGCCGCTGAGATCCTCTGTGGAATACGCCGCCAGCAGAACCAGGCCCCTGTACTCCTTCTGATGCTCCGCCACATAGCTGGCGGCCATGGAACCTCCCAGGGAATGTCCGCCAATGTACCAGTCCTGGATCTCAGGGAATTTTTCCTGGATTCCCTCCGCCGCATCCACGTCAAGCACCGCCAGATTAAAGGGCATCTCCACCAGCACACAGAGCACCCCCTGCTGCGCCAGGGCATGGAGCAGGGGCGCATAGGCTGTATACTCCACCTTTCCTCCGGGGTAAAATATCAGTCCTGCCACAGGATCTCCCTCTGCGGGAAGAAACACCATTGTCTTATCGCTGATCTGTTCCACGGTGGCCCCGCTGTCCGAAGCCATAGCCGCCAGCACCATATCTTCCGCAGGATAATAATCCCTCACGTACATAATCCCTGCAATCACAAGTGCCGCAAGGATGCACACAAGGATAATCATAACAAGTTTGATTTTCCCAAGTATTTTGCTGTCGTTTTCCACTGCTTTCTCCCCCCACGGGCAGTTTATGCCCGCCTTTTTATTCTCCTCTCATTTTCTGCCTTTTAGCTGTTCCAATCTGTCAAACACTCCTGCCAGGGCCCTTTCCCTGGTGGGATACACGGCCTTGCAGAATTCATTGTCTATGGAATATTTCCACACATTTCCCGCCCTGGCCGGATGATACAGCACCGCCACATGCCCGTCTATCTTCAGATACTCATTTCCTTTCTGGGAATGTTTCCACTGACGCTTAAAGAAATTCACCCGCCTTGCCTGCCTGTTTTTGAACTCCGCTTCCCGGCGTTTTGCCCCCGCCACGTCCCCTTCCATTCTGCCTGCGCATACGCATCCCACCGACAGACCGGCATATTGAGGGTGTTCCATCTGATGGGCATAGCGTATGATCTGGTATCCGCACATCTGACAGATTCCCACCGGCGCCCCCAGATCCTCCACTCCCACACAGGTCCATCCCTGATGGGGTACGGACTGACGCTTCCACAGGTTGGGGCTGTTCTCCTTCAGCGCTCTCAGGCGGGCGGCTTCATACTCCTCCTGTTCGGATTCGTCCGGCTTGTACTCCTGGGTCTTTTCCCCGGCCTCTGATCCGGAAGGCTCCTCTTCCTTCCAAGCAGGTGTTGTGGCCGGCAGATCGGTCCTGTCCGGCTTGTTCCTCTCTGTCCCCGGCGTCTCACCGGAGAGATGCCCCTTCTTCGCTTCCGGCGTTCTGCCTGAAAGAGCTTTCTCCTCCCCCTCCTCCCCTTCCGGCGTCACGCTGGAGGGAGCCTCCTCCACTTTCGGTCCCACACCGGACGGTTCTTGCTTTTGGGGCTGGGGTTCTGCCACGGCTCCTTCCTGGGGTCCGCCTTCTCTCTGGAGAGGCGGGGCTGAATGTTCCTGGGAAAAATAGCCTGCGGAGATATTTCTGGGCAATTTTACCTTCTCAAACTGAATGGAATAGCTTCCCCTTTTGGCATCTACAGAGAGGATGGTTCCCTTTCCAAAGATATGGTGTTCCACCTGATCTCCCGCCTTCCTGACCGCCGGCCTTTCCATTTGAATCTCCCGGTCCAGCTTTGCCGCATACCCCCTGCTCTCCTGTTTCAGGTCCTCTGAGATCCGCCCTATTCTGGTATAGTTGTTCTCCCCGATCTCCTCCAGGAAACGGGACACCAGTTTTTTGATCCCCCCGGGAGTGCTGCCCTCGGATTCCATCAGGAAAAGGTGCTTCTCCGCCCTGGTAATGGCCACATAGCACAGCCTGCGCTCTTCTTCCAGACCCAGTTTTTTTCTCTCCCCCAGGGTCTTGGCAGAGGGAAAGATCCCCTCCGAAAACCCCAGAACAAATACCACCGGAAATTCCAGACCCTTGGAGGAATGGATGGTCATAAGCTTCACTGTGTCCTTTGCCTCATCCCTCTCCTCCCCGGACTGAAGAGCAATCTGCTGCAAAAATTCATCCAGGCTCAGATTCTCCCCGAATTCCCGTTCAAACTCATTTGCAATGCGCTTAAACTCCGCCAGATTTTCCAGTCTCTCCTCATCCCCAAGCTCCCGGATATAAGCCTCATAGCCCGAATCCCTTGTCACCTGGTTGACAATCTCGGAGATCCGCTTCTGCCCGCATTTCGTCCGCAGAGACTGGATCAGCTGCACAAAGGAGGCAATATCGCTGTTCTGAAAAATTTTATCCTCCAGATGCTCCTCCAGAGCGGCAAAAAGAGTTCTGTGACTGCCGTTTCTGACAGCCTCCAGATAATTCATCTTCGCCCGGCCAAACCTTCGGCTGGGAGTGTTTGCCACCCTCCTGAAGGACAGATCATCATCATAGGCGATTAACTTCAGATATGCCAGCACATCCAGGATCTCCATCCTCTGGTAAAAGCGGACTCCGCCGAAAATTTCGTAGGGAATATTTTTCTCCACAAGCTTTTTCTCCGCCATGCGGGACAGAAAACTTGCCCGGTAAATAATGGCAAAATCCGAGTACCGCATCCCCTCCCTGGCCCGCAGATGTTTAATATTTTGAACCACCGCCTCCATCTCCTGGATCTCATCCTTGGAATGGTAATGGAACACCGGCGCTCCCGCCTCATTTCTTGTAAACAGATCCTTCTTCAGCCGCAGCTCATTCTTCTCTATAAGCGCGTTGGCACACTGCAGAATCTGAGGTGTGGATCTGTAATTCTGATTGAGAATAATGGTTCTGGTAGGGTCGTGATCCTTGTCAAAATCCACCAGAAGCCTCACATCCGACCCCCGCCACTCATAAATGTTCTGGTCAGGATCCCCCACAATCATCATATTCTGATACTTTCCGGAGAGAATTTCCACCAGGCGCATCTCCACAGAAGAGCTGTCCTGAAACTCGTCCACCATAATGTAATTCAACCGGTCCTGCCACTTTTCCCGGATCCCCTCATCGGTCTCCAGAAGGTAGATGGCAAAGCAGATCAGGTCGTGAAAGTCCAGGGAGTAGGTGGCCTTCTGTCTCTGCAGAAATTCTTCCATAATACGGTCGTCCTGGTCCTTTATCTCTTTAAGAATCTGGCAGGGAACAGGGTTGCACAGTCTTGGCACGTATTCCGTATCCTTTTTCACAGCCCCAAGCTTTTTCAATATCGACTCAAAGCTGGCATAGTCCATTTTCAACTCATATTTCTGGTAGATTTCTCCCAGAACCACCTTCTGCTGGTGGGAATCTATGATCTGGAACTGCCTGTCCAGAAAAAGTTTCTCCGGATTCTCCCGCAGCAGCCGGTTACAGAAACCATGATAGGTACAGATAAGACTGACGTCATTGTCCTCCCCGATCAGAGCCCGTATCCTTTTCTTCATCTCCCCGGCGGCCTTGTTGGTAAAAGTCACACAGAGAATATTGGCGGAATCAATCCCGTAATCCTGAACCAGATAAGCATAGCGGCTCACCAAAAGCTTTGTCTTGCCGCTGCCCGCCCCGGCGATCACTCTCACATACCCTTCCGTCTCAAGAACCGCCTCTTTCTGTTTTTCATTAAGGTTATCAAACAAATCTGCCATAACTACACAACCACTTCCAAAATCCTTTTTCCACGATAGTTCAGTTCCTGTATCCCTGTCTTCTTGTTTCTGTTAAAATTAAAACTAAGCATATATCCTTTATCCTGTTTATAGAAATCCAGATACTCAAAGATCTGTTTTTCTCCCCGCATATTGTACGCATCTCCCCGCCACAGCTTTAATTCGATGACAAATTGTTTTCCTTTATAATCAACAATAATATCCGTTCTTTTATGATCTCTTGTCCTTGCTTCTACGTAATAATTTCCATTCCCGTTGATGATCGGTTTAAGATATAACAAGAACAATTTTCTTCCGTTTTCCTCGATAAATTTCTGGTCATTATCAGAATAAATTTCTTCATAATACTCATAAAATTTCTTCATCACCAAGTCCATCTGAAGCATTCCATTCACAATAAACTGATTCCGTTCAGACGCTGCTTCTA
>OFFS01001541.1_pt1 | contig 9908 bp, 8 predicted proteins | sample 1521541 | NCBI WGS metagenome assembly OFFS01 (sample SAMEA3504127, study PRJEB24116) | mouse gut metagenome | biome: mouse gut; feature: mouse-associated habitat; material: faeces | place: Denmark | collected 2011 | reverse complement strand
GGCGGGGCTCTTGGGGCGGTAGATGGGCTGGGCGGGGCCCAGGCCCGCGGCGGTGAGGAACTCCTCCGCCCGCAGGCCGCCGAATTCCAGCCAGGCGTACTTCCAAGGGTCGCGCTCGTCCGCACAGTAGGTGTTGACCTGGCCGGGGCAGATGAGGAAGCCTTGGTCGGGCTCCAGGGTATAGCGGCGAGTTACGCCGTCCGAACCGTTGGCGTCCAGATATCCCTTGCCGGAGATGACATAGTGGAACAGGAAGTGGTTGCGCACAAAGGGGCCGAAGGAGTGCAGGGGGGCGCACTGCTCCCAGCCGTATTGAAACAGCCGCAGGTCCAGAAAGTTTTCATTGGGGAACACAGAAAAGGAGAACTCACTCATGTTTGGGCACATCCTTTCTATCGCACACAACACGCATTCGAGGAGGAAACGGCTATGTATGACGTTATCGCGCTGGGCGAGCTTTTGATTGACTTTACGGAGAACGGAGCCAGCGGCCAGGGAAACACGCTGTTTGAGGCCAATCCCGGCGGCGCGCCCTGCAATGTGCTGGCCATGCTGAAAAAGCTGGGCCGCTCCTGCGCTTTTGTGGGCAAGGTGGGGGAGGATCTGTTCGGCCATCTTCTCCACGACGTGGCGGCGGGGGCGGGTATCTGCATGGACCACCTGGTGTTCGACAAAGACACCCGTACCACCCTGGCCTTTGTAAAAACCTTTGAGAACGGCGACCGGGATTTCTCTTTCTACCGAAATCCCGGTGCGGATATGATGCTTACGGAGGATGAACTGCCTCTGGATGTGATCGCCGGCAGCCGCGTTTTCCACTTCGGCACCCTGTCTATGACTCACCCTGGGGTGCGCTGCGCCACCCGCCGTGCCATCGATGCCGCCAAGGCGGGCGGCGCGCTGATCTCCTTCGACCCCAATCTGCGCCCGCCCCTGTGGGACAGCTTGGAGGACGCCAGGGCGCAAATTGAGTACGGCCTGGCCCGCTGCGACATTTTGAAGATCGCCGACAACGAGTTGGAGTTCATGACCGGCCAGACGGACTTCGACAAGGGCGCGGCCATTCTGCGGGGGAAATACCCCAACATCAAGCTGCTCAACGTCACCGCCGGGGCGGAGGGAAGCTATTCCTATTGCGGGGATGAGTGGGTGTTCGTGCCCGCCTGCAAGCTGGGCGGCGTCATCGAGACCACCGGCGCGGGGGATACGTTCTGCGCCTGCGTGCTGGATTTTGTGCTGGAGCACGGGCTGGACGGACTGAGCGGGGAGGATTTGACCGCTATGCTTCAGTTTGCCAATGGGGCGGCTTACTTAGTCACCACTCGAAAGGGGGCCTTGCGCAGTATGCCGGAGGCGGAGCAGGTGCGTCGGCTGCTGGCCGGAGAGACGGAGGAGGAAAAGACATGAACGAATTGGAGCGCCGTCTGGCTGCCCGGCAGGACGAGCTGGACTGGCTGTATATGGAGCTGTACGGCGACCGGGCCCGCCTGGACGAACTGAAGGCCATGATGTCCCAGGTTTGGCGGGCGCGCAGCCAGGCGCTGCGGCGTTTGGATAAAAAGCGGGAGGCGCAGCCGGACTGGTTCCGAGCGGGTGGGATGCTGGGGGTAACTATGTATCCGGGGCTGTTCGCCGGCGACCTCAAGGGGGTGGAGGAGCGGCTGAGCTATTTGAAGGAGCAGGGGATTACCTATGTGCACCTGATGCCCCTGCTGAAGATGCCCCACCCGGACAACGATGGCGGCTACGCCGTGGAGGACTTTGACCAAGTGGACCCCGCGCTGGGGACGAATGAGGACCTGAGCGCCCTGGCCGCAGCCATGCGCCGGCGGGGGATGAGCCTGTGCCTGGATTTTGTCATCAACCACACCGCCGACACCCACGAATGGGCGATGCGGGCCAAGGCGGGCGAGCGGGAGTACATTGACCGTTACATCTGCTTCGACAGCGCGGACATCCCCAGGGAGATGGAAAAGACCATCCCCGACGTATTCCCTGAGACCGCGCCGGGCAGCTTCATTTACGTGGAGGAGATGGGCAAGTATGTGTGCTCCTCCTTCCACCCCTACCAGTGGGACCTGAACTACCGCAATCCCGCGGTGTTCAACGATATGGTGGGAAGTATGCTTCGCCTGACCAACCTGGGGGTGGAGGTGCTGCGCATCGACGCGGTGCCCTACTTGTGGAAGGAGCTGGGCACCACCTGCCGGAATCTGCCCCAGGTGCACACCATCATGCGGATGATTCGGCTGATCACTGAGTGCGTGTGCCCCGGTGTGATTTTAAAGGGGGAGGTGGTGATGGCCCCCCGGGAGCTGGCCGCCTACTTCGGCAGGTGGGACAAGCCGGAGTGCCACCTGCTCTACAACGCCTCCACCATGGCCGCCCAGTGGAGCGCCCTGGCCTCGGCGGACGTGCGCCAGCTCAAGCGCCAGCTGGACGACCTGCACGCTCTGCCCGCCCACTGCTGCTTTGTCAACTATCTGCGCTGCCACGATGACATCGGCTGGGGGCTGAACGAGGAGTATGGCAAAACCATCGGCATCGACCCGCTGGCCCACAAGAAATATCTGTACGAATTTTTTGAAGGCAGCCTCCCAGGCAGCTTTGCCAGGGGGGAGCGGTATAACTACAACCCCGCCACCCAGGACGCCCGCACCTGCGGCACCACTGCCAGCTTGTGTGGAATTGAGAAGGGACTGTACGAGGGAGACGAGAGCCAAGTGGCGCTGGGCGTCCAGCGGGACCTGATGATGCACGCCGTTATCATGTGTATGGGGGGCTTTCCCATGCTGTCCAGCGGGGATGAGATCGGCCAGCTCAACGGCTACGGCTATCATGAGGACCCGGATTTGCGGGAGGACAGCCGGAACCTCCACCGCACCCGGTTCAACTGGGAGAAGGCGGCCCTGCGCACCCAGGCGGGGACGGTGCAGCAGCGCATCTGGGACGGGCTGCGGCGGCTGGAACAGCTGCGGGCCGCGCACCCCTGCTTTGGGCCGGAGAGCAGTGTCACCACGTGGGACGCCCACAGCCGCCGGGTGCTGGCCCTGGTGCGGCGGACGGGAGAGGCGGAGCTGGTGTGCCTGTTCAATTTTGCTGGAATCCCTAAGTCCTATGCCTTGGAGGCCATGGAAGGGGAGTTTACCGATCTGATAGACGGGGAGGCGGCGTCCTGCTCGGCAGGGGTGCTGGAGCCCTATCAATACCGGCTGTGCGAAAGAGTTCGCTGAGTTGGCCTGTTTCACGGATTATACCAGCATTGTACCAGAAAAATTCCGGCGTGGCAAACGCTTTTGCGGATGGTCCCGTTATGGGGCGGGCGGCGGTTGAAAGCGGGCGCGCGATGTGGTATCATTACCCCAATACGGAGGAAGGTGTGAGGAATATGATCCAGTACCGAAGATTGGGGGAGGGCGAAATCTGCCGGGCGCTGTTCCGGGGCTTTCGCCGGCGGCAGGTGGTCACGAAATGCTGGCGCAGAGAGAATGGGGCGTGGGTGATTCGGGATGACCCATTTGTGGATGACTGGTCGGAGGCGGACTATGAGACGATGGTGTCCTGCCTGAAAAACACGGTCGTTACGGGAGGCGTGGTGTTCGCCGCCTTTATGGATGGTGCGCTAAAGGGCTTTGCCTCTGTGGAGGGGACCCTGTTCGGCGGAGAGAACCGGTATCTGGACCTGACCAGCATTCATGTGTCGGAGGAGGCTCGGGGGAGTGGAATCGGCTCCGCCCTGTTTCGGCAGGCAAAGGAGTGGGCCAGAGAGCACGGGGCGGAAAAGCTGTACATCTCCGCCCATTCAGCGGTAGAGAGCCAGGCGTTTTACCGGCGGATGGGCTGCGTTGAGGCACAGGAGTACAGCCGGGAGCACACCGAGGCGGAGCCCTTTGACTGCCAGATGGAGTGTGCGCTGAACGAGGCGGCGCAGTCAACGTGATGAAAAAAGGACGGTATGCTGAGGCATACCGTCCTTTTGCTGTCAATCTGTATGGTTGTTGGCTTAGCCGCCGTCCGTTTCCAGCCGGTAGCCCAGCCGGCGCACCGCCTCAATGCGGATATTGGATCCGATGCTGTGGAGCTTTTTGCGCAGAAAGCCTACATAGACCTCCACATGGTTTTCCACGGCGTTGGAATCGTATCCCCACACCTTGGCCAGTATGGTCTCCTTGGGAGAAATGCTGTCCCTGGCCTGGAGGAGAAAGCGCATCACATCGAACTCCTTGGCGGACAGCCGCACGCTCTGCGCCCCGCACACCAGGGTGCAGGAGCCCAGCTCCAGCGCCGTATTTCCCAGAGTCAGCTCGTCCACCTGCCCGCCCTGGCGGCGAAGTAGGGCGTTGATGCAGGCCAACAGCTCCCTGGTGTCAAAGGGCTTGGTGAGGTAGTAGTCCGCCCCGGCGTTCAGCCCTTGAATGCGGTCCTCCAGTCCCGAGCGGGCGGTGAGCATGAGAATGGGGGTGGCGCACCGCCGGGCACGCACGCTTTTGGCCAGCTGAAAGCCGTCCATCCCCGGCATCATCACGTCCAAAATCAGCAGGTCGTAAATGCCCAGCTGGGCGTACTCCGCGCCATTCACGCCGTCATATATGCACTCTACGTCAAAGCCTCGCTTTTCCAGCAGCGCTCTGATAGAGTCGGCTAGCGGTTTTTCGTCCTCAATCACCAAAATTTTCATAAGTTCCTCCCGCCGCGATTGGTTTAGCCGTCTCATTATACTATCACGCAAGGCTGAAATGAAGCTGAAAAAGAGTCAATTTACAGTTCCTTCACATTTTGTGCTGGAATTTTCAGCGTCGGTTCAGCGTTCTGTGCTAAAGTGCTTCCTGGAAAGGACGTGACGCTATGGCGCAATACCGGCATGAGTGGAAGCATCAGATCAGCCTGTCTGACCAGTTGGCCGTTCGGGCGCGGCTGAGGGCGGTGTGTCGGGCGGACAGCCACGCCGCCCATGGACAATATCAGGTCCGCAGCCTGTATTTTGACAATTTGGAGGATAAGGCCCTGCGGGAGAAGATCGACGGAGTAAACTGCCGGGAGAAGTTTCGCATCCGCTATTATAACGGCGATTTGTCCCTGATCCGCCTGGAGAAGAAAAGCAAGCGGAACGGGCTGGGGACCAAGGTGTCGGTCCAGCTCGCCGCTCAAGAGGCCCAGGCCATTGTGGATGGAGAACTGAACTGGATGGGAGACAGCGGAAGGCCGCTGGTGCAAGAGCTGTATAGCAAGATGCGTTCACAGGGTCTGCGGCCCCGCACCATTGTGGACTACACCCGTGAGCCTTTCGTCTACGCTCCAGGCAACGTGCGGGTGACGTTGGACTATGACATCCGCACGGGGCTGGGCTGCACCGACTTTTTAAATCCCGGCTGCGTTACCATCCCGGCGGGGGAGCCTGTCACCATTTTGGAGGTGAAGTGGGACGAGTTTCTTCCCAGCGTCATCCGGGACGCGGTGCAGTTAGAGGGGCGGCGGGCCGGGGCATTCTCCAAATACGCTGCCTGCCGGATTTATGGTGTCTGAGCCGTTGTGAGCAGGCGAGGCGTGAATACATGAATGAAAGGAAAGAAATTTTTTATGACATTCCAAGACATTTTCAAATCCAGCTTTCTGGAGAACGTCACCAGTGTCAGTCTGCTGGATATGGCGCTGGCGCTCATTTTGGCGTTTGGTATCGGTCTTTTTATCCTGCTGGTATACAAAAAGACCTTCTCCGGCGTGATGTACTCGTCCAGCTTTGGCGTGACGCTGGTGGCCCTGGCCATGATTACCACCATGGTCATCTTAGCCGTTACCAGCAACGTGGTGCTCTCTCTGGGCATGGTGGGCGCACTGTCTATCGTCCGCTTCCGTGCCGCCATTAAGGAGCCATTGGATATCGCCTTTCTGTTCTGGTCCATCGCCGTGGGCATTGTGCTGGCAGCGGGGATGATCCCCCTGGCTGTCATAGGAAGCGTGGTCATCGGTCTGATTCTGCTGGTGTTTGTGAATCGAAAGTCCTTTGCCAATCCCTATATCGTTGTGCTCCAGTGCGAGGACGGCGACAGTGAGGGCCGCGCCAAGGCGTACCTGGAGCAATTTACCCAGCGGTGCTCGGTCAAGAGCAAAACGGTGCAGAAGGGGCTGGTGGAGCTGAATCTGGAGGTGCGCCTCAGGGACGGCGAGACCGGCTTTGTGAATGAACTGTGCGGCATGGACGGCGTGCGCAGCGCCGTGCTGGTGAGCTACAACGGTGACTACATGGGGTGACGGGATGGCGGCGCACAAATACATCGACCGCATTTGTCTGGCTGGGGCGCTGCTGTCTTTGCTGCTCACCCTGCTGTTTATGAACGGCCAGGCCTTGGGCGTCCAGCCCGCCTCCAGGGTGATGGGTTATGAGGCGAAGCTGTTTGACACGTCCCAGGTACATACCATCGACATTGTGATGGACGACTGGGAGCAGTTTATTGAAATCTGTGAGAATGAGGAGTACGCCCTGTGCGCAGTGGTCATTGACAACGAGGCGTATCAAAGCATTGGCATTCGGGCGAAGGGGAACACCTCTCTGTCCACGGTGTCCCAGATGGGCAGCGACCGCTACAGCTTCAAGCTGGAATTTGACCATTATGACAAGGGCAAGAGCTACCACGGTTTGGATAAGCTGTGCCTGAACAATCTCATCCAGGACAACACCATGATGAAGGATTACCTCACCTACCGCATGATGGGGGAGTTTGGGGCGAAGGCGCCGCTGTGCAGTTATGTGTACCTCACCGTAAACGGGGAGGACTGGGGACTGTATTTGGCGGTGGAGGGGGTGGAGGACGCCTTCCTTCAGCGCAATTACGGCCGGGATCACGGCGAGCTGTACAAGCCGGACAGTATGAGCTTCGGCGGGGGCCGGGGAAACGGCCGGGACTTCGACATGGACGAGTTTATGAACCGTGACGACGGGGAGCAGGCTGACGGTGCGTCCGGCAGTACGCAGCCGCCGAAACAACAGGGAGCTGCGCCGGAGGGCTTTACTCCACCCTCCTTCGGCGGCCAATTTCCTGAAACAGGCGGAAGCGGAGACGCGCCCCAGGGAGGGTTTGATCCCTGGGAACGGTTTGGCGGCGGGCCGGGGGGCGGCTTCGGCGGCATGGGCTCCGGCGACGTGAAGCTGCAATATACGGATGACAATCCGGACAGCTATTCCAACATCTTCGACAGCGCCAAAACCGATGTGTCCAGCGCAGACCAGGCCCGGCTCATCTGGGCGCTGAAAACGCTTAACACAGGCGAAACTGTGGAGGACGCTCTGGACATAGACCAGGTACTGCGCTATTTTGTGGTGCACAATTTTGTGGTCAACGGCGACAGCTACACCGGCGCCATGGTGCACAACTACTATCTCTATGAGAAGGACGGGCGGCTGTCCATGATTCCCTGGGACTATAATCTGGCTTTTGGGACCTTCCAGGGCAGCGACGCTTCGGAGGCAGTGAATGATCCCATCGACTCGCCCTTATCCGTTAGCGGAAACGGCGACCGGCCCATGGCGGACTGGATTTTCGCGGATGAGGCGTATACCGCACTGTACCACCAATACTTTGAGGAATTTTTAAATACAGTAAACCTTAATGTAATCATTGAGGCGGCCCGAGCCCTCATTGCCCCCTATGTGGAGCGGGATCCCACCAAATTCTGCACCACGGAGGAATTTGAGACGGGGGTGGAGACGCTGACCGCCTTTTGCACCCTGCGGGCAGAAAGTGTGTCCGACCAGCTCGCCGGAACCATTCCCTCCACAGATGAGGGGCAAGCCGCGGACAGCTCCGGTTTGGTGGACGCATCCGCCATTGCCCTGTCTGACCTGGGGACGATGGGCAACGGCGGTCCTGGAGGTTTCCTGAGTGGGGAGGGGCCGGACACAGACGCCTTCCGGCCCCTTGGGTCGGCAGGTCCGTTTGCCCCCGCTCAGCCGGAGGCGGAGGGCGGGGAACAGTCCGAGCAGCAATCCCCGGTAGGCTTTGACTCGTCTGTCTTTGGAGAGGGCGGGAACGGGAAGGGGCAGCCGCCCGGCGGCAGTGCGCAGGGGGAGGAGGGCGGAACCTTGATTTTGCTGGCGGCTTCCGCTTTGACCCTGCTGGCAGGACTGGTGACAGCGTTCCGCTTCAAAGGAAAAAACTAAGATGCCTGCAATTTTCCTTCCCTTGCCGGAGGGCTGGAGGAGGACAGAAAAAACGCCGGGAGGCTGGACAAATTGTCCGGCCTCCCGGCCGCGTTTTTAAGCGGCGGTGCAGGGCGTTGGTTTTGCTGAAACTGGGACGGGTAGAAAAATCGGCATATTTCTCCTTTACTGTGGTAAACTAAGTGCATTTATGACAAGGAGGAACAAATATGCGTGAACAGCACATTGGAAGCAGAGAGATGAGAGATTACCAAAAGCATCTGCGCCAAGAGGAACGGGCGGCCGCCACTGTGGAAAAATATCTGCGGGATATCAGAGCCTTTTCCATGTGGCTGAACGGCAGAGCGGTGACAAAAGAGCTGGCGTTTGCCTGGAAAGAAAAGCTGCTGGAGGATGGACGGGCTCCGATGACAGTCAACGGGAAGCTGTCTGCGCTAAACGGGATACTCCGATTTTTGGGTCGGGAGGACTGTCAGGTGAGGCTTCTCAGCATTCAGCGGATGGCTTTTCGGGATTCGTCCCGAGAGCTGACCCGAAGCGAATACCAACGTCTGCTCTGCGCCGCCCGGGATCAGGGCAACGAGCGGGCGGCCCTGGCCCTGGACCTGTTCAACTACGGCGTGAAAAAGTATATCGGGGCCTATGCCGCCGCCATGGGCGGGGTGGACGCCGTCATCTTCACCGCCGGCGTGGGCGAGAACGATAAAGCCATCCGCGCCATGGTCTGCCAGGGTCTGGACTTCATGGGCCTGAAGCTGGACGGTACCGCCAACGACGTGCGGGGCAAGGAGACCGTCATCTCCGCCGCCGACTCCAAGGTGAAGGTGCTGCTCATCCCCACCAACGAGGAGCTTATGATCGCCATCGACACCGCCGAGCTGGCCAAGTAAACGAAACCCACCGAAAAGGCGGACGCGTTGCGCCCGCCTTTTTTGCGTCATTGACAATTGGTGTGTCCATACACTATAATGAGAGCAAAAAGATAAATAAACTGGAATTTGGAGGTATCGTATTATGAGATTGGACGGCTTTGGATTATTTGTTGAAGATATGGCGAAAATGATTCGCTTTTACAGAGATGTACTTGGCTTTGAGATTAAAGAAGCGGAAGATACATCTAATGTATATCTTGTAAAAGATGGGACGTTGTTTCTGTTGTACGGCAGAAATGACTTTGAAAAAATGACCAACCGCAGATATGATTATATCAAAGGATTCAACGGTCATTTTGAAATGGCACTTTATGTTGATACATTTGAAGAAGTTGATAAAGCATTTAGTAAAGCTGTAGAAAACGGTGCTACTCCTGTACTGGAACCGGAACTTGAACCTTGGGGACAGAGAACTTGTTATATTGCTGATCCTGAAGGTAATTTAATAGAGATAGGTTCTTGGAATAAGCCTTACGGAGAAAAGGATTCATAAATTTGAATTTGTGAGGTATCAGTGATGAAATATAACAAAATGATAATGTTAAAAAATGGTATTGAATGCTGCTTGAGAAATGGAACGGAATGTGATGGGCAAGCTGTATTTGATAACTTTAATTTAACACATGGAGAAACCGATTATTTACTTACCTATCCAGACGAAAATTGCTTTGATGTTATGCAGGAAAGTCAATTCCTAAAAGAGAAATCCGAAAGCAAAAATGAAATCGAAATAGTTGCCGTCGTCAATAATGTAGTCGTGGGAACTGCTGGGATTGAAGCAGTGGGGAAAAAATATAAGATACGGCATCGTGCCGAATTTG
>OFFS01001526.1_pt1 | contig 9985 bp, 9 predicted proteins | sample 1521541 | NCBI WGS metagenome assembly OFFS01 (sample SAMEA3504127, study PRJEB24116) | mouse gut metagenome | biome: mouse gut; feature: mouse-associated habitat; material: faeces | place: Denmark | collected 2011 | reverse complement strand
TGAGGGCAATGGAAGAAAATCTGCCGTAAGGAATTATTTCCGGTACCTGATCAGCCATTCCAACGGAGGCGCCACCATTCCCGGTGACCGTCCTGAGTGTCATGCCCTTTTCAAAACATCTGGTTGCAAAAGTATAGCGTAATGTATGGGAGTATCGAAAAAGTATGCATACTTAAGTGTCAGCTGAGGCCTGCTCCCGCTCAGCTCAAAACAGCCCCTCTGCGCAGCGGTTCCCGCAGCAAGATTCCGCCTGCCGTCAGGAAAACCGCTGCTGTGAGCAGCCAGAGCCAGGTTCCTTCGTCGCCTCTGTAGATAGGAAACAAGCCGAACTTCCACAGACGGTTTGCCATACCTATATTAGCAGCATAGTACAAAATCGACACCATATACCCCAAAACCACCTGATTGGTGACTGCCGCCGCAAAACAGCCGATTCCTCCCAGAAACAAAGCCTCGCAGAACGCTCCCCGCCACAGAATCAACACCGGAAACACAGAGCCGCCGGCCAGAAGCCGCAGAATGAGAATGCTCACCACTGCTGCCAGCATGCACACCGCCGGGAACAGTCTGCCCAGATACAGCTTCCACATAGGCAAATGCCTGGAGGCCTCCAGCTGCCAGATTTCCATGTCGCTCTCCGGCAAAAACAACGGCGTAAACAGCAGGATCCCGGCGATAACACCGTAATGCTCCATGACCTTCGCCGCTCCGGCAGTGTCCAGATTGCGGAAGCTCAGCACTGCCCCTGCACACAGCACCAAAAGCGCCGCCCCGCACAAATGGGGAAAATAATGGTATCGTATAAAATTAAGAATTGTTTTTACGTAATTTCCCATACAACATTTCCCCTTTCCGCCTCTTTTTTTCATAGACTGCCACTGTGAGCAGAACCAGTATAACTGCCAGTGCCATATACATCCCCTTATTCCGGTACAGCTGCCCCAGTTCCTCCGCATACCTGCCGTAGCTGCCGAAAGTGTTCCAGCGGGTCACCAGTTTCCAGCCAAAATTTCCTGTCAGCGTAGTGGCTGAAAGCACCGAGCCGAATGCCCATGCCAACAGAACCGGTATGGCCAGAATTGTCTCCGTCGCCTCCGTAATTAAAAAAGCAGCTCCAAGCACCACCATGATCACCGGCAGCAGCCACAGAAAACTGTACTTGACGAATGCCAGTATGTCCGCCTCGATTCCCGCCTGGCCTGCGGCATACACACAGGGCATCTGCATCAGCAGCGCGCACAGAAGCACCGGTACAAAACACATCACCACATTAGCCAGATAGCGGTACCCAATCAGAGCGGCACCGGAAACGGACCGACTGCGGATAAGCTCCGCCGCTTTCGCCCTCTTATCCTTCAGACAGGCGGAAACTCCCACAAATACAGGCAGTATGGCAAGAAAAATGCTCGCATAATCGCAGAACAGCCGCATCTGCGCGCCGCTGACCTTGTCATCTTCACACAGTTCCCGGTAATGTTCCAGAGCATCCTCATAGGTCAGAGCCGCAATGCCTCTTTTTTCATAGGATGACTTCTCATAATAGCTTCTGGAGCCCACGATTTCACAAGCTTTCTCCATCACTTGTTCAAATTCTTCGTAGGTCAGATCTTCCCTGAGGGGAACGCGCCACATTTCCGCCTCCGAAAACTCCACAGCGCTTCCCTCTGCTTCCATCCAAATCTCCATCCAGTACGCGGTATTCTCCTCTGCCATCTGCTCAAATTCCATACCCGTGCACTGCTGCATTGCGCGCTTAAGCACTTCCAGTTCTTCCTCATTCAGTGTCACTGCCTTGTAAAAGCCGAAAGGATAGGTGGCGAACCGATTTGCCAAAATCTCCCGCAACAGTGTTTCCAGGCCGCTTTGCATGACCATTCTCTCATCACTGGAATATCCGTATCCATAGCTTTCCTGACCTGGCTGGGGTTCAGACAGCTGTTCCGTCCATTCCACATCGCTCATCTGGCCGGTAATAAACAGCACGAATGCCGCCAGATAGACATAATACACCAGACTTTTTGCAATCTTCCTGCACTCCTTTAGAAACAATGCTCCCATCATGCCTGCTCACTTCCTTTCTGCACAGGCGTCGCGGATATGCTGTGCATCAGAAACATATAGGCATCCTCCACATCTGCGCTGCAGGACTTCGCTTCCGCCAACGGCATACTCTCCGCAATGATTCTGACGGTGGCAGTGCTTCCTCTGTTCAAAATACCGGTTACAATAAAACGTTCTTTTAATCCATCCAGTTCTCTCGCCGAGACCTCCGCCGAGTAAACCTTGTTCTCCACCAGCTTCAGAAGAGACTCAACCGTCCCACGGAAAACCACCTCACCCTGATTCAGTACCGCGATCTCTTCACAGGTAGCCTCGATATCTCCCACAATGTGCGTGGAAAGCAGCACGATCCGCTCTCTGGCAATCTCGCACAGCAGGTTGCGGAAACGCACCCTCTCCTCCGGATCCAGTCCCGCCGTAGGCTCATCCACAATGATCACCCTCGGATCATGGATGATTGCCTGGGCAATTCCCAACCGGCGCTTCATCCCCCCTGACATTGCCTTCACCCGGATATTTTTCTGATCCAGGAGATTTACCTTTTCCAACATTTCCGGAACCTTTTTTCTCCGCTCCGCCTTCGGAATCCCGGAGAGTACCGCCAGGTAATCCAGTGCCTCACAGGCAGTCATATTTCCATACATGGAAAAATCCTGGGGCAGATACCCCGTCATCTTTCTGATCTCCGCTGCATGTTCCACCGGCACCCCGCACACACGCACCTCCCCGGCAGACTTCGGCAGCAGTGTGGCAAGCACTCTCATAAGTGTTGTCTTGCCTGCTCCGTTGGGTCCAAGCAGGCCGAACATCCCCTGCCCAATGGTCAGATCAACGGATTTCAACGCCTGTTTTTTCCCGAAATTTTTGCATAAACCTTTGATTTGAATTTGCGTCTCCATAACCTGGATCTCTCCTTCCTTTTTATGTAAAAAGCATTGTACAGCCCCTGACGCCTGCACCTTTTTTCCATCTGGCAGCGGAGGGCTGTTCAACCCTTTTCCATTCTATAGGAAGCAAATGCAGCTCCCGATAAGATATACTATACAGGAGAAATCTCTACAAACACTCTACATTTTCTAAATAAGTCCTGAAGCTTTCTGAAAAGGATTCTTAAACCCCTACCAGAAAGGCCGCAGCCGCAATTCCCCCGCCGTCTATGCTGTTGACCAGTTTCAGTGTTCCCCCGTGTTTCTCACAGAGCATCCGGGAAATAAACAATCCTAAGCCCAAATGTCCTCCCTCTTCCTTGTCCTCGCTGTAATAAGGATCCGTGCCGTACCGAAGCGCCCTATGAGAAAACCCTGCCCCGTCGTCCCTCACATAAATCAGAAATTCCTCCCCCTTCCGGACAAACTCAACGGTAATCCCGCTTTGGGCATAACGGAGCGCATTGGATACCAGATTGTCAAAAACCTCCTCAATCAGCCCTCCGTCCGCAAAAAAATCTCCTTCTATTTCCTGCGCTTCTATCCTGCAGGTTTTGTTTTTCTCCGCCGCAAGCTCTCTGGCTGCCGTTCCAAGACGCTGCACCAATATTGTGCCCTCCAGCCATGCCCCGGACACCTCTCTGGCCTCCTGCCTGTGAAGTTGTGTCATGGTTTTGGAAATCTCCAGAATCTGCTGTTCCTGATGCTGCATTACAGCCAGTTTTTGCAAAAGCTTTTCTTCAGAAACCTTTCCCTTCGGCACATACTTCTGCAGAAATTCCGTACAGCCGGAAAGCACAGTAAGCGGTGTGCGGATATCATGGGCAAAGGCGGCGTTGATCCGTCTCTGGCTCTCCTGCTCCATCCAACGGCTTCTCTTCTCCTTCACCAGTTTTCTGCGAAGCTGTTCAAAGCTCCGGCAGAGTCCGCCCATCTCATCCCCGTCAAGATATGCGATCTCCCTTCCGTAATCTCCGGCCCCGATACAGCCAAGGGCATCCTGTACCGCCTTCAGGGCAGGATATATCTTTTTCCGCAAAAACATCCCTCCCGCCGCCGTGCAGCATACCGCCAGGCAGGGGTACTGCCCATACCAATACCAGAACCAGAGAAAACCCATTACTGCCTTTCCCTCCTGCGAGATCTCCCGGCGAAGAGTGACATTCTCCCGCAGAATTTCCCCGGTAAACACTTTGAACCAACTCTCGCAGAGGTTCTTGGACAGGGTCCACAGCATCATCCCGGCCACGGCTCCTGCCGCCATATAAAAAAAGAGGCTCTTCGCCAAGGAAGCGTTCCTGAATTCCGCTCCCAGACGCGCAGCCTTCTTCCTCAGCCAATCCATCGATATCCCACCCCCCACACTGTCTCAATATACTCCTTCTCCCGGGCATTCCCCAGTTTTTTCCGGATACGGCGGATATGCTCCGTAATGATGGAGGCATCTGCCTCTCCCTCATATCCCCGGACATTCTCATAGATCCGCTCCCTGTCAAGCACCACGCCCTTATTGGTGTAGAGCAGCTCCGCAATGGCAAATTCCGTCTTCGTAAGCCCCACGTCCCTGCCATCCACCAGGAATCGGCGCCCGGAAAAATCCACCGTCAGATTTTCCTCCGTCACAAGGGTCCGGCCGGTCCTCTCCTGTCTCCTGAAATGGGCCTCTATCCGGGCAAGCAATTCCTCCATGCCGAAAGGCTTCATGATATAATCATCTCCGCCCACCTTCCATCCCATAATACGATCGGCCTCTTCTGTTCTGGCAGATAAAAACAGAATCGGCGCATTGGTGCGCTCCCGGACAGCCTGACAGATCTGGTATCCGTCCATGTCCGGCAGGTTGATATCCAGAAGGATCAGATCCGGCTGCTTTTCAATCAGCAAAAGCGCGCTCTCTCCGTCTGCCGCCTGGTCAGTCACATACCCTTCCATGGCAAAAGTCTCCGCCAGCAGCCCGCGGATCTCCTTCTCATCATCTACAATCAGAATCCGTTTCATTCCTCTTCTCCATACATCCTGTATACAATAGCCTCATAAAAAATATGATTTATTATACTTCGCGGAAGGCCATTTGTAAATGAAATCCAAGTATGCCGTCAAAATATCTCTCACAGAGCATGAACATGTAAATTATCAGAATCCATACTTTCATAATCTGCCATATGTGGTTACCGGTGGCTTTCATATCGATTGTTGGGTACATTTGTTCTTCTTACTTTTTTAACAGCTTCCCTGGTTCTTCCCAAAATAGGAACCATTCCATTTAACCTTTAGCAGAGCCTGCCTTCAACGCTGCGTCTATCTTCGTTATGTCTGCTCCACGGCGCCTTTTTGCACTGGCATACAGCTTTTTATAGCCTTCTGCATCCTCCCTACGCCTTGCATCGGCCAGAAGCCAGATAAAGAGATCTGTCAGCTCATCCCTGCATTGTTCCAGCCCCTGCCTGGCAGTCTTTCTCGCTCCGTCGATATTTCCCTGCCTCTGATAACAATCCACCAATGCCGCATAAGTCTTTCCTTCCTTTTCCAAATGCGACTCCAGATAGGATATATACTTGTCCTCTCTTCCATATTGATGGTACAAAGCAGCCGCTTTCTTCTCATACTCATATCTATCTGACTGATCCAGCATATCGGCAAATGCAAGGAATTCCTCGTTACTGACACATAGCCGCTCCGACAATTCAGACATCATCTCTTTACAGCCAACCCTTTCATAATATCTATGGCAAACCAAATCATACAGAACCTTTTTCCTAAGCTCCCAGTCTTCATTGCCCAAATCTTCCATTTTCAGCAGGCTTCTGCATATCTTCTGAATCTCGTCAGCTTCCCATTGGTTTGCAACAAAACGCTCATATCGGATCAGTTGAAACAATTCATTCAACTTTTTCCATCGACACGCAAAAGATAAGTTCTCCAACCATTCTTGTGCCTCTTTTCTGCATTTCAGCCGAATATTCTGCAGAATCTCTTTCTTCCTGTCAAGAGCCTCCATGAAGCTCAACTTTTCATGAGAATATCGTATACTGTCATAGCTTTCCTGAAAAATCCTTTCCCCTTCCTGAATCTCCCCCACCAGTATGTTTTCCATATGCATCAGCAGCTCATTTGAGACTCGCCCCTCTGTCAACTCATCCTCCACCAGCATATGGGGGTGAATATTTTTACAGACAGGATCCTCCAATAAATCGACCACTTCACGGGCAGGGAGACTGTCTCCCGCCTCACCAGCCCTGCCGGTGACTGCCCTCACCCAATCCATTCCGATTTCTGTGAGCTGTCTGGAAAGCATTCTTTCCTTAGCAGCACCGGTCAATATAAATGGGCCTGTCTCCTTCTCCGCATACTCATCCGAATCCAATGCTTCCACCACCTTGAATTCCAATCTGCAGACTTTGTCCAGTATATCTGCCGCAGTTCCATATTCACCCAAAACAAGCAGATCGTGACATCCCATAAGGACGCTGTCTAAAAAATGCATAGCTCCCAAAGGGTCATTATGCCAGCTCTTCCAGTCATCCATATACCTTCCGTCATCGTCAAACTCATAATAATGTGTTTCATATTCCAGATAAATCTCTTGAGTTTCTACTTTGCAGCAGAATTCTTCGATTTCCCTTCGGGTGGGCATATATGCAACTTTCTTTTCTCCTGTAAGAGATTGCAGGAAGCCTTGCCTTTCGCTTTCTTTACATAACTTTGCCCGGGATAATATCCATTGATTCTTCTGTTCTTCGGACATTTTATTCAATTGTTCTGTAATCAGTTGTATGTAATTCATTCCGTGTATCCTTTTCATACATATTTTTATTATGCTGCCAGAGCATGATTCGCAGGCATCAGGTTTTCACCCTCTTATAGGCATTTACCAATACATTGCCCTCTTCTGAATGGTACAACACATCTTTCATTACCAGGCCTCCGGGCTTTCATTGCTTATCCTCAAGATAGTTTTTCGCAATTGACACATCTGATTTTAGAATCCTGCCTTCCGGCGCATTTTTCCATGTTGTCAGACCCATATATTCCTTTTGATGGTCAGCAGATATATACACTATCTCCACAGCAGTATGATTCGTTATAGCATAATGAAACCTGTTTTGTATAGTAGCAAAAAAGTGGTAAGCAATTTCGGAATTTTTTTATAACAATACTACATTCCGCAAATATGTCTGTAATCTGCTGCCATATTCTGCGTTCACTTGCACGAATGGGGCGTACTCTTTAAGGTTTGAATTCCTTGGAAAGCTTGGGGAACGCACTTTCACCAACAGCCGGATGAACTGCTCATACTGTTCCAGAATCAACGCCGCGTTCCATATAATATTTGCAATGATGTCGTTGGTGATGATCAAGATTTGATGACAGTCACATTTATGTGCTGTTTTTCTGCCCTGCATTACAGACGCGTTTACTCGTTATACATGTAGGTTGGCACCAATATTTTCGTTAATGAGTATAAGTTGTTGCCTATATCTTTCCAGTATTGCTCCTATACTTCTGACATATAATCCCTGATTTAATATCTGATACTGGCATATTAGTCAAAACATTGTCCCTTAACTCTAAATTTTCAAATAATGTCTCAGAGATAATCACATAACATTTATTATAACCACACTTCATGCCAAACTTTGTTTCATTATAAGATCACCAAGCCTGTGGACTCTCCTCCCCGCCAAATGTCATTTCCAACAATTCTTCCGCAATCTTCCCACTACACACCCGCATCAGGTTGTCTTCTGCATCCTCCTTAGAAAGGAAATTCATGCTTCCGTACCACACAATTTCCCTGTCGATAATCGTATAATGCTCGCAGTTGTCATCCACCAACCGCACCTGAAAACCTGCCTGCCGCAGCTCCTCCATCAGGTCCATCCGGGCTTCACTGCTGCCGAATTTATAAGTATCCGGATGCCATGTCACAATTGTGATCAACACGCCCTCTTCCTGCAGTCTGCCAAGCAGTTGTATCATCTGATGAACCTTATCTCTGCGAAGACCCGGGCTGGAAATCACAATCTCTTTTGATGCCCTCAATAAATCCTGCCTGTAAACGGCTCCATAATTGTCAATGTCAAAAATTGCATTTGTCTCTTTTACTGCCGCTGTTTCAATCCCGGCACAGATTTCATACCCAATCTGCTTATAGGCCCGGAGCCGTTTTGTATACATGCGGTCAAAGACCGGAATATGCCTGTCCACATAATCATAGACAATTACCGTCTCCTTCCCCTCATATTCTCTGTTCAGCCTCCCTGTGTACTGCTCCACCACGCCTTTCCAGGCAACCGGAGTCGCCATGAAAAGAGTGTCCAGCCTGGGATAATCAAAGCCCTCCCCAATCAACTGCCCCGTGGCCACCAAAATTACCGACTGTTCCTTGGATACCTGCCGCATCTCATCCAATAACTTTTTCTGTTCCTTCTTCTGATTATCCCCCAGAAGCAGAAACGGCTTGTCTGCATATTCTTTTAACTTTTCATACAGTAATCTGGCATGTTCCTTGTATTTGGATAAAACTACAGGACTTCTGCCTTTTTCTATGCAGAACTTCACATCCGATATGATCTGTTCGTTGCGCTTTTCGCTGTCCCTGATGAGTTCATATGCTTCGTTCACATGCATCTGTTCTCCTAATCTGTGCGGGTTCACCGTCTTCGTGAACCTGGGGTACACAAAATGCCGGATTCCCTGTTCCTTTGCCATGTCCCTGGCTCCGTAAGAGTAGCGCACCAGCCCAATCATCCTGTAATTAATTTTTTCTAAACCGTCTCCTCTCATGGGTGTAGCAGTGACACCATAGACATACTTCGCTTTTATTTCCCGCAGGATGCTCTTTTTTCCTCTATAAATTCAAATTATATTTCTGAGCTTTCAGAGCTGAATTTTGTTTCTGATATGACAAGTGTGAGCTTTGTTGATGTAGACGTAGAAGAGTATATCCCTCCTGCATCATCTAAATACAGTTTAACTATTAATTATCAATATTCTAATGGTGATTCAGCCCTTGATCCTGTTGTGCAGCCATTAGAACCAGGTGCGGAGTATAGTGTTCCATCTCCGGCGGTGGAGGGCTATGCCCCAGATATCCCCCTGGTCACCGGCACCATGCCGGAGCATGACCTGACGGTGACAGTGACCTATACCAGGGCCTTTTATCCCCTTACAGTGCAGTATCGGTATGCAGATGGAACGAAGGCCCTGGACGACGCTGCATATCAATATCCCTCCGGCTTTGTCTACGACATCCCCACCCCGGAGCTGGCCGGGTATGTGCCAGATAAACCAAAGGTTGCGGGGATCATGCCCGGGAATGCGCTTACAGAAACGGTTACATACACCGGCAAGCCTTTCACCTTAACAGTGCGGTATCAATATGAAAATGGTTCTATGGCGGCGTCAGACCACCAGGAACAGCTCCTTGCAGGGGCTTCTTATTCTGTCCCTTCGCCCGTTCTCCAGGGATACATGCCTGATCTGGCAGCTGCTGCCGGTGTGATGCCCGCAAAGGATCTTTTGGTCACGGTGATATATAAAGCGGATGCCGGGAGCGGCGGGGAAGGAGAAGGCCCCGGCGGCAGCGGGGGAGGAGGCTCTGAAGGGGATGATCCTTTCGAGCTTCCTGTCCAGCCCCCATTTTCCGGCTACGATCCTTTTGTGATCCCCGGCCTGCCGCCCTGGTCCGGGTATGATCCCTTTAAAATAAACGGACTTCCTCCGTATTCCTATGATCCGTTTATGATTCCTGGAAAGGAGGGTGGAAGGGAATAGTGGACTATGTTGTTATTTCTCCTGATTATCTTTATCATATGGCCGGAATGATACGCTCAAATATCGGGACAGTTTTTAGTGTTTCTCTGCACCTTTTTATTGCAGTCCTTTCCATTTATGTGATCCTGCAAATTATCAAATCTTTTGTACAATAGGAGGCAATTTTTTGAAAAAGCTTGTTGTGATCTTCTTGGTTTTCATGCTCCTTTGTGCCTTTTCCT
>OFFS01001522.1_pt1 | contig 10012 bp, 10 predicted proteins | sample 1521541 | NCBI WGS metagenome assembly OFFS01 (sample SAMEA3504127, study PRJEB24116) | mouse gut metagenome | biome: mouse gut; feature: mouse-associated habitat; material: faeces | place: Denmark | collected 2011 | reverse complement strand
AGCTCCTGTACCTTGTTGCCGCCCAGGCGGGTGGTATATACTTTCTTTAGATTTTTCACTTCCAGCAATGACATATGATGCGTCCTCCTTGTGCCTTCTGTTTGCTTCGTGAGGAACTGCTGCACAGCTCTTCATCACAAGATAAGGATACAAAAAAAGGAAATGGAATGCCATCGAACATCCTTACATTTCCTTTTTGCTACCTTACATTTTTGCAAGCTTAGCGGGCAGCCTTCCGCAGGTCTTATGGCCGTGGGCTCTTTTCGGCATTTGGAATCCCCAGGATGATCCGGGTGCCCTGGCCCTCCTGGCTTTCCGCCCGTATGGTCACGTTCAGATGGGTGAAGACCTGGCGGCACAGGTACAGGCCGATGCCCGTGGACTGCTGGACCATGCGCCCGTTCTGCCCGGTAAACCCCTTCTCAAAAATCCTCGGTAATTCCTCTTCCTTTATCCCTGTCCCATTATCCCATATTTTCAGTATAACTTTTTTGTTCTTTTTTTCATAGGTAACCCTCATTTTTCGGCTTTGTGTCCGGAGCGCTATCCCGTTGCGCTCACTGCACGAAGCTTTCAGACAATACAATTCCCGGGCTATTTCTGTACGATTTCCGGATGCTCCGCTTTTTGACGGCCGCCCCTGTCCTGAAAGCTGCGGACATTGATAACGATAAGCAGTACCATGATGACTGCGAACAGCACGGTGGATAATGCATTAATCTCAGGGCTGATTCGCTTCCGGGTCATGGAGTAGATGTAAATGGGCAGCGTCTGGGTGGTACCGCTGGTAAAGTAGCTTATCACAAAATCATCAATGGAAAGGGTAAACGCCATAATCATTCCGGTTACTATCCCGGGCATAATTTCCGGAAGAACCACCTTGAAGAAGGCCTTTATCGGCGGGCAGCCCAGGTCCTGAGCCGCTTCATAGAGGTTCGGGTCCAGCTGGCGCAGCTTGGGCAATACCGACAGGATTACATAGGGCAGGCAGAAGGTGATATGGGCGGCAACCAGGGAACCCATCCCCAGGCTCCTGCCGCCGAACAGCCGGACGGCGGATACGAACAGCAGCATAAGCGATACGCCTGTGACAATCTCGGGATTGACCATGGGAAAGTTGGTGATATTCATCATAATGCGCCTGGGCAGGCGTTTCAGGGAGTTGATGCCGATTGCCGCCATGGTGCCGAGTACCGTGGACGCCGCTGCAGATACCGCCGCGATGAACAGCGTATTGCGCAGGGCTTCCAGTATCAGCCTGTCCTCAAACAGCTTTTGATACCAGCGCAGGGAAAAGCCGCCCCACACCGTGCGGCTGCCGGTCTCCGTGTCATTGAAGGAAAACACAATCAGCACAAGAATGGGGGCATACAAAAACAGGAAAATGAGAAAGGTGTAGATACATGCACCTGCCTTTTTCATATCAGTATGCCTCCTTCCTCAGTGTCTCCTCCATCGTCGAACTGATTCATAATACCCATACAGATCAGAATGATCACCATCAGCACCAGGGACACGGCCGAACCCAGGTTGGGATTGTAGGCGCTGCCCAGAAACTGCATGTCAATCAGATCCCCAATGAGCAGGTTTCCGCCTCCTCCCAGCATTTTCGAGATAATAAAGGTGCTCACCGCCGGCACAAACACCATAGTCACACCGGAGATAACGCCGGGCATGCTCATGGGCACCACCACCTTCAAAAAGACTTCCCTGCTGTTGGCCCCCAGATCCTGTGCCGCCTCTATGACGCTTCGGTCAATTTTGGTCAGCACCGAGTACAGGGGCAGGATCATATAAGGAATATAGTTATAGACCATGCCCAGCACCACTGCCCCTGAGGTGTTGATCATATGGGCCCGGGGCAGGCCCAGGGCCGCCAGAGCTCCGTTGATCAGTCCATTGTCCTCCAGAAGCGTCATCCACGCGTAGGTGCGCAGCAGAAAATTCATCCACATGGGCAGCATCACCAGCATCACCATGATATTCTGCCGCCTGGCGTCCACCTTTGAGATAATGTATGCCAGAGGATAGCCCAGCGCCAGGGAGACCGCCGTGGCCACAGCTCCCAGCCAGATGGAGCGCAGGAACACATTGGAATACTGCCCCACACTTAAAATATTTTCCAGCGTAAAACTGCCCGACTTGTCCGTGAAGGCAAAATACCCCACCAGCAGCATGGGCAGCACAATAAACACCGTCATCCAGACCGTGTAGGGAGCGGACAAAAGTTTGGAATCAGATTTCATCTGCGCCGCCCTCCTCTTCTGCCCATGTGCCGGAAGAGGCATTGACTTTCCCGCAGGAATCCCCTTCCCCTTCTGTCTCTGCTTCGCCCATCTCGTCACTGAAAGTGCTGTAGTCGCCATACATGCCCGAATATTCGGACTTTTTCATCACATGAATATCATCAGGGGTGAGAGACAAGCCTATGCGGTCCCCCACTCTGCAGCACTGGGTGGACTGTATCATCCACTTGAAACCTGCCACATCCACAATAATCTCATAGTGGACTCCCTTGAATGTCACCGCCGTCACATCCCCGGCAATAAGGGTGGAATCCGGTTCCACCACCTTGATATCCTCCGGGCGTATCACCACGTCCACAGGAGTGTTTTTGCCAAATCCGCTGTCCAGGCATCGGAAATTGTGCCCGGCAACCCGCACGGAATAGTCCTCCTGCATCATGCCGTCCAGTATGTTGGACTCCCCGATGAAATCCGCCACAAAGGCGTTTTTCGGCTCATTGTAAATATCCGTGGGCGAACCGATCTGCTGTATCACGCCCCCGTCCATCACCACCACCACATCGGACATGGACAGGGCCTCCTCCTGGTCGTGGGTGACAAACACAAAGGTGATGCCTGTCTGCTTCTGTATTTTTTTCAGCTCCGCCTGCATGTCCTTCCGCAGTTTCAGGTCCAGGGCCCCCAGGGGCTCATCCAGCAGCAGAACCTTGGGCTCATTGGCAAGGGCACGGGCTATGGCCACTCTCTGCTGCTGTCCGCCGGAGAGCTGTCCAATGCCCCTGTGAGCGTAGCCTGTAAGATTCACCATGGCCAGCATTCTGTGGACGGTCTCTTTAATTTCTTTCTCGCTGCGGCCTTTCAGGCGCATGCCGAAAGCGATATTGTTATAGACATTTAAATGCGGAAACAGAGCGTATTTCTGGAAAATTGTGTTCACCTCCCGCCTGTGGGGCGGCAGGGCAGTGATCTTTTGGTCATAAAAAAAGACATCCCCTGCATCCGGCCTGATAAAACCGGCAATGGTGCGCAGAACAGTGGTCTTTCCGCATCCGGAAGGCCCTAAGAGCGTGACAAATTCTCCGTCATGTATCTCCAGGTTAAATCCTCCCAGAATCTGCTCGCCATCATAAGAGACAGTAATGTCTTTTAAAGAAATAATTGTATCTTTCACTTGATGCATCTCCTTTGCGGCAGCGCACTCCTGCGCCGAAATAAGCTGCGTGTCTATGTTATTCACACATAACCCGGCCCGTTTTTTGTCTGCCTGCCTCCCGCAAAGGATGGTGTGTTATTTCGCGCTGCTTCTCACAGCTTGAAAAGTACCCCGGCAGGGAAACCGAGCCGCTTTTATGGCCGCACTTACCTCCCCAGGCACGGCCTTTTTTCAGATGCAAACGCAATGAAATAACTATAAGGGATATCGGGGGGTTTGTCAATCGTTTCCTCTTCCGTTTTTCGAGTAAATCTGACAAAATTTTCTACCGCTTCCGCCGCCGCTTTTTTCTGATCTTTATTGACTGAACCCATGCACAGGGTTATAATAGGGATGCTTGTCCGCCGGAAATCCCTGTGGACAGGATTCTCAAAACCGGCAGTTTCTCTGACAAAAATTCTCTGCTGACCAGGAGACAAAAAAGAGAAGGAAAATGCCGGGACAGGTAAAAATCATATCGCTAAAAGGAGTATGAGGAGTATGAAAAAAAGAGGAGTATTGCTGTTGGCCATGGTTCTGGGACTGACCCTGACAGCCTGCGGAGATCCGAAAGAGACAACAGATCTGTCATCTGGCAGCGCTGGAGGAACAGAGGGAACCGTCCAGGAAGAGTCCCGGGCCACGGAAAAACCCCAGGAGACAGAAAAGCCCCAGGAAGCGGATCTTCCGACTTCCCAGGAATATGTTTCCTCCGACGGCTCTTACAAGGTGATTCTGCTTGAGGGGCTTACCCAGACAGACCTGCCGCTCCAGGCAGGAAGCACCATGATGGGTCTGGACGGCGGAACCAGCAGAACAGGATTTTCCGCCGTTTCCGTGGGAAGTTCCAAGGCAACCGTTCCGGGAAATTCCAGTGACGTGGACAGTCTTGAAAGTTATGCGGATTACATTGCAAATCTGATTCTGGACGGCTCCGGCGTGACGGTGAGCTGGGAAGATACGGAGGCTCCCTCCGTGGAAGGCGCCGTGAAGTGCCTGGCCAGAGAAGGCGTGGCCAAGAGCGGAATCACCTCAGGGAAAGCCTATGGTTATTATGTGGAGTCCGAGGACAGCTACTATTCCGTTGTTTTCGTGGGAAATAACAGCGATGTAGAGGATGCCATGAAAGTCCTTTCCCTGGAGCTTCTGGACGGCACCGCAGGATCAGCGGGGACCATCGGCTTTATCAACAGCATGACGGCGGTTCTGGACTCCGTAAATGGAGCCAACCTTCGGGAGACCTACAAGATGATGGTGGATATGGGCATGGATGACAGCCAGCTCAGCGTCGTCGTTTCCCAGGCCCAGCAGAGTCTTGCAGACAGCTGGGATATCACAGATGCCGACGAACTGATGGAAACTGCGGACTGGCTTATGAATGAGGGCCACAACAAGGACGCTCTTGACTTCCTGAATGAGCTGGGTCTCAGCAGCGATATAGACCGGGATACCTTTGCCGCCACGCTGGAGAGCGAGAACCTGGACGAAGAAACCATTATCTGCCTTATGGCAGCCTATGACGCCTGGTCCGCTTACGGTGACGGAGCCATCGCCGCCTGGGATTTAAGCCGGGTTGGAACCATTATGGGCTTTGGCTATGCAGCCGGTTACTGTTCCTATGAGGAGGCCATGGACAAAATGCTGGAGGCGGCACAGAAGGCCCAGGGGCTTTATGACTCCTGGGAGGACTTTAACAAGAGCTACCTCTATGGTTATTCCTACTGGGCAGAAGAATCCCTGGATGACCCTGCCACCAGCGCCGGAGAGCGCGCCGCACTGGTGAAGAGCATGGAAGCCCAGACAGGCGGATCATTTTCCCTTGACTGGAATATGGAACTTACTAAAGAATGGTAAGAGTCAAATATTAAAGCGAAAATCCTGTAGCAGGCGGTAACTGACCGTCCTGCAGTGCAAAAAATCAGCGGGAGAGCCCCAAACGGCTTTCCTGCTGATTTTTTAGTATCATTTTCCTCTCAGCGGTCATTGGGCGCCATCAGAATATCAGGTCTTGACAGCGACACGATGTCACACTTTATACTCAGCTTTAAGGTGATAAAACCCAGGCGCCGTACAACACGCCCTGGTCTTCTGAGGCATCCGCAGCTCCCCGGAAAACAACTATCCAAAGCGCGCCAGTATCATCAAGGACAAGGCAGGTGAAAGACATGTACGACCATATCAGAATCGAGCACATAAGGGAAAACAACCTCAAGGACATCAGCGTGGAAATCCCATACCACAAGCACACGGTGATAGCCGGCGTAAGCGGATCCGGCAAGTCCACTCTGGCCTATGACGTGATCTACGCCACGGCCCAGCGCAGGCTCCTGGACTGCATGTGGGACCAGGAGAAGATTTTTTCCAGAAAAATGAAACAGCCCCGGACAGGATACATAGAGGGTCTATCAATGGTGGGCTGCTGAACGGGAAAAAATCCTCTGTTCCCGCCACCTACCTGAATCTCTTCGATGCCATACGCAGCCTGTTCGCGGAACATGCGGACAGGGGTCTCTTTTCCTTCCATTCCAAAGGCGCCTGCCCGGTGTGCCGGGGAAAGGGGTATCTGGAAAATTATATCCAGTATTTCGGCGAGACCAGAATCCTATGTCCGGAGTGCAATGGACAGCAGTATATCGACGAAGTGCTGCAGATCAAATACAGGGATCGGAACATCAAGCAGGTTCTGGACATGCCTTTTCGGGAATCCCTGGACTTTTTTGCGGACAGCCCCTTCCTCTATGAGAGAATCCGACTGGTATGCGACCTGGGCCTGGGATATATGCAGCTGGGACAGCCCCTGTCCACCGTCTCCGGCGGGGAGGCCCAGAGGCTGAAGCTGGTCAGGGAAATGGGCAAATACAGGAATCGGAAAAACCTTCTGTACCTGTTCGACGAACCTACCGTGGGTCTGCATTCCCAGGATGTCCTCCGTGTGCTGCATGTGATGAAAAGAATCGTGGAAAGCGGAAATACCGTGGTGATGGTGGAGCATGATCCGGAAATGATATTGGGTTCGGATCATGTCATCGACATGGGGCCGGGAGCGGGAAGACACGGGGGCAGAGTCATGTTCTGCGGCTCCCCCTTTGACCTCTTAAAACACCGGGAGTCAAAGACCGCCGATTACCTTAGAAGCCATCTGGCACCGGAGGGGTGAGGGGGAGCAAAAAGCAGCGGGGAGAGACAGGAGTTTAAACAGGAGAAAAACATATGGAAAATCAGGTTTTGAGGGGATACTGTAATGTGATTATCGAGAAGATATCCGACAGGCTTTATCATGACAGAAAGTGCATCGCCGCTTATCTGCTGGGAAGCTTCAGCCACGATGCCATATGGGAGTGGTCAGATATCCAGGTGGAAGCCGTCTACGATGACGACTATAGAGGAAAGACCAGTTACAGACTGTACGAGGACGGCATGTGCGCCATTTTGAACCTCCACACACTGACCAGGTTCCGGACTTTTATCGGAAACGGGAATGTAGACGACTTTCGGTGGAAAGCATTCAGCAAAGGCAAAAAACTGTTCTCAAAGGATTTCCTTCTGGACGAATTGTTTGACGATGCCTTTCACATAGGAGCACTGGAGCGGCAGAAGGAAATGCTGTTGGGTTTCTCCGGAGCAGTATATTATCTGAACAAGGCCGAGAAAAATCTCTACATAAAGGGAAACCTTGAAAATGCCATCTATTTCATCCCTCAGCTGGCGGAGAACATCGCCTGGATAGAGATATGCAAGGCCGGGCAGCTCCCTGAGCGGGAAGTAATCCCTCAGGGCAGGCGAATCAATCCGGAGATTATTTCGCTGATTTACGACCCGCTCTATGAGAAGGGGGCGAATCGAGAGGTGGCGGAAGCCATATTGAAGCACTGCACAGAGTACCTGAAGGAGCATACCGAGTCCGTATATGAACCCATCATACAATACCTGCGGGAACACAGAAATTTAGAAGGGTTCAAATACGAAACCAGACCGCACGGATTCGGCATCAATTATGAGTGGCTGGTCAGATGCGGTCTGGCGGAACGGTATGGCATCCCGGAAAAGACATCTATTTTGGACAGAGAAATCTGCAGGCTGGGGTATCGGGTGAAATCCTGATTCTCCCATAATGCAGCCTGGGAGGAGACTTCTCCCCAACAGCCTGAAACCGCCTCAAATCGGCAGGCTCGACGCGACGCAAAGTCCGCCCCACCCCACCCGTGAATTAGGATATTCATTCTCTCCTCTAAGCGCTCTGGCCCCAGCCCTCAGGTATGCCTTCACCTTCTCTCCGTACAGGAAAGGATCATTACCCCGGACGATTCCCCATTCCATCAAAAGCGCCGCGCTGCCTGAGACAATGGGGGTGGCAAAGGACGTGCCGGTAAAGGGGTTATAGCCGCCGTAGATATCCGGGGCCAGGATCCCCACTCCCGGCGCGGCCAGATCGGGCTTTGCCAGTCCCGCTGCCACCACCCCGATGGTTCGGTTTGCATCCGCATATCCCCTGCCGGAAAAATCCGCGTAGGCCTCATATGTGCTGTCATAGGCTCCCACGCTGATAACCTTGGCGGCCGTGGAGGGAATTGTCAGCGTCACCTCCGGGGTGGAACGGTAAAATCCTGTGCCGCTGCCCCGGACTGCCGCCGAGGGCAGATAAAAATAGTACCTGCCCGTAACCACCCGCACCGGCTCCAGGCGAATAACCCACATGCCACTGTTGATGTAACTTCCTCCCATAGGCAGCAGCTCAAAATATATTTCCTCCGGCACCGCATAGGGAGCCGGCTGACCGAAATAGACCATAATCTCCGTCTGCTCCAGTCTCAGGATGTATTTTCCTCCATTGATCATCTCCGGCAGCTGCGCCTCCTGTCCTCCGGGAGAACGCAGATAGATGCGGTACTCGTCACAGTAATTTTTCCACAGTTGGATATTCAGACTGCGCTCATATTCCGCCACGGCCAGTTCTACAGAGACGGACCGCGCCACAGCATTGCCCATGCGGCTTGGGACAGCTTCCCCACTTCCCGCCGCCCTCTGTCCGCCCGGGAAAGGGCCTGCCTCCGGCTCCTCCAGCAGACTGCCGGACAAGTGTCCTCCGCTGCTCCCCTCATTTCCGCTGCCCACACAGATCACGGTGCGCCCCATCTCAGCAGCATTTGCCTGTGTAAAGACATACATAAAAAATGTCAAACCGGCACACTCTCATGATAATTCCACAGAATCTCCAAGTCATTATACCCGGATACCCGGATGGACTGGATCAGCTCCAGCGCCATCCCCCCTGTGACGGCCTGCACTCCCGGACAAAGACAAGCCCTCTTCAGGGAGGTAAGCCATTCTTCCCAGGAAATAGTCCTGGCCTTATATTCTGCCGCGTCCCGCTGCATTTCATCCAGCTCCTTTTGCAGTTCCCTTGCCTTCCGATCGGACTCCTTCTTAAGGGACAGATATTCCCCTCTTGTCAGAGCGCCTTCCCAGCAGGCCTCAAGAAGCAGTCTCTCCTGGACCCCATTCCTCTTTATTTTCTGCTCTGTACGGCGGATCCTGCCATCCAGTTCCCTCTCCTCATTGCCGCCGGACTTTATTTTTCGCTTTTCCGGATCCAGCAGAACCTGCGCCTGCAGTCCCAGGAACCGGGACACTGCCTCCTGAATGTCCTCTTCTCTGACATATTTTTTTGTACAGCCCCGCCTTCCCCTGTTCTGCTCATACACACAGCACACAAAGGCATAGCGGGCCGTCCCCTTGGGGGTGACGTTCCTGTGCCGCACCATTTTCCTGCCGCAGTCCCCACACACCAGCAGCCCCTTGAAAATATTTCCCTCCGTTTCACCCTTCGCCCTCACAGCAAGGTTTTGAGGGCAGCGCTGCCCTGCCATTCTCTGGACTTTTTCAAAAATCTCTCCATCCACAATGGGCGGATGCACATTCTTTACCACAATCCATTCTTCGCGTGATACATCCCTCTGAGGAATTCCTTCGCTGAGGGACTTTCTGGTCTTCCCCTGTGCCAGATGGCCCACATAGACAATATTTTCCAGAATCCTGCTGACCCCTTGGACCTTCCACAGCCTGGCCGCTTCCGAGGGTTCCCTGTTCCGGATCCCTTTCCGGTAAAAGTGCAGGGCCGGACTGGGAATCCCCTCCTCATTCAGCCTTCGGACGATCTGTCCAATCCCTGCGCCGTCCGCCCTCCACTGAAAAATCCTTGCCACCACAGGGGCGGCATCCTGATCCGGCTCCAGCTTACGCCTATTCTCAGAGGATTTGAGATAGCCATAGGGAGGACACGCCCCCGTATACTCCCCCTTCTTACGTTTTATGTCCAGGGATGAGCATATTTTCTGTGAGATATCCTTTGCATAAAGATCGTTTATTAAATTTTTCAGGGACAGGATCATCTCCTCCCTGTCCCCGTCTTTTGCCGTGTCATAGCTGTCGTTGACAGCTACAAAACGCACCCCCAGACAGGGGAAAACCTTCTCCAGGTAATACCCCGCCTCCACATAATTCCTTCCAAACCGGGACAGATCTCCTTGTGTCAACTAAACACCAAATTTTTTACGGATGCCAGAGGCGGCCAACA
>OFFS01001521.1_pt1 | contig 10024 bp, 6 predicted proteins | sample 1521541 | NCBI WGS metagenome assembly OFFS01 (sample SAMEA3504127, study PRJEB24116) | mouse gut metagenome | biome: mouse gut; feature: mouse-associated habitat; material: faeces | place: Denmark | collected 2011 | reverse complement strand
GCCGACGAAACGTTGTATTTTTCATCTGCCTTTCATGCCCGATCCTGTGCATCGTCCATCGAGTACTAATATTCGTCCAGGAAAAATGCTACAAGCGTTTAGGGACGCGGGATATGATGTGTTTGTCATCATGGGTGATTCAAAAGAGCGCGCATCTTTGATCGAGGAAGTAAAAAATTCCATCAATAGGGGCGCGATGTATGATTTTGTGTATTCCGAATCGGATACGTCGCCTACTGCTCTTACGGACGCCGATCACTTTCCTCGCCATCCGTGGCTCGATTTCGAATTTCTAGCATTTTGCCGACGGAGGGGAATACCAGTAGGTCTTTTTTACCGGGATGCTTATTGGCGATCGAGCGATTATGCTAAAAATCGCAAAAGTTGGAAAGAGAAAATTGCAAATATATTTTATAGGTTTGATCTCTTTCAATATGAGCGTTGCGTCGACGTTCTATTCGTCCCATCGGAAGACTTTGTCAGGTTGTTGGGAAATAACCTTAGGAGTACCCCAAAGATTCCTTTGCCGTCAGGGTGTGAAGAAGATGTATTGGTCGAGGGTGTTGGGCACAGAGAGATCACGCCCGCAAAAGACATTCGACTAATCTATGCTGGCGGTATCACTGTAGGTGAGGCTAATGATATAAGTTCGTTAATTCAGGCTGCTAATATGGTAAGCGGCGTAGAGTTGACTATATGTGTTCGAGATTATGATTGGGAAAGAGTTCAGGATCATTACGCTTCGTACCTCACCCCTTCAATCAAGGTTTTGCATGAGCGGGGGGAGGGGCTTCAGAGGCTGTATGCGCAATCGGACATTGGTATGATGATTTACCGTCCCACACCTTATGGAAGGCTTTGTATGCCCGGAAAACTTTTCTCTTATCTAGGCGCTGGACTTCCTATTGTGGCCAATGAGCATTCGGTAGCAGGGGATTTCGTGTCTAAAAATGGAATAGGATGGGTTTCCGATTGTTCGTTAGATGCATTGAAGGTACTTTTTGAACACTTAGTGGCCAATAGGGAGGAGGTGGAAAAGAAGCGTGCTGCGTGCGCGTCGGCGCTGACAGCAAATAGCTGGACGGCACGAGCGAATAAAGTTGCCGATGCTCTGAATCGGGTTAAAACAGATCATGAATCGTAAGTAAAAGTCGTTTCTTGTGCTCTGAACGGGTATTTCAACGTGAGATTAAGGGTTTGATGATGTCGTGTAAGGTAATGGTGGTATTCGGAACTAGGCCTGAGGCCATAAAGATGTGCCCCGTTGTTCTCGCCCTAAGAGATCGTGGCATTGAGACGATTGTGTGCGTGACGGGGCAGCATAGAGAGATGCTTGAATCGGTGCTCAGCTCGTTTGGCGTTGTTCCCGATTACAATTTGGCAATTATGAAACCGGGACAGACTTTGTTTGATATTAATATCTCTATTCTTGAGCATTTGCGGCCCGTCTTGGAGGTGGAGCGTCCCGATCTTGTCATGGTTCATGGTGATACAACTACCACTTTTGCTTCATCGCTTGCAGCCTTCTATCTTCAAATACCGGTTGCCCATGTAGAAGCTGGGCTACGCACCTATAATATTTACTCTCCGTTTCCGGAAGAGTTCAATAGAAGGGCTGTAAGTATTGTCGCTAAGCTAAACTTTGCTCCCACAGATACCGCTGCGAAGAATTTGGCGAAGGAGGGAGTCGATCCAGCGTCTATTTATGTTACGGGAAATACGGCAATTGATGCTCTGCAATATACCGTAAAAGATGATTTTGATCATCCGATTATCAAGTGGGCATCTGGGAGCAAGCTAATACTTTTAACTGCTCATAGAAGAGAGAACCTTGGTGACTCAATGAGACAAATGTTTCGCGCAGTACGGATGGTGGCTGATCATAATCCTGACGTGAAGATCGTATATCCGGTTCATTTAAATCCCGCAATTCGAGAGTTGGTGGATGAATGCTTCTCTGACATTGAGGCCGTGAAATGCATTGAACCTTTAGACGTGGTTGATTTTCACAATATAATGGCCAGGTCGTATCTCGTTCTTACCGATAGCGGTGGTATACAAGAGGAAGCTCCTGCGTTTGACAAGCCGGTACTTGTCATGAGAAATACTACCGAGAGGCCGGAAGGCGTTGAGGCTGGCACGTCGAAGCTGGTTGGAACCAAGTGTGAGGGGATTTTCGAGCAGTGTAACGAGCTCATCAACGATTCATATGCCTATAAAAAAATGGCCAATGCAATGAATCCATTTGGAGATGGCAAAGCATGCGATAGAATTGCGGATATTGTGCTTAAGGAGCTCGAATGCGTCAAATAAATGCTTTAGTGCTTTGCGCTGATTATCCTAACCTGAATGGTGGAAAGGCGATGGCTTATGTCCATACGCGCAATGTGTGGCTAAACGCACATGGCGTTGATGTAAAGGTTGTAAATTTTTCAACTTCTAAAAGATACACCATTGACGGGATTGAGGTCTATCCGTCGGAGTGTCTCAGTGAGGAGCAGTGCAACGATGCTGATATCTGGATTATACATGCGCCTAACATACGAAATCACTATCGCTTTTTGAAAAGGGCGAACCCCGACACTCCGAGACTGTTCTTCTTCCATGGGCACGAAGTTCTCAAGTTGAACGAATCCTATCCTACGGATTATGATTATCTTCGCCGAACGACACCTGTGGCAAAGCTCGTACAAGAATTGTACGATAGGGTAAAGCTCCAGTTGTGGAACAGGTACTTTTCAACGAAGGTTAATGACAATCATCTTGTATTTGTTAGCCAATGGATGAAGGACGAGTTCTTCAGAAATACCGGTTTGAATGCTGATGAATTTGAGAGCATGTCCAGCATTATTCCAAATGTTGTAGCAGAGCCTTTTCTTGCCGGACAATATGATTGTGAAAGTGAAAAAAAATACGATTTTATTAGCATACGGGGAAACCTCGATAACTCGAAATACTGTACTGATGTTGTTTGTGATCTTGCGCAGCGATTGCCGAATTTGAGTTTTCTGGTTGTGGGTGCGGGTCAATATTTTGAACATAGGGCTAAACCTCATAACATTGAATGGTGCAATAAGCCTCTCAGCCATGAGCAAATGACACAGTATCTTGATTGCGCGAAATGCGCTCTGATGCCAACGAGGCTTGACGCTCAGGGCGTCGCTATGTGCGAAATGGCTACGTACGGTATTCCGGTTTTGACCACCGATCTTTCTATCTGCAAAGAGATGCTCGGAAGTTTTCCTAACGTAAAGTTTTTCTCGCTTGATTCGCCCGATTATAATGGAATTGAAATGTGGGTGAAGTCACTTCAACCGACGAGGGGAGAGAGGTGCCTCAAATTTTCCATCGAGAAAACGGTAGCAATCGAAAAGGAGCTCATATGTCGTCTCGTGGAGAAGAGCCGAGTTCTTTCCGATAGCAGGTAACAGGGATCGCTTCCCTCACGAGGTGACGATAAGCATGGGTAATCGTTTTGGCGAGTTGAAAGCTCTCGCACAGCGAGGTTTTTTTCATATTCTTACAGGCGGTGTCATTACAAAGCTCATAACATTTGCATCGAGCATTGTCGTTGTGAGGCTTTTGAGTAAGGATGATTATTCCATCATTGCTTATACTGATAATATTTATAGCTATATTTTTCTTATTGCGGGTTTAGGGTTTGCGTCAGGTGTTTTGAAGTTTTGCGTTTCCAATAATATGGAGAGAAATCGGGCGTATTTTCAATTTGCGCTAAAATGGGGATTGCTTTTTCAATTTGTTGTGTCAGTTGGCAGCCTTTTTGCATTTGGGCTCATTGATTTTCCCATTCAGGGTGTATCGAGCATGGGGCTTCTTCTTGTCCTTTATCCATGCTTCAATTACCTTTTCGCTTTGTTGCAATCTATGCTCCGAGCAGGTTTGCACAATAAAGCCTATGCATGGGTGGGTATGCTGCAAGCAGTACTCGTACTGTTTCTCTCAATCTTGTTTGTGCTGGCACAAGGTTATTTGGGGGTAGTATGGGCTCGGTACATTGCGGTTGCCGTATGTATTGTAGCTATTTTAGTTTTGATCAGGAGCGAGTTGTTTGGCTCGATGGAGAAGATCACTCGTTCTGAAATGATTCGCTTTACCACATTCTCTCTAAGTCTCTTGTTTGCAAATATGTTCTCAATGGCAATGCCTCTGAATGAAGCTTTTTTAGTGAACAACATTCTGCAAGATCCCAACGATGTAGCAAATTTCAAAGTGGCTGCGCTAATTCCCTCGCAGATTACTTTTTTTACGTCTGCGGTGATAATTTACTACACACCTTATTTTGCGAGGATGAAGGCCGGAGAAGAGGCATGGCAAGAATCAGTGAAGTGCGCTCGAATTAATGCCTATATTATTGCGGCAGTGGTTGTGATTGGCGTGGCAATCAATAGTCCAATTATTCTTTTGGTATACGGAAGTGCTTATGGGGATGCTTGCTCATTGGCAATGGTGATGTGGATTGCTTATGGGATTAATGCTGGCTTTCGCATGGTGCCGCTTAATATATTACCGATTATTGGATTTGAGAAATTCAATCTAGTGGTGTCGGTTGTCTCTTGTGCTATTCATTTTGCTTTTGATGCTGTGATGATTTGGCTTTATGGTGTTTCCGGGGCAGTGCTTGCCTCAATAATTATCTATTTGGTTTCGGGTTTCGTATACTGGGTTTATCTGGCAAAAAGAACGAGAGGTGTACGGGCGATATGATAGATTCGTTTGTGTTGGAGATTGACAGTTCATTTTCGTCAAGCAATGTCGAGAGCTTTTCTGAAGGACAAAATTATGTCGCACGCAATAAGGGTATGCGCCTTTCGGTCGATTATCGAAAAAAATTTGAGGGACAAGAAGTGTGCAGCGTCAATGAGGGTACATGGGTGCTATTCGACGGTCTCCTGTTTAACAAACAGGAAGTGGAAGATGTGCATAGACCGGATCGTTTAGCAGGTCTAGTGGCAGAAGAGCTGGGCGATAGGCTGAATGAGTATCGTGGAAACTTCCGGGGATTCTCTTTTGAGGAGAATTCTGGGCGTATCTCCTTGTTCACCGATCATCTTGGAAATCGACCCCTATATTATTTTGTCGACCACTCCTTGTTGTGCTGCAGCAATTCTGTTTTTGCTATTGCCCGTGTGCTTAAGGAGCGTGGCAAGCTAAAGCCATCTATGACGGGGTCATATTCTATGCTGACCTATGGGTATATGGTAGATGATGGCACCCTGTTTGAGGGTGTTAAGCGCTTGAGGCCAGGAGTGGTTTTAACGTTTGAGCGAAATGTCTCGTCCGAGAATTCTAAAATTCGTTTTTTTGGCTCGTATGAGTACCACTCCTTTCTCAATGCGCCCATCTCGGTAACGGAGAGGGAAGCGATCGAAAATATCGATGAGTTGTTTTTGCAGGCGGTTCGTCGTCAATCTGACATGAACAGATCTTATGGACTAGCAAATTTTTGTGCGCTGAGTGCGGGACTTGATTCGCGCATGACCGCTTTTGCTTTGGAAAGACTTGGCGTAAATGATGCGCTGTATTTTACATATTCGCAGAGTTTTGAAAAAGACTGTACTGTGCCAATGAGGATTACGCATGATCGCTGTTGGAGTTGGGTGTATCGCAATCTTGATGGGGGAAGGGATTTGCTTAACATTGAGCAAGCGATTGCAGCTTGCGAAGGGGTTGTTTATTACCCGTGGATGTCGCAACTCGGATGTTTTTTGGATACGGTAAATACCGATGATATGGGCGTAGTTCATACGGGTGTAATTGGGGATGTTGTTGTGGGGACGTACTGCCACAATGAATATGAAAATCGGGAGCGTTATGTAATCGGTGACGGAGCATTTTCAAAACGGTATCTCGATCGCTTAGAATGCAGCCTCGATCTTCTTGGCTCTATGGATTTCGAAGAAGGTATGATGCGTGCTCGTGCCATTAATGGGGCTGCTTTGGGATACTCACTTTGTTTTTCGCGCGTGGGCGAGGCTGCATCTCCATTCATGGACATTGATTTCTTTGACTATTGCATGAGTATTCCGGTAGAACTGCGGAAACATCATAATTTGTACTATAAATGGACTGAAAGGTGTTACCCGGAAGCAGCGAAATATCCTCATAACGGAATACGTATAACAAGCAAAGGTCCTAGAATTCCTTACAAGGGGAGTCGTGTGCCCTTGTTCCGGGTTCCCAGTTTGGCGAGAAATGTTTTGGAAGCGAAGTTGTCGCAAACATCAATGAATCCTTTTGAATACTGGTATAAAACGCAACGACAAATCGGAGAGATGCTGGATGCCTATTACTATAGGCATAATTCCGTGCTCGATTTCGATTCTGCCTTGAAAAATGACTGCGATTCCCTCTATAAAGTTGGCAGCGTTACTGAGAAGACGATGTGTGTTACCTTGGTTGGATCGCTTGCTTTTGTGATTCAATAAACTGGTCAATTGAGCCGTACGAAGAAAGGTTGTCGATGACAGAACGTCTTGTAATGCGCATTTCTTCGGGTCTGATGATCCTTGTTCTGATATTCGTCCTTTCAACGGCCTATTCTCCTCTTGGGTATAACACTCACGGCTATTCGAATCTTGGTCCCGCTATTGCTGTTTTTGCTCTTGCTGTCTTGCTTTTTTGGTTGTTTGGCAAGCTTGGGGGTCGGCGCTTTCCATGTTTGCTTTTTGTAGTGTCTTTCTTATGCTATGCGTTGCTGATCTCGCTTAACAACAACCCCCAGATAAGCGATTTCGCTTATCAGATAGACAGTGCTCGCAGTTTTTTGGCTGGTAATACTAGAGCGTTGCAAACAAGTTATTTTACGGAGTGGCCTGATACGCTCGGTTATACACTTATTGAGATGATGTTGCTGTCAATTAGCGATCGTGTAATTGTTATCAAATTTTTCGAATGCGCATGCTCTTCGGGAATGCTCGTAATAGCGTATTTTCTTATGCGAAGCCTTTCTTCTGAGCGCTTGGCGCGTACTGGATCGGCTTTGCTAGGGCTTTTCCCTTTGTTTGTTTTAACCAACGAATCCGCAAACAATCAAGTATTGTCGGCGTTCTTGTCTTTGTTGGCTATTTGGGTTGTTGCAAGGGCGATCGATTGTGAATTTTTTGGAAGGCGTCTTGCGCTCTATGCTATCGTGGGTGCCATTGTGGCGTTTTCGAAATTTGTCAGACCTGATGCTCTTCTGATTTTTTTAGGTCTGCTCATTTTTATTGTTGTACGGAACGGAAACGACTTGAAATCTCAGTGTGCAGTGGGGGATTGTGTTCTTGCTTCGAAGCTGGTCGAGGCAACGGTTTTCTGCCTGACGTTTCTTTGTGCGGGAGCGATCCTTTCTTTGGGCGTGTCGTGTTCTGGAGTTACGGCTGACGGTCCGACGGGTGAGCATGTGACTATTAATAAAATTGTTATGGGGTTGGATACATCCAGTGGCGGTCGATGCACTACGGGTGAAGGTGGCTATCGTGATCGAATTGAAAAGAGAATGGAAGCAGAGGGCATCCCCTACAACGTAGCCGCTGTCAGGGAAATGAAGGATGGCTTGTCGTCTCCGGATGATATTATAGATTTGGCCATATCGAAAACAAGAAACTTATGGTGGGACTATCCCTTTACATTCTCTTTGACTGATGAATCCGAAACAATAAAACAATGGGTATATGGGCTCGACAAGGCAATGGTTGCATTGCTGTGCGTGACCTGTCTTATCTCCTTCTGCGTGGTATTCCACGGAGGAAGAAGAAGGGTCGGTAAAAACATTCTGTATCCTATTATTCTGATGGCTTTTTTGACCATAGGAGCTTACTCCATTATTGAGGTTCAGCCAAGATACCTTTACTTTATGTATATTCTAATGTTTGTATTATCGACTTATGGAATACAGGAAATATTCGATAGGCTGAAGGAAACAAGCTGTTTCGTCAACTGAGAGAGCCTTCTGGCATTTCTGGATTAATCTACTTTTGCAACAATGAGTTCAGTTCGGAAGAAGTTGTTTTTGTGATAGGTGCGATCTTTTTATTGCGGCCCGAGAGGAGCGTGTAAGAGAAGACGACCCAGGCGACGAAGAGTGCTATTGAGAGGGGCGCCAATTCAACGTCCAGGCCGAACAAATAGTTGCCATAGATAATGCAATCGGATATAAGTGTAATTATGCAGCAGAAGAGGGTATTTATTTGTGTCTTTCGATTTTTTTCTGAGAGATAGCAGACGAAAATTGTGACTAGGTATCCGTACCGCTCATGCATTGTGGGCAAGAATTCAATGCAAGTCCAGGCTGACCACGTTGCAATTTGAATAAGGAATAGATGAGGCTCCTGTGAGCCGTGGGGAGAATGTTGAGAAAGTGTTATGTAGTATCCGGCTAAAAGAAGAGCTATGGTAAAGAAAATTGCTGTAGCTTTGAGGGTACTGGGATCGTTTCCTACAAACACCCAAAAACTGGGATAGTTGAAGTACATTGCATCGGAGATAGTTGTCTGTGCAAAATAGATCTTCAGCGGGTCGAGGATCGATCTACCGCAAATGATGCCAGGAATTGAAAGTAAATAGAATCCTAGGAGAGTCCACAGAAACATTGAAAGGCTGTAGGAACGTTGCGTGAAATACCAGTAGATATAGAAAGGCAAAATGAAGCACGCTTGCAACTTAAAAGATAGCGCGATTCCTAAGAAAAAAAACGAAAGGCGAGTTCTTTTGACAAGGAGGCAGTTCAAGGATGCGATAATAAAACAAGTATAAATAGAATCGCATTGCGCCCAAACCGAGGAGTTCAGAATTGTCGTCGGAAGAAGAATCATTGAAACACTATAGGCGATGGCTGCAGTTGTTTTATTGCTAGTGAGCCGTTGTGTCAAAATATAAATCTGGATAGAGAGCAAGAAGTCAAAACCAGTTGATGTGAGCTTGTACCAAGAGAGAGGAGAAATGGGCAAGTAGGTTCCAGTTAAGATCAGCAATTGATAGGGCATACCGTAATTGCCGATTTGCTCGCTTAGCGCGGACCATCCTCGAATACTTATCGCCTCATGCCATGGCAAAAGGAATCTTGTGGCATCTCGGCTGACAAATTCCCAGCCAGCATAACGGGCACCGATAGCCACAGCGGAAATGAGGACGAGAAAGACAATATGAATATGCTCCTGTATAAAATCGAGAAGTCTTTTTTCTGGATTGCGCATTTTGCTGAATCTAGTTAGTTTTTCACTCATTGCCAAGCTCCCCTTTTCTTTCCTTGACTATATAGCGGGGGCGTTTCTTCGATTCAAGGTAAAGTTTGCCAACATATTCACCGATAATGCCTAAGGAGAGCAGCTGGAGACCGCCCAGCATGAATATTGCACTCAATGTACTGGTCCACCCAGTTACACTATTTCCAAGAATAAAGGTGACAAAGGTCCAAATGAGACCAAGAATTCCGATACAGCCAAAAAGAATGCCCACAATTGAGATAAAGTGAATTGGTTTCGTCGAGAGTGAAGTGATGCCGTCTGCAGCCAGATGCAACATCTTCTTGAGAGGATAGTGACTCTTGCCGGCGATTCGTTCTGTTCGCTCGTAATCGACTGTGGAAGACGGAAGACCAATAAGAGGAATCAGTCCGCGCAGGAAGAGATTTCTCTCATCGAATTTCGACAATTCATTCAGTGCCTTTTTGCTGAGCAACCTGTAATCGGCGTGGTTAAAAATGACATTTGCGCCCAATTTGTTCATTGCTCTATAGAACATTTCAGCCGACATGCGTTTGAACCATGTATCGGTTGTTCTTGCGCTGCGAACGCCGTAGACGATTTCAGACCCCTCTTCAAAAAGAGCTATCATCTTGCGGATAGCGTGAATATCATCCTGTCCGTCGCAGTCAATGGAGATTGCTATATCGCAATTGCTTTTTGCCTCCATAAGACCGCACAAAAGGGCATTTTGATGCCCGTAATTTCGAGAAAGAGCTACGCCGACAAATTGGGAGCTGCTCTCGACAAGGCCAGAGATAATCCTCCAAGTACAATCCGTG
>OFFS01001520.1_pt1:0-5000 | contig 10030 bp, 13 predicted proteins | sample 1521541 | NCBI WGS metagenome assembly OFFS01 (sample SAMEA3504127, study PRJEB24116) | mouse gut metagenome | biome: mouse gut; feature: mouse-associated habitat; material: faeces | place: Denmark | collected 2011 | reverse complement strand
ACAGGGCGGTGGGTTGGCGTGGGGGTTGGCGGAAAGAGAAGCGCGACACCGGCGAGACAGTCAAACCACGCGGGAGGGAATGACCGGTAGCACCATTCACTCCCCACACCAACGACCACCACCGGGACGGGCAGGCGGGGGACGGCGGGGGCGAGCCCTGGATAGGCCACCCCTCGGGGCCCGGCGACACCCGCGTCTAGCCGCCGCGAGGCGGACACGCTCCCGACGCGACACAACGCCAGGGCCCAACTGACCGCGGCGCGAAACCGCACACCGGCGGGTGCGGCAGGGGCTCACGGGCGGGCGGAGGCCGCAGCGGGCCCCCCCCAAGCACACAGCAGCGAGGCGCAACGTCGGGGAACCGGGAAGCCCCCTGACCCTCCGGGCGAAGCCAGGAGTCCGCGAAGCCGGCGAGAGAAGACCACGCCAACGGGGGTCGGGCAGGAGAGACCGGACAGCGGCCAGCCCCCGGCGAGAAGCGGAGGCGGAGGACGAACCCACCGTGAACTCGGGCGGCGCCATTGCGCGAGAGATGGAAGGACGGAGGAGGGGAGGTCGACGAGCGACTTGAACCCCGCGAGAGGGAGGAACGAGGGGAGGGCCGAGAGCCCGCGCGGAGAAGGCCTGAGACCTCGGGGAGAGGGAGGTAGACATCGACCGGAGCCCCCACCGCCACACCGGGACACGCGCGCGGGGTTAATCCCACCGCCAGGGTACCCACCTCGGCACTCCGGCAGGCCCCAACACGCGCCTTCCCGACGGACGACAGGGCCGGACGAGCCCCCCAGACGCACCTCGGCCAACAGACCACCACACCGTCGGGACAATGACCACTGCTAGCCTCTTTCCCTTTGCCCTCGCGGGGCAACCTTTTCCCCTCGCACGCAGCCCTCTCCAAGACCGCGCAAGACACCGCCACGGCCGCGGGGCCGGGACGCCCTCCAAACCACAGCTCCTCCCGCCCGCCGAGCCGACTTTCTTACCCCTCGGCCCCCCCCCAAGACCCCGGTGACCGCCCGGACGCGTACGTGCCCGGCCGCCCCCCATGCGGGGGGTCCGACAGCACGGCCACGGGTCAGTCAGAGGAGAGGGGGGGAGAGAGGAAAAAAGACCGGCTGCGGCGAGCGGGGAGGGGGGAACGACACAGCAGAACGAGGGCCGGCGACGACGGCAAGGGCGGCCGAAACGGGCCCCTCCCGGAAGGGGGTCCTCACAAGGGACCGAGAGACCGCTCGGGCGTCGGACCGGTCAGGGCACGCGAGGCAAAACCGGCGGGAATCACACTGCACCACTCCCCTGAGCAGTCCCACCACACCTGCAGCGCCGAGCCGACCCGAAACACGACGGCCCCCCGGGAGCCCGAGGAGGCGACACCGACACGAGAGAGAGACCGATGCCGACACACCGATGCCTACCGACGAAGACCCCCGAGCGGCAGTGGGTCCCCACGTCCGACGTCGCGCCGGACGCGGCCAACAGCCGTTCTCCCACAGAACGGTCCCGTCCCCGAGAGCGAGATCAATCAACGCCAGACACGGACCCTCTCGACCCCGAGGAGGGGAAGGAGGACTCCCGCGATTTCGCCAGCCGTGGGAACGCTGCCGCGGGAAGGGGGGGCGAGGCGACACAACCACACAGCCCGAGAAGCACACAGCACGCACCACGCGCGGCGCAGGCCCGCGTCGCGGGAGCGGCCAAAGTCGTGGACGCGAGCGAGAGGGACGCACGCGACGGAAGGCACGGGTGAGGCACGGGAAGACGGGTGGGGACCCGGGAGCCCACCGTCGCCTACCCACACCCCGTCCCGCACGGCGGCCCTCAGGAGGGGAGGAAAGTACCGCGCACGCGGGGGTGTGCACGGAGCCCTCTCCCCAGCCACCAACCACACAACCGGAGCCACATGGCTCCGCAGCAACGGCAGGACGACAGACAGGCTCTGCCCCGCGTGATCCCTCCCCGAACTCGGAGCGGGGAGGCGCGGGCCGCGGTAGACGAGAGAGCAAACGCTGCGCGCGCGGGAGGCGGTCAGGGGGCGAGCCCTCCAGGGGACCATTCGGGAGAGACCCCTCGAGACCGTAAGAAGCCCGCACCCTTTCCGGAAGATAGCTAGAGAAGGAAACTTTCTCACTGAGGGCGGGACGGACCCAAAACCCCGACGAGCCCCGGCCACCGAGAGAGGATGCATGCGACGAGCACACAGGGAAACCAGAAGACCAACACGCGGGCGACCGCGCGGGGGGGTCTGCGGCAACAGGAAGGTTCTCTTCCAAGGGCATTCTGAGCATCCGCGGACAGGGGAGACCCTGCAACCGGTCCCCCCCGAAAGCCAGGCCTCTCAAAGCTCCCCACGGGAAAGCAATGAGTCTCTCGAGAAACTTTCCAAGGCCAGCCGCGACCGCTCAGCACCAGCCCTACGCACAGGCGTACTAGTGCGCGGGGTGGGCGCTCACCCGACGAAGAAGGGGGGTCTTGCCCCTCCTTCTCTCCTCGACCCCCCTCTCACGGGCTTCTCAGACACAAACGGGAAGGCACACAGCCAGACGGAGCACCGGAGGCACACCAGGGAATGGGAAGCGCCACCACCAGCTCAGAAGCAGGCACCTAGGAGACAAACCTGGAACGCTCCAGGAGCACCTCGACGCTTACAAGAAACAGCGCGTGCACACACCAGACGGGAAGGGTATGCAACGCCACCGGCCACATCCACCGACTCTGGGAACATGGTCAAGCGAGACACGACCAAAGTGAAACACGTGAGGGCACAACCGGGCGCCTCACACATCCACAAGGACCACGCGAACCACTGAGAAAAGTGCGCGCGGGGCAGCGCTCGGGCCGGAGAGCCGCACCCCTGCCTTCCACACACCACCGGCAGACGGATGGGGTGGAGAGACGAGGGGCCCGCTGGCAGAACGAGAAGAACGGCCGCCATTCGCCATGAATGTCCGTCCCTCGCCTGGCGCGGCTTAGGCCCTGGCCCGAAGAGAACTCCGGAGCACCACATCGATCTAAGAGTGAGCAACGACGCGCAATCGGGAGAAACAAGCGAGATAGGAATGTCTTACACGCGGGGCAAGACAGTTACTGATACGGGCAGACACAGAACAAGAGAACACAACGAGCGACTGCCACAAAAAAAAGTGCACTCGGGAGGCACGTGGCATGAACACTTGGACACCACAGACAGGAGTGAAGTACTCGGGACTCTCCACCTCCCCCCCCAAAAAAAAAAGAAAAAAAACAAAAAGAAATGCACTCGGGAGGCATGTGGAAGAAAGACCGGGAAGAGAAAAGAGCGGAGGTTCGGGACTCCAAGAGGAAAAAAAAAAAAAAAGTGAGCCGAAATAAGGTGGCCCTCAACCACAGCTGGCTCCACCATTCCAACCGGGACAGGTGTGACAACGACACCTCGGGGAAATCGGGAAAAACGTCTGACACGCAAAGTCACAGCGCCCAGTTGTCACAAGCTGCCCACAGCAAGCACACGCAAGCAGCAAGCCCGGGAAAGCAGGAAGCGTGGCTCGGGGACAGCTTCAGGCACCGCGACAGACCCAAGCCAGTAAAAAGAATAGGCTGGACAAGCAAAACAGCCTTAAATCGAAAGGGTCTCTTTATAGTGTCCTTTAGTGTTAATAGGGAAAGGACAGCGTGTCAGTACCTATCTCCAGGTCCAATAGGAACAGATAGAAAAGATCACAAGCATAAAAGAGACAGGGAGGAAAGTGACAGGCCACAGAGAATACCTGGAAGTCATACCTGGGGAGGTGGCCCAAAAATGACCCCATAACGAAAAGAACCGGACCTCAAAGGAACAACTGGTCGACCTGACAACCGGGAGAACTGATAAGACCGACAGGTCAATGAAAGAAAACCGCGCCCATAGCTTTCCCTCGGCCTCAGACGTACAGGGCCCCCGGTGACAGGGACAGAGAGGGCTTCTGGAGGAAAAAAGAAAAAAAAAAAAAAAAGATCCAAAGCTCCAGCTGACCGGGCCACATCGGCCTGGAACCCGGGCCCATCGTGTCCTCTAGGCCTCAGATGTAAGGTGCCCCCGGTGACGGGGACAAGAGAGGGCTTCTGGAGGAAAAAAAAAAAAAAAGGGGGGGGGGTAGGACTTAAGCCTTCTGGTCGACCTAGTAACGTTGCCACCAACCCTAGCATTTTTCCCAAAAGGGCGTACAGCAACTCGGTCTGCTTTGGCCATCTCCCTGTACGACCTCCTTGTTAGAGACCGTCCTTAAACACGACACCATCTCCGAGACGCTCCCGCCTGCTTGCCCGGCCTCCTGTCACCCTGGTCGCCTCACCACAGGCACTTCCCTCTCCTGTGTCACCAACCTGAGAGGCCTGGAGCGTTCCCGAAACTTGTCACCACTAGGTGTCGCCCGACAATGGTCTCGATCAACCATACAAACCAATACAGATCGCTCACGCGCCGCCACATTCACTCACTCATTCTGTCTCTCCGGAGGGTCTCCCGAGCTCAGGTTCCGGCACTCACGCACGCACGACGGAGCAGCGTACCCACCCACCACTTCTCCCGAGTGGCACAAACGGTCCCCATCGTCCCGCCCGAACATAGCGAACGCGGGCTAGACTCGGGCACCCAAAAACGAAAGTATGACAGGGAGCGGTGAAAACAGGCAAAATCGTTCTTGAAGTCAAAGTACGTCGCTGGCGAATCAGCGGGGTGAGGGAACAGGCACAGTTAGGCACAGTTAGGGGAAGGGAGCACAGTAAGGGGAAGGGAGCATCTAAGCAGTGGAAGAGGAGGGTGGCGGCGACCTCCGTTCCACCACATTTAGGTCTCATTTTTAAAACACTCTACCGCTTGGGGTTTGTTGTTTTCTGGTGCTCGCTGCCACCCGCCCGCCGGCCACCCTCCCGCCCTCATCGAACCCATGTGATATACACACAACATGGCCCCTGCACCCACAGCTCAGAGAACATGTAAAGGGACTAGAAGATGGTGAAATCTGGAGGACTAAGCTGCCTGCTGA
>OFFS01001517.1_pt1 | contig 10036 bp, 6 predicted proteins | sample 1521541 | NCBI WGS metagenome assembly OFFS01 (sample SAMEA3504127, study PRJEB24116) | mouse gut metagenome | biome: mouse gut; feature: mouse-associated habitat; material: faeces | place: Denmark | collected 2011 | reverse complement strand
CGGCGTCTGGAGAGTTTTTCTCCGAGCTTCCGGGGAAAGTATGGGACGCAATTATTTCCGCCGTTACAAAGATAGCTGAATGGGGAATCCAGATGCGAGAAGCCGTTTCCAATGCGGCGAGCAACTGTATAGATTCCGTAGTTACATGGTTCTCTGGACTTCCGGAGAAAATCGGAACTTGGCTGACCGGGGTAGTTAATAAAATAATCACCTGGGGATCTGAAATGCTGACAGCAGCCGGACAGGCGGCGAGTGACGTAATTTCCGGAGTGGCTGACTTTTTCGCTGGACTTCCTAACAAAATTGCCTACTGGCTAGGCTATGCCATAGGAACGGTAATAAAGTGGGGAGTTGAGCTTTATACCTGGGTAACAACAGAAATCCCGAATATCATTCAAAGCGTGGTTGACTTTTTCGCAGAGCTTCCGGGGAAAATCTGGACGTGGCTTGTCGAAACGGTCAATAAAGCCGTTCAATGGGGAATTAACCTGAAAAACACAGCGGAAACATGGGTTACTAATACCATCAATTCCGTAGTGAATTTCTTTTCCACGCTTCCCGGAAAGGTATGGACGTGGTTAGTCGAAACCGTGAACCGGGTGTTTCAATGGGGAATCAACCTGAAGAATACGGCTGAAACCTGGGTAACTAATACAATTAACTCTGTGGTAAATTTCTTCTCTCAAATGCCGGGGAGAATCTGGACATGGTTAGTTGATACGGTGAATAAAGTCACTCAATGGGGAGCTAACTTGTTATCCACAGCAAGCACGGCGGCATCAAATACTGTCAACAAAGTAGTGGAGTGGTTTTCACAGCTTCCGGGGAAAATCTGGACGTGGCTCCAGAATACCATTACAAAGGTGATCCAATTCGGCGCTGATATGGCTTCTAAGGCATCATCGGCGGCCCAGGGATTTGTTACCAATATTGTAAATGGATTGAGCGGACTTCCAGGCCAGATGGTTACGATAGGCAGCAATATAGTAAATGGAATCTGGAACGGTATTTCTTCCGGATGGAGCTGGCTGGTTGACAAAGTAAAGAGCCTGGCTAATAGCTTATTTGAGGGAGCAAAAGAAGCCCTGGGGATCAATTCGCCGTCCAGAGTATTTGCAAGAGAGGTAGGCCGGTGGATTCCTCCAGGAATCGGAGTCGGCATTGATGAAGCAATGCCAGACCTGGAAAGTCAGATGGGTGATGATATGGATAGAATCGCCCAGAAGATGCAGGCGGCGGTTGAAGTGGAAACCGGAAAAATCACGGTGAAAACAAAAACCAAAGCACAGCATACCGCTGATACAGAATATCCGTCCGATGGCGGTGACACCTATTACGATCAGCACATAGAGCAGGAAAATAACTATCACGTGCCGGTAGCAACTCCGAGCGAAACAAGCAAGGCACAGAGAGAAGCAGCAAGAAAATTGTTAGGGGGTGTGAAATAGTGGCAAATTTTATAGACCTTACTCTGGAATGTAATGGTAGGTCAATGACTTTCGGAAAATCCAAATCCGGAGTTAAACGTGAGTTTGGCATTACAAAAATTGAGGGTTTGGAATCATCCGAGCTTGAAATAAGCACCACCGACAACGCTCTTGTGGACGGCTCAACAGTGGATGGGAAGCGCATTAAAAAGCGCCCCATCCACATAGAGGCAACGCTACGTGATGATCGGAATAATGAGGCGAATCGGCAGAGGATCATAAAATTTTTCAATTCAAAATATAACGGCAAACTGACCGTTGATTACAGTGGTACAAAAAGAAATATTGAGTACGAACTGGAGGGCTGGAATTTCGTTGCAACTAGCAACGTATATAACCAGCTCTCTATCGTTGTAGACCTGATGTGTCCCGATCCATTCATGAAGAATATAGACAATTTCGGTCAGAACATGGCAGACATAAGTAAACATATTGCTTTTCCCTGGAGAGTAGTAAAACGGAAAGTAGTAGTACCGGAACCATATAAAGGGCTGACACTTCCCGGACAGATAACCGGGTATAGGACGCTGACAAAGGAGGTTCACTTGCCGAATGACGGTGATGTGCCTACTGGATTGCAGATACAATTTATCGCAGAAAGAGGTCCGGCAAAGAATCCAAAGATCACTCTGGTAGGCTCCGGGAAATTTGTTAGGGTAAAGGTAGATATGAAACAAGGGGACGTACTCATGATTGATACCAATATGAGGCATCAGGTTATAGAGCTGAACGGGGAAAATGCTTATCAGAAAATCGACAGGTTATCCGATCCGTTTGAGCTGCAGGTCGGCAGTAATTATTTGGAGTATGATGCTGACGAAAATTATACAAATCTGGACGTAAGGCTATTCTATACGCCCTTATATCTGGGGGTGTGATTATGAAACTTATTGTACTGGATGAAAATTTTGACACTATCGGAAGCATCCCTTTGTTTCGGACGCTGATCTGGGTTCGGAGATATGAAAAGTTGGGATGCTTTGAGCTTTATACCTCAAAAAACTATTTTGATTTGTTGAACTCCGGGAGGTATCTATACCGGAATGACGCAGAGGAGTTGGGGGTTATTGATGAAGTGAATTATTCCCAGGATGAAAACGGAGCCAGGGAAGCCTACGCAAAAGGGAACTTCGCAGAGATTCTTCTTTTCGACAGGGTAATTGAGAGTACCGTTACATTGACGGGGAATATAGAAACTGCCATGAGGAGCCTTGTCACCAGGACGGCGATTTCTCCGGCAGACGGTGACCGCAAAATAAAGCATTTACGGCTTGGTGAAATACATGGTATCTCCGGGAATCTGAACACACAGACCACCGGAGATAATTTGAGTGAGAAGCTGTATGACATAGGGAACACGCAGGAAATCAGCCACCGGGTACGGTATGATTACCTGACGAATGACCTTGCTTTTGAGGTATGGCAAGGAAAAGACCGGAGGGACAGCCAGGAAGTAAACAGTTGGGCGATCTTCTCCAATTCTTTCTATAACATCAAAAACGTTGTTTATAACAGAAACAGCAGCTCATACCGGAATTTTGCTTATGTAGCAGGAGCCGGGGAGGGAGCTAACCGGGTAATTGTTACGGTAGACCTCCGGCAACCTGGAGAGGAAAGAAAAGAGCTTTATGTTGACGCAAGGGATTTACAGCAGGAGGACGGGAACGGAAACAAAACGCCCCTGGAAACCTATAAATCACAGCTTTCACAAAGAGGACGGGAAAAACTGTCAGAGTTCCGGAAAGTGGAAATTATCAACAGCGGAGTGGATTCAAATGCCAACCTGGTTTATAAAAAGGATTTTGATTTAGGAGATTATTGCACCTACATCAACACTGAAATCAATATTGCCACAGATAAGCGGATAACGGAAGTAATGGAAACCTACGAGGGGGCGGCAACGGAATTGTCCGTCACCTTTGGAACTGATGAAGTATCAACAGTTAAACAGTTAATTAAAAGGGAGGTATAAGCATTGTTAAGATATGGTTTTTTTGACAGTGAAATAACCGGCTATGATGATGAGGGTATGCCTATATTTGACAGGGCTGAATCCTCTGATTTTCTGGCTATGTTCATTTCGCACATTATAAGCGATGGCGTTCTTGCATTGCCGGGTGATTGTTTTCAGGTAATGGCCTTTGAGGGAATGGACCTGAAAGTAAGGCCCGGATTTGGCATTGTAAAGGGCAGATTCGCAGCAGACACACATGATTTCGACCTTACAGTTTCAAAGGCTCCATCGGCCTATAAACGCATTGACAGGGTAGTTTTGAGAGCTAACTACCTACAAAGGTTATGCGAGATTGTGATAAAAGAGGGGGAGCCGGCAGCAAACCCGGTTCCTCCGGAGCTGATCCAGCCGGCATCTGGAGATTATTATGAATTATGCCTTGCCACGATTGCGATAAATTCAAACCAGACCGTTATAATGCAGAGCAATATCACAGATACCAGGTATGACAGTTCTGTATGCGGACTGGTAACGCAGTTGATAGATCACCTGGACACATCCGTTTTCTTTACACAGTTAAATGCTTTTTATAATGAGTATGTGAAAAAATTCAATGATAACTACGCAGATTTTATCCTGAAAATGGACAGTGCATATCAGAATTTTTATACGCAACTGAATGACCTCTATAATGGCTACATCGACAAGTACAATACAGATTATGAGGACTTCACAAACAAGATGCTGACCGCATACAACCAGTATCTCACTGATTTAAGCGTCTATTTTGAGTCCTTGCAGCAGAAAGCCTACGGAGATATGACCGATATTGTAAGTCGGTTATCGGAGTTTGAGGTAGAGCAGGAAGCCCTTTGGAACGCCTGGTTCGATTCTATCAAAGGGAAAATGGATGGAGATATAGGAGCAAAAGCTATCCTGATGCTGGAGGAGCAGGAGAAAAAACTGGAGGAGTTGGAAGAAATGCTTGTAAGCGGAAAGATTCATGCACCGCTTTCAACAGAGGATGGGGATGCCCTGACTATTGAAAACGGTGATATGATAGAGGCATTTTGGTATTATGCCACAAAGTAAGAATAAGGAGGAGAATAAGAGAATGGCAAACAAACCAATTAGTACGCTGCCGGAGGCAACGACTATCCCTGACGGTTCGGTTTTACCTATGGTGATGGGTGATGGAACCGGGACAAAACAGGTATCAAAGGAACTTTTAAAGAGCGAGGTAGGAGGTTCCGATCCGGAAGATATGATTGCTACCACTGAAAAGGCAGGAACCGTAAAGCCTGACGGAAAGACAATCGTTGTTGAGGAGGACGGCACAATCAGATGCGAGGGTACAGCAGAGGGAAACTCTGGGATCAAACTCGCCAACCCGTCAAATGTCAGCATTACCAATTTCGACCAGGCGGCAAAGATTTCCTGGACTGATCCGGAAGATGTTGTTTATGAGGGGGCAAGGCTGGCAACATGGCAAGGGACGGTTGTTGTCCGGAAAGAGGGAGGAACGCCCCAGGACTGGACGGACGGCGTTCTCGTTGAGAGGGTGGAGGAAAAGAATAAATATAAAGATACACCGCTCATTGACGGAAATCTGACGAATGGGGTTGAATACTGCTATGGTATTTTCCCTTATTCGGATCAGATAGTTTACAATTACGATTTTACACAGTCATTTGTTCCTGAAGAAATCATCCCGGAAGTGCCAACAATCGTAGATGCAAAAGGTTCTGACGGAACTGTAACCCTGGAAATAGAGAGCAATACGGCAAACGCTTTAGTAAAACTGGTATATAAAGCCGGATCAGCTCCTACCAGTGGAACGGATGGCATAATCATTGACGGTTTATCCGCAGGAGAAGTTGTTGTTGATGGACTTACAAATCTGACAGAGTATTTCTTTGTAGCCTATGCTTATACAAATCTCAGGACGTCCTCTGCATCTGTGGCGGTTTCGGTTACGCCCAGGGCATATACGCTCCTGGGATTCAGGATGAAGAAATCAGAGGCCGATCCGGACACAAAGGTTGAATACACAGAGGGAGCCGTTGGTCTTACTCCTGCAAAGGTAAATCTTACCACAGGGGAGTTTGACTACGGCTCTTTTGCTAACTTCTGGTTCGTCAAGGACAATAAACCGGTCATGCTGAACAATGACGGTACAGAGGCTTATGAGCTTGATCCAAACGACCACACGAAGAAAAAAGACGGTACGGCTTCCGATGTGTCGAACAGTTCTTTTGCAGGTAACGCAATGAGTCGGATTCCGAAAGTTTACCTGAAAATGTGGGAGGCAGACGGGTACGAATATTGCAATATTTGTGATGTGAAACTGGATGATGATTACCACGCATACGCTCATACCAGGGCAGACGGTTCAGAAATGGACTATCTGTATCTTTCTATGTTTGAGGGTTCTCTTGTGGCAAATAAAGTCCGCTCCATCAAGGGGCTTAATCCTATGAACACGCAAACCGGATCAAACGAGCTTACATACGCAAAGGCGAATGGCTCCGGATGGAGTACCCGGTCATGGTCCCAGAGAAACCTTATAAACATGTTGCTGATCCTGATGGGGAAAACCACGAACACGCAGGAGGCTTTCGGCTATGGATATTATACGGGCGGTTCTTCCAGCGCACCGAACTATCTAACAACCGGTGGGGCATCCAATAAAGGACAGTTTTACGGCACAAACAAGACCAGGGACTATGTAAAGGTATTTTTTATTGAAAACTGGTGGGGTGATGTCTGGGAACGTATAGAGGGATGCGTGACAAACAGTAGTGTCCGGATTTTGGTTAAGAGTACCGCTCCATACAATACTACGGGAGCCGGGTATGTAGATACTGGCGTTACTCCTGGGGGAACATCCGGTGGATTTATCAGCGCTTGTAAAATGACGGAGCATGGATTGATTCCCACAACTGCATCCGGAAGCGTATAATCGCTGTCCGGATTTGCTTTTAACCAATCCCTGACAAACTGCTTATCAAACGACGGCTGGGATTTACCCGGTTCATATCCTTTCAGCGGCCAGAATCTGGAACTGTCAGGCGTCAGCATTTCGTCGCCCAATACGACAATTCCGTTTTCATCCAGTCCGAATTCAAATTTCGTATCTGCAATGATAATTCCCCTGCTCCACGCATATTCCGCGCATTTTTTGTACAGGGCAATCGTATAGTCCTTAATCTTTCCGGCATATTCCGCTCCTTTGCCCGGATGAACCTTCTCTAAAATCTCCACACTTTCTTCAAAAGTGATATGTTCGTCATGCAGCCCGATCTCGGCTTTTGTCGTCGGCGTATAGATTGGTTCCGGCAGACGGTCGGATTCTTTTAACCCTTCCGGCAGGCGGATACCGCAGACGGTTCCATCTTTCTGATAGCTTTCCCAGCCGCTGCCGGTAATATAACCTCTGACGATACATTCAATCGGAAGCATATTCAGTTTCCTGCATTTCATGCTTCTACCCGCAAAACGCCCGTTTCTAAAATACTCCGGCATATCGAAAGCCTCAATGGACAGCATATGATTCGGTACGATATCTTTTGTAAAGTCAAACCAAAACTTCGACATTTTTGTCAAAACTACGCCCTTTTGCGTAATTTCATTCTTCAAAATATGGTCGAATGCCGATATTCTGTCTGTCGCCGTAATAATCATGCAATCGCCCGCATCATATACTTCCCGTACTTTTCCCTCTTTGACCGGTTTCCATTCTAAATTTCCCATATAGTCCTCCTATTATCCGATAATTCCAATGGTTTTCTGCTTTTCTGACGCAAATTCACACAGAAAACGACCGCCGATTCCAACTGTCGATTTCCAATTATTTGCTGTATTAGTATATAACAGCATCTTACGCAAAGTCAATGCGTTTCCATAAGATTGCGTTTCTGACAGACGCCGATACTTCCTGTTCACTTCATGTCCAGAAACCTCCGCTGCACGGCAAGCGGAAATTTAAAACTGCCCGGCTCCGGAATTTCTCCCGAAACCAGGCAGTTTCTCATGTACTTATGATTTTTTATAATCTACCCAGCGCATTTCCATCGGCGCCAGTTCCAGCTTTCCGACCAGTTCTCCGTTTACATATAAATCCGTATCTCTTGCTTCTTCCGCATTATTGATCACTGCGATCTTTCCGGTCTTTTCAAATACGGCAAGTTCCGTATCCATATTGCTGACATAGAACTTCTTCATTTCCGCTTCTTCTCCCGCCGCATAGTAGATGGCGCGAAGCAGAATCCTGCAGTTCTGCGGGGAATACGGAAGTCCTGCAAAATAAACGCTGTGTCCCTTTCCATACGTATTGACTACCAGCTGGCTGTATTCGCCGTCTTTGGAAAGGATCTGATAATTCTCGCCCTGTGCATAAATACGGCTCATGCCCTCGCCGAAATCAATCTCTCCTTCGATATCCTCCAGAATAAAATGATCCGGATTTAACTCATTATACTTGTCCGTACTCAGGGAATACGTCATTTCACGGTCAACGCCCAATACGTCGCTTAACTGGAAATAACGTCCCTGGAACTGATATGCCGTCGGCTCTCCGACACCGATAAACCCGCCCCCGTTATCTACAAACGCACGGATTGCGGTTACGATTTCCTCGTCGATCCAATTCGCATCCCCGCTGAACGCCGTATATGCGTCGCCGAAATTGAGAATTACTTTAATGTCTTCGGAAATTCCGTTTTTAATATCGTCAAATCCGATAAACTCCACATCGAACGGCATTCCGCTTAAACACTCCAGTACGCCGGTATAGGAATAAATTTCTCTGTGCCAGATGGAATGATGTACCTGGTTGGACATCCATCCGCGCAGCGGTCCCCAGCAGCTTAACACAGCCACTTTAAACGGAGCCGTATATGCGCTTACCCCCTGCATGTTTTCATGAATCAGGCGGAATTCGTTTACGACAAATTGAATTGCGTCGATAAAACCGTCCCACTCGGCTGCCAGTTTTAAATATCCGCCGTATCCGATGCGATCCAGCGGAGAACGGAGGATCGCACGCCTTACTTTTAACCAGTTCACCTGCGCCTCTTTGATCGGATCTCCCCCTTCGCAGAATACATCCGGGAAGAAATACGGCAGCAGGCGCCCTTCCGTATAGGTTACGCCTTTGATATCGGAAACCATACGCATCGTCACGCCGTCACCTACGGATCCTACAACGGCATCCAGTCCGATATTCGCAAAATATTTGCCGAACGGCTCCGTTCCGATCCAATGGTCTCCGACAAACATCATCGCTTCTTTTCCGTAGGAATGCACGATATCTACAATTTCTTTGGCAAGTTTGCTGACTTCTATCTGCTGAAATTCAATGTAATCCAGAAATTCTTTGCTGGGCGCACGGAAAATAGAATTGTGATATCCCTGGTCTACGATAAATTCCGGACGGAATTTATAACCTGCCCATTTTTCAAACTGTTCCAGAATATAAGGACTGACGCTTGCGCTGTATCCGAACCAATCCACGTATTTTTCACGCTTTTTATCGTCAAATGTCAGCGTAAACTGGTGGAAAAACGTTGTGAAACGCACAACATTGATGTCCGGATTCTCTTCACACCAGCGTTTCAGTTTCTCTTTGACATGCTGCTGCGTCTTGGGCAGGCGTACGTCAAATGTAATCTGATGCGGCGCGTCTTTCCAGTCGTTCGTAATAAAATTGAACATATGCACCGGATCCCAGATTAAAAATGCCAGAAAACTTACTGTATATTCATGGTACGGAATCGTCATAATTTCTACTTCGCCGGCCGCTTCGTCATAGTCCCACCGGTCTGTCGGCACTACTTCTCCCGTTGTACGGTCGATGACCTCCCACCAGCGTTTCGGATCATGTATCGTATTGACTTTTAACTGTTCTCTATGAAAACCTCTCATCAGCTCGATCCGCAGCGTCTTTCCTCTTGCGGTTACACGGTCGCTGATCAGATATTCCTGCTGCACTTCGTCCGGATTCGCTTCTGCCCACTCATTATCCTTTCTTGTCGTATAATAGGTGGCATACTTTTTCGCATCCTGGGAAAGCAAGGCATCCGGAAATGTCGTTCCGTCGCAGTCCCGCAATGCATCTGCACCCAGCAGCTCTTTCAACCGTATTGTCTCCTCCACCATATCTACGTCGGTTGGGAGTGTCAATCTTCCCTTTTGTTCCATAATTTCCTCCTGTTTCTTAAAAATTCCATGCGTAATACATGCCTTTAGTATATCCGTCCGACAGGCCGAATGCAAGACTTTTTTCTGCCATAATCTAGCGTTCTTCTTTTGCGGTGATTTCGTTTTGGTTCTTATAGATGGAATCGGCGGGAATCACGCCGCGGACCATAGACAGCGGATAAATATTCGTATGCCTGCCGACTACGGTTCCGGGATTTAATACGGAATTGCAGCCGACTTCCACATAATCTCCCAGCATTGCACCGAATTTTTTCAGTCCTGTTTCTGTTTTCTGCTCATTCCCTTTTACCACAACGAGCGTTTTATCCGATTTTACATTGGAAGTAATCGAGCCTGCGCCCATATGGGATTTATAACCCAAAACAGAATCTCC
>OFFS01001507.1_pt1 | contig 10086 bp, 10 predicted proteins | sample 1521541 | NCBI WGS metagenome assembly OFFS01 (sample SAMEA3504127, study PRJEB24116) | mouse gut metagenome | biome: mouse gut; feature: mouse-associated habitat; material: faeces | place: Denmark | collected 2011 | reverse complement strand
GGCTACGGCGAGGAGCTCATCCGGGCCGCCTTCGGCGTGGACCGGGGGGTGGTGGAGACCATCGCCCACTACACCGCGGCCAAGCACTTCTGCCCGGAGGTGGACTTCATCCTGGACATCGGCGGCCAGGACATCAAGTGCTTCAAGATCAAGAACGGGGCCATTGACTCCATCATGCTCAACGAGGCCTGCTCCTCCGGCTGCGGGTCCTTTATCGAGACCTTCGCCCGGTCCATGGGCTATGAGGCGTCCGCTTTCGCGGAAAAGGGGCTCCACGCGGAGGCCCCGGTGAACCTGGGGAGCCGGTGCACCGTGTTTATGAACTCCTCGGTGAAGCAGTCCCAGAAGGACGGGGCCACGGTGGAGGACATCTCCGCGGGGCTCAGCGTCAGCGTGGTGAAAAACGCCATCTATAAGGTCATCCGGGCCGGCAGCGCCGACGAGCTGGGCCGCCGCGTGGTGGTCCAGGGGGGCACCTTCTACAACGACGCGGTGCTCCGGGCCTTTGAGATGGAGCTGGGCCGGGAGGTCATCCGCCCCGCCATCGCCGGCCTCATGGGGGCCTACGGCGCGGCCCTCTACGCCATGGACCTGGAGGAGAGCGCCCTCATTTCCCCGGAAAAGCTGGGGAGCTTCACCCACGCCGCCAAGGCCGCCGTCTGCCAGGGGTGCGCCAACCACTGCCGCCTGACGGTGAACAGCTTCGGCGGGAGCAAGAAGTATATCTCCGGCAACCAGTGCCAGAAGGGCCTGGGGCTGGCCAACGCCCAGGAGCTACCCAACCTCTACGCCTGGAAGCGGGACGCCCTGACAAGCCTCCGGCCCGGGGCGGAGATCCGGGGCTCCGTGGGCCTTCCCCTCTCTCTGGGCATGTATGAGCTGCTGCCCCTGTGGCACGCGTTTTTCACCCGCCTGGGGTTTCGGGTGGAGGTCTCCGGCCTCTCCTCCCGGCGGGTCTATGAGAAGGGGCAGTTCTCTATCCCCTCGGACACCGCCTGCTACCCGGCCAAGATCATGCACGGCCACATGGAGGTGCTGCTGGAGCGGGGGGTGGACGCCATCTTCTACCCCAGCCTCACCTACAACGTGGACGAGCACGGGAGCGACAACCACTACAACTGCCCCGTGGTGGCCTACTACGCGGAGCTGCTCCGGGGCAACATGGACGATCTGGCCCAAACCCGGTTCCTCTACCCCTTCCTGAACATCAACAACCGCCGGGAGCTGACCCGGGAGCTCTTCGCCTGTCTGCATCCCGTGTTTCCGGACATGACGAAAAAGGAGATCCGGCAGGCGGTGGACCACGCCTTTGCGGCCTACGAGGCCCACATGACGGCCGTGCGGCGGCAGGGGGAGGAGGCGGCGGCCTGGGCCCGGGCCCACGGCAAGCGGATCATGATCCTGGCCGGGAGGCCCTACCACATTGACCCGGAGATCGGCCACGGCATCGACAAGCTGGCCGCGTCCCTGGACTTCGTGGTGGTCAGCGAGGACAGCGTATGCCATCTGGCGGACCCGGCGCCGGTCCACGTGCTCAACCAGTGGACCTACCACGCCCGGCTCTACCGGGCGGCCCGGTACGCCTGCCAGCATTCGGACGTGCAGCTGGTGCAGCTGGTGAGCTTCGGCTGCGGCGTGGACGCCATCACCACCGACGAGGTGCGGCGGATCCTGGAGGAGGCCGGGAAGCTGTACACCCAGATCAAGATCGATGAGATCACCAATCTGGGCGCGGTGAAGATCCGGCTCAGGAGCCTCATCGGCGCACTGGAGGAGAAGGGCGTCTGAATCTGTGTTGGAACAGGAGGTTGCACACATGAATGAAGAAAAGCAGATATCTGTTCAGAAAACCGTCAAGTCGGGCATTACCTTCGGCAGCGCGCTGGCGATGGTCATCAGCTACTCTACCTGGCGTTCTGTTGGGTGGGCTGTTTTTCACGGACTCCTGAGCTGGATATATGTGATTTACTTTGTGCTCAAATACTAATTTCACGTCTATGGAATCGAAAGGAATCCGATCTATGGTGGATCAGAATAAGGGCTATGTGGTCTTTACCCAGGAGATGAAGAGGACCCACACCATCCTGGTGCCCAACATGCTGCCCATGCACTTTCAGATGATTGGCAGGGTGCTGGAGCGGGTGGGCTACAAGGTGGAGCTGCTGGAGACCAGCGGCCCCCAGATCGCGGAGACGGGGCTCAAGTACGTCCACAACGACACCTGCTACCCCGCCATCCTGGTGATCGGGCAGTTCATCCACGCCCTGCAAAGCGGGAAGTACGATCCGGACCGGGTGGCCCTCATCCTGTTCCAGACCGGCGGGGGCTGCCGGGCGTCCAACTACATCCACCTGCTGCGCAAGGCCCTGGAGAAGGCGGACATGGCCTACATCCCCGTGGTGTCGGTAAACCTGTCCGGGCTGGAGAAAAACCCCGGCTTCTCCCTGACGCTGCCCTTTGTCCGCAAGGCGGTGTACGCCATGATGTATGGCGACATCATCGTCAACGTGGCCAACCAGGTGCGGCCCTACGAGGTAGAGCCCGGCTCCGCCGACGCCATGATTGACACATGGTCCCAGCGGCTGGTGGACGGCTTCCAGGCGGGAAAAGGCATGAGCCGGAAGCAGATGCGGGCCAACTTTGACGCCATCTGCGCCGATTTCGCCGCCATCCCCGTGGCGGGGGAGCCCAAGATCCGCGTGGGCGTTGTAGGGGAAATTTATGTAAAATTTGCCCCCCTGGGCAACAACAACCTGGAAAAATTCCTCCTGTCCGAGGGGGTGGAGCCGGTGGTCCCCGGCCTGACCGACTTCATCATCTTCAAAATCTACAACCGGGTGGCCGACGTGGAGCTCTACGGCGGCAAGTGGATCAAGAAATTCGGCTGCGATCTCTTCATGAAGTACATTGAAGCCTGCCAGCGGGACATGATCGAGGCGCTGGAGCGTTCGGGCCGCTTCCGCGCCCCGGGCGCCTTCCAGGACCTGCACAAGCTGGTTCACGGCTACCTGGGAGACGGCAACAAGATGGGCGAGGGCTGGCTGCTCACCGCCGAGATGCTGGAGCTCATCCACTCGGGCACCAACAACATCGTCTGCACCCAGCCCTTCGGCTGCCTGCCCAACCACATCGTGGGCAAGGGGATGATCCGCAAGCTGAAGGACGACTACCCCTACAGCAACATTGTAGCCATCGACTACGATCCCGGAGCTACCAAGATTAACCAGGAGAACCGCATCAAGCTGATGCTGGCCAACGCCCGGGGGCTGACCCGGCAGGAGCAGACCAGACCTCGGGAGGAGGCGCTCCGTCCGGAGCGGGAGCCCCAGCTGGCCCACGCCAATATTTAAGGAGGTAATCTATGGAATCCATGCACACGTCAAATCCAGACAACGCCCCCGCCGGAACCTATCTGATTTTTGACAATTACCCCTTTAAGCTGGCTGTCATCCAGCAACTGATGTATGAGGCCGACCTGCTGGGCAGCAAATACAACGGCGGCGACCAGTATTTCGAGGCCTACGGCGACGTCTCCGATGTCTCGGAGCGGGTATCCATCGACCGGCTGCTGCCCTATATCGAGCAGGGAAACCACTTTTTTGAGTCGCTGAACATCCCCCGCGCCCTGGCCGACAAGGTCACCAAGCTCTATGTGGGGGAGGAGCTGGATGTGTACTACCACATCAACCCCCAGTGGCTGGACTTTGAGGAGTATTTCGACGACGGCGCGGACTTTGATATTCTCGCCATCAGCGAGCGGGAGCTGAAGCAGTTCCCCAACCTGAAGTCCATCGTCTTCAACATGTACCACACCCCTCCCGACGCGCTGATTACCCAGCTGGAGGAGTCGGGCATCGAGGTGGGGCTCTTTGCGTGACCTGCCGGACCCGCCCTGGGTTTGACAAAAAGGGCACTTTGTGCTAATATTCGTCCTCAGCTGGAATTTGTGCTGCAAATCTGGTTGAGGAGGATATTATGAACATCGAATACATCAAAGACAACGGAATGGATATTGCGGTCGTTTCCAGCGACGGGAAGGTAATTGTTGACACACAGTCCGCCCTGGACCTGGCCATGACGGTAAAATACGAAGCCGGCACGGCCAACCTCGTGCTGGACAAGCGCCTGATCTGTGAGGACTTTTTCATCCTCAGCACCGGCATGGCCGGGGAGATCCTGCAAAAATTTATCAACTATCACGTCAAGGCGGCTATCTGGGGGGACTACGCCCGGTACACCAGCAAGCCGCTGAAGGACTTTATCTACGAATCCAACAAGGGCAGGGACTTTTTCTTCGTGGAAACGAAGGAGGAGGCCCTCCGTAAGCTGGCTGAGGCAAAATAACGCGGCTTAACTTACAAAAAGAGAACAGAGAGGGACGGGAGAAATGAAGCACGTATTTATCATCAATCCCACCGCCGGGAAAAAGGACTGCACCGCCCGTATGATGGACATGGCCAAGACCCTGGCCGTCCGCCACGGCCTGGATGTGGAGTGCATCCTCACCAAGCGCCCCGGTCACGCCATGGAGACCGCGCGGTCTCTGGCGGAGCGGGGAGAGCCGCTGCGGATCTACGCCTGCGGCGGCGACGGCACGGTCAACGAGGTGGCCAACGGCATCGCCGGATGGAGCAGCGCCGCCATGACCTGCATCCCCGTGGGCACGGGCAACGACTTCCTGCGCAACTTCGGGGACGCGGCTCCCCTCTTCCAGCAGGCGGAGAACCTGTGGGACGGCCCCTGCTTCCCCCTGGACGCCATCGACTGCAACGGCCGGCTGGCCCTGACGGTGGCCTGCTCCGGCTTTGACGCCCAGGTGGCCCACGACGTACATACCTACGGCAAGCTCCCTCTGCTGGGCGGCAAGGGCAGCTATGTCCTCTCCCTGGCGGTGAACTTCGCCCTCCGGAGCCTGGGTCACCGATGGACCGTCACCCTGGACGGGAGGGCCATAGAGGGGGAGTACGTGCTGGCGGCGGTGTGCAACGGCCGGTACTACGGCGGGGGCTTTATGCCCGTGGCCGAGGCCAGGATGGACGACGGCATGCTCAACACCCTGATTGTGGACAGGGTCAGCCGCCCCGTATTCCTCCGCTTCGTGGGGGCCTACGCCAAGGGGGAGTACTACCGCCTGCCCGGCGTGGCCCGGTGCTATACCGCCCGGGAGATTGTCATCGAGTCCGAGGACCGGGACATCGTCACCTGCCTGGACGGGGAGGTCTCCCGCAGCCGGCGGGCGGCGCTGCGCCTGTCGGAGAAGAAAATTCTCTTCTTCGGCCCCCGGGGGTGCGATCCCAACGCCACCTATCGGCCGCTGCCGGGCCCGGCGGGAGCGGAATCGGCCCGTTTGTGAACTTTTTGTAAAACAGCCGTTTTTTTCTTAAAATCCTCTTGCAATCCTGGCAGAGATGATGTAAGATAGGCACCGTTAGCACTCCGGAAGCATGAGTGCTAACGGTGCCAATCTTTGTTATCAAAAATAATAACGATATAGGAGGAACCAAACTATGAAGCTCACACCCTTAGCGGACCGCGTGGTACTGAAGACCCTGGAGGCGGAGGAGACCACGAAAGGCGGCATCATCCTCACCTCTGCGGCCAAGGAGAAGCCCTCTGTGGCGGAGGTGATCTCCGTGGGTCCCGGCGGCAATGTGGACGGCAAGGAGATCGTCATGTCCGTCAAGCCCGGCGACCGGGTCATCACCGACAAGTACTCCGGCTCCAACGTGAAGATCGGCGACGACGAGTACACCATTGTCCGCCAGGGCGACATCCTGGCCATTGTGGAGTAAGAACCTGCATTCATAGCCGGGGGATGCCGGATGGACGAGGATTTTTCTCGTCAGACAAGGAGATTTTCCGCAGCCATACTGACGTATGGCAAGGGAAATCGACGCAGTATGGCGGGAAAAAGACCGCCCAGACGGCGTGCAGCGGTTGTGAATACAGGTTCTAAGTGGTCAGTCCCACTCGATTTCCCCGCCGTTGTCCTCAACGAGGCGGCAGAGCGTTTCCTCCCCCTCGATCAGGGAGCGGATGATTTCCTCAAAGCGCCTCGCCCGGGCCTCGTTCTCCGGCGAGAGGGGCCAGTGGACCACGCAGGAACCCGCCTCCGGGTCCGGGTCCAGGCCCTCCAGGACATCGGGCTCGTATTGCTCCAGGTAGTACCGGAACAAAACATCCCAGTTGTATCCGTTCATATAGGCGTCCGGGCAGAGGGCCTTCAGCTTTTCCCCCAGGGCCATGATCTTCGGGTCCTCCACCGCAAAGGAAACGGACACATCGTTTTGATAGGTATAAAGCGATACATAATCTGCCATGTTGAAACTCCTTCTTTCTGGCTGTCCCCTATTGGATCATCTTTTATAGCCGGCCCGGCGCGGTCCTCTGCCGGCATTCCGGGGAGCCGCGTCAGAACTGCTCCAGGAAGCGCACGTCGTTCTCGAAGATGAGCCGCAGGTCGTCGATCCGGAACCGCCGCAGGGCCGTGCGCTCCAGGCCCATGCCGAAGGCCCAGCCGGAGTATACCTCCGGATCGATGCCGCTCATCTCCAGCACCCTGGGATGGACCATACCTGCCCCCAGCAGCTCGATCCAGCCCTCGCCCTTGCAGGTGGGGCAGCCCGCGCCGCCGCACTTGTGGCACTGCACGTCCATTTCGCAGGAGGGCTCGGTGAAGGGAAAGTGGTGGGGGCGGAAACGGGTTTTCGTGTTGGAGCCGTAGATTTTCTGGGCCACGGTGGTGAGCGTGCCCTTCAGGTTCGCCATGGTGACGCCCCGGTCGATGACCATGCCCTCCACCTGGTGGAACATGGGGGAGTGGGTGGCGTCCACCTCGTCCTTGCGGTACACCCGGCCGGGGGCGATCATGCGGATGGGCAGCTCCATGGAGTCCATGGCCCGCACCTGCATGGGAGAGGTCTGGCTGCGGAGCATGACGCGCTCGTCGGTGTCAAAATAGAAGGTGTCCGACCAGTCCCGGCTGGGGTGGCCCTCCTCGGCGTTGAGCCGGTCGAAATTCAGCTCGGCCAGTTCGATTTCGGGCCCGTCCAGCACGGTGAAGCCCATGCCGATGAAAATTTCCTTGAACTCGTCCAGGGCGGTGTTCATGGGGTGGCGGCAGCCCATCTGCACCTGCCGGCCGGGGATGGTCACGTCCACCGTCTCCGCCTTGAGCTTCAGCTCCAGAGCGGCCTGCTCGATTTTTTGGGAGGCACTGTCCAGGGCGTTTTCCAGAGCGGCGCGCACCTCGTTGGCCAGCGCGCCCATGGCGGGGCGCTCCTCGGCGGACAGCCGGCCCATCTGCTTGAGCACCGCCGTCAGCTCGCCCTTTTTGCCCAGGTAGCGCACCCGCAGCTCGTCCAGAGCGGCGGCGTCCTTGACATTCTCAAAGGCGGAGAGCGCGTCGGCGCGGATTTTTGCTAACTGTTCTTTCATGCTAATAACTCCTTTATTTCCCGTTCAATGAGTGAATTTGCCAGTTCAAACGCGGCTACCCGCCGTTTGGCCAGGGTGAGCTGCGATTTGTACCGTTCGGGGGTCTCCTTTGACTCCAATGTGGCGATGGTTTCCCTCAGCTTGTGCAGAGTGGAATCAATCTGCCGCTTCGCCTCGCTCAGCTCGTCAATAGCGTATTCCATAACCGCCTCCTGTCACAAGTCCTGGTTGACCTTGAACACGTCGGCCACGTCGCTGATGGTAATATAGGCGCAGGGGTCGGTTTCGTGGACAATATCCCGCATTTGGCTGATCTGGAAGCGGTTGACCACAAAATAGACCGTGGCCTTCCGGGTGCGGGAGAAGCCGCCCCAGGCCTCCATCCAGGTCACGCCGCTGCCGAAATGCTGGGACAGCGCGTCGCACACGGCCTTGGGTTTGCTGGTGATGATGGTGGCGGCCTTGGAGCGGTCGATGCCCTCCACCACGAAGTCCACCGTCTTCAGGGCGGCGGCGTAGGTGACGATGGAGTACAGGGGCAGAATCCAGCTGCTCAGGGCCGCGCCGCACACGATATACAGCGCCACGTTATAGATCATCACGAAGGTGCCCACCGTCAGCCCCAGGCGCTTGGCGAATATGACCGCCATGACCTCTACGCCATCGATAGCGCCCCCCAGGCGGATGGTGAGGCCGCTGCCCAGCCCGGAGATAATGCCGCCGAACAGGGCGCACAGCAGCAGGTCCTGCCCTGCGAGGGGGGAGGCGATGGCCACGTCGATGGGCAGCACGTCGGTGATAAGCCAGGCGCTGACCGAGTACACGGCCACGGCGAACAGAGAGTAGACGGTGAACTCCTTCCCCTGCCGTTTCAGGCCGAACAGAAACAGAGGGACGTTGAGCAGCACCAAAAACAGGGACAGGGGCACCCGCTCGTGGGTGAGCTGGGCCAGCAGCATGGATGTGCCGGACACGCCGCTGTCGTACAGGTTGACGGGGTAGAGAAAAATGGTCACGCCCAGGGCGTTGATGACGCCCGCCAGCAGCAGGGCCGGGAAACGGCCCCATTTCAAATGAAACTGTTCGCTGCGCATTGAGTCCCTCCTTACAAAATAAAAATGCCTCTCCTCCCCACTAAATTGGGGACGAAAGGCAAGCCTTCCGCGGTACCACCCGCATTCGCATATGATATGCGCACTCCAGGCCCCGTAACGGGGGGCGTCCGTCCCTCTCTCGAGGGCCGCTCCCAGGCGAACAAGCGGCACGCACCGGGGCGGCTTTCAGCCGGTGACCGCCCCTCTCTTGGACTGCGCAAGCCCGCTATTTTCCTGTTCTTTGCATTTTCCTGTTCCCTTTATATCATATTAAAGGTTGAAATGCAAGAGGGAAAACGCTGATTGATTGGATTCTCCCCGCCAAAGGCGGGGAGAATTTCTATCTCAGCATAGTATGGTTGAAATGCAAGAGGGAAAACGTTGATTGATTGGATTCTCCCCGCCTTTGGCGGGGAGAATTTCTATCTCAGCATAATATGGTTGAAATGCAAGGGGGGAAACGGTATAATATTGAGAAAAAGAGAGGGGGCCGACGTGATGGAGCTGTATACCGCCGCGCAGATGAGGGAGATTGACCGCCGGGCCGTTCAGGAGCGGGGCATCTCGTCCGTCCAGCTGATGGAAAACGCCGCCCGGGCACTGGTGGAGGAAATCCGCGCCCTGCCCATACCCGGCCCCGGCTTCCGGGAGGGCGCCGTGGGCTGGATTACCGCCGGCGGTCACGCCCCCACGCCGGAGGAGCAGGCGGAGTTTTGGGCGCTGCGCCAGCGCTCCGCCGTGGCCTTCTGCGGCCCTGGCAACAACGGAGGAGACGGGGTGGCTGCGGCCCGGCTGCTGCTGGAGGCGGGCTGGCGGGTGCGGTGTGTGCTGGTGGGCCAGCGGGAGAGAATGACCGATGAATGCCTGGAGATGGAGCGCCGGCTGTGCGAGGCCGGGGGCGTGCTGGAGGACTTCAACCCGGAGGACCGGGGGCGGTACATCGGCTATGACGTGGCCATCGACGCCCTATTCGGCGTGGGGCTGAACAGCGAGCTGGCGGCCGATGCGGCCACGGCGGTGCGGCGGATGGCGGCGTCGGGCTGGGTGGTGTCGGCGGACGTGCCCAGCGGCATCCACGCCGACACCGGCGACGTGATGGGCGAGGCGGTGCGGGCGGACGTGACCGTCACCTTTTCCCGGGGCAAGCCGGGGCTTTACGTGGGCGAAGGGGCGGTGCACAGCGGCCGGGTGGTGGTGGCGGACATCGGCATACCCCAGGAGCTGTGGCCGGAGGACCGGTGCCCGATCAGGCTGATGGAACGGGAGGCGCTGTGCATCCCCCGGCGGCCTGTGGACGCCCACAAGGGGGACTTCGGAAGGCTGTTCATCCTGGCCGGCAGCCGGGGCTACACCGGCGCGCCCTGCCTGGCGGCGAAGGCGGCGGTCCGGGGGGGCGCGGGGCTGGCGACCCTGGCCGTCCCCGAGGACATCTACCCCATCGCGGCGGCCAAGTGCTGCGACGAGGTGATGGTACAGCCCCTGCCCGGGGACGACGGGGCCGTGCCGGACATGGCCAGGGGCTGCGCCGCCGCCGTCATCGGCCCCGGCCTGGGCC
>OFFS01001503.1_pt1 | contig 10110 bp, 8 predicted proteins | sample 1521541 | NCBI WGS metagenome assembly OFFS01 (sample SAMEA3504127, study PRJEB24116) | mouse gut metagenome | biome: mouse gut; feature: mouse-associated habitat; material: faeces | place: Denmark | collected 2011 | reverse complement strand
GTCTTCTTCTGTCTCTCCATCTTCCTCCGTCTTCTTCTGTCTCTCCGTCTTTCCGTCTTTCCGTCTCTCCGTCCTCCCTCTCTCCCTCTCTCTCCTCCGTCCTCCGTCCTCCGTCCTCCGTCCTCCGTCTCTCTCCTCCGCTACCTACTCCCTTGTAATCGTCACATATGATGTCTGTTGTGTCGCGTGGATATGATGCTGATAAGGCACATCCATTTAGTCACTCGCCGCGCCCATCCTCTCTCCTCCTTTGTAAGCAGCAATTTTTTCATTGGCGAATAGCGTATTCAGCGCCCGATATGAAACGTTCTCGTTGAGCAACTCGCAAAGGGTCCCCGAGTTGTACGGATACCTTTTTTTTGTGTGTGGGATGATCTACCGGTGCCGGCATCCGGATATTTCTTCCGGGTACGTCATGCTCCCCTCCCCTTGTAAGCGGCATATACTATGGCAGTTTTGTCGCACAGATGTGATGCCCATAAGATACCTCCCATTAATTCGCGGCCGAGTCTCCACCTCGGTTCTGGTTATGCCGGAACGTGTAAGGCACACGGCCAGAATACTTCGTTCATCTTTCGCAAATCGTATGTGAGCAGGAAATGCTAAGGCGGAGCATTGTTTAATAAAAGCCAACCTAAGCTGCTAAGGATTAGGACTATTGCTTAGGCGTCGATATATACGCGGACATTCTGGGCTCACTTATACCTATATATAATATATATTGCCTGCATCCTGCCCCTGAGGCAATGCCTCTATCCGGCCGCTCGCACACTCTCCGGCTCACTGCTACATATATTCCGTGCCGCCATTTTGTATTAGCTATGCGTTCTTGACTTGTCTGCTCTCTCCCTATAAATTCTCTGCCGCCTTGTCTGTCCTTTCAGCCGCACCGCAGTTGCCAGTCATGTCGCTATCTGCGTAGCTCGGCTTGTAATGTTCTATTTGCCCCTACTCACTCGGCCATCCAACATCCCCCCCCCTCCGACTCTGAAAAAACGATTCCGCTTCGGGTTGCATGCCATGTCCGCACTGCCCAAGTCTTCACAGCATGCACTCCGTCCATGCGAGATCATGCGTCTTTAACGCTATTTCGGAATCGCACTCAGAGTAAAGGACAATCTTTGTATCCGGCTGCATTGTCTTTGCATGTCGATCGTATTATATGCGCGCTCTATTCATTCCAAGAGAGCTCTGCTATATGAAATCTCGATAATATTTGTTTCGCAGCCATAATTTTCGTACCTTTGACTTAGCCGAAGAAACTTAGCCTCAGCATAATCCAGTGTTTTAGTCAAGGCCGGCGCAGAAGCATGATTGCCCGGACTTTGCCGAGGCGGGCCGAGATGCGTGAGCAAGTGCATGACGTGTCGTGAGAAAACGGCCACGCGTATGCGCTTTCAATGTTTCATGTGCCTGCCAACTAACTAACCGTTAAACTAATGCGTATGAAGAATATAATTGCCAGTGCTGCCATAGCTGGATTCACTCTGCTCGCGAGCGTGTCGTGTTCGGGCGGCGGCCGCAATGCCTCTCTCGACAGTGCCGAACGAATGATGAACCAATATCCCGACAGCGCGTTGATCATATTGCGCAGTCTCGATGCTGCCGAATTGGATACCGATGCCGACCGGGCGAAGTATTCGCTTCTCTACTCGCAGGCGCTCGATAAAAACCACATCGATATCAAGAGCGATTCGCTTATATCCTATGCCGTAGAGTATTACGACAGAGTGGCCGACGATGCCAACAGTGCGAAAGCGTATTATTATCTTGGCTGCGTATATGAAAATGCCGATGACTTTTATGCTGCGGCCAGGGCTTATGTCGAGGCGAAAAATTATGTACACGCTGTCGACGACGACTATTTGCGGGGTTTGATATACTTCCGTATGGGAGCGCTTTACGACTGGCAGTGCAATATCGACGAGGCGATCGCGACATACGAGCAGGCACTCGACTGTTTTACGAGAGCCGGAGCCGAACGAGGTATGTCTTGGGCATACATATCGCTTATCCGCAACTATTCGACAAAGAACGACCTGAATAATGTCATCGAGTATATTGGCCGTGGCCGTGCTCTCGCGGAGAAGCAGGGGGATACGACGATGTTGCTCGATATGACGCTGTGTCATGCGAACGTACTCAATGCCAAACTCGATACACCTCGGGCGGCCTTGGAGATGCTGTACTCCGATTACAGGAAATACGGAATAGCGGAACCGCCTGCCGATCATTGTTTTGCGCTGGGACACATGTATTTGAATATGAATAAAGTCGACAGTGCCCGTATGTTTATCGAGAGATATCCGTATAAGGATGTCGGACTCAACAGGCAACTCGGCTGGCACTATATTATGTCCAAAATAGCTTATGCCGATCGTAATATCGATGAGTTCGCATATTATTTCGATACAGCTAATTCATTGAGGGATTCGTTGTTCCAAATTAATAGGATGCTTTATATGCAGAACCTTGATTGCGATTCCGGATTGCGGAGACTCGATAGAGCGAAAAACGATCTGCAAAGCAGGTACGACGTTGCGATAACGGTCTATTCGGTTATCTTAGGTATCGTTCTGTCGCTTCTGGCTTTTTCTGTCTACTTGTTGTACCGCAGAGGCCGACGGGTAAAGTCGCTCGGTAAGGTCGTTGCCGATATCGAAGAGCATAACGACAATCTCGGTCGAACCAACGAGCTGCTGCTGCACAAAAATTCACTCATGCGCACGGTTGTGGATGAACGTGCCGTAACGTTGAAGGAGATTCTGAAAATAGCAGGAGAGTATCGGGACAATCCCGAGAAGTTCGCAGCGGAGTTCAAGCGCTATGTCAAGGGCGACGACCGTCATGGTGCGATAGCCGTCTGCCGGAATCTGCTCGAAACCGAGTGTGCCGGAATTTTGGATTATGTCAGCGGCCGTTACCCCGATCTGACGGACGACGATATCGACCTTTATTGTCTGATTTGTGCCGGATGTTCGGTCGAAGTGTTGTGTATGATATATGACAATACGACCAAATACATGTATAACAAACGTTCGGTCTTGCGAAAAAAGCTGATGCTGTCCGACGAAGACTGCTCGATTCAGAGCCATTTCGCCAGAATGGTGGAGGATTTTGTCCGAAATCGTATCACATCGTGCGACGCCTGCTAAAAATAATCGTCGTTGAATATGCCGATTATTAGGGTATTAGCTCGGTAGCCCGTGTATATGATATTTCAAAATATATCATTGTGTTGAAATATAGTATTTTAAGTGTTCTGAATATGATATTCATTTGTCGCCGATATATTTGCATTCGGAGGATTTGATTGCTACTTTTGTTTTCGGGAATGTATAATTCGTTAATTAATGTCGGAGTTTTTATGAAGCGACTTTTTACAATATTATTGCTATTATCGGCAGTATGTTTTGCCGGTCAGTATGTCTTGGCCGGAGATCCTCCCCCGACCGGAAGCGGTACCGGTAGCAGCGGAACAGGTTCGGGAAGCGGCAATGGCGGCAGCAACGGCGGCAGCAATGGCGGCGACAGTCTGGTCGATATTACGATAGGCGGAAATCAGACGCCGGGCGGCGGCGGATTCGGCGGCGGCCGTCCGCGCAGCATGGATGAGAGATGCGTCGAGGCGGTCTACGATATGTCGGCAGAGCAGATAGAGTTCATGTTCAATGTCTATATAGGCGTAGTGACGGTGGTCGGCACGAATGAAAGGGGCTATACGGTCGCAGCGCAGACATACGACACCGAGTTTATCGACGTGGCATATCTGTCGATGCCGATGCAGTCGGGAAGCTATACCGTGACTATTTCCGGCGAGGAGTATTTCGGTGAGGGATATTTCATGTTGTAGTGTAACAATTTTTTTGAGTTAATAATAGATATAACAACCATCGTTGAATCGAGGACGGCATGACCGTCATTAACGTCCGCGCCGGCGTTAGGAATCTCGCTCAGAGAGTATGTCGGCAGGACGTGGTTGAGGCGGCGAAATTCGACATATAGTAGTCGTATTCCTTACGATAACAAGTCTGTCCGAAAGTTGTCGATATATGATTTCGCCGTTGTCGGGATCGGGTTTCTGTCAATCCGATTCCGACTTTTTTTTGTCGTTTCCGCTTCGGAGGAGTCTCGGCGAGGTATTTCGGGAAGGGCCGTTGTGATCGCGTCGTTATCGTTGCTATGCCGTTCATTGTTTTTGTCTGCGTCGTTCGTGGAATTATATGTCAGTTCGCAATACTCGTCCGAAATTCTATCGCCCGATTCTGCGTATTGTCTTTGCCGGAGCAATCTCTACTATGCGGCAGGCTTAATGAAAACCGCTCCGACCGGATACCTTTTCTGTGTATCGGCATATTGCGAACGCCCTCGTTACGGCGGTCGGTTCAGCGAAAACATTGCAATTCTTTCGATCTTTTCGGCGTCTGTCAATAGCTCGAATAGGTTTCATCTCAGCTGTCGGCTTAATGAAAATGCGTTTGGGCGGAGAAATGCTGCCTTACCGTTATAGGCTGTGTTTGTCCAGAGGGGCGGCATGATTTTCGGGTTGTTTTTGTCTTATGCGATTTGATATTGCGATAGATTTTGTCTATATGGTTTTGGGGCGATACGCGAATCGTTGCCTGTCCGGATACGTATGTTATCCGATTGTAACACTTGATGATACGCTGTTTTTGGTGTTTGTCGGTTCCGTGGTTGGGATACATGACTGGCATAGTTGTAAGTTATGCCTGTGGACGAGTTGATAAAATTCGCTTATAAAGATGCGGCGAGCAGCTGTCCGGTGTTCCGACATAAGCATTGGATTATTCCGATGTATCTATTGATAAGTTTTCATTATGTCCGGTACTACCAGCCGGTTTTGATATGCGGCTCAGCGCATAACGATCCTATTGCGGCCGTATAGTGGGAGGGTATCTTCTGAATCTCGACCGATAGCGCGTGCAGCAGTCTTGCAGCCGACGGGCGGAGCGGAACGATAGCCAGTGCTGCGCGGTCGTATACGAGAGATGTATATTTGAGTATCGTGAGGAGTGGGATATTCGGTTGGGAAATGTTTTCCTGCCGCATCCGTGGGCTGCTTAATTGGGTGTCGCGCGTAGCAGAGGGGGCTGATGTGCTGTGCATGTTTTTTTTGGTTGTAATAGATGAACCAAATCGATCGGCTTCGGTGCAGTGTGGGTTGGTAACAGAGTAGGGCAGTACGGGCCGGAATGAAACAGAGTAGAATAAAACGGCACGGATTGGCGGCAGTCAGTCGGTAAGCGGGCGTAAGCCGTAACGGAATTGAACGGAGTCTGGATGAACAGAGCATTGCAGCACCTACTGGCGGCCGGCTGGGTAGATTGGGGGCGGGCATGCCGGAATGAAACAGAGCAGAATAGGGACACGGGCTTGCGGCAGTCAGCCGGTAAGAGGGTGTAAGCCGGAATGGAATTGAACTGGCAGCACAGAACATGACAGTGCGGTACAGACTGGCGGCCGGCAGGATAGGTTGGGTAGATTGAGGGGCGGGCATACCGGGATGAAACAGAGCAGAATAGAATAGAATGACACGGGCTTGCGGCAGTCAGCCGGTAAGATGGTGCAAGCCGGAATGGAATTGACCGGAGCCGAGCAGAACCGTTCGGACTGGCGGTGGGGCTGCTGTATATGATATCTATGTTCGTAGGACGGGCGGTGTGAGATATCCGGATATGTAGAAGCTAACGGTTGTAATTGAGTCGGTTATGTGGTCGTACGTAGTGCTGAAATGTCGGGTGGCAGTGGTTTGCGGAGCAATTTTGCGCAGGCAAACATCGTGCAACTAAGGGTATGATTTTCAATATTTTTAGGGTGGTAGAATTTAATGTCGCAAGTTTGCAAAAAATAAAAAATATACATATTTTTGTGCCGGTCGGCCATGTGTGTGAAATAAGGAGGCAGACCGGTTTCTTTATATATGTATATTTGCGTATTGTGTTGAATATCAAGTCGTTGTATTCGATTTGAAGCCCCGGTATAGTGCAGATATATGATCAATGCGGTTAATTCGAGTTCTTTAATCGTTACGTGAGATTATACCCAAATTCGGCGCTTGTATCAAGTATGATACTGCATTCGCGGTTGATCCGCATAAGTTTTTTGCTATTAATGTAATACCGCTTGACCGGTTCCATTATGGATCGAGCCTAAAATTTATAGTTTATGACAAATCCGTCTCTGTTTATTATCGTTCCGCTCGTGGTGGCGTTGCTGGCGGTGGGCTGGGTGCATCCGAGGTTGGTGCGCATAGCCGCCATGAAGATGATAGTCGATAATCCGGATGCGAGAAAATTGCAGAAAGAGCCGATCCCGATCCTCGGAGGCGTAGCGGTAATGTTCGGTGCCGTGCTGGGAATATCGTGTACGGCGGTATTTCCGGAGACCGTCTTCAATGACACGATAGTGCTTATCATCGCCGTGATGATGGTTATGCTCTATACCGGAACGATGGACGATATACTCGAACTGACGCCGCGTCTGCGCTTCCTGATCGAGATAATGTCGGTCTGCGCATTGATCTTCGTCGGCGGCTTCCGGCTCGACGACCTTCACGGTTTGTGGGGCGTGTCGGTGCTGCCCGACTGGGTGGCCGTGCCTCTGACCGTGTTTGCATGCGTCGGCATTATCAATGCCATGAACCTTATCGACGGCGTCGACGGCTTGTCGTCGGGCTTCTGCATAACGGCCTGCGCGATATTCTCGGCGGTATTTTTCAAGGCGGGCGACATGATGATGTTCATTCTGTCGATGGCTTTGATCGGCGCCCTGATACCGTTCTTCATGCACAACGTGTTCGGCGAACGCTCCAAGATGTTCATCGGCGACGGCGGCACGCTGGTCATGGGCGCGGTAATGAGCATATTCGTCGTGAGAGTGCTGGGCGTCGGCTCGCCCGTGGCGCAGTTCTGGGACCAGAGCCACGCGGGAATGTCGGCCGTGGCATTCACGCTGGCAGTGTTGTGCGTGCCCGTATTCGATACGCTGCGCGTAATGGTTACGCGAATGTTGCAGGGGCGGTCGCCGTTTCATCCCGACAAGACGCATCTGCATCACATGTTCATCGATCTGGGATTCTCGCATGTGGGTACTACATTTTCGATAATCCTGCTCAATCTGACCGTGGTGGCGGTATGGTGGGCGAGTGTGTCTATGGGGTGTTCGCTCGACGTACAGCTCTATGTCGTTATTCTGTTCGGATCGCTCTTTACGATATTCCTCTATCCGGCCGTCGCGGCTGCCAAACGCCGTAATGCGCCACTGTACAGAGCGCTGACGGCAGCAAGCCGCATGACGCACTTCGAGCGCAAGGGATTTTTCCTGCTGCTGAGGAAAGCAATGGACAGAATGTAATTTAACTGGCTAAAAAATATAAAAATAGGTTTTTGTATGAAAGCATGTTTTATGGGGTTGGGCTACATCGGTTTGCCTACCGCGATTATCGCAGCCAAGCATGGCGTGCAAATAACAGGAGTGGATATCAATGCCAAGGTGGTCGAGATGACCAATGCCGGCAAGCTGCATATCATCGAGCCGGGCATGGAGGAGATGCTGCGCGAGGTGGTTGCCGACGGCAGGCTGCATGCGTCGACCGTACCCGAAACAAGCGATGCCTACTTCATGGTGGTGCCTACTCCGTTCAAGGGCAATCATGAGCCCGATGTGTCGTATGTCGAGGCCGCCACGCGTGCCGTGCTGCCGCTGCTCAAAGAGGGCGACCTGTATGTCATCGAGTCGACATCGCCGATCGGAACGACCGAGGCTATGGCCAAGATCATATTCGCCGAGCGTCCCGAGTTGGAGGGAAAGATATATATAGCTTACTGTCCGGAGCGTGTGCTGCCCGGAAACGTGATTTACGAGTTGGTCCACAACGATCGCGTTATCGGCGGTCTGAACCCCGAGTCGACAGAAAAGGCGGTCGAGTTTTACTCGCAGTTCGTGCAGGGCAAGCTGCATAAGACCAACGCCCGCACGGCCGAGATGTGCAAGCTGACCGAAAACTCGTCGCGCGACGTGCAGATAGCTTTCGCCAACGAGCTGTCGATCATCTGCGACAAGGCCGGCATAAACGTCTGGGAGCTTATCTCGCTGGCTAACAAGCACCCCAGAGTCAACATCCTGCAACCGGGCTGCGGCGTGGGCGGCCACTGCATCGCGGTCGACCCCTACTTCATCACGGCCGACTTCCCGATCGAGTCGCAGATCATCGCCAAGGCACGCGAGATCAACAACTACAAGGCCTTTTGGTGCGCCGAGCGCATACAGAATGCGATGCTGAAATTCGAGCTGGAAAACCATCGCCGTCCGACGGTGGCGATGATGGGTCTGGCGTTCAAGCCCAATATCGACGACTTGCGCGAGTCGCCGGCCAAGTATATTACCACCAAGGTCATGCAGTCGGGCAGCAATGCCGACATACTCGTGGTCGAGCCTAATGTCGCCGAGCATAACGTGTTCAAGCTGACCGATTACCGCGAAGCCTACGATAAGGCGGACATCGTGGTGTTCATGGTCGCGCACGACCCGTTCAAGACGCTGCCTCGCCGCGACGACAAGATAATACTCGATTTCTGCGGCATCTGCAAATAGATCGGGACGGTGCGAGGATGATATCGCAACTGACGACTATCTTCGCAGAGTGAGGTTTCGAGAGTAATCTGAAAGAATGAATATTGCCATTGTCGGTAGCGGATACGTGGGGCTTGTTTCGGGAACATGTTTCTCGGAGATGGGCATCGACGTGACGTGCGTGGATACGGACGCCTCGAAGATCGGGCGGTTGCAGCGCGGTGAGATCCCGATTTACGAACCGGGCTTGGAGAGCATGGTCAGGCGCAACGTCGCGGCCGGACGCCTCCACTTCACAACGGAGCTGGCGAGCTGCATCGACCGTGTCGACGTGGTATTCTCGGCCGTGGGCACGCCCTCGTCCGAGGACGGATCGGCCGATCTGAGACATGTATTCGCCGTTGCCGAGACATTCGGCCGCTGCATCAACCGCTATACGCTTCTGGTAATGAAGTCGACCGTTCCGGTCGGGACGACGCACCGTGTCGGCAGCATCGTAAAGGCGGAGCTGGAAAAACGGGGTGCCGACATCGGGTTCGACGTAGTGTCCAATCCCGAGTTTCTTAAAGAGGGCGCTGCGATCAAGGATTTCATGTCGCCCGACAGGATCGTGATAGGCGTCGAGAGCGAGAGGGCCAAGGGTGTCATGACGCGCCTGTACAGACCTTTTCTGGTAAACGATTTCCGTTGCTACTTCATGGATATTCCGTCGGCCGAGATGACGAAATATGCCGCCAATGCCATGCTCGCCACGCGCATATCGTTCATGAACGATATAGCCAATCTGTGCGAGAGGGTGGGTGCCGATGTAAATATGGTGCGTAAGGGCATGGGTGCGGATACGAGGATCGGCCGTAAATTCCTATATCCCGGATGCGGATACGGAGGTTCGTGCTTTCCCAAGGATGTCAAGGCTCTGATAAAGATCGCCGAGGACAACGGATATCGGATGCGTGTCTTGCAGGCTGTGGACGAGGTCAACGAGTCTCAGAAATCGATACTGTTCGATAAGTTGAGCACATATTATGACAACGACTTGCAGGGTAGGACGATAGCCATGTGGGGTTTGTCGTTCAAGCCCGAGACCGACGATATGCGCGAGGCGCCGTCGCTGGTGCTCATCGAACGGCTCCCCCCCCCGCCGGATGCCGCATCAAGGTCTACGACCCGATCGCCATGGACGAGTGCCGCCGGCGCTTCGGGGATATGCTCGTATACTGCGGCGACATGTACGAGGCTGCGGTCGATGCCGATGCGCTGCTGCTCGTTACCGAGTGGAAAGAGCTGCGCATGCCTTCGTGGCCGGTTTTGGCCAGAGTGATGAAGCGCAAGGCGGTTTTCGACGGGCGCAACATATACGACCGGCATGAGGCGGAGAATGCCGGATTCGATTATTATAAAATAGGGTAGCGGCTCTGACGCACTGAGCGCGGGGCTGTCGCGTGCTTTTCTGTCCGGGATGCAGCCCGATAGCCGGGCTGTGCGTCCTGCCCGATGTCGGGCAGGATCATCAAGCCG
>OFFS01001485.1_pt1 | contig 10197 bp, 8 predicted proteins | sample 1521541 | NCBI WGS metagenome assembly OFFS01 (sample SAMEA3504127, study PRJEB24116) | mouse gut metagenome | biome: mouse gut; feature: mouse-associated habitat; material: faeces | place: Denmark | collected 2011 | reverse complement strand
TCTGCCGTAGGAACACCAGGTCCAGCCGGTTCCCCTCCGGGGCGGAGCCCATCTGGGAGAACAGCTCCCGGAGGATCAGCTCCGTCCGCCGGTGGCACAGGCGGAGGTCCATCTGGGGATTGGCGGGCTGCCCGCAGTCGGGCAGAAGCCCCTCCATGGCCTGGAGGCCCTGGGTCTGCTGGTCGGTGATCCGCTGGGCCAGGCGGCGGACGGAACGGTCGTTGGAGACCTCCAGGATGTTCCGGCACATTCGCTCCCCCGCCCGGTGGTGGGGAATGACCTGAACAATAAAATTGTGCGAGATGCTCTGGGTGAGCCGGGCGGTGGTGATGGCCTGGATCATCTCGTCCAGAATTTGATAGTAGCAGTTTAGGTAGTGTTTGGACTCATCGCTGAGCAGATATGTATTTGCCATGGCTGTGCCCTCCTTTTGCCCATTCTATGAGAAAAAACCCATAGAGGTTCAAAATCCCAGATGGCCAAAGGCCATCCGGGATAGGGAGCGGCTTGGTCAGCCCAGGCGGGCGGAGGGCTGCCGCTCAAAGGTGCGGGTCCAGTCGGAGCGCAGCAGGAAGACCAGCAGGACGATGGAGCTCAGGGTCCAGGTGAGGGGATAGGCCCAGGAGATGGTCTGGAACACGGGGAAGAACCGGACCGCCAGGGTGACATATGTCACCCGAACGCAGCACCAAAAGGCCAGCATAGTGACCATGGGGACAAAGGACCTCCCGCAGCCCCGCAGCACGCCGGCGGCGCAGTGGGTAAACGCCAGCAAGCAGAAGAAGGGGGCCACCGTGCGGGCATGGATCATGCCGAAGGAGATGGCCTGGGACTGGTCCACAAACAGGCCCAGAGCGGGGCGGATGAGCAGCAGGAGCAGCAGACCCACCAGCTCGGCCAGCACCACGCCGGACAGGATGCCGAACGCCGCGCCCTTTTTGGCCCGGTCGTACTGCTTGGCGCCCAGATTCTGGCTGATAAAGGTGGGCAGGGCCATGGACATACTCATGATGGGCAGGAACACCAGGCCCTCCAGCCGGGCGTACGCGCCGTGGCCGGACATGGCGTACTCGCCGAAGGCGTTGATATTGCTCTGAATCACCAGGTTGCCCACGCTGATCACAGCGTTTTGGACGCCGGCCGGCAGACCCTGGGCAAGCATCTGGGAGAGGATGCCGGGGGAAAAGCCCAGCCGGCGCAGGTCCAGGCGGGTATCGTCCTTCACCCGGCACATCCGCCTCAGGCACAGCAGGAAGCTGATGCCTTGGGTGAGGACGGTGGCCACTGCGGCCCCCGCCACTCCCCAGTGGAACACGGCCACAAATAACAGGTCCAGGCCCATGTTCAAAATGGAGGAGAGGATGAGGTAGTACAGAGGGTGGAGGCTATCCCCCAAGGACTGCATGATGGCCATGCAGATGTTGTAGAGGATGATGGTGAACACCCCGCCGAAGTAGATGCGGAAATAGGCGAGGGAATAGGGCAGGACGGACTCCGGCGTGTTCATCAGCACCAGCAGCTGAGGCACCAGCAGCAGCCCCACCACGGTGGACAGCACCGAGGCCACAATGCCGAAGGTGAAGCTGGTATGGATGGCTTTGGACACGTTTTCCTCGTCCCCCGCGCCGTAGTAGCGGGAGATGATGACGCCGCCGCCCACGGCGATGCCGTTGAAAAAGCCGATGACTAAAAAGGTGAGGCTTCCCCCGGAGCTGACGGCGGCGAAGGCGCTGTTGTCGGCGAAATTGCCCAGAACCCAGGCATCCGCCAAATTGTAGAGCTGCTGGAGCAGCTGCCCCCTGGGGTAAGCCTTCCCCTCTTCCTGGGGGCGGCCTGGGAAACCGGGCTGCGCCGGTTCCCCCTGGATATGGGGCTTCGCTCCTGCCGGGCGGACGGACGGCTGGTAGATTTTTCCCAGGCCTCCTCCCTCCTCTCCCTCTCCGGTAAGACTTGACATAAAGAGGGAAAATACATATAATATTAGGCATTGCATCACACCGGTTTCTGGAATATCTTTTATGAAAAAGGAGTATGGGGCGTTATGGCACAAGAGATCCTTCTGACCGCGGAGGGCTACGAGGAGCTGAAAAACGAACTCCAGCAGCTCAAAACCGTCAAGCGCACGGAGCTGGCGGAGAAAATCAAAACCGCCAGAGGCTTCGGCGACCTTTCTGAAAACAGCGAATACGATGAGGCGAAGAACGAGCAGGCCATTGTGGAGGCCCGCATCCTCACCCTGGAGGAGCAGCTGAAGGTGGTTCGGGTGGTGGACAGGACCGCCCTTGACAAGGATGTGGTGAACATCGGCTCGGTGGTAAAACTCCTGGATTGCCGCTTCAACGAGGAATTGGAGTACCGCATCGTCAGCAGCGTGGAGGGCGGCAGCGCCAGCAATACCCTTACAGACAAATCCCCGGTGGGGGAAGCTGTCATGGGCCACAAGGCTGGCGAGACGGTGGAGGTCCATGCCCCCAAAGGCGTCTTCTCCCTCAAGATTCTGGAGATCCACAACTAAATACGGCATCAACCCGTCTTGGGAGTCGCTTTGCGGAAAAGTGGCTCCCAAACTTTTTACCCCGCCCCTTGTCACAGCTTCCGCCTGGTTCCGTCTAATTTTAAAGGAGGTGTTTTTATGAACAAAAAGATCAATGAAGAGCCGTCCGTTTTAATTGGACAAGCTACCGCCGGGGATAAGGCGGCGCTGGAAACGGTGCTGGCCAGCATACAGGATTTAGTCTTTAACCTGTCCCTGCGGATGCTTGGCACCTTCCACGATGCGGAGGATGCCTCCCAGAACATCTTGCTGAAGGTTATGACCCACCTGTCCTCCTTTAAGGGGGAAAGCGCCTTCACCACCTGGGTATTTCGCATTGCGGTGAACCATCTCAAGGACTACAAAAAGCACATGTTCGCGCAGTTTCCCCTGAGCTTTGAGTTCTACGGGGATGACATCCGCAACGGGAAGGCCCAGGATGTCCCCGACCTGACCCAGGATGTGGAGAAATCCATCCTGGCCCAGGAGCTAAAGCTATCCTGTACAAATGTAATGCTCCAGTGCCTGGAGCCGGAAAGCCGGTGCGTTTTTATCCTTGGCACCATGTTCCAGGTGGATAGCCGCATCGCCGGGGACATTCTGGGCATCACCCCGGAGGCCTATCGCCAGCGGCTTTTCCGGGTGCGCAAAAAGATGGCGGATTTTCTTTCGGAGTACTGCGGTGAATATGGGAAGGGCTCCTGCCGTTGCATCAACCGGGTCAACTACGCCATTCAGAACCGCCGCATCGCTCCCCACCAGCTGGATTTCACCACCGCCAAGCCCAGCTGCGTCGCCATGGAGGTGACGGCGGCTATGGAGGAGATTGACGGTTATTCCCAGCAGTTTTCCTTCTGCCGTATGTACCAGTCCACCGAGGGGCTTAAAAAGATGATCCGGGATTTCCTGAACAGCCCGGCCTTTTCCACCGTTGCAAAAGCATAGAAGGGGGTAAAAAAATGAGCACGCAGATGATTCTGGGCTATCTCACCAGCCTAAGCGCCAACAACAATCGGGAATGGTACCACACCCACAAGGCCGAATACCAGGCGGCCAACGCGCAGTTTGAGGAGCTGGTGCAGTCCCTCATTCTTCGGATTGGGGAATTTGATACCAGCGTTCTTGGTCACGCCCCCAAGGAGTTGACCTTCAAGCTGGTGCGGGATACCCGCTTCAGCCACGATAAATCCCCCTATAATCCCGCATTTCGGGCACATATCTCCTCCATGGGCAAGCTGCCCGTCCCGGTGGGTTACTATTTGATGCTTAAGCCAGGCGGTCAGTCCTTCCTGGGCGGCGGCCTGTTCGCTGATATGTTCAAGGAGGCCACCCAAATGGTGCGGGACTACATCGCGGCGCATGGCAGCGAATGGGAGGCAGTCATCACCGCCCCGGCTTTCCAGCAGCATTTTTCTGTCCATGGGACGGCGCTGAAAAATGTTCCGGCTGGATACGAAAAGGAGCATCCCCAGGCCGAATATCTAAAGTACAAAAGCTGGTATCTGGAGTATCCCATCCGGGATGAGGAGCTGGCCGATGACAGCCTCTTTTTGTCCAAGGCGGTGGAGATGTTCCATTTGATGAAGCCGTTTAACGATTACCTGAACCGGGCGCTTGCAGGCTTCCAAATGCCCCAGCGGTAAATTTGTGCTTAAATTTCACATGGATAAAGGGCGGCGCCTCCTTTAACGAAGCGCCGCCCTTAAATATGGTTTTTGGACTGAAAGTCCCGCTGGTTATCAGGTCACAATCTTGGTATGCTCGTCGTTGCCGTCGTCCTCGTAGACCAAGAACTCCTTAATGCGCAGGAAGATTTTCTCGTTGCCGTAGAGCTTATCGTAGCTATGGCTATCGGCAATGACCCGCACCTGGACGCCGTTGATGTCCACCCGGCAGTCGTTGACGTCGCCCATGTAGAACATGGAGGAGATGCGGCCCTCCAGGTCGCCGGAATCCAGGGAAAGGTCGATGTTCTCCGGACGGACCGCCACCACCACCTTGCCGGTGCGGGGACCGTCGTAGGCCAGGGACTGGCCCAGACCGGTGAGCTCGATGCGGCCGCTTTTCACCTCGCCCTTGATGAAGTTGATTTTGCCCAGGAAGTCCGCCACAAACTGGTTGGCCGGGTTGCGGTAAATCTCGATGGGGGTGCCAATCTGCTGGATGACGCCCCGGTTGATGACGATGACCCGGTCGGACATAGCCATGGCCTCCGACTGGTCGTGGGTGACGTAGACAACAGAGATACCAAAATTCTTTTGAATCTCCTTGATTTCAAAGCGCATGCTCTCCCGGAGCTTGGCGTCCAGGTTGCTGAGGGGCTCATCCAGCAGCAGCAGCTTGGGCTCCGCCACCAGGGCGCGGCCCAGGGCCACACGCTGCTGCTGGCCGCCAGAAAGCTGGCTGGGGATGCGCTGGGCGTACTGGCTCAGGTGCACCGCCTCCAGAATCCATTCCACCTTCTGCTTGATGACGGCCTTATCCAGCTTTTTAATCTTCAGGGGATAGGCCACATTGTCAAAGACCGTCATATGGGGCCAGACGGCGTAGGACTGGAAGACCATGCCAATATCCCGCTTTTCCGGGGGAACAAAGGTCTTTTCGGAGCTGACCACTCGGCCATCAATGCTGATTTCGCCGGAGGTGGGCTTTTCAAACCCGGCAATCATCCGCAGCATGGTGGTCTTGCCGCAGCCGGAGGGACCCAGCAGGGTGATAAATTCTTTATCCTGGAAAACCTCGTTGAACTCCTTCAGCACCACAACGTCGCCGAAGGCCTTTGTCACTTGCTTGATGGTGATGGTAGACACAGTTGATTACCCCCTTTGTCAGATAGAGAACTCGCCGCCGGTGAGCTTGTTCAGCAGCCAGTTGGCGAAGATGACCAGCAGCAGGATGGCGGTAGCCAAGGCCGCGGCGGTCTGCTGGCTGTGGAAGGTCTGGTAGGTGAACAGCTCAATACCCAAAGTCTTGGTGTAGGTGGAGTAGAGAAGGGTGGACATGGTCAGCTCATAGAAGCAGGGCATAAAGATGAGGAACCAGCCTGCCACCACCGAGGGGGCGATAAGCGGAATGGTCACATCCTTGAAGCTGCGCACCCAGCTGGCGCCGGAGATAAGGGACGCCTCCTCCAGGGAGGGGTGGATCTGGCTCATGGCGGAAACCACCGTCCGCATCCCCATCAGCAGGTATTTGATGAGATAGGCCACAATCATAATCCACATGGTGTTGTAGATATTGATGCCAAAGCGCCCGGACATGGTCATAATAAGGCCCAAGGCGATAACCACGCTGGGGGTGCCGCTGCCCAGGGTAATGAGGAAATCCGGCACACTCTTGAACTTGACACGGGTCCGCTGGAGCAGGTAGGCCATGACACAGGAGATGAGGATGCCGATGGTGGCCGACAGCGCCGCGTAGGCCAGAGAGTGGAAGGCGGAATTGAGGATGGATTCACGGGTGACCACCCGCTCCCAGAACCGGAGAACGAAGTTATCGGTGACCAGCTTCCCATCTGCAAAGGAGAGGAGAGGCTTGCCAAGGTTCTTTGTAAAGGAGGTGGTAGCCACCGAGAAGAAGGGGATAATCACCACAATCAGGGCAAAGAGCACTACCAGCAGGGTGATGGGAATGCGCCACCGGCCCAGGTCCACGATGTTGGGACGGGTGGACTTGCCGGAAACGGTGATGTACTGCTTTTTGCCCACCACAAAGTTACTGACATACAGCACCACGTTGGCAATGACCATCAGGAACACCGCCAGGGTAGTGGCGTCGGTGAGGCCCTCCTGGTTGCCGATGCTCACAAAGTCGATGATGCGGGTGGTGACGGTATGCACCTGACCAGGCGCCCCGATGATGGAGGGGATGCCGTAGCAGGAGCCTGCGGAAACGAACACCAGCAGGGCCGCCGCCACAATGCTGGGGGCCATCATCGGCAGGGTGATGGTCCACAGGGTCTTGAGGGGGCTGGCGCCGGATATCTTGGAGGCCTCTTCCAGGGACGGATCCATCTTCTCCATAGCGCGGGAGATGGTGATGAAGGCGTAGGGGTAATAGAAGGAGGTAAGAACCCACACCAGGCCGCCCACTGTGTAGATATCAAAGGGGTTTTCGGCCAGGTGGAGGAGATTTTTCAGAAATACATTGAGGGTGCCCACCGAGGGGTTCAAAAGGCGAAGCCACGCCATAGCCCCAACGTAGGGGGGCACCATATAGGTGGTGACGAAAAGGGTGCGGAAAAACTTTTTGCCGTACAGATTGGTGCGGCCCACCAGCCAGGCCAAAGGAAAGGCGATCAACACCCCCAGGACCATCGAGCTGGTGGCGGTGACGACGGTATTCCGCAGGGCGGTCCAGTTCATGGGGTAGGTGTACACCCGCTGGAAGGCGTGGATGGAGAAGCCCCCATCCGCAGTGAAGGCGCGGATGACCAAATAGAGCATGGGGAGGACTTCAAAGATCATCAGAAAGGCCACAATGGCGATGATGATCACCCATTTGACATCGAGGTAGAACCGCTTTTCCTTGACGGCGGGTTCGCTGCCGGGGGAATTGACGGCGGTCACTGCAGCCATTAGAATCACTCCTTTTTCTGTCCAGGGAAGATAAAGAAGGGGCGGGGTGCTACCGCGAAGCTACACCGCGGCAGCACCCCGCTTCCTATGTTTCTATCCTGTTAGGGTGCTGAGCAAGCTCGTATTACTTTTCAGGGATGGTGACGTTCTCCTGGAACTTGGTGCGGATCTCATCTCTCTGCTGGAAGCAGTTTTCCCAGTTCACAGGCAGGGTGTTCTTGAGAATCTCGCTGGTGGCAATGGCGTCATAGGGAGGCTCCGGATAGCCGCTGACAACCGAGTGCATCCAGCCGGCCACGATGTTCTTCTGACCCTCGTTGGAAAGGAACCAATCGGTGATGGCCTGGCAGGCAGCGATGTTGTTGTTGGCGTTCTTGCCATCGGCGATGGTCATAATGGTGGAGGGAATAACGATGGTGCCATCGGTGGGATAGATAACCTCCAGCTGAGAGTCGTCCTCCTCACGCTTTTTCAGGATGGATTCCTCCAGGATCATGATGACGTCGCACTCGCCGGTCTCCAGCTTGGTGCAGGCCACGCCGCCGGATTCCACCATGACGCCCTGCTTGCCCAGAGCCTCGAAATACTCGTAGCCGTACTTGTCCTTCAGGGCGGTGACGGCCGCCATAGCGGTACCGGAGGTGAGGGGGTTGCTCATGGAGATCTTGCCCTTGACCGCCTCGTTGTAGGCGAAATCATAGAAGCTGTTGGGGATCTCATCCTTGTTCTTCAGTTCGGGGTTGTAGGCCAGAACCATGTTGCAGATACGCACAGGGTACCAGAAGCCTTCCTTGTCGTACTCAAAGGCCAGGTTGGCGGCAGCGGGGGTGACATAGGGCTCCAGCCAGCCGCCCTCTTTCAGCTCCAGGGAGTAGGCGGGCTCGGCCACCATCAGCATATCGCAGGAGAGCTTGCCGGTCTCAATCTCAGCGGCGACCTTGGTTTGCAGGGTACCGGTACCGCCGTAGAAGAATTCGATATCGCACTTGGGGAAAGCCTTTTTCAGCTCAGGCTTAAGGGCCTCGATGATGTCCTCGTACATGGAGGTGTAGATCAGCACCTTGCCAGAGACCTCCGCAGGGGTGGGCTCGGTGGGAGCGGAGCCGCCACCACCGGACGGTGCGGGAGCGGGCTCGTTGCCGCCGCCGCAGCCAGCCAGCATGGTCACTGCCATCGTCAGGGCCAACATCCCGGCCAGGAATCTTCTCTTCAACATAGTCTCTTTTCCTCCTTAAAAATGGATTTGCTCCGCCGCAGCCGGCGGGTCAGTACAAGGGGAACGGGGCAGGCGGATGGGCATCTTTTGCAAAAAATCATCCGTTTTTCCTACATTTCCTATTTTAATTCACAAATAATTCATTCAATTTGCATAAATGTTTCACAAATGTATCATTTCTCTCCGCAGTTCGGTAAGGATACACAAGGAAAAACCTGGTGCTTTGGTGATTCTAACCAATAGCCTTTTGGGAAGTTCCAGGATTTTGGCCGGAAGATATACAGTGAAAATATAGTGGCAACAAAAGTTGACGCAAGGCCCTCTCCCCGTTAGAATTGGGTACAACAACCGGTTCAAACCTTTTGCCTATGCCCCTTGCGCAGGGGGATGAAAGGAGATTTTTTATATGAACCAGAGAAGAATGGCGGCCGCGGCCCTCGCGGCAATGATGGCCCTGATGATGCTGGCTGGCTGCGGCGGCGGTTCCGCCAACGGCGGCAGCGCCAAAACCTTTACGGTGGGAATGGAGTGCAACTACGCCCCCTTTAACTGGACCCAGGTGGAGGGTGACGACTATTCGGTGGCCCTGGAAGGCGCCGGACACGCCGGCGGCTACGATGTGATGATGGCAAAGACCCTGGCGGAAAAGATGGGCGCCACTTTGGTCATCAAAAAGCTGGCCTGGGAGGGACTGGAGCCCGCCGTCACCTCCGGGGAGATTGACGCTATCATCGCCGGCATGACCGCCACCCCGGAGCGCAAGGAGAACGCCGATTTCACCACCCCCTACTATGAATCCGAGATGGTCTGCATCGTCCGGGCAGACGACCCCCTGGCGAAGGCCACCTCCCTGGCGGACTTCACCGGCAAGAATGTCCAGGGGCAGCAGAACACCCTTTATGATGAGATTATTGATCAGATCCCCGGCGTCAACCACATGACCCCCCTGGCTAGCTATCCCCTGATGGTGCTGGCCCTCCAGAACGGGGACGCCGACGCCCTCACCGCCGCGTTCAACGAGTACGCCGGGGAAAAGGTCAAAAAAGCGTCCCGGCCCTCGGTACTGCAACGTCTGGCGGCGTTCAAGGACATGGTGAAGGACACCACGGAAAAGGTTCGGAAGAAGGTGCTGGAACGGTGAAGCAGGTCAACGTGAAAAAGCTGGCGCTTGCCAACCTGCCCTATGCGGTGATCGGGCTGTATGCGTCCAAGCTGGGGCAGGCGTGGCGGCTGGCGGAGGGGGCGGACGAGTTCGCCGAGGCGGTGTTCATTGCCAAGGAGATCGGCCGCATGGCCGGGGGCGTGGACATGCTGGAGGCCCAGAAGCTGGGGGCGGAGAGGGAGGCCCGGTCCTTTTCGGACATCGCCGTGCTGTGCCGAACCCGGCGACAGCTGGAGCTGATCGAAAAGTGCCTGCGCCACGACGACATCCCCTGCATCATCTCCGGCCGGGAGGAGTTCTGGGAGGCGGAGGAGGTGCGGTCCTTCATGGCCTTTTTCCACAGCCTCACTGCTTCGGAGGCCGCAGAGCCCCCGCTCTGGCCGGAGCGGGCGGAGGAGTGGCGGCCCCTGGCGGAGAGCGAGAAGCCCTGGCGACTGGTGGAGCAATGGGAGGAGCGGTACGGCGCCACGCCGGCGCTGGACAAGCTGCGCCACGCGGCGGTGTTCCACCCCACCTTCGCCCAGTGGTGGGAGAGCGGGGCCCTGGGCCAGGAGGCGGACTTCCGCCGGGCCTCCGGCCAGGGCTGGGAGGCCGGGGCCGTGGCCCTCATGACCCTCCACGCCGCCAAGGGCCTGGAGTTCCCGGCGGTGTTTCTGGCCGGAGTGCGGGAGGGGACGCTGCCTCTGGCGCGGCCGGACGCGGACAGGGA
>OFFS01001474.1_pt1 | contig 10264 bp, 10 predicted proteins | sample 1521541 | NCBI WGS metagenome assembly OFFS01 (sample SAMEA3504127, study PRJEB24116) | mouse gut metagenome | biome: mouse gut; feature: mouse-associated habitat; material: faeces | place: Denmark | collected 2011 | reverse complement strand
GCCGCAGGGCTGTTTCTGCTGTTGGCTGTCGTTCGCCGCCTTTCCAATCTGGATTTTACATTTTCAAAAATTCAGATTGGAGGAAAAAAGAATGGCATATAACCACGGACATGAGGACAGGAAATGGCGTATCTGGAAAGAAGCCGAGGAAAAGATGCTGCGGGAGTGTGGCGTTGATGAAGCGGTCATTGAGCAAATCCGCATGGAGGACAGGGCGGACTTTAATTCCAACAGGCGGTTTTACCGTTGGACGAGCGACTTCGGGGAATACCTTGAGGGACTGGCGGACACCGAACTGCAGGCAGAGCCGAATACCATTGCGGACTTACTGGACGAGATTGAGGACGAGAAATTGTATCAGGCATACGCAGATCTTCCATTTGACGAAGTAAAAAAATTGAAAGCAGAACATACAGCATAGTAAGACCATAGGCCGGGAATCTAAAAACAGGTTTCCGGCCTTATTTTTTTGCCCTGAAATGTAAATTTTTTGTGAATTTGATTAAAAGTCCTTTACAAAATGTCACTGGGAAGAAATATGAAGAATGGAGTGGGATTTCGTCGGAGTCGGCATTGCCGGTAATGTGTATAACTGGCTGTCTTTTGGAATTTCTTCATTGCATTTATACCTTTCGCTCCATTTTATATACCTTTCGTTCCATGCATCCCAAAATAACACAAAATCTGCCGATAAATTAAGTGACGGCAGAAATGGAAATTCGAGGTGATGAATTTTGAATATAGCAGTGGTCGATGGTGAGGAAGCCATCAGGGAGCAGGGGTAGCTCCGAATGACAGAGGGGCCGTCATTAACAATAGAAATTTTATCAAGGAGGACGAAATCATGGCAATTTCAGGAATTGGAAGCAACTACAACAATGTGTATGGGAGTACATACACGGCACAGAAAAATGAGACAGTGAAGAAAACAGGAGAATTATCGGAAGCGGAAGAAATGGAACTGTTCAAGAAGGAATTTTATGCTGAAATTGATAAGATACCAAAGGATAGAACAATAGCGAATGTTGCAATCAACATATCAGAAGAAGCATTTAAGAATATGAAAGCTGATCCAAAGTATAGGGAACAAATGTTATCTGTAATCAGACGTGATATGACTGGTTCTGTTGCTCCCGCTCCAGATTGTTCTATGGTGATTACGGTAGGAGCCACTGCTAAAGATTACCGAGCAGATAGTTGGTCTGTTAACAATGATTCGGAATTTTATGCACGTTCCCAAAACAGTTTTTATAAGAAAACGAGTGTAAAGAAAGACAGGCAGAAGGAGCTGTTGGAGGAATATTTGGAAAAGCGGGCGCAGGTTAAGAGACAGCAGCAGGAAATGTTGAATGAAAAGATTGCAAAGCAGGAGCAGGAGAGAAGCAGGCTGGCAAAGGCGTGGGGCAGTAAGCAGCAGATGTCGGTGGTATCCAACGCTTATGATGCAAATGTCATGATGGAGACAGTGTTATCAAAAAACAGGGAATTTAATGGATAAAATTAAGCATACGATGATGCAGTTGGCTGCATCATTCAGCGATATGAAGGCTGGAATATTAAGCTGCACCGGGAAAGCAGGCAGGCGGGGAAGCCGCTTGTTTTGCAAAATTATATGTTTGGCAGTGGCCGGATATATGAAGTGCTGAACAGATTAGGAAATTTAAAGGAGAGAGTGGAATAATGCAGGTTAATTCGTCCAATTCATTGCAGAACAGATATTTTTCAGGAACAGGAAGCATAGGAGGTATCCATCTGCCGGACTTCAATGACAAATATGTTTTCTCCAAAAAGAAAAGCGGCATCAGTGATGAAGAATACCGGAGGCAAATCAGGGAACAGGCATATGAGGATTTTGCAAAGGGGCAGTTCCAGAACAAATCAGAAGGATTTAACAGGCTGATGAAAAGCTACACCTCGGAAGTGTCCCCGGACAGAAAAGGGATCATTACTTCTGGCCTGAAAGCTGTTTCAAAGAACAGGCAGACTGTGCTTAAGCCCATAGATTTTGTGGCAACGCTTCTGGAAGGAAAAGTGAAATATCAGAAACTGCCGTCAGGCAACAGCGATTACATAGAGTTTTATGATAAGAACGGTGAGATGGTGGCGACTTATTCCAACAATGGGTGGACGATGTATACCACCAATGCGGAGGCATCCAGACAGACGGAAATGTGCATGATCTATAATGAGGCGTGGGGAAGTGCCAGGAGAGGGATTGCGATGGCAGGTGAAGAATCGGCAAATGAGGATAGCCCTCAGAATCGTTTTGATGCAAAAGCATAGCAGGAAATTGGAAACATTTAAAAACCACGTGACATTATAAACCGGTACGTGTATAATTAGTGTTTACATGGCATGAGCCGGCGGCAGGGTTTGAGCCGGTGCATTATGAGTCGGCATGATGATGGCTGACGGTATAGAGCAGGAGAGGTGTTATGGGAATACTAAAGAAATTTATTGAGCCGGTGGACATGACGGAAGGTTCGCCCTGGCAGAAGATCGTGTTGTTTGCGGTTCCGATGCTGGTGGGAAATATTGCCCAGCAGCTGTACAATACGGTGGACAGCGTGGTCGTAGGAAACTATGTGGGGGACAATGCGCTGGCGGCGGTGGGAAGCGCCGGGCCGATCCTCAATCTGCTGATCGTGCTTTTTGTGGGAATCAGTGTGGGAGCGGGTATCATGGTGTCGCAGTATTTCGGCGCCAGGGAACGGGAGAAGCTGTCTACTACCATCGGCAACTGCATCACGCTGACGGGGATCGCCACTTTGTTTGTCATGATAGTGGCCTCTATGGTGGCAAAGCCGCTGCTGGAGCTTCTGGATACGCCGGACTCGATCATTGAATGGTGTCAGTCGTATCTGCTGATTCTGTTTATCGGTTCTGCGGGACTGGCTTTCTACAATATATTAAGCGGTGTTTTGCGGGGACTGGGGGATTCCATGTCCGCGCTGCTGTATCTGCTTGTCTCCACCATGGTCAATATCGTGCTGGATCTGTTGTTTGTGGCAAAAATGGGTATGGGCGTCAATGGTGTGGCGCTGGCGACGGTGATCGCGCAGGCGATCTCGGCGTTTCTCTGTCTGATCCGGCTGATGCGGATGCAGGATCTGTTCGATTTAAAGCCCTGTTATCTGAAACTGCAGCGGAAGTACACCAGGAAGATCATTAAGCTGGGGCTTCCCTCCGGTATTACGCAGGCGATCTTTTCCATGGCGATGATCGTGGTGCAGTCGTTGACCAACAGCTTTGGGGAGATGTTTATCGCCGCCAACGTGATCGTCATGCGTGTGGACGGCTTTGCGATGATGCCGAACTTTTCCTTCGGAACGGCGATGACCACCTATGCGGGACAGAACGTAGGGGCAAGACGGCAGGACAGGGTAGATACAGGAGCGAAGCAGGGAACACTGATCGCGGTGGTGACTTCGGCGGTGATCACGGCTTTGATCCTGCTTTTTGGCAAGGCGTTGATGGGGATCTTTACCAGGACGCCGGAACTGGTGGATTTGAGCCGGGACATGATGGGGATCCTTGCGGTGGGCTATGTGGCCATGGCAGTGACCCAGAGTCTTTCCGGCGTTATGCGGGGCGCGGGCGATACGATGACGCCCATGTGGATTTCCATTGCGACGACGATCCTGATCCGCGTGCCCATTGCCTACGGCATTTCTTTCTTTACAAGAACGGCGCAGCTGCCGAACGGAAGGCAGGAATGCATCTTTATCTCGCTGCTGGCTTCCTGGCTGATCGGGGCGCTGATCACGTATGTCTTCTACCGGAGAGGGAAGTGGAAGGAGAAGGCGATCTGAGGACGAAAAGGGTAAGGACCGTAAATTTACAGGCAGAATACGGAGCGGCGGCATGGAGTACAACTACAGTGTGAGGGAAGGGGAACTTCTCCAGATCAACAGCAGAAAAGCGAAGATGGTCATCCGGTTTGCGGTTTTGTTCCGGTTTCTGAAAATGCTTCTGCTGTTGTTTTCATTTGGCGTTACGGTGCATGTGACGTATCTTATTTTCAGGGAATGTATCACGGACGCTGCGCTGACGGAATGTATTCCGCTGGGTTCTATTTTTGCCACTTTCGGTTCGGCGGTGATCTCGGTGATCTCCCTCTACTGCAATAAACAGAGCAGTCTTTTTCAGGAGAATCTGATGGCGCTGCACGAGCAGGTGCCGGGGCTGTCTTCCTGGAAAAGATGGCCCTTTATGAAGCGCTACAGCAGGGAGCGGAGCGGGCTGTTTCGACATACTTATCATGTGCTGAGAAATCCGCAGATCACTTTTCAGGGACAGAAGCGCAGCCTGACGATTCCGCTTCCGACCTGTACTGCGGATTTTTACGATCTGCCTATCGTGGTCAATGCGGTGAAGATGCTCTGCTTTTATCAGACATTTTTAAAGTCGGCAGCAGGACACCGGGCCACGCGGGAACGGAATGAGATTTCTACCTTTTATTGTACGCTGGTGATCTATAGAAATATCATCCGCTATAAGGCGGGCACGTTTTTAATGTTGATCGGTTCGGAGTTTGTGCTGGCCAGCATTATTTTTTCTTTTTTTTACGGATCGATCAGTGAGCTTCTGGCATTGGCTGCGGGGTAGGGGAAGTCATGCAGACGGTTGCTCATTATAACGCGAACGCAGGGAAGTGTAAAGCTGTAAGCGTTTTAGAAAAGGAAAGGAGCAGAGAAAATGTATCAGCATCATGAAGAATCTTTGAAGATCATGGAGAAGATGTTTCGGGAACGGGAGGGGGTGATCGCCCTTGTGTTCGGCGGTTCTGTGGCTAAGGGAATGGAGCGGCCGGACTCGGATCTGGACGGTATGGTTATCGTGACGGATGCCTGCTATGAAGAGCTGGCGAAGGAAAACCGGCTGGCGGAGGTGATTCCGGGGCATTGTACTTATGAAGGCGGTTACTTTGACGTGAAATATATGACGAAAGAGTATCTGAGGCAGGCGGCGGAGAAAGGCAGCGAACCCACGAGGAATTCCTTTGTGAAATCCCGGGTGCTTTTACGCAGGATCCTGAGATCGAGGAGCTGGTAGCGGCGATTCCTGTGTTTCAGGAGAAAGAGCGGGAGGAGAAGATGCGCTCTTTTTACTGCGACATGCAGTTGAATTACGGCTATTTCTGGCTGGGATGCAGGCCGGAAGGTTATATGAAGATCCGGGTAGCGAGCGAGATCGTATACTGTATCTACCGGTTGATTCTGCAGGAAAACAGGGTGCTGTTTCCCTGCAACCGCAGGCTGGAGGAGACGGTGGAGGGTGTAGAGAACAAGCCGGAAGGAATCGTGGAGCTGTGTCGGGAATTTTGTGACACGCTGAATGAGCAGGTATTAAAGGAGATCATGGAGCGCTACCATAAATGGACTTCCTGGGCGTATCCCACCGATCCGAGTATTTTCTGTTCTCAGTATGCGGCGGATTTTGAACAGTGGTGGATGTATCCGAGACCGTTGATCGCGGAGTGGTAAGTATTATTTAAGGTTTCAGGCATCCAGGCAGGTTGCTTTTTCCGGGGAGTAGTGTTACACTTAAGAAAATACTTTAATAAAGATGTGGAGCATTGGAATGGACGGAAAGAAAGTAACCAACATGGAAGTAAAGAAGAGAAACCGAAACAGGGTTTTTCGCTACATCTGCAGGAACGGGACGGTATCAAATCCGGATATTTCTTATAATATGAAGATCAGCCTGCCTACAGCAACGCAGATCACAAAGGAACTGATAGAGGAAGGTCTGGTGGAGGAGAAAGGCGAGCTGCAGTCAACGGGCGGGAGAAGGGCGAAAGCGCTGTCGGCAGTCATGAATGCAAGACTGGCTGTCGGCCTGGATATTACCAAGAATCATATTACGCTGATCCTCACCAATATCGCAGGAGAAATGCTGAAATATGAGCGTATCTGTTATCCTTATGCTGCGGGAGAACTTTATTATCAGGAGATAAACGAAAAGCTGGAAGGGTTTCTGACGGAGAGCGGGGCTGACCGAAGTAAGATTCTGGGGGTGGGAATCTCATTTCCCGGGATCATAGATCTGGAGAAACAGTTGATAACCTATTCTCATATCCTGGGGGTGGAGGAGATCCCGTTTGCCTCGGTGGGCCGCTTTTTTTCCTATCCGTGTTTTTTCCTGAATGATGCGAATGCAGGAGCCTATGCGGAGGGTATCTATAATGAAGAGGCGGAGCGTTTCTTTTATCTGTCGTTGAGCAACACCGTGGGCGGAGCCTTTTTTTGCGATGATGAGTTGATGCAGGGCAAGAACTTCCGGTGCGGTGAAGTGGGGCATATGACAGTGGTTATGGATGGAGAATACTGTTATTGCGGAAAAAGAGGATGCCTTGACGCTTATTGTGCCGCCTGGCGGTTATCGGAGATGGCGGACGGAAAACTGGAGCAGTTTTTCAGCCTGTTGGATCAGGGAGATGCAGAGGCGGCAAAGATTTGGGATGCTTATACGAATTATCTGGCGATTGCAGTGAACAATGTCCATATGGTTCTGGATTGTGATATCGTTCTGGGCGGTTATGTGGGAAGCTGTATGGGCGCACATCTCAAGGAAGTATGGGACAAGGTGGTCGGAAGGAATACTTTCGGGGAGAAAGAGCCTTACGTGAAAGTCTGTAATTATAAGGTGGCAGCGGCCGCATTGGGGGCGGCGTTGAATGTGATCGAGACATTTGTCAGCCAGATCTGAAACGCAGGGTGATGCGAAGAATATAATGCGATGTTTTATACAGGCACTTGCCATAACAGCGAGTGTCTGTTTTTTTTTGCATTTTTCAGGGCGCTTTGCCCGGCGCATGTTTCCACAATGCAATTTTAGATACTTGTCATTGCCCATATCTCCACATATAATTGTAATGTGGCTGTAATCCCGGCATATGGATGTGTAATTTAGTGAACGGAGGAACGTCAATAATGAACAGGATTTTGATTATAGATGATGATAAGGAGCTTTGTGCACTGATCAGGCAGAGTGTTTTACAGGAAAGCATAGAAGCCGACTGCTGTTATTCCGGAAAATCCGGTCTGCTGCAGCTGAAGGAAAAGGAATACCAGCTTGTCATATTGGATGTCATGCTGCCTGGTTTTGACGGCTTTGAAACTCTGGAGCAGATCAGAAAAGAAAGCAGCCTGCCAATTCTGATGTTTACATCAAAAAACGACAGTGCTTCAAAAGTGCGTGGTTTACGGGCAGGGGCTGATGACTATCTGACAAAACCTTTTGACATGGACGAGCTGATTGCCCGTATTCTGTCATTGATTAGACGCTATACCCGCTTTAACCCAACAGACGGACAGTTACAGACATTTGATTTTGACGGGCTGGTTATTGACTTTAATAACCGTTCTATCCATGCGGTAAATGGTGATTTTGAACTGCCGCCGAAAGAATTTGATTTACTATTGCTTCTTGCAAAAAATCAGGGAAAGATATTAACAAAGCAGCAAATTTATGAAAATGTATGGGGAGAAGATTATGTCTATGATGACAGCAATATTATGGCAATTATCAGCCGTCTGCGCAAAAAGATAGAAGAGAATCCGGGCAGTCCACGGTATATACAGACAGTGAAGGGGATTGGCTATCGTTTCAACAGGGAGGTGTGAATATTGTATACAGAAGCAGTTACAATGATTGCACTGGGTGTTGCATTTGCTTCGGTTTGCGGGGCTGTTTTTATAGTCCGGCGTGTGAAAAAGCAGCTGCTGGAAATGTCTGACATTTTGGAAGATGTAAAAAATGGAAATGGAAACAGGCGTATCTTATCGGAAACACATGAACTTGTGGCTCCACTTGCTTATGCAATCAACGATATTATCCTGTCTTACGAGAACGGGCTTTCTGCCTATCGTCAAACAGAAGAAACCAACAGGCAGCTTATGACGAGCCTTTCCCATGATGTAAGGACACCGCTTACCACACTGATTGGATATTTGGACGCTGCACATAAAGGGATTGTTGATGGGAAAGAACGTGACGATTATATAGAAACAGCCCGCCGGAAAGCCCACGATTTAAAAGAATATATAGATGTGCTTTTTGACTGGTTCAAGCTGGGCTCAAATGAATTTTCGATGAATATATCTGTTGTTGATTTAACGGAACTGACACGGAACATACTGATTGACTGGATACTCATATTTGAAGATACGCAGATAGATTTCACAGTGAACATTCCGGAGCAGCCGTTCCGGGTGCAGATCGATCCGGACGGATATATGAGGATATTAAACAATCTGATACAAAATGTGATTTCCCATAGCCATGCGGATAAAATAGAAATATCTTTATCAGGGCAGGGAGGGAATATAAAAATTCTTTTGTTTGATAATGGAGTAGGGATTGATAAGAAGGATTTGAAACATATTTTTGAGCGGCTTTATAAATGTGATAAAGGGCGGTCTGAAAAAGGCAGCGGACTTGGTCTGTCTATCGTACATCAGCTTGTAGCCAAATTGAATGGAACAATAACAGTGGAAAGCACACCGGGAGAAGGAACCGTTTTTATCCTGCTTTTCCCACTGGCAGAATGAATCGGTACTGTTTTTTATGGTGGCAATAGAATCTCCGTCCTGCGGGGATTTTATTGTTATAAATGCAAGGTTAATGCAAGGTTCGTGCAAGGTTAGTGCAAGGTCGGCGTGATAGAATAGCAGACATGAAAAACTTTTATTTCATAAAAGGGAGGTTTCGCAATGAGCAAGTATGTAATTGAAACGAAAAATCTAACAAAGCAATACGGAACACAGAAAAGTGTCGCCAATCTGAATATCCATGTTCGGAAAGGGCGTATCTATGGTCTGCTGGGCAGAAATGGAGCCGGAAAAACGACGACAATGAAAATGCTGCTTGGACTTACACAACCGACTTCCGGGGAAGTGTCGATTTGGGGAAAGCCTTTGGCAGAAAATGAAAAGAAGCTGCTGCCCCGTATCGGCAGCCTGATTGAGTCCCCCGGCTTTTATCCTAATCTGACCGGCACAGAGAACCTGCGTATCTTTGCCACCCTGCGGGGGGTACCAAACAATCATGCCATCAAAGATGCTCTGGATCTGGTAGGACTGCCCTACAAAGATAAAAAGCTCTTTTCTCAGTATTCTCTTGGTATGAAGCAGCGGCTTGCCATCGCCCTTGCCGTGATGCACGATCCAGAACTTTTGATTTTGGATGAGCCAATCAACGGACTTGATCCCATCGGTATTGCAGAAGTACGCTCCTTTATCCGGGAGCTTTGCGACGCAAGAGGAAAAACGATTCTGATTTCCAGTCACATTCTTTCGGAGATTTCCCTGCTGGCTGACGATATTGGGATTATCGACCACGGCGCATTGCTGGAAGAAGAAAGCCTTGCTGAGCTGGAGCAAAAAAGCAGTAAGCATATCCGGTTTACGCTCTCTGATACTGCACAGGCGGCAAGAATTTTGGAACGCAATTTCCATGAAAACCATTTCTCCATACAGGACGACCACAATTTGCGCCTGCACAACCTTGATCTACCTGTGGGGAAAATTGTAACTGCCTTTGTAGAAAACGGATTGGAGGTATCGGAGGCGCATACTTGTGAAGAAAGTCTTGAAGATTACTTCAAGCGTGTGACAGGGGGCGAAGGAATTGCTTAAACTAATCAAATGCGAATTTTTGAAATTGAAACGGAAGAAATTTATCCCTTTTGTCTTTTTGTCTGCATTTCTATTCCCAGTTCCTATCACATTTATGATGGCGACACCGAGAATGTTAGAAAAGTACCCGAATAAAGCAGACCTCTTTGACGGGCTATTTAATATGGTCATGGGATATGGCGTTATCTTTCTCTTGCCTTGTGTCATTGGAGTTATTGCGGCAATGCTGTTTTTTATGGAGCGTGACAATGACACGTTCAAAAACTTACGCACAATCCCGGTAACAAGCACCCAGATGATTATAGCAAAAATCATTGTTCTGTTTATTTTTGGAATTATCTTTTGTCTGGCTTCTATGCTTGCCACCGTTGTTTGTGGAAGTTTTTCGATGGAAGTATATGGAATTGCCTATAAACTATTTGTTGCAATCGAATTAGGCATTTTTATAACAGCAGGAACTTTACCGATAATTGTACTGGTTGTTTTCTTTAGCCGGACATATATCTTTTCTATTTTGTTATGTGTGTTTTACAGTGTGGCAAGCCTTACTGTTGAAACTATGTTCGGGGTATTACCTAAATGGTTATGCTGGCTTTTGCCTATTCCGCTTACTACGCTCTGGG
>OFFS01001466.1_pt1 | contig 10332 bp, 9 predicted proteins | sample 1521541 | NCBI WGS metagenome assembly OFFS01 (sample SAMEA3504127, study PRJEB24116) | mouse gut metagenome | biome: mouse gut; feature: mouse-associated habitat; material: faeces | place: Denmark | collected 2011 | reverse complement strand
GCACATCGGCGTCCTTTGCCTTGAAGAACACCATGAAGCGGGGCGGCTCCTGGGAAACATCCTTTCGGATGGCATAGTCCACGCCGTACTTGTTCAGCACCCGCTCAAAGTCCTTGATGCCGCTCCTGGCGATGTCGATCTGCTGCGCCCCCTGGTCCTTGCGGATCAGCTTCTCCACGGTCATCTTACCGTGGTCGCCCTCCGCCGCCCTGCCGGCCTTCACCCGCGCCCGGTGCTGGGCGTACTTGCGGAATGCCGCCACCAGCGTCCGCCCGGTCAGCTTGCTGGTGCTTATCATCAGGTTCACTGTCCTGTTTTCAACTTCCTCCTGCAAATCTCATTCCCCCTTTCTTCGGAAACGGCGCCGGAGGTATGATGCCGTTGGTTTCAGATGTGGAACGCCGGGAAGTCCTTCCCATCGGCGTAGAGGGTCACGGTATGGTCGGCAAAGTAGACCACGGCGGCGATCACATCCTCCGCAGAGAGGGAAACGCCGTCCCCGTCCTCATCGGTCTTGTAGACGATCACGGGGCCGAGCAGATACCGCTCCCTGCCCAGGTTCAGGACGCGCCGCCCGTCAAAGACGATAGCCAGCCCCTCCACATCCAGGCTGTCATCCGACACGACCTCCAGGCAGTCATAGCTGCCGCGGCTCTCGATCTCGTCCCAGCACTGGGTCTCCTGCATGACCTCCGGGGTCTTGTCCGGGCGCATCACCATCACGATGGAGTCCGCCTCGGCCTCCGTGACGGCGGCCTCCTCCGCCGCGTCGTGCAGATACTCCTCCAGGGAGTCCACCAGCTTTTTGTAGCCGAGCCTGTCCGCGCTGTCGGGCAGGGACAGGTTGATGTTCACATCACCGTTGAAGTGAAAGTGGATACTGTTCATAGGCGTTAAGCCCTCCTTTTTTCATAAAAAATGCGCCCGCTGATGGGGCGTGTCACCGCTGCTGGTCCCGCTGCCGCCGCCTCTGCCACTGCTCCAGCAGGCGGAGGATGGTGTCGCTCATCTGCCTGGGCGTGTAGGATTTGGGGAAGAACTTCTGCAAGTCGCTGGTCTTGAACGCGATCTGCCCCATGTCGTCCTTCTTCACCTCGTCCATGATGCCGCACATATCGTCCAGAGAGCAGCCGTCCTCCTGGCTCTTTTTCTTCATGCGCTGGGCCTGGGACACAGAGGGTGCGGCCTGGGCGTAGTCCATCGCCTCCAGGAAGTTCCGCTGTTCCTCCGGCTTCAGGTAGGAAAGCTCCACGGCGGGATTAAAGGCGATCTTCTTCTCGTCCACCATGTCCATAAGCTCCGGGATAAGGTTCGTCAGGCGGATATACCGATGCACCTGGTTCCTGCTGTCCCCTGCCTCTGCGCCTACAAGGTCGAGCGTCTGCAACTTCATCCCAGGTTGGGATGAAGTTAGGTCAGTGCGTTGTCCCTGATGTTTGATAGCATCCAGTTTCATCTTGTAGGCAAGCGCCTTTTCGCTGGGTAGGATGGTCTCCCGCTGGAGATTGGAATCCACCATCATGATGACTGCGGCATCATCGTCCAGTTCCCGGACAATGACGGGGATGGTGTCCAGCCCTGCCAGTTCCGCAGCGTGGTGGCGGCGGTGGCCGGAGATGATCTCATACCCGCCGTCCGGGTCCGGGCGCACGATGAGGGGATTAGCGATCCCGACCATCCTGATGCTCTCCACGGTCTCCGCCATAGCGTCATCGTCCAGCACCTTGAAGGGATGCCCCTCAAAGGGGTGCAGCTCGGAGAGGGGGAACCGCTGTACCGTTTCCGTCACGGCTTCTGCCGCAGCCACGGTCTGCGCTTCCGGCTCTTTGGGCTTTGCTTTAGGCATTTGTGTTCACCTCGCTTTCTCAATGTGGGTTTATGGGAAAAAGAAAAAAGGCGTGTACCCAGCCCCCAAGATGGGGCAGGATACACGCCTATGTAACCGTCTGCGGACGCAAAAAAAGAGCGGATACCGACCGCCGGATTTCTCCGACAGCGATACCCGCTCTATGAAGTCTTGCTTTGTCTGATGGGCGTCCTACCCTCCTTGCGCCGCCCTGCGCTTTTGTTATCCTCTGTTTTGGGTCAAAAAACAGAACTAACATCACAAAGTCCCGTGTTTTCAGGGCTTTCTGAGTTTAGTTCTAAAATAACACAATCATCCTTCACCACAATACAGTCTATCTCCCCCTTCCTTGCCCGGTCCATCATCTCTTCAAATCCAGGCCGCTCAAAATCAGTCCCTGTCTCACCGTTATCCCGGTACACCCCCTGAAGCCTCATGTCCCCCTGCCCCTGCACATACTTTTCAACCATGTGCTGCTGCATCTCAAGGGATTCCCCCATGCCGCCCCTCCGGTTGTCCTCCAGGGACAGGCGGACGTAGGCCGCTGCCCGGTAAACCCTTTCCGGCCCAGGGGCCCGGCAATTCTTTCCCTCTCTGAACACAGCTGCTTTCCTGCTCACTCTTGCCACTTTCCCCTCCCCTTCCTGCCCCATGGCCTCTGTCAACGCCAGCTGCTTTTGTCACCGTGCTCTTTGCTACTGATTTACGGCTGGGCCGGCTACAGTGTTGCCAGATAATGTTCCAGACGATCCTCCAGCGTTGCGTCCGTATCCGAAAAGCTTACCTTTACCACCAATTTCCCGCAGCGGTAACAATAAGGGTTTTTGATCTGCCGCAGAAATTCCTCAAACCTCTGCTCCCTGGGCAGACTGTCGTCAACCTGTACTTCCCTGATATCCACAAGGGACTCCCTGTCCACGGTATGTATGTCTACCTCCTTCATTTGTGCAAGCTCAAGCTCCAAAGCTGTCTCCATACACAGCCTCCCTGTCCTGTTCCTTCTATTTTTATGAGAGACCTGCCTGTCTGAATGTATGGAGATGTGCTGAAAACCCAGAAAGACAAACAAAAACACCGGGCCAATACCCAGCCCGGCGTTTCTGTCTGTCTTTCATTTCCTGTCCTGCAAATTATCTCAGTACCTGGTTCCAGTCGGTGATGCCGATCACGCTCTTAGCCCAATCCATGTAGGTGGCTTCGCTTGCTGTTCCCAGAGCGTCATACACAGCCTTGGCCTGACCATTCATAGTATAATCAAGGCCGGGACCATGGTTGTCCCCCAGGAAAATAACCTGAGAAATGTTATTTCTTCTTGCCGCCTGGAAAGCTGCTGCAATAGCTGCTCCCTGAGCATTCTCACCCTGTGTGTTCACCAGACCCATTTCACCAATGATAATATTCCTTCTGCCGCCATCGCGCTTTGCAAGCTGAGGCTGTGCCATATAGCTTGTTACCACGCCCAGGTTCTCGAAAGAAACCATGGAATTATTTTTTATAACGGTCTTATAGTAAGGATCTGATGCGTTCCAGAAAGCTGCATTGGTCAGGGGAACGGGATGAGGATGAAGGGACATACCCCAGTCAATATTTCCAGCTGAGGAAATCTGGCTGTTAAACATGTCGATAAAATCCTTGGCATCCACATAGTTGTAGCGATCCACAGACCGATTCCGATCCCAGTTCTGGTCGATACAGATCATAACCTCTGCACCGGCGTTCTGGCTCTTCACTGCGTTATAGATCACACGGAAAGCCTGAGCATACTGCTGTACATAATAATCCCATGAAACATCATTGTTCCATATTATGTAATTCCACTTCCGGACATTTACTTCGTTACCGACAATAAACACATCCGCAGTGCCGTTTGCAGCCAGCCAGCTCATTTCATCTGCCAGAGCATTCACACCGGCCTGATCACTGGCGTTGAGCATAAAACGATTGAACCGCTCGTCCACCTGATGAGGATCCGAGTTGTAGACGCCTGCGCCGCCGCGAGCCAGGGGATGCGTAATGGTCTGGTTTGTACCGTCGTTCAGAAGAGCCACTGTCTTTGACATAAACTGAACCGGATGACCATTGTTGCTCTTGCCCTTCATGAAGTAGTTCTGGAAAGCATACTCATGGGTCGGTCCCTGCATTCCCTTCATCTCCACAGGCCTGGAAACATTCTTGGAAGCCAGCAGTTCAGGATTGCAGATAAACTGAGGAGATCCCACAATTACAGGAGTTCCTCCCTGCTTTGTAGCAAATGCAAACTTTTCATAAAGTCTTGCATCATTGTAGGCAAATGTAACCACCGGGTCCTTTGTCAGAGGAATGCTGACAATGGGCGTCCTTCCCGCAGGGATGGCGTACTCAAAAACAGCAAGCTCATACACATACAGAACCCCGTCATCGCTGGCCGGAAGATCGGCAAAACGATCAGCCAGCTGAATTGTGGTCTTGTCCACCAGAACTGCCGAAGGTACCTTGGAAGGCGTTACCGCAGGGGCGGTGGGTGCTGTGGAAGGTGCGGGGGTAGCCGCAGGTGCCGTCCCAGGTGCCGTCGTTCCTACTGCCTTGTCATCCGCATTGGGCTTCCTGCCCTCTGCCTTTCCCATAGTTACATAATGCTGATACAGCGCAGCCGCATCGGTTCCCAGTGCCGCCGCTACATCCGGATAAGTCCTGGCATAAAATTCTGCATCAAAGCCTGACTCCCCTGTGCTGCTTCCGGTACTGCCTGCACTGGTTGTGCCGCCGGCAGAGGGTTTTCTGCCTTCAGCCTTGCCATAGCTGACATAATGCTGATAGAGTGCAGCTGCATCTGTTCCGATTGCTGCAGCTACATCCGGGTAGGTCTTGGCATAAAATACCGCATCAAAGTCAACATTTGCCGTGCTGTCCGCGGTTGCCTTTCTGCCTTCAGCCTTACCATAATTGAGGTAATGCCTGTACAGAGTCTGGACATCCTTTCCCATTGCGGCCACCACATCAGGATTCTGCTGTGCGTAGTATTCCGCATCGAAAAGGGTTCCGTCGCTCATTTTCTGCGGAGCCGCAGATACGGTCAAGCCACTGCCGACCAGCAGCGCCGCCGAGAGCATAAAACACAATAATCGCCTCTTCATTCCTTTTCCTCCCCATAAAATTTTTACTTTTTCATTCTATCATGTTCTATTTTCTTTTTCAACACAATTTTCTTTTTTTATACTAAATATTTGAAGTAAATATTGGTATAAAAACCGGAAATTTTTCTTTTCTGATTCTCTCATTTTTTTCCGGAATTTTTCCCTGGTGCGTTATGCTTATTATAACACAGGCGTTATCCAGAAATCTCTCTAACAGAGAACTGCCGTCATGAGCGCCATAGGTATTGCCAAAACTCAGGTTGATGACCACGGGCATCTGCAGCTCTATCGCCCTGCGGACAGCATAAGTCACTCCCCGCATTACCTCTGTTGTCCTGGGAAAGGATGAAGCATCCGGCAGGCCCAGTTTCACAATCAAAAGGTCTGCCTGGACAGCCACTCCCTGATATGCCTCGCTGCTTCCTGCGGCGATCCCCGCCACAGCCGTCCCGTGCCCGCTGCTGTCCGTGCTTGGCACGATCTGAGACTGCTGCTGTGGATCCCCTGCCGCCAGAGCGCTGTCAATTTGCTCAGAACTGAATTCCACCCCCATCTGAAATCCTTCCGGCGGCCTTCTGCCCCCGTCTTCCTCTCCCTCCCCTGCGGTCTGAGGTACCAGTGTCTGATCCCAGAGAAAACGAATTCTGGTGCTTCCGTCCCTTCGCCTGAACTCTGAGCGCCTGTAATCTATTCCCTCCTGTGTCATGTTAATGCTAAATTTTTCTCAGGAATTTCAGAGTGATTTCAGAGATCTTTCACCTGTTTTTTTACGTTTCTTTCCAGTATATCTCCAAAGTTTCTTCCCCGCTCACCACAATTTTTTCCAGAAATCTCTCCGCCAGATCTTCTGTCAATCTGTCAAGTCCATAGTATGCCATCAGTTCCGCTCTATCCAGCTTTTTTGTCAGCTGTTTCTCCACATATTCCTGGTTTTTCTCCCTCTCCCACAGCAGAGTTTCCAGTTCCTTTTCCCTTCTTTCAGTCTCCTGCAGAAACCTCCGGCAGGCTTTATAATCCCCGGCTGTCTCTACCTCTGTATAACGCATATACGCCTCCGCTCTCTCCCGTTCCAGAGCGGTTTTTTTAGAATGCAGCCGCCTTCGCTCCGCCCTCAGCTCCTTTCTCCGCTGCGCAAGTTCCTCCTCTCTGTGCTGCCACAGTTCCTGAAAATTCCACCGCCCTGCCTCTCTGCGCTGTATCTCAGACAGAATGCGCTGTTCCAGAAATCCGGCATCTGCTTTTCTGACGCATCTCTCCAAAAAATTTGTATACAGGCCAGGACAGCAGAAATAGGGATGCTCTCCCCTGCGAAGGTACAGGTTTCTTCCACAGCAGGCGCACACCAGCCTTCCTCTCAGAGGATTTCTTTTTCCCCTGTCGAAAGTACATTTTCCTCCCCGCCTTTTTTGTATCTCCTGAAACACTTCCCGGCTGACAATGGGGGCATGATGATTCCGAAAAACTTTCCACTCTCCTCTGGGCCGCATCCGGCTTCGTCCTCCAGGCCCCTCCCTGGAAGTTTTACCGTATACCATATCGCCCATATACACTTCGTTCCGAAGAATTGCACAGACCGTACTGCTTCCCCACAGGGATTCTGTACCGCCCTCTGCCGCTCTTCCAGGCTCTGCCCCTGACCGAAACTTCCCCGGTGTTCTGACGCCTTCCTTATTAAATATCCTGGCAATCTCCGTCGATGACATTCCCTCCAGCGTCAATGCAAAGATCCGTCTGACCACCTGGGCTTCCTTCTCCTGAATCAGAAGCTTATGTTTATCCTCCGGCGCCTTCACATAACCAAATGGGCAGCTTGCGCTGATATACTGCCCCCTGGCTTTCTTTATTTCCAGGGATGATTTTACTTTCACGGACAGATCTTTGCTGTAGAGATCATACATAAGATTTCTGAAACAGACATCCAGCTCCCCTGCCTGTCCCTCCCATTCCGCACTGTCATAGTGATCATTTATGGAGATAAACCTTACTCTCATAAAAGGAAATATCTGCTCCATATAGGATCCCAGCTCGATATAATCTCTGGAAAATCTGGAAAAATCTTTAACCATAATACAGTCCAGCGCCGCCTCCTTTACCATATCCAGCATCTTGATCACACCTGGTCTGTTCATATTTTTTCCTGAAAATCCATCGTCTAAAAATTCATACAGGCTGTACTCCTGAAAGTGCTTTTTTATAAAATCAAGCAGCAGAATCCTCTGGTTCTGGATGCTGCCGCTCTCTCCTTCTTCCTCCTTTTCTTTTATGGACAGACGCATGTAGAGTGCTATCCGAAGCCCTCGATTCATGGTTCCGTCAAACTTTCCTTCTGCCTTCCGTTCTGTCTTCCTATCTGCCTCCCTTTCTGTCTCTTTGTTCACATTTTCATCCATACATCTCTCCTCTCTTTCGGACCTGCCAGGTTCACTTTCTATGCCAAGGCATTACCATTTTATTGCACATTCCACACTGCGGCCTTTTTACCTTCCGCAGTCTGTATAAACTCCCTCTCCTGAAAGCAAAACAGGATCTCATCCCCTCTGCCCCTCCCCTTCTTTTCCAGCCTGCCAATACTTTTGTACGCCCCCACTTCCTTATATTACATCCACTATCTCCCCTTCATCTCGTGACAGAATATCCCGGCTCCTCAGCTCCAGACAGATGCGCTTCCCCTCATACACCAATATCCTGTCCACAAATGTCACCAGCATATCCCGATCCAATTCCGGGAACTGAAAATTTTCCCGGAATCTCTCCAAGCGCCTTTGGGAGGTTTCTCCTGAGATGCGGAGAATGTCCAGGGCCAGCTCCTGTCTCCGTGCCGTCTCCCGAATTCTGACCTGCTGTTCCTCAAAAATTCTGCGAAAAATCTTGCAGTCCTCCTGTGACAAAATGCCTGCCGCCAGATCTTCCTCCAGCCTGCTTTCCACGGAAAGATACTTCTCTTCCTCCCTGTACAGCCTTGCCGTTTCCTGTTCCAGTTTTGACAGTTCCCCGAAGTTCACTTCCACTCCCTCTGCCCTTGCCTGCAGTCCGGGCCCATCCAGCACAAGCTCCCTCTGAAGCCCCAGCCCCTGTCGAACGGCAGCCGCCAGCTCCTCCTCCAGGACGCTGTGCCGGGTGCAGCCAAGTCCCCTGTTTCCTGTGGCACAGATAAAGTGCACCCTCTCCTTCCCCTTGTACCGATTCACCCGCCGCACCATGGGCTCCATACAGTCCCCACAGAATAACAGGCCGGAAAATATATGAGCTTTTCCCCCAGAACCTACAGCTCTGTTGTCAGCTTTCAAAAACCTCTGAGCACTGTCAAACTCTTCTTTTGTCACCACAGGTTCGTGGGTACTCTCCACCCGGATCCACTCCCCCCGGGGCTTCTCCCTGCATGTTCCAAGCTTATAACTGATTTTCTCTCTGCGGCCCTGAACCATAGTTCCGGTATAGATCTCATTGGTCAAAATGCGCTTTACTGCCAGTGAAGACCATCCCGCCTTTACGCCAGAGGTAAATCCGGTGGAGAATTTTTCCCCTCGTGACCTTTTGTATTCCAAGGGCGAAAGCACCCCCATCTCATCCAGTCTGCCTGCAATAGCGGCACAGCTCATCCCCTCCAGTTTCCAGGCAAAGATCTCCCTCACAACCCGCGCTGCATACCCATCCGGCACCAGCCTGTTCCTGTCCCTCTCATCCTTCCGATAACCATACACGGCAAAGGCACCAATAAACTCCCCCTTCTCCCGCTTTACCCGCTGATGGCTTCTGACCTTCCCGGAAATATCTCTGCAATAGGCGTCGTTTACGAAATTTTTTACCGGAAGAACCAGGGATGTTTCGTTAAAATCCGCCGTAAGTGAATCAAAATGATCCGTCACCGCAATAAATCGCACATTTAAAGCCGGAAATATTTTCTGTATCAGTCTCCCAGCTTCTATATAGTCCCGTCCAAACCTGGACAGATCTTTTACCGCCACACAGTCCACCACACCGGCCTGGATATCCTCCATCATGCGCTGAAACCCAGGCCGTTCAAAACTGGTTCCTGAGTACCCATCGTCTATGTAAACGCTGTCTTTGATACAATTCGATTTTTTCTAATAAAAGATCAAAAGATTTGGAAATATCCCGGCATCCGTGGTATAATTGCTACATTGAACACTCAAGGAGGCATACAGAATGGACGTATACCATGATAACAATATATGGGGAAAAGGCTCGCGTGAAACCAAGCTGACAGCCCTCCCTGTCAATCACTCTTTCCTTTGGGGAGAACAGGAAATATTTATCCCGGCAGTCTATGTAGGTAAAGCAGGCGCCGCCCTTGATGTATGCGCAAAAATCCCGACAGAAGATATGGCAGCATTCCTGAAAAAATGGGATTATGAGCGGCGGATGTCCCTAAAATCCCCGGAAGAATTTGAACAGATAGATGCGGACAACCCCGGAAGCAGGGAATTTGCCGTAGAAATATGCCTTGATGGTACGCCACTGGCGCTCCGCATGAGCAGCAGCCTGAGATGGTATCCGGAAAATGTAATCCAGCTGGGGAATACCAATCCAGCCAGCGAGGACGGATTTGAAAATAATAAATCTGCCGAGGAATGGATGGGGGCTTATAGCTGCGACAAGGGATGCTGCTGGTATTTTGAGCGGCTTTCCTATCATTGGGACGGAGAACCGATACTATCCCCTCAGAAAATATCACTTGCTTTCCGGGCAAACTTTATCTCCATCACTGCGGGGCATTTCTCTACCGGCGTTTCCTGCAATGGTAAAACGGTAAAGACAGCTCATCCCATAACCGGTCAGGAATACACCTTGACACTGCATAGCTGCGAACAGATCAGGAACAGCTTCGCAGAAATTGGAGCGAAAGGTGTGGTTTACCCAGAATACTGCCAGATACTCTCTTACAGCATTGCACCAGAAATAGACCGCAGCCTTTTTTGTATCCGCGACTGCGCAGAAGGCGACCACCCAAGAATGGGTGATGCCCAAGGGCAGCCGGGCGGGTCAAACGGCCCCACAGCAGTTTTTATAGCTGGAAAAAATGCCGCTCCTGACAAACGGATGGCAGTTTCCTCCCTGCATTTTGAGCCTGTGTCAGAAGTGCAGTGGCGGATGGTATTCCAGATAAAGCCAAAGAACGATGCGGAAATCTGCATTCCCATCAAAGCATAATTCCACACAAATAGCAGCATAAACATTAAGCACACAAAATCCCCCGCCGCCGTTTTTCTCCCGGCTCCGGGAAAATAGTCCAGCAAAAATTTAGAATAAAAGCTGATACATTAACAAAACAAAGGATAGATACAATTGCAGATAAAGAATATGCACAACTTGTATCCAGTACTTGATATAAGTCTTTATTAAGTTCTTTCA
>OFFS01001463.1_pt1 | contig 10342 bp, 7 predicted proteins | sample 1521541 | NCBI WGS metagenome assembly OFFS01 (sample SAMEA3504127, study PRJEB24116) | mouse gut metagenome | biome: mouse gut; feature: mouse-associated habitat; material: faeces | place: Denmark | collected 2011 | reverse complement strand
TCTGCCGTTCCGATTCTGCTGTTCGCCCGTGAACGGCCGGACCGCTGCCAGGCCGGTACGCCGGAAACCTCCAACGCCAAAGAGCCATTCTGGAGCCGTGCGGTGGTCCGCGCGGCGCTGGCGCTGTGCTTTGTGATTGGTCTTACGGTTTATCCCCTTGAGGCCAGTATCTCCGCGCACCTGATTGACCGGGGATTCCCGTCGGAGTTTGCCGCAAACATGCTGGGGGCCGCGCTGCTCATTTCGGCCGTGGGAAAGGTGCTGCTGGGCGTCCTGTACGACCGTTGGGGGATAAAGGCCGCTGTGATGGCCGGAGCGGGCTGTTTTTCCCTGGGCGCGCTGCTTTTTATCTGCATTGACAGCCGCTGGATGGCCTACGGATTTGTGTTTGTGTTTGGACTGGCCATCGCGGAGATCACGACCCTTGTTCCTTTTTTGGCGAAGGCGATATTCAGCCGGGACGGATACAGCAGATACATCGGCATTTTCACCGCCACGCTGTCCGCGGGCAATACCATAGGGTTTTCCGTTATGAGCTCCATGTTTGACAGGCTGGGCTCCTATACGGCCATCGTGCTGATCCAGACCGTCCTGGCACTGGCCGCGGCGGTGCTTTTCTGCCGTGCCCATAACAGCTGCGGACATGTCCAGGCCAGACAGAGCGCCTGACTGCGGCCGGCCTGCGCCCCGCTGACCTGAAATCAAGTATACGAGGAGGACGATTTATGGTGGAACAAAAAACTGTGCGGATTGAGCGGGCCGGATATATCTATCGGGTTTGCCACCGCATTATGGAGGGCGACTGCCAGATGGACCACGGGCCGAAATTTGTTGAGGTCGGCCCCCTGGAGGCGGATGTATACTGTGTGACAAACCACATGTTTTACAGCTTTCTTCAGGACAGCGGCTACCGGCCTGCGTACCCGGAGAATTTCCTGAAGCACTGGGTGGACGGCCGCTGTCCCCCTGGGCAGGAGGACCTGCCTGTGGTCAATATCAGCCAGGAGGACGCCAAGGCTTACGCCGCCTTCTACGGCAAGCGCCTGCCCACAGAGCCCGAGTGGCAGTATTTGGCCGGCGGGCCCAAAAAATTCCTTTGGCCCTGGGGCAATCAGAAACGGTATGAGTACTGTAACGTACACGGTACGCAGCTGGCCCCTGTAAACGCGTATCCCCAAGGCGTGTCCCCCTTTGGGCTGTACAATATGTGCGGCAATGTCTGGGAGTTTGTCAGCGAACGCATCCACGATGGAGACGACGATCATGTGTTCATCGTACTGCGCGGCGGGAGCTACTATACGGCGCCCTACTATTGGCACTCGGAGAGCGGCGCGGCAAGAAATGACGCGCACCTGAAGGTACATCTGTTGGGAGACGCGATGGACCGCTGTGAGACAGTGGGATTTCGCTGCGTAAGGGAGGTGGGCTGACTTGCTGCGGGGTACATCCTTTTCCATGACCAACCACACGCTGGCGCTGGAAGTCGATCTGAATGCGGAGCAGGCGATCCGCTCTCTTTCCAATCTGGACAGCAAGCGCCGCTCCAATCAGAACCGTGAGCTGTTCCATATTCGGATTTACGGCCGGGATTTCTGTGATCGGGACTTTATATTGGCCGGTGTGGAGGCGCATGAGGACCAGACGCAGGAGCTGATTACCGCCTGGTATAAGCTGCCTGAGCAGGCCCTTCAGGTCAAGGTCCACTTTATCAATGACAGAGAGGACACGCTGCGCATTCTGTTCCAGGTCCGTGACGACTATAAGCAAGGAGTTCCCTATAAGGCCGCCCTGCGGCTTCCGCTGCTCTCCCGGCTGGAGCAGGACGGGGACGGGGATCTGTTGATGGCGCCTGGCTGCCAATTCCGCTCTCTGTCCGGAAAAAAGGTTCTTATGCCCTTGCGGGATTACCAGTACAGCTCTGATATCCGTCCTCCGCTGGTGCTGCTGGGGCAGGATAAAAACCACGGCTTCAGTATTACCTTTCCCAGCTTCAGCGACTTGAATAACGCGGGCTGCTGCCAAAATCAGAATAAGTTTCTGGCCATGATTGAGGAGGAGCGTGTGATTCGCGAGGATGAGATTCTCATTGCGCCCGATGCCTCCTTCAACGACACGGTGGAACTTCTGATCACCGGACTGCGTAGGGGCTGGCCGGAGGCATTTGACCGCTACCGCGATTTTTGGGCGCAGAATTACGACTTTTCCGAGTATGAGCGCAAGGACCTGCAGTGGTTTTATGAGACTGCCATCCATAATTTCGTCTTTTTCTATGGGAAAGAGGGCTTTGACCGCTCGAAGGAAGAGATTGATGTGGAGGGCCTTCTGCGGCAAGGCGAGGACTTCGGCGGATATGATACGGTGACTATCTGGAACCAGTACCCCAGACTGGGGATCGACCGGCGTTCTCAGTGGGCTTTTCATGACGACTTCCCCGGCGGCCGCGCTGCCCTCCGCAAGGCGGTGGACCAGTTTCATGCCCGCGGCGTCCGGGTGCTGCTCCCCTATATTCCATGGGACCAGGGCTATACTGAAAGCACACAGTCGATGGGGGACGAGTTTGCCAAACTGATTGCGGATACCGACGCGGATGGCTACCAGCTGGATACGATGTACGACCTGCCCTATGATTTCCGCGCCAAGTGCGACGCGGTAAAGCCTGGGGTGCTGCTCCAGACGCAGTTCCATCCGGCCAAGAATCATCCGATTGAGTTTTTAACCTCGTCCTGGGACGAATTCTGGCGGCAGGAGCCCATGCCGGAGGTGGATGTGCTCCGGTTCCTGCTCCCGCAGCACCTCGCGCCGCAGATATCCCGCTGGTCCAGGTTTGAGGATAAGACCCTGCTGATTCAGCGGGCGGTCTTTGGCGGCGCGCCGCTGGTGATCTGGCAGGATGTCTTTGGCCGGTGGATGCCTTACTCCCAGGAGCAGAAGGCTATGATTAAGACATGGAAAAACACCTATCTGAAATACCGGGACATCTACCAGGGGCCCCGGCCGATTCCTCTGTACACCACTTGGGACCGCGGGATTTTCTGCAATGTATTTTCCGATGCCGGGGGCAGGCGCCTGATCTATTCTTTCTTTAACGAGGACAAGTGCGAGCATGACACCGCGGTGGAGCTTTGGCGTCCCGGCACAAGGGTAAAGGAGATATTCGGGAGCAGTTCCCCGGAGATCAGGGACGGACGTCTGCACCTCCGTATTCCCCCGCGTCAGGTTGTACAGGTGTTGGTGGAGGCCACATGACAAGCAGTTTAATCAGCGGGAGCGAATTCCGCTCGATATTCCGGTTTTCTCTCCCCCTGATCTTCGGAGCTGTGATCCAGCAGCTGTACACCGTCACGGACAGCCTGATCGTGGGCAAGGTAATCGGCACCGACGCTCTGGCTGCGGTGGGCGCGACCGGAGCCTGTATCTTTTTTCTGCTGTCTGTGAACAGCGGCCTGTCCAGCGCCTGCTCCGTCATCATCTCGCAGTATTACGGGGCCGGGAGGCAAAAGATGGTCAGGGTGTCTTTTGTCAGCACGATCTACTATACGCTGGTCTGTTCCCTGGTCCTGTCTCTGGCCGGGACCCTGTGCGTCGATCCGCTGCTGCGCATCCTGCTGACACCGGAGGATATCTTTGCTCAGGCGTCGCTTTATCTCAAAATCTACATGGGCGGCTGTTTGGGGCTGGTCCTCTACAATAATATCGCGGCCGTTGTCCGGGCGCTGGGGGACAGCCGGACCCCGCTGCTGTTTTTGATTCTGTCGTCGCTGCTGAACATAGGCCTGGACATCCTGCTCGTGGCGGTGTTCCCTATGGGGATCGCCGGGGCTGCCATTGCGACCGTTCTTGCCCAGACAATCTCCGGACTTCTGTGTCTGTGCTACGCGCTCAAGAAATTTCCTGTCTTTCGGGTCCGCTGGCCGGATATTCGGCCGTCTCTGAAGAACATCGGCGCAATCGCCTCCATTGGGATACCAATGGGACTGCAGTCGTCGGTGCTGGCGGTTGGAGATATGATCGTGACGGGGATTATCAACTCCTACGGGACCATAGTAGTCACGGCCTATACCGCCGCCAACCGGATCCATCAGTTTGTTGTCATTCCTTTCCTCCAGTTTGCGATTGCTTTTTGTACCTTCACCGCGCAGAACGCGGGGGCGGGCCAGCTCCAGCGAATACGGCGCGCCGTGCGCAGATCGGCTCTCTTTGTGGCAGCCGCGGCGCTGGCGTTTGGGCTGATCATTGCAGTATTCCGAATCCCGCTGATTAAGCTGTTTCTGCCGGAGGATGACAGTCGGCTCGATGTAATCGTTGCGGTCGCAAGCGACTTTTTGGGATATGTGCCGCTGCTCTATCCCTTTATTGCCTTGATTTGGCTGTATAACTATATGCTCCGAGGGGTGGGAGCGGTGGCGGTCCCTATTCTGTCCGGCGCAATCGAATTGGTCTCAAAGATTGTACTGCCCTATTTCCTCGGGAAGATGTTTGGCTATGCGGGCGTTTGGTACGGCTACCCGCTGTGCTGGATTCTGGGGTGGATTCCATCGGCCGTTTATTACCACAGCGGCCGTTGGACGGCCAAATGCGCCGGCGTGATGGAGCGCGCCCTGTTTCCCTGAAGCATCTGACGGATGTCTGTCAAAAAAGTCCCAGGGTCCTTGCATGGCAAGAGCCCTGGGACTTTTGGCTGTGATTGCCGCCGGCGGGGACGGGGAGCGCTCGTTGTACCTCGGCCGGCCCGGTACGGATTCCGGTTCCGATTGCAATTATTCCAAAAATCACATATAATACATGCCGTAAGCGCGACGTTCTCCCAGTGAAAGGATGTGTGATAGGATGAACGCCCTGTATACCGTGGTGGTGGCCGATGATGAGGACGAGCTCCGGGAGGCAGTATGCACCATGATTCCCTGGCAGGAGCTGGGGTTCCGTCTGGCAGGAAGCGCCAGCAACGGCCTGGATGCCCTCCAATTGGTGGAGGAGCATCAGCCCGACCTGCTGCTCACAGATATCCGGATGCCCTTTATCTCCGGGATTGAGCTGGCCAGGCAGGTGCGCCAGGTGCGTCCCATGACACACATCGCCTTTCTCAGCGGCTATGATGACTTTGAATACGCCAAGCAGGCGATCCAGTACAATATCATCAGCTACATGCTCAAGCCGCTGACGGTAAAGGGTCTGGTGGAGGAGCTGAAGATCATCCGCCGGAAAATAGACGCGCAATTTGCCGACTTTCGCCAGGAAGCGCCTCAGGAGGCCGGGCTGGACGCCCGGGCGGCTCTGCTGATGACTCTGGCGCTTGACAGCTGCCCCGACCCGGAGGGTCTGAGCCAGGCGGAGGCCTGGGCCCGCCAGTGCGGCCTTCTCCGGGACGGGAACGACAAGCCCTGCTGTACCGTGATTGTATCCACCTTGCTGAACGCGGACGGCGCCGCGGATACGCCCCCGTCCTTCGCCGCATCGGTAGACCGGCTGGCCGCCAAGTATCTGCGCAGCGTCAGCTTTTTTGTGCCGGGCAAGGTGGTAACGGTCCTGCTGGGAGAGCCGGCGGACTTTGAGGCGTACCTGTACATTTTAGCGGACGAGATTCCCCAGATTGCCGACCGTGTGCTGGGCCGGCGCTGCCGCGTGGGCGTCAGCCGGACGGCAAGCGCCCTGAGCGCCCTCCACAACGCCTACCGCGAGGCGTCGGAGGCCCTCCGTCAGGGGGACAGAGGGCAGTCGGGGGCGCAGTTTTTCGGCGACCTGGGGCCCGCCGTCAAGGGGGGCGAGCTGCTGTGCAGGCGGGCGCTGGAGGCCCTGGATCAGCACTACATGGACGCCGGGCTCTCCCTGGTCTCCCTGAGCGGGATGCTGGATGTGAGCCCCAACCACCTGAGCGCCTGCATCAAAAAATATGCCGGCGAGACCTTTATCAACACCCTGGTCCGCAGGAGGATGGAGACCGCCCGGGAGCTGCTGTCCACCTCCGGCCTGAAGGTCCGGGAGATTGCCGCCCGGTGCGGCTACACGGACCAGCATTATTTCAGCTACTGCTTTAAAAAATACTGCGGCGAATCCCCCAACGCCATGCGCCGCAGGCTGGGCGGGGAAAGGACGGGTGAGGAGCCTTGAAGAGGGGCGCGGCCTGGAGAGGCCCCCGCACCACCACCATCCTGGTCGCTGTGGTGACGGGGGTGGTGAGCGTCATTCTGTGCTTCTGCATCGTCCTGTTTTTAAACCGCTACCGCGGCGCGATGGTGCACAGCGCCCGTACCGGCGGCGCCCAGGCGGTGTCCCAGGTGTCGAATACGGTGGGCAACTATCTCCGGGATATGGAGCAGGCGATGGGCCTGGTGGAGCAGTCCATGAGCTCCGACCCGGACAGCCGGGACGAGCTGCTGGCAACCCTTCTCAACTTCCGCCCCGATGTGGTGGCCGTCACCAGCTACTCGTCCGGGGGCGCGCTGCTGGACTGCTGGTCTCTGGGCCGGGAGCCGAAGGAGAACATCCTGCGCAACCTCTCCTTCGACCTGGAACGGGCCAGAACCTCCTCCGGCGCATACATGACAGCCCCCCATGTGGTGACTATATTTGAGAGCTGGTACCCCTGGGTGGTCACCATGACCGAGCCCCTGTCCGCTCAGGGCGGCGCGGCGGCCTGGGTGTCCCTGGACCTGAGCTTTTCCGGCATCTCGGGCTATATCAGCAGCGTCAGCATCGGGCAGCGGGGCTACTGCTTCCTGATGGACGAGGCCGGCAACATCGTCTACCACCCCCAGCAGCAGCTTCTGTACTCCGGGCTGAAATCGGAGGACACCGCGGCCCTGGCGGCGCTGGAGGACGGCTCCTACGCCGACGACACCGTCATCTACTCCCTGACCGGCGTGGAGGGCAGCGACTGGCGGGTGGTAGGGGTCAGCTATGTGGACGAGCTGGTGGACCGCGGCGTACAGGAGATGATCCGGCTGTCTCTCTGGCTGGCGGCCCTGGTACTGGCGGCGGCGCTGCTGACCAGCTGGCTGCTCTCCCAGCTGCTGAGCCGTCCCCTGCGGGACCTGGCCTCCGCCATGGGGAGCTTTGAGGCCGACGCCGACCACTTCACCTACCGGCCGGTGGAGGGGACCAGGGAGGTGCGGGAGCTGTCCGGCTCCTTCGGGCACATGGTGCTGCGCATCCAGCGGCTCATGTCTACCGTGCGCCAGGAGGAGGTCAACCTGCGCAAGACCGAGCTGAAAGCCCTCCAGGCCCAAATCAACCCCCATTTCCTTTACAACACCCTGGACTCCATCGCCTGGATGTGCGAGCAGGGCCGGAGCGGAGACGCGGTGAAGATGATCCACGCCCTGGCCCGGCTGTTCCGCATCAGCATCAGCAGGGGCCACGAGCTGATCCCCATCGCCAAGGAGATCGAGCACGCGGAAAACTATCTGGAAATTCAGAAATACCGCTACAAAAATCAGTTTACCTACTCCTTCGACGTGGACCCCGGCTGTCTGGATTACTACTGCAATAAGATCACCCTCCAGCCCATCATTGAGAACGCCATCATGCACGGGCTGGACCTGATGGTGGACGAGGGCCGCATTCAGGTATGCGTGAGCCAGGACGGGGACGACATCGTATTCCGCGTCCGGGACAACGGCGTGGGCATGAGCGCGGAACAGGTCCGGGCCATTCTGGAGGAGGATGCCCAGGACCGCACCGGGATCGGCATCAAAAACGTGAACGACCGGCTTCGGATTTATTTCGGCGGGCAGTACGGCCTGCATATCACCAGCGAATTGGATGTCGGCACCACCGTGGAGCTTCGGATGCCGAAGATAAGGGAGGCGGGCGGCTATGAGACGAAGTAAATACCTGCTTCTGGCGCTGCTCGTCTCCTGCCTGTGCGGCTGCGGGGCGGATGCCGCGCTCCCTGTCCGGCACTCGGTGGCCCTCATCGTCAAGTCCACCGACAGCGAGTTTTTCCTGTCTGTCTTTGCCGGGGCCAGGGCGGCCGCCACGGAGTACAACCTGGACCTGACCATTTCCGGCCCGGAGACGGAGGAGGACTACGAGACCCAGAACTGGATGATCGACCGGGCGGTGGAGGACGGAGCGGAGGCCATCGTTTTTTCCGCCGTCGGCTACGAGGAGAACGCCGCCGCCATCGACGCGGCCGCCGAGAGCGGTGTGCACATCGTGTCCATCGACAGCGGCGTGGGCTCCGGCCATGTGAGCACCTATATCGGAACAGACAACTACGCCGCCGGTAAAATGGCGGCCCAGGCGGCATTGGAGCGGGTAGAAGGGCTGCTGCTGGTAGGGATCGTCAACTACAACGAGGGCACCGCAAACGGCCAGGAGCGGGTCCAGGGGGCTGTGGACGCCCTGACGGAGAGCGGACGGGCCCGGATCACAGCTGTGGCCACCACCCTGGTGGACGCCCCCCGCGCCCAGACCGATACCATCGCCCTGCTGCTGGACCATCCGGAAATCAATGTCCTGATCGCCTTTAACGAGCCCACCAGCGTGGGGGTGGCCCGGGCCATTCAGGTGCTGGAGCGGCCGGACGATATCTTTTTTGTGGGTTTTGACTCCAATGTGGTGACCATCGACGGACTGCAGGACGGCTGTGTGGACGCACTTATCGTACAGAATCCCTACGCCATGGGATATCTGGGTGTGGAGAGCGCCTACAAGCTCCTGACCGGGCAGGGCGGCGGCCTGGAAGCAGTTGTGGATACCTCCACCCAGATCGTGGACCGGGAGAACATCTTCACCATGGACGGGCAGAAGGCGCTTTTTGCCTTCGACCAATACCAGAAACCGGCAAAATAACCAATTTCGACCGTTTGTTTTTGGAAGGTCTTATAGATTGAGTAAAATTTTGTACGCGTTGCGGTGAATTTTTCCCTTGCTTTTCTGAAGGCTTTCCTTTATCCTATATAATAGAGTGAATAGGATACGGGGATTCTCCGTCATTTCTGTTCACCGATTCATAAAAAAGGAGAATTGCTATGAAAAAGACTCTTGCACTTGCCCTTGCGCTGGCAATGGTGCTTGGCCTGGCCGCCTGCGGCGGCGATAACGGCGGCCAGCAGACGGACAATCCCCCCCCGGCCGCGAACAATGACGCGGACCAGCCCTCCGCTCCCGCGGACGACGACGCCCCTGCGGACAACGCCGGCGGCGACCTCAGCAGCCTGAACATCGGCGTGTTCTACTACAACTACTCCGACGTGTACATCTCCACCGTCCGCGCCGAGCTGGACAAGCAGCTGGATGCCCTGGGCGTGAAGTACACCGACTATGACGGCAACACCACCCAGTCCACCCAGATGGACCAGGTGAACACCGCCATCACCAACGGCGCCAACCTGCTGATCGTCAACATCGTGGAGAACTCCTCTCCCGACGCCGCTCAGAACGTGGTCAACGCCGCTAAGGAGAAGGACATCCCCGTGATCTTCTTCAACCGCGACTTCGACGCCTCCGTCATCAACAGCTATGAGAAGTGCGCCTTCGTGGGCACCGATCCCGCCGAGGCCGGCCACATGCAGGGCAAGATGATTGCCGACTACCTGCTGGCCAACTACGACGCCACCGATCTCAACGGCGACGGCTCCATCTCCTACGTCATGTTCAAGGGCCAGGAGGGCAACGTGGAGGCCGAGTACCGCACCCAGTATTCCGTTGAGGACGCCAACGCCCAGCTCACCGGCGCGGGCAAGGCCGAGCTGACCTACTACGGCGGCAACGACGCCGCTACCAAGTACCTGGTCGACCCCAACGGCGCCTGGTCCTCCGCCGCCGCCACCAACTACATGGACACCATCCTTGCCGAGTACTCCGAGACGAACGGCAACATGATCGAGCTGGTCATCTGCAATAACGACGACATGGCTATGGGCGCGATCTCCTCCCTCCAGACCGCTGGCTACAACAACGGCAGCGGCAAGACCATCCCTGTCTTCGGCGTGGACGCCGTCCAGAACGCCAAGGATGCCATCGCCGCCGGCAGCATGACCGGCACCGTGGCCCAGGACGCCGTGGGTATGGCCTCCTCCATCGTCACCCTGCTGCAGAATTTCGCCAACGACGGCGACCTGATGAGCAGCACCGGCGATATGAAGGTTGACCCCGACTCCGCCAAGATCCGCGTTCCCTACGCTGCTTATCTGGGCTAAGCGCAGTTCAAGCATCCAGCAAACAGGGGGGACACCCCATAGCACGTGAACGTGCGGGGCTGCCTGCAACCGGGCAGCCCCGCCGGTTTATATTCCCGCTAGTCCGCCGCCCTGCGTCTGACGGCGGATTCCCCGCGCACCGAAGGCAAAGAAGTTCTTTTTGGTCCTTTTTCTTTCAAGCAAAAAGGACAAGAGAGGAG
>OFFS01001450.1_pt1 | contig 10383 bp, 3 predicted proteins | sample 1521541 | NCBI WGS metagenome assembly OFFS01 (sample SAMEA3504127, study PRJEB24116) | mouse gut metagenome | biome: mouse gut; feature: mouse-associated habitat; material: faeces | place: Denmark | collected 2011 | reverse complement strand
GTGTCCGATTGAGACGCCGGAAGGTCCCAATATCGGACTGATCAACTCACTGGCTTGTTATGCAAGAATTAACGAGTATGGCTTTGTGGAAGCGCCGTACCGTATTATTGATAAAACAGATCCCAAAAATCCGCGCGTTACAGATGAATTTATCTATATGACTGCCGATGAAGAAGATAATTTTCATGTTGCACAGGCAAATGAGGCGCTGGATCAAGACGGGCATTTTGTACGAAATCTCGTATCCGGCCGTTATCTGGATGAGACGCAGGAATACGAGAAGACGATGTTTGATTATATGGACGTGTCGCCGAAGATGGTATTTTCCGTTGCGACCGCGCTGATTCCGTTTTTGCAGAACGATGACGCCAATCGTGCGCTGATGGGTTCTAACATGCAGCGTCAGGCGGTTCCTCTTTTGACAACGGAAGCGCCTGTAGTGGGTACCGGTATGGAAACAAAAGCGGCAGTCGATTCCGGTGTCTGTGTTGTGGCGAAGAAATCCGGTGTTGTGGAAAGTTCCGTTTCCAATGAGATCATTATGAAAAATGACGATGGAACGCGGGATACCTATCGTCTGACAAAGTTTTCCAGAAGCAATCAGTCCAACTGTTACAACCAAAAGCCGATCGTCTTTAAGGGCGACCATGTTCAGGAGGGAGAAGTCATTGCAGACGGACCGTCTACGGCAAACGGAGAGCTGGCTTTGGGTAAGAATCCGCTGATCGGATTTATGACATGGGAAGGTTACAATTACGAGGACGCCGTATTATTAAGCGAGCGGCTGGTACAGGATGACGTTTATACGTCAGTTCATATAGAAGAATACGAAGCGGAAGCCAGAGACACGAAGCTGGGACCGGAAGAGATTACCCGCGACGTGCCGGGCGTCGGCGACGATGCGCTGAAAGATCTGGATGAAAGAGGAATTATCCGTATCGGTGCGGAAGTCCGTGCCGGAGATATCCTGGTCGGGAAAGTGACGCCGAAAGGAGAAACGGAACTGACGGCGGAAGAGCGTCTGCTGCGTGCGATTTTCGGCGAGAAGGCAAGAGAAGTCAGAGACACGTCTCTGAAAGTTCCCCATGGGGAATACGGCATTATCGTGGACGCCAAGGTATTTACCAGGGATAACGGCGACGAGCTTTCCCCCGGCGTAAATCAGGCTGTCCGGATTTATATTGCGCAGAAGAGAAAGATTTCGGTCGGCGATAAAATGGCAGGACGCCACGGAAACAAGGGTGTTGTTTCGCGCGTGCTTCCGGTAGAAGATATGCCGTTTCTTCCAAACGGACGTCCGCTGGATATTGTGCTGAATCCGCTGGGTGTGCCGTCTCGTATGAATATCGGACAGGTGCTGGAAATCCATTTGAGTCTTGCGGCAAAAGCGCTTGGATTCAATATTGAAACACCGGTATTTGACGGCGCCAAAGAAAATGACATCATGGATACCTTGGATCTTGCGAATGATTATGTAAATCTGGAATGGGAAGAATTTGAGGCGAAATATAAACAGGAATTACTGCCGGAAACGCTGCAGTATTTATCGGACAACAGAGAGCACAGGAAGCTCTGGAAAGGGGTTCCGCTGTCCCGTGACGGGAAGGTAAGGCTCCGTGACGGAAGGACGGGAGAGTTTTTCGACAGCCCTGTTACGATCGGACACATGCATTACCTGAAACTGCATCATCTGGTGGACGATAAGATTCATGCGCGTTCTACCGGACCGTACTCGCTGGTAACGCAGCAGCCGCTGGGCGGAAAAGCGCAGTTCGGCGGACAGCGTTTCGGAGAGATGGAAGTTTGGGCGCTGGAGGCATACGGCGCATCGTATACGCTGCAGGAGATTTTAACCGTGAAGTCCGATGATGTTGTGGGACGTGTGAAGACATATGAGGCGATAATCAAAGGCGACAATATTCCGGAGCCGGGCATTCCGGAATCCTTCAAGGTACTGTTAAAAGAGCTTCAGTCTCTGGGACTGGATGTAAAAGTGCTGGATGAAGACAGAGAAGAAGTCGAATTGATGGAGACCAGCGAATACGGCAATACAGATTTGAACGCGATTATTGCGGGTGATAAGGATTTTGCATTTGAAGACAGTGAGTCCTTCGGAAAAATGGGATTTACGAAACAGGAATTTGATGCGGAAAACGAGGAACTGGTAGATATTGAAGAAGACAGTGAAGAAGATGACGACTTCGATGTAATCGATTTTGAAGAAGAAGTTCTTGAGGAAGAGTAAATAGAAGGGAGCGTCAGAAATGCCAGAAACAACAAAAAAAGAGACGTACCAGCCAATTGCGTTTGATGCGATCAAAATAGGCCTGGCTTCTCCGGAAAAGATCAGGGAATGGTCTAGGGGAGAGGTAAAGAAACCGGAGACCATCAATTACCGGACGTTAAAACCGGAAAAAGACGGATTGTTCTGTGAAAAGATCTTCGGGCCAAGCAAAGACTGGGAATGCCATTGTGGAAAATACAAAAAAATCCGCTATAAGGGCGTAGTCTGCGACCGATGCGGAGTGGAAATTACAAAAGCAAGCGTGCGGAGAGAGAGGATGGGTCATATCGAGCTGGCGGCTCCCGTATCCCATATCTGGTACTTTAAGGGGATCCCAAGCCGTATGGGACTGATTCTTGACCTTTCTCCGAGAACATTGGAAAAAGTGCTTTATTTTGCATCCTATATCGTACTGGAATCCGGAAATACCAACCTGACATACAAACAGGTACTCTCAGAGGCGGAATATCAGGAAGCAAGAGAACAGTACGGAAATGCGTTCCGTGTAGGGATGGGGGCGGAGTCGATTCTGGAATTGTTAGAGTCGATCGATCTGGAAAAAGATTCTGCGGAATTAAAGGCAGAATTAAAAGACGCCACCGGACAGAAACGGGCAAGAATTATCAAAAGACTGGAAGTGGTAGAGGCATTCCGTGAATCCGGCAACCGCCCGGATTGGATGATTATGACGGTGATTCCGGTTATCCCGCCGGATCTTCGTCCTATGGTACAGCTGGACGGCGGCCGTTTTGCAACTTCAGATTTAAACGATCTGTACCGCAGGATCATTAACAGAAATAATCGTTTGAGAAGGCTTTTAGAGCTTGGAGCACCGGATATCATTGTGCGTAACGAAAAAAGGATGCTTCAGGAAGCGGTAGACGCTTTGATTGACAACGGCAGGAGAGGACGGCCCGTGACGGGTCCGGGAAACCGTGCGCTGAAATCACTGTCCGATATGTTAAAGGGAAAAGGCGGACGATTCCGCCAGAATCTGCTTGGAAAACGTGTCGATTATTCCGGCCGTTCTGTTATTGTCGTCGGACCGGAGCTTAAGATTTATCAGTGCGGTCTTCCGAAAGAAATGGCAATTGAATTATTCAAACCGTTTGTTATGAAGGAACTGGTATCGGGCGGCAAAGCACATAATATCAAGAGTGCCAAGAAAATGGTAGAACGCCTGCAGCCGGAAGTGTGGGATGTGCTTGAAGAAGTCATCAAAGAACATCCGGTTATGTTAAACCGTGCGCCTACGCTGCATCGTTTGGGGATTCAGGCGTTGGAGCCGATTCGGGTAGAAGGTAGGCGATTAAGCTGCATCCGCTGGTATGTACGGCATACAACGCCGATTTCGACGGCGACCAGATGGCGGTTCATCTTCCGCTGTCAGTGGAAGCTCAGGCGGAATGCCGGTTTATGCTGCTTTCACCCAATAACCTCTTAAAACCTTCGGACGGCGGTCCGGTAGCCGTACCGTCTCAGGATATGGTGCTTGGAATTTATTATCTTACGCAGGAGAGACCGGGGGCGCTTGGAGAGGGAAAAGCGTTTAAAAATGTAAACGAAGCGATTTTGGCATATGAAAATAAAGCGCTGACACTGCATTCCCGCATCAAAGTCCGCGTGACCAAAACCCGGGCAGACGGAACACAAGTATCCGGCATGATCGAATCTACCTTGGGACGTTTTATCTTTAATGAGATTATTCCGCAGGATCTTGGTTTTGTCGATCGGAGCGATCCGGAAAAAGAACTGAATCTGGAAGTGGATTTTCATGTCGGAAAGAAACAGCTAAAACAGGTTCTGGAAAAAGTTATTAATGTGCATGGCGCAACCAAAACGGCAGAAGTATTGGATGATATCAAATCCATCGGTTACAAATATTCTACCAGAGCTGCTATGACGGTATCTATTTCCGATATGACCGTTCCGCCGCAGAAGCCGCAGATGATTGAGGAAGCCCAGGATACGGTCGATAAGATCATGCGCCAGTATAAAAGAGGTTTGATTACTGACGAAGAGAGATATAAAGAAGTTATTCAGACTTGGAAAGAAACGGATGACGAGCTGACAAGCGCACTGCTTGGAGGGCTTGATAAATATAACAATATCTTTATGATGGCAGACTCCGGCGCCCGGGGTTCGGATAAGCAGATTAAGCAGCTTGCAGGTATGCGAGGGCTTATGGCGGATACGACGGGACGTACGATCGAGCTGCCGATTAAATCCAATTTCCGTGAAGGGTTAGACGTATTGGAATATTTTATGTCTGCGCACGGAGCCAGAAAAGGACTTTCCGATACCGCGCTGCGTACTGCCGATTCCGGATACCTGACAAGGCGTCTGGTCGACGTATCGCAGGAACTGATAGTTCATGAATCCGATTGCATCGGAGAAACCGGAAAAGAAATTCCGGGTATGTGGGTAACGGCATTTATGGACGGAAAAGAAGAGGTGGAGAGTCTTCAGGAAAGGATTACGGGACGTTTTTCCTGTAATACGATCTGTGACAAAGACGGTAATGTACTGGTGGAAGCCAATCATATTATCACGCCGCGCCGCGCAGCCGCAATCATGGGCAAAGGCGTAGGCGAAGACGGAAAACCGATCGATAAAGTGAAAATCCGTACCATTCTTACCTGCCGTTCTCATGTGGGCGTCTGTGCGAAATGCTACGGCGCAAATATGGCCACCGGCCAGGCGGTACAGGTAGGCGAGGCTGTCGGAATTATTGCGGCACAGTCGATCGGAGAACCCGGCACGCAGCTTACCATGCGTACGTTCCATACCGGAGGCGTTGCGGGTGACGATATCACACAGGGTCTTCCCCGTGTGGAAGAAATTTTTGAGGCAAGAAAGCCGAAAGGACTTGCGATTATTACCGAGTTTGCAGGTACGGCAGAAATTCGGGATACCAAGAAGAAACGTGAAGTGGTCGTAACGAATCACGAGACGGGAGAAACGAAAACGTATCTGATCCCGTACGGTTCCCGCATTAAAATCATGGACGGAGCCGTATTGGAGGCCGGTGATGAATTGACAGAGGGTTCTGTAAATCCGCATGATATCTTAAAGATCAAAGGAGTCCGTGCGGTACAGGATTACATGCTGCAGGAAGTTCAGCGCGTATACCGTCTGCAGGGTGTGGAAATCAATGACAAACATATTGAGGTGATCGTTCGGCAGATGTTAAAGAAGGTCCGTATCGAAAATAACGGAGATTCCGAATTCTTACCGGGAACGCTGGTGGATATTTTAGACTTTGACGATGTCAATGAGAAGCTGGAAGAAGAAGGAAAAGAACCGGCAGAGGGCAAGCAGGTACTGTTGGGAATCACGAAGGCATCTCTGGCAACCAATTCGTTCCTGTCGGCGGCATCGTTCCAGGAAACGACAAAGGTTCTGACAGAAGCTGCCATTAAGGGAAAAGTAGATCCTCTGATCGGGTTAAAGGAAAATGTAATTATCGGTAAATTGATTCCGGCAGGTACGGGAATGAAGAGATACCGGGATTTAAGACTGGATTCTGATGTGATGGAAGAAGAGTATCTGGATTTTGAAGACGAATTCGACGAATATGAAGTCGATGAAATTATGGAATAAAATCAGTTTGCAGGAATGATACAGCACCGCCGCTTTTGTGAAGAAAGCGGCGGTGTTTATTATAAAGAGGATTGGCGTGCGGATTATAAGGAAATATTGTATGCATTACAGACAGATCTGCATACGGCTTCCTCCTGGTGGATCTGAAGTTTCGTAGAGTATTCCACTCTGCGATCGTTACAGATCAATCAGCAGTTTAGCGCTGGCAGACAACGATTTGACGTGCATTTTGACGGCAAAAAGCAATATTTTTTGTTTTAATTCTGCTTTCTATTTATTTATAATATGATAAAAAACGCTTTTTTGTCAAGATTTTGTATTAGTTAGTTTTTATCGAGTCTTTGACTGGTATATTGACGGTAATTAAAATCCAGCTATGGTAAAAAATGGCTTTTCCATCTGCAAATCATTATTAAAATAATGGTATTGGTATAAATTATTTCATTTATCTTGACATTGTATGTATTGAAACGTATAATTTTGTCCATAAAATAAGAAAAAAATATCGCAGAGTGGAATACTCTACGATAAATGTCAAGCCAAACCAGGGAGGTGGTTTGTATGAAATCTTGGAACAAAAAAGAAAAAAGAAATTATTTCATTGCATATACGTTGCTGTTTTCGATTGTCATGGTATTCGTCTTTGGGATTTTTGCCTATTATAAAAAGGATATGATCTGGAAAGAAGACGGACTGAAACAGCATTATATTTCTCTGGCGTATTTTGGAAAGTGGGGGCGTGAAATTATAACGAATATTTTTGTGCGTCATACGTTTCAAATTCCGCTGTGGGATTTTCATCTCGGATACGGTTCGGATATTTTGACAACCCTGCATTATTATGTAATCGGAGATCCGCTGAATCTTTTGAGTATTTTTGTGCCGCAGGCTTATACGGAAGATCTCTATCAAGCGCTGATTGTGATTCGGATGTATTTGGCAGGGATTGGCTTTAGCTGTTACTGTATGGAAATGAGGAAGGGAAGAATGGCGGCGCTTGCCGGTTCCTTGAATTATGTGTTTTGTTCTTATATGATGTTTGGGCTTTACCGGCATCCCTTTTTTATCAATCCTATGATACTTCTTCCGTTTTTGCTGATCGGAGCGGAGAGGATTTTCCGAAAAGAAAAAGAAGTATTTTTTTCGCTTATGGTATGTGCCGCTGCAGTCAGCAACTTTTATTTTTTCTATACGCTTGTATTTGCCGTTTGTTTTTATGTTTTCGTACGGTTTTATACGCTGGAAGGAAGTCATTCGCTGCGGCGGTTGTGTTCGGTCGTGTTTCGCTTCGCCGGATATGCCTGTGTGGGAGTCTGTATGGCAGCCTTTTTGCTGCTTCCCGTGATCCTGCAATTTTTGGGTACAAGCCGTATGGATGCGGTACAGGTGCATCCGGCGTTATATCCCGCTGCCTGGTACCAAAAATTGCCGTTCCAGTTTTTGCTGCCGGATAAGCTGGGGGAATGGACGAATCTGGGATTTACGGCGCCTGCGCTGTTTGCGGTATTTGTTCTGTTCGGAAAAAGAAAACGGCACACGGCGTTAAAAGTATCTTTTCTGGTGATGACGGGGATGCTGTGTATTCCGTGGTTTGGAAGGGCGCTGAACGGCTTTTCCTATGTTTCGAATCGATGGGATTATATCTATGCCGGACTGATCTCATGGATTCTTGTGACGGTATGGGAAGAGTTTGGAGAGTTAAAGCAGAGGGACGGGATCATTACCGCCGTCTTCTGCGGAATTTATCTGCTCTATACCGTGACTAAGGCGAATCGGGAACTAAAATTATGGGTGTTTGGGATCTTTGCGTTTACCGTACTGTCCGCTTATGCGATTTCCTGTTTTGATCGGAAGAACGGCAGATTCAGGCGGATCTCTGCGGTGATGTTCTGTACGGTGTTTGTCCATATCGGTATCAATTGGGTCATTCTGCTGACAGGAATCGGCAATGGCAGAATCGGACAATTTGTAGATGCGGGAACCGCGTTTTGCAGAACGACGACAAGCGCTCCTTACGCCGTTTCTGCGTTTTCAAATGAAGAAAAAGAATTTTTCCGCTTTGAGACAGATGAGACGACGATGAAAAATACATCCGCGCTGGCAGGCGTAAACGGGATTCAGTATTTTTGGAGCCTGGAAAACCGCGATATCTCTGATTATTTAAGAGGCATGAAATTAAACCGGTTTCGTTCGTTCAACTATTCAAATTTGGACTGCCGGACATTTCTGGGCACACTTGCGGGTGTGAAGTATTTTGTGCAGAGAAAATCGGATGTCCTGCCGTTTGGATATGAATTTAAAGATACGGTAGTGATCGGAAACAGGGGTTACAATATTTATGAAAATCAATATGCGCTTCCTTTGGGATACACCTATGATGTCCGTATCCCAAATAAAGTCTGGCAGAATATGGATCCTTTTGAGCGGCAGGAAGCGCTGATGCAGGGGATTCTTCTGGAAGAAGGAGCCGAAGATATTCCGGGGCTGCAGGAGCGCGTGCCTTTGTCTTCTTCGCAGACGCTGGATTATACGGTTACCTGTGACGATGGGGCGGTAAGGCTTAAGGACGGGAGTTTTGATATTCGGAAAAAGGGCGCAGCCGTTCGTCTGTCGTTTGAGGGGAAGGAAAACTGTGAGACGTATCTTTATCTGCGGGGAGTCGATTCGGATGCGGAAAGCCTGAAAAGAGATCTGATGATGTTTGAGATTTCTTCCGATGTTTCGCATAACCAGATGTACTATCATACCCCATATCATAAATACAATGACGGACAGAGAGATTTTGTGATTCATCTGGGATATCATAAAGAGGCGCAGTCGTCCGTTACGATAAAATTTTCCGGGAAAGGCAGCTATCGGTTTGACGAAATGAAAGTGGTCTGCCAGCCGATGGATGAGTACCCGAAGCAGGCTGCGGCTCTTCGGGAATGCAGGATGGGGAATGAACAAATCGGAACAAATCATATCAGCGGGACGATCGACCTTCCAAAAGATCAGGTGTTATGTCTTTCCGTGCCTTACAGCAGAGGCTGGAGGGCAAAGGTGGACGGAAAAGAAGCGGCGCTGTTAAAGGCAAATGTGATGTATATGGCGCTGCCTTTAACGGCAGGAGAGCATACGATCGAACTTTCTTACCGGACACCCGGTTTATATGCCGGTGTGGGAATCAGTCTTGCAGGGATTGTTTTGTTTGTATTTTTATGGCGAAAACGGTAACAGTTCAGCCATGCGATTGACCTAACGGGTATTACACCGGCTAAAATATAGCCGGTGTGCCCATAAATAACATTTTTATATTTTCTATAATCCCCATTTTCCTTTTCTTAAGGGTTTCTATGACTGTCATAATGGAACAGTACATTTCACTGCCGCTTTCCTTGCGAAAACCTCCAGCCATTTTCTGGCGATTTTTTGCTTTCCGTAAATCTCGTTCCGAAATATTGTCATCAAAGGGCACGGAAAAATCATGCAAGAATAAAAGATGGTTATGACTGTATTTATCCATACGGTTAAGTAATGTCTTTTCCTCTTTTTTCGCATATTTATGTCTGGTCGTTTTATTTTCTGCCTCTCCTTTTCGTATCAGGGAAAAATATTTTTCTTCATATTCCCTTAGGATTGCAGGCGGAAATGATGGGAACCCCTGCCCTAGTAATTCTTTCCGTTCCCGATTCATTTCACACAGGAGCCCACTCATCTCCCCAGACCATGCATTCCCTGTTTCCTCCGTATTTTTTCGGAGATAACGGATGATGTGGACATTGCATTCTGCGTGATCCGTGCCAAAGTGGTACAATGCGGTTTCATGGTCATGGAGAAGAATCCCTGTATAGTGTTTCAAAAAATACAGTCCCTTCAGTGCTTCTATGGATTTGCCGCCCATGGCATGGTATACCACGCTGTTTTTTATGCTGAAATTCCGGATATAATTCTGTTTCCCATTTACTGTTACCACTGTGGCATCGGTTGCAACAACTTTTTGGTTCAACAGTTCGTTTTCCAAATTTGAAATGCTTGTTTGAGAAACCGACGCCAGTTTTTTGCAAAATCCATAGACGCTCCCTTCTGATAATTCGAGTTCTCCGTTACCGGCTGCATTTAAAAAAGAAGCAATCCTGTCGTTTGACATAACCCCTTCGCTATACAGGGATACAGCCAGCGCTTTTACATTTGCTCCATAGGTAACATCACTGCGGTATTCTTTTGGAATGTGTAAAACCCCTTCTTTATCTGCATAGATACGGATTTCTGTAATCATCGGTTCCACAGCTAGATCAACCACATATTTTGTGACGTATTTCTGTCCGGCTGCATTACCAATCATTTTTACTTCATGTCTGCATTTGCCGGAAGCAATTTTTACTTCTATCTCTGCTTTTGTAAGCGTTGTTCCTTTATGCCCTTTTTGTCCGCCTGCTTTACGTTTTGTTTTCTTTCTTCCGTTATAGGTATTTGCAGGTTTTCCGCCTTTTTGATCGGTAGATGGTGGAAGGGAA
>OFFS01001444.1_pt1 | contig 10441 bp, 7 predicted proteins | sample 1521541 | NCBI WGS metagenome assembly OFFS01 (sample SAMEA3504127, study PRJEB24116) | mouse gut metagenome | biome: mouse gut; feature: mouse-associated habitat; material: faeces | place: Denmark | collected 2011 | reverse complement strand
AGAAAAAACTCTTGGAATCATATAAAAGAGATAATTCAAGAATAAAATTAGTGGAAGAAAGTGAAGACAACCAATTTATAAATTATTTGAGAGAAAGAATCAATAGCATAGGGATAGCGATAATAAGTGTGCAAGAGTATCAAAATTGGCTTGATAAAGTTAGGAGAAATATTCCTAAAGATTGGTTTTCAATATTTGAGGAAGCACTTGATAAGTTGTTTTATGTAAAAGATGAATCTGTATATTTGAGAGGAAGGCTGTACTATTATTGGCTGCCAGAAAATGATTGTGAAGATAGTAATTTAACATCTCAGAATTTTATGAAGATGACGGAAGTTTTATACCAGTTAAGAAATATTATTATCGAATCTGCTATATTTAAAGAAGAATATTACTCCAATATTACGAGAATTATTATGTTGGCGATATTGGAGCATGTAAAAAACCTGCACCTAGTAGTAATAAATATGCTTGAAAAATCAGAGCTATCTACGGGGGAAAAAATTAGCGAGAATAAAGAGTTAAATTGCTCGGTCCAAAAGCTTTTTAAATCAATTTTCCAGATTATAGAAGACAAGTTTGATTATCACTATTTTATTTCAGTAATCGAGCAAGTTAATTTTGAACGGATAAATCATCTTTTCGAAGACTATTTCGCATATCATCAAGGAATGAGGGAAGAAGACAATATCGTTTCAATATATCGGTCGGTCAAACTCATCTTATCTGATTCGAAACAGATAGACTTTGATTATGTTATTCCATTCTTTTATGGAGGATCAGAGTTAGGGTATTCGATTGTGGCGTTTCTTGAGGTGAATAAAATAACCGCCAAAGTACCACAATTGGTTAATTTGCATTATAGTTCAAAAAATGAATTTAGATTAGGAAAGAAATATGGAGTGGAAACTTACATTCCGGCAACATATCATAACTGTTTAGCAGAAATTAAGAACGGGAATCGAAGTCTGTTATTATTCGATAATAATTCGACCACTTTTAGAACATTGAAGGATAGTAAGGATTATTTTGAGGAGTATAATAACCATGTGTATAGTGCAGTTGTAGCATTTAATTATAATAATCTAGTCGATTATTTGCTAGGTAATAAACCGCATGAGTGTCTTGTGGATGGTTGGGAAAGCATTCTGGATTATGGTATTGTAGAAGAGTATGTTACGGCCTTTGATACATGGGGAACCAGTGAGAAGGGAGAAATTCTAAAGCAAATATATGATTTGAGAAGCAAGTCAGATGAGGATGGATTGCTAGATGCATAGAGATAACAAAATATTCAAATTATGTAGAGTTCACAATTTGGAGGATTATTTAACGGCCGTGAATAACGGTGTAAATATGATAGGTATACATGCAGTGTATACAGACTTTGATGCTTACAGAGCAGCAGAAGAAATATATAATCCGATTGAACGACCAATAATACGTACCCATAAAAATCTTCCAATTGCTGATTACGAAGTTGATGCAATTAGCTATTTAGCCGACAACGTGGATGGCCAAATACCAATTGCTTTAGTTCTCGAAAAGGATTTAAGTTGTGAGGGCATTGCAGAGTGTCTTAGATTGTACAATTTAAGTGACAAAAATCCATTATTGCAGCTACAATATAGGATAAATAACGAAAGGTTCCTTGAAATAACGAGGACGCTAAGTAAAAAGATGATTTGTACTATAGGGTTAAATCAGGAAGATTTTGATGAATATTTTGCTTTTTTAAATAGAGTTCTTGATCCTGATAATGACTTTATTCTAATTGATTTTTCAAAGCATCAGCCAGATTATTTAACAAAGAAAATGGGGATTTCATCTGAAACGAAAATGAATGTTTTAATGAAGAGAGTAAAATGCCTAAAAAAAAGTAGCATTCCTTTATTAATCGCTGATGACACAACTGTTGAGAAAATGGCGAAATATATCAGATATTTGTCAATTAATGATATTGAGTTAGCCGGAATTGATATGCAGAATTCTGTTGAGCAAAGTAAAGAAGCTCAATGTTATACGTTGAGCGATGTCTGTGGTAAACGAGAGTTTCAGATTAAGGTTAGAAAATCTGATGAAAAACTACGGCCGTGGAGGGATTTTGTATCCCAAAATTTCTATTTATCTTGATTTTGATGTGAGGTAATATTTAAAAGGCTAAGAGGTAAGAATATGTTTATATTTGGCGACGGTAATAAAATTGAAAAGGTTAATGGTGTAACTATAGGAACCTTTGTATATTCAGAGGGTGTTTTTGTAGTTGAAGTTGATAATAGATTATTCCTTGTAATGAATAAAAAGATAAACAATTCTATCGATAACAAAAGCAATAAAAGCAAACCAACTCGGAATATCGATGATTTTGCCGAAAAAATAATTAAGAATCGCATATCATTTGGAGGAGAGGATTCATTTATTGTAGATATGCAAGGCATTAAGAATTTTATTAATGCTAGTTCCCTTGATTTTAAGGATTATTATATTAGAACAATATTAAAAGAAACCGGCATTATGAAAGGGGGAAACTATTTAAGGGTAGGTGTGTCGGGAGCCCCAAATGTAGGAAGCCATCCGGGTGGTGAAGTATTTGAGGAACAATTAATTAATGGGAAAAATGGTAGTGGAGTATCTAGTAGTTACTCAGGCTATCTGTTAAATGAAGAGGGCTATAGTAAGGGAATTTCATTAAGTATTGATGGAGCGATGCTAGAAGGTCGAATGGTTTACTCGCATACTGCTTTTTTAGAAGAAGCGACAGAAAGTCAGACTATATACAAAAAAATCTTATGCGAAGGCAATCTTGAGCTTATGGAGTATGTCAAGTTGTTTGCTGAAAAGGAAGGATTTCAAGCATATGCTTCACAAATGTTAATAAAAACAAACGATGAGGAAGAAATTAGAGTAAAAGGAAGAGTTCTAAAGAGACGTCCTCAGAAAGCTTTTAGGTATTTGTATGAGGCAACTGAAATAGGTAATGAAAAAGAATTCCGATTAAATCCAGGACAGCGGATGATGATTGCTGGAACTTATTATAATCGCAAAGATGCAGATTGGTATGATTTCACAAATGGCCGTGAGTATGAGAGAAAAGGACACTACCATGCACGCATATTAAATGATTGTACAGAAGCGCAACATGAAGTGTTTCATTTGCGAGAATTAAGAGTAATTAACAAGGCAACGATACATCTGCTGATAACACCTATAGAGCATCTGGTTAAGATCACTCCATTAGTTAAAGCGGTAGATGGCTTTAAGTGCCCAATAACAGGAAAAGGCATAGAAAAATTAATTAAAGAATTTATGTAGTAATAATTAGGAGAAGATAGTTTATGGAAAGACTTAAGAAACAAGCCAAATTTATAGAAGAGATTGAAAAATTGAAAGCAGTTACAAGGTTTAACCGTACTATAGATGGACGATTTGAGAATAGTGCGGAACATTCGTGGCAAGTGGCCTTCGTTTCTAATTTGTTGTATGAATACTATCCCCAAAAATTAGATATGGGAAAAGTAACGCTAATGCTACTATTGCACGATTTAGGCGAGATCTATGCAGGCGATACTTGGGTATTTGATGAAAAAGGAAAAAGCATTTCTCATTTTAACGAAGAGAGATCAATAGAAAAATCTTTAGGAATACTGCCAGATGATCAGTACCAAAATATGAAAAAAGTGTGGATTGAGTTTGAATGTGGTGAGAGTGCAGAGGCAAAATATGCACGAATAATTGATGCACTAGTACCACTAATCAATCATCTTGTTGTATCAGAAGATGGATATAATCCTGACAGGATTACATCTGAGAAGGTGCGAGAGAAAAAAATGTTTATTAAAGAGGAGTCATTGGAGTTGTGGGAACTAGCGAAGGAGTTAATTCAATTAAGTAAAGAGAAAGGGTTATATTTGTGATTGGCAAGTATAATAGACTTAATGAAGTGTCAGAGGGTTACATCTGATATAATTTTGAAACTTATACTATTAAGAAGGAAAGGATATTTGATTATTAGATTGAGTAATAATCACTTTTTGGAAAATGAAAAACGAAAAAACAAAAAACGAAAAAAGAAATATTGTATCTCTTGTCGGGAGCAAAGGAATATCCCGAATTGGAGATATTATGTTTGATTTTGCTAATAACACATTTTTGGCTGGAATCAATCCTCATTCTATGTCGCTTGTAGGTATATATCAGGCTTTGGAAAATATCATCGGAGCGTTATTTAACCTTTTTGGGGGCGTAATTGCTGACAGTTTTAGAAGAAAAAAGATACTAGTTTTAACTAATGTTTTTTGCGGTATTGCATGTATAATTTTGTCATTTATCAACAGAGATATCTGGTTAATATATGCGGTTGTAGTAACAAATGTTATTTTGGCTTTTTTAAGTGCATTTTCTGCACCATCGTATAAAGCATTTACAAAGGAAATTGTTGAAAAACAGAACATATCAATTAATTCATATTTGGAGACTAGTAGTACAATAATTAAAGTTACTATTCCGATGATTGCAGTGTTTCTATATGGCAAGCTAGGGGTTCGAGGAGTTCTGATATTAGATGGCATATCCTTTCTGACCGCAGCTCTTTTGATATCTTTTATTAAACCAATAAGCGAGGAGATATTGGGAAATAACAAGAAATCTTTATCAAGTATATTTGCTGATCTTGCAGAAGGGTTTAAATATTTAGCAGGCCATAAGCAGATATTAATTATTATCATTTTGTCTGCGCTGGTGAATTTTTTCCTTGCGGGATACAATTTGGTGCTTCCATATAGCAACCAGATGTTTGCGGACCTACCCAATGGGCTATATGGAACATTCTTAACAGCAGAAGCGGTTGGGGGATTATTAGGGTCAATATTGAGTGGGCGGATAAATAAATATTTGTCTGTAAAGAAATTGATATTTTATTTAGGGATATCTGGGTTGATGCTGTCAATTGCGCCAGTGCTTTATATAGGCTTACATAATACTGTTATTTTAGCAATTTCTCCGGCATTGTTTAATTTGTTCTTGTCCGTTTTTAACATCCAGTTCTTTTCGTTTGTTCAAAGGGATGTTGATAATGAATTTTTGGGTAGAATATTTGGTATTATTTTTTCTGTTGCAATTCTTTTTATGCCTATCGGAACTTGGGCCTTTTCTTTGCTACTAAAACCTGAAATGACATTTAATTTCTCTATCATAGGGATAGCAGTTATGGTGTTGTCTTCTGTTTTTTTGTTCTTAATGCGCGAGTGAATAGTCAGGTTGGACTGGCATTTTATTGCAGGTTATAAGTATGGCTCCGATAAAATTGAAGTTTCGATTACTACAATTATCAGAATTTCCGATAATATTTGCGAGCAATGTATTGGAATATCCTTTTCGGATTTTCCAATACGCCCGTTGGGGTCCCCCCAAGCCCCGGACTGGCCGCTCTGCGTCCAGTCGAACACGCCTGACGGCGTGGCTTTGCGCTCCCTTCGGTCGCTCATTCCTGCACATCCGCGCAGGAAGGGAAACGCCCTTTCAGGGCGTTTCCTCATACCGTATCGGACAGTAAAAAATCAAAATATCCATCTGGTTAGAATCGCTGTTCTTGCGTTCCATCAGATTGCAGTCAAAATAGAAATCCCCAAGTCCGAATCCGGCAAAGTTTTCCTCAAATACCCGGATTTTCTTTGTTCCAAGATGGATTGCGCCAACACCAAAGTACCGGCTGACCTTCTGCGGCAAAATCTCATTCAGACAGTCAGCGCACAAGAAAGAAGCTGCTTTGTCTACGTCCAGCGTTTCGTCATTGAGAAAGTCCACGGAGCCAGTGGCGTATCCTCGGTCATACTCTAACAACAAGTTAGCGGAGAATCCACCGTCAATGCTGCCACCGCCGCCAAAAGACACAACGCCAGCATATTCCTCAATCAGCCGTCTGCTCAACCTGTCGTAGCGGTTAATCTCAATCGGCTTAATCTCAAAAGTGTTCAAGCTGATGAGTGCGACATTGTTCTGTCCCCAATATGAAGGCATCAAATCTTCTATGCCGCCCCCGCACAGATAGCAGTCCTCGGCTGATGTGTCGGAGGAATATCTGGGTTCATCATCCGGGGCCGTGTGTTGATCTGCTCCGCACCCGGCCAGAATGAACAGCAGTATTACCAGCATCGAAAGAGGAAACCGTTTCATGCTCCGCCCCCCTCATGGGTCACAGACCGGGTAAGCGGGTCAATCAAGATAATCTCCCGCCCCAACTTCCGGGCATAGTTGACCGTTGCGCCGGTGCCGCTGCGCCGCACTCCGCTGAAAACCGCCAGCAGCAAGCCAGCTGATTCCACCAGCCGGTGGTTCCGGTCGATCATACAGCCGTCATAATATTTTTGGCTTACATATGTTACTGAATCGGCCCGCTGTAAAATGGAGTAATACCGCTTCTGTGCGGTGGCGTCCCACTTCTCCGCCTGCTCCTTGCAGGGCAGGACACAGTGTAGCTTCAATGCGGGATTTTTTTTGCGCAGGGACAGGACTACTTCCGCCGCATAGCAATCGGTCCCATCCGCACCGCCGCTGTAGTAGTCCGTCACTCCAGCGGCAGTCAGCGCCGCGATCTGCTCTGCCAGCGTCGATTTCAACGCTGTGCATCGTGGGTCTGTTTCATGATCCTTCCATGGGAACTTGTGCGGCCGGTGCCCGGTAAACGAGCAGGCTGTCGCTATGAATCTCATTTGAATCACTCTCCAACTTATTGGTTATCTTCCTCCGCCGCTTATGTGTCCATATATAACGGTATTCTTGTTACATATTATAATAAATATAAGTGGTTATAGTCAACACCATCATTAGTTAAACTAACAAAAAGAGGTGGTGGCACTATGAAGGAGAAGAAGCCGATCAACATTGAGATTGGACTGAATGTAAAGCAGGTTCGGGAAAGCGCTGGATTAACGCAGGAAAGTTTCGCAGAGTTAATCGGGCTGGGTGTGAAGCACATTTCCGCGATTGAGTGTGGAGCGGCTGGCGTTTCTCTGGCTACGCTCAAGAAAATCTGCTCTTTGCTGTCAGTCTCCGCAGATACAATTTTGTTTGGAACGGCAGATACTGGTAGCCAGAAGGATCGGGACGCTGCAATCAGCCATATGACAGAACGCATTTCCCGTTTGCCGGATAATCAGTTTTGGGGGATCAAGGTCATTCTTGATAAAATTCTGGAGGTTATGGCGATGAACCGCCAGCCATGCGACCACGATTGATTTAAGCAGCCGGAGCCCTTTGCAGGCTTACCCTATAGCTCCTCGGGGACAGGTGTAGAAAAAACCTCAACTGTTCAAGCGGAGAAAAACATGGTATGCTCAAGGTGTATTTAGGTAAGATTTTTTCAGGTCAGATATTCGCTCCTGGGGGCAGTATGCCCTTGGGAGACCTGTCAGCATCCTAAATACCAACACGAGTCCGTACAAAAACCGCAGTCTGCTCTTTCGGGAGAGGACTGCGGTTTTTTGCGTCCTCAGTCCAAAACAGAAAGGAGCAATTCTATGCATGAACAAGCAAAAACTCATGAAAGTCACCTACTACGACGAGAAGAACAGCATCCGGCTGACCGGATACGCGGACACAGTGGTATGGGACGAAAAAGGAAAGGCGACCTTGGCGGCCCTGCGATTCGGGGGATACCCGGAGGAAGTGCGCGGTCTCGCAGACGCGATCTATGGCGGAATTACCATCGAGATCGAGAGTGAAGACGGCGCCATGACCCTCAGCACGCTTGCCAAGCAGTACCGGCGCGTCCTCAGCTACGATGGGGTATACGCCGAGGCGACCCTGATCGCGGAGGACGACGGCCAGACAGCAAAAAATGGCGAGAAAAAAACGGAGGATGACGCAAACGCGGCGCTGGCAGAGCCTCAGACCGAGTTGGATCTGCCGCCGCGCAATACCTACATCTTCTGCACGCCCGGCGACAAGGCGGATCTGTTCCGGGCAGTCGATCAGAAAACCGCAGTTCCTTTGATCCCGGAGTTTCAGGACTATGTTCTTTCCGAACTGACACGGCGGAAGATCCTCCGCCCCCTGCGGGTCAAATCCATTTCCCGCAAGATGGAGGCGTGGCTGCTGCGCTGCGAGGAGAAGGACAAAAACATCGTGGCCGTTCTGGAAAGCGGCCTGAAAAGCGGAGCCATCGCCATACCTGGCGCGGTCCCCGGCCCCTCCCCGCTGGACAAATTGGAGTCTGTAACGGACTATCTGAACACCTTCGGCGTTACGGTGGCCGAGCGGATCAAAAATCTTTTTGTTCCGCTGTTCGATCCCTCCAAGGAGCCGCTTTCCCCGGAAGTGCTGGCAGTCAATCAGTACATCCATGACCACGCGGGCTATTCCCTCTACGACGCCCAGCTCGCGGTGGCGGAGTCTGTCAAGCGGCAACTCCAGCGCAACAAAGTGGGGCTGATCGTGGCGGAATGCGGCGCGGGCAAGACCAAGATCGGCGCGGCGGCCATCGCGTCCACAGCGGCTGGACTTTACGCCCAGCATAAAAACGCCGGACTTTTTAAGACCTTCAATGTCGTTCTCTGCCCCTCCCATGTAACGAAAAAATGGGTGCGGGAGGTGGAGGAGACTGTGCCAAACACCTTTGCCGCCGTAGTCCACAGCATCCAGGAGTTCGACCATCTGTATCAGATGTACGAGCGGGGCACAAAAAGCTGCTTTGCGATTCTCTCCAAGGAAAAGGCGCGGGACGGTTACATGCGCGCTCCGGCAGTGCTCTACCGGCAATGGAACCGGGAGGGCCTTCAGATAGACCGGAAAACGCCGCTGCCAGACTGCGGCGCTGCGAATGAGCGGCCTGATACGCCTGTGTTCTGCTGCCCGGAGTGCGGGACGGCTGTCATGGCGAATATCAGCCGGGATGGAACGGTATACCGCATTCCCGCCAACTCGCTCTTTTTCCGGCGGGAGCACCGCGAAAACCACAAGTGCGAAGCCTGCGGCGCGAGCCTTTGGACCGCGCTCAACCCCAGCGCGTGGGGCAGGCAAAAGGCCTGGGCCAAAATCGGAGATTATGGCTTTGTTTACCGTCCTTTGATTGATGAGCACATCAGGAAAGCCAAAAGCGAAGCCCTGAAAGAGAAATTGGGCGATCTTTCCATGACTCCGGGTGCGGTTTCTGCCGCCAGAGGCGCGAACCGGGCCTTCCCCTTGAGCAGCTATATCAAGCGCAAGTACAAGGGCCGTATCTACGGCCTGATCGTGGATGAACTGCACCAGTACAACAACAAGTCCGGTCAGGGCGACGCCATGGCGGAACTGTACGATACGGCAAAGAAGGTGGTCGGTATGACGGCAACGCTGATTAACGGCTACAGCTCCGGCATTTTCTACCTTCTGTACCGTATGGTCCCGTCCCTGATGAAAAAGGACGGCAAGGACTATGAAACGCCTACGGAGTTTGACAAGGAGTACGGCGTAATCCAGACGACCTATGAGGAAGTGGAGCCGGAGTACAACTCTAACCGGCGAACGGTGCAGTCGCGTGTTTCTACGCGCCTGCTGCCCGGCGTCTCGCCGCTGGTGTATTCCCGGTTCCTGATGGAATACGCCGTTTTCCTCTCCCTGACGGATATGGGAAAAGATCTCCCTGAATACGAGGAGATCCCCGTCCCCCTGTCCATGCCTGAAGCAGTCGAGAAGGAGTATGACCGGATCGAAGCTATGCTGAAAAGCGTGCTGAAGAATGACCGGAAAGCGGCAAGGAAAATCCTCTCCGCCTATCTGAATCTTCTGACCGCGTACCCGGATCAGCCCTGCGGACATAAGCCCATCTACCATCCCCTTGACGGCTATCCCATTGTTGAGCCGGCGGACACTGCCGCGCCGGACGCTATTCTTCCCAAGGATGAGAAGGTGCTGGAAATCGTGGAGCGAAAGATTGCCGCCGGAGAGAAGGTGCTGGTCTACACCAACTGGACCCGCCTGGACACCCAGGATAAGCTGCAAAAGCTGTTTCTGGAGCGGGGCTGGCGTACCGCCATCCTGCCCGCCAAAGTCAAGCCGGATAAGCGGGAGGCATGGGTGGACGCACGCCTGGCCGAGGGCCTGCAAGTGCTGATCTGCAATCCTTCTCTAGTGGAGACCGGCCTGGACCTCAATGCTTTTACCACCCTCATTTTCTACGACACGGGCTACAAGCTGTTCACCCTGCGGCAGGCCAGCCGGCGAAGCTGGCGGATCAATCAGACCGCGCCCCGGGTGGAGGTCTACATGCCCTATTACCAGCACACCATGCAGCACAAGGCCATCAAGCTCATGGCCTCCAAGCTGGCCGTCGCCGGCATTATCGAGGGCTCCTTCTCGGAGGAGGGCCTTGCCGCCATGAGCGAGTGCGAGGACATGACCTCCATGATGGCAAAGGAGCTGATGCTGGGGATCAAGGACAACGTGGAGGACGTATCCTCCATATTTA
>OFFS01001441.1_pt1 | contig 10449 bp, 9 predicted proteins | sample 1521541 | NCBI WGS metagenome assembly OFFS01 (sample SAMEA3504127, study PRJEB24116) | mouse gut metagenome | biome: mouse gut; feature: mouse-associated habitat; material: faeces | place: Denmark | collected 2011 | reverse complement strand
CTCGTCCCCATAGCAGACCTGGATGCCGTAGCGCTCCACCCCCGCCATCTCCTCCGCCACCAGGTAATAGCGCACCGCCGCTCCACGGCACTCCGACTGGCCAAACCAAATTTTCCGCACACAACGACCTCTTTTCACAAAAAAAATACGGCCCTGTCTGAAATATGCGAAATACTCAGCGGTCAAAAAATCCGGTTCCGGGCATTTCGGCATTTTTCAAATAGGGTCGCTGCCAGTATACCATCAAATACCGGCCGTTTTCTGTCGAATTATGTCGTTTTTCGATTTTTAATAAATTATTTGGGAAATGGGCAGTCCGGGCCCGCCCCGGGTTCCTCCTCGTCGCGGAGCAGGGTCTCCAGCTCCTCCCGGTCATAGAGCAGGTTCAGCGCCTCCAGAAGGCCGTTGGCGGTCAGGTGCTCCGGCAGGTCCAGGCGGCGCAGAAGAGCCCGCCGCCGGGCGGCGCTGTCCTGCCCGCCGGTGAGGCCTAACTCAAAGAGGTCCGCCTTGGTCAGCGCCTCTTTGGCGGACGCCTCCGCCGTCTCATCCAGGAAGGTGGCTCCCGCCCGGCGGAGAGCTTCCACCAGAACCTCCGGGCGCATACCCTCCACCCCCAGCCTGCCCTCCCTGCCGGGGCGGCGCTTGCGGCGCTCCTTGCCCCGGATATCCGGGATATAGGCCTGCCTGATCTTGTCTTTGGGCAGGGCGCCCTTGAGATAGTTCCGAATGACAAAGCCGGCGCCGTCGCTGTCCGTCAGGATGATCAGTCCCTGTTTTTCCGCCAGGCGGCGGAGAAAGGCCAGCTTCTCCCGGTCGTTGAAGACGGAAAAGCCCCCCAGCGTGACAATCACCGCGTCCACCGCCTGGGCGAGGGTGTTTTTGTCGTACCGCCCCTCCACCACAATGGCCTCCCGTATGGGCAGGGGGGCCGTCATACCGCCGCCCTCCGGCCCGACGCCAGCTCCATCAGCAGCCCGGTGAGCACCGCCCCCTCCTGCCCGTAGGAGTTCTTCAGCAGGATGTCCGTCTCGGCGCACCGCCCCACGGCGTACCGACACCAGGGCAGGGAGAACCCCCGGGCCGCCCCCAGCAGCTTGTCCGCCTGATAGCCGCTTTTCATGCCCCACAGCTCCATAAACTCCTCCCGGCCCCTTCCGGCGGACAGGAACAGCCGCGCCGTGTACAGCTGCCGGAAATACTTCCCCATCACCGACAGGATCATCACCGGGGCCTCCCGGCTGTGGAGCAGGTCCGCCAGCACCGACGCCGCCTTGTCGAAGTCCTTCCGGGCCATGGCGTCCGTCATCTGGTACACCACCGCCTCCACCTTGGGCACCGCCACCGCGTCCATGTCCCCCCGGGTCACCCGCTGGCCCCGGGCATAGGCGGCGATCTTGCCGATCTCGGCGGACAGGTCGTGCATCAGATCCCCCACCAGGAAGATCAGGTACTCCGCGTCCGCGCTGTCCAGCTGCTTCCCCGCCTTCCCGAACTGGCGGCAGATCCACGCCGCCAGGGTCTTCTGCTCCTGGGGAGTCTGCTCCCAGAACGCCTCCTGACCGGAAAAAAACTCATAGACGCTTTTCTCCCCCTCTGCAGCCGGTAATTCCTGGGGCAGATACCCCAGCTTTTCTCCACTGTGGATGCACTCGCCCCGGGCCTCCCCGTAACTTTCCATGGATGCAGGGTCACAGATCCACTTTAACAGTGTGGATTTTCCGTTCCCCTCCTCCCCGATGAGCACGGCCCTGTCTCCGGGATTCAGCACAAAATGAAAATTCTCCACTATGGTTCTTAAATCTTTTTTATGAGTGATTGTCAAATTTTTTATCTGTAACATATGAGCCCTCCTCACACAAAAAAATCCACTGCCCGGGCCGTATGCTTTCAGCCGAACAGCAGATTTCCGCACAAAAAGAAACCCATCTTAAATCAGGCTTCAAAAAGGCAGTCCATCTTATCCGGCACAGGAAACACAGCCCCCTGGGAAAAATCCCCGGGCAACTCAACAACAGCTGTCTCCAGTTTAGAAAATGCTCACAGATTTTCATGAACACTTCCCTGCCAAATAAGATTAAATCCGCATTTCTCCACCTGCACATGCCTGCGCATGTGTCCTTTCACCTAAATATTTCCCCGACTTTTTGGGGACCTCCTTACTATACCATATTTCTGAGGGAATGGCAACCATTCCCTGACATGTTTCACAAGTTGTATTGTTTACAGTCAAAGTCAGAGCGGATGTGCTCAGTACACCACAAAATGCCTGAAAAGACTGCTCCCTAGCATTTTGGGCTTCAAGGTTTGGCATTTGATGTATTCATAATTATCCCCCTCTGCTTCTCTGCAGATATACATGTGGGCACTGACCGCCAGTCCAGCGCTGATATTGGGATAAGGCACCTTCATGCGAATAACGTCTCCTGGACTAATCAATGATTAATGTTCCTCCTTCGTCAATTTCCACATATACCGGGTTGACCAGCTGACCGCTCTCTGCCAGATTGGATAGCGTATCGAAATTCTGTTCTGTCAACTTAGGCATATCGCTTTTGTGAAATACAAAATAGTGACTGTCTATTTCCACCACTGAAGAATTTTCAATCAATTCAATTGGGTACATTTTGTCAAGAGCAGAAATAATTTTAACATCGTCCTCATTAAAATCACTCTCCTCCAAATCCACCTGATACTCTCCGCCCAGAATCCTTTTTTCTTTCGTTTTCCATAAATTCATGGAATGCGTCAACTCTCCGCTTAAGCACTGCTTGCGCTCATTTGAGTGAATCATAAACTTCTCCCTATGTATGAATTCTGAATATCTGTAAAAGCGACTCTGCGCTCAAGTAATATGAGCCTGTAGATTTTTGATATAAATAGGCAAAGTCTGCCCATACCTATATTATATACAAAAAAGACTAAAATGCAATAAATTTCACATTAAGCAACTTCCGCCACAATTCCTCCCAGGTTCGGACCCTTAGAGCAATTCCTCAAAAGGCCTGTTCCGGACACCTCCGCCCCCTTCCTGACATTTCTCCCGCACCTGGCGAGAGGCCGCCTCCACGGCCTCCTGAAAGCTGGCCGCAGAAAGACGCACTGCCCCTTCCCCCCAGATAATCATCTGCTCCAGACGGTCGGAGGTGGCCACCGCCACCTGATGTTTCCCGCCCATCTTGTGAACTGTCTTCTCAATATACTGGTCTGCGGTCTCCGCCTCCTTGGTGTAAACCACATGAATATTATGGTATTTCAGCACGGAACCCAAACCCCCCTTGACCTTGTAGGCGTCAAAGACCAGAATCAGAGTCCCCCCAAAATATCCCTGGTAATTACAGCAGATATCCATGAGCTTGTCCCGGGCACTGTCAATGTTCACCTGAGCCAGGCTGCGCAGTTCCTCCCAGGCAAAAATGATATTGTAGCCGTCCACCAGAAGATATTCCTCTCTTTTCCGGCCTGGGCCGGCTCCTCCGTATTCTCCGGCGCCTGCAGGGCCATTTTTCCCCTGCCTTTCCTGTCCCGGATTATTTTCATTCCCCCTGCTTTGCCGGTGGTATCTGTAAGGCTCATAATCCTGCTTTCCTTTCCCATAAGTGCGCAGAAAAATCTCCTCAATCTCCTCCTGGGTGATATAATCCGATCTGCTCTCCCCAGGGTTTTTCCTCCTCCCGGCGGACCGGGCCAAAGGGGCAGAACTTCCTCCAGAGGATGCTCCGCCCCCGTTCACGGTCCATTCCCCATGGAAAGCCTCCCCCCTGCCGTCTCCCTGCAGCGCCGCCCCCTCCTGTGCACTGGTGCTCCAGCCGCTATCCAGATGGGCATACTCCCCCACCTTGTCCCACTCCACCACAAATCCCGCCCCGTGGGCACAGAACACCGAGGAGGAAGGATTCTCCAAATCGGCCTCCGGTTCATAGGCATACTGCTCTATTACCTGGTCCGGATCATGGCAGGGCTCATACCCCTTCAGGGCCGCGCTGAACCTCCCCTGCCCCCTGGAGTAGGCCGTCACCTCTCTCTGGTATCCCCCCATGGCTGCCGCCGGGGCACTTCCCGTGAGAACAGACCTTTCCCCCTCTGTCACAGGAGGGTCAAACCTTCCATGGAACCTCTGCACGTCGGACATGGCTCTGCCCAGAAGCCCCGTGGGAATCTCCAGAGAAAAAGAAAGCACGGGCTCAAGCAGCAGATTTTCCCCCTGCATCAGGCCCTGCCTGAAAGCCCGACAGGCCGCCTGCCTGAAGTCCCCGCCCTCAGTGTGCTTTAAGTGGGCCCGTCCGGTGAGAAGCGTGACCTTTATGTCCGTCACAGGAGAGCCCGTCAGCACCCCCAGATGAGTCTTCTCCTCCAGACAGGTCAGAATCTGCCCCTGCCAGTTCCTGTCCAGAACATCCTCGCTGCAGGCGCTGGCAAACTGCAGACCGCTTCCGGGCTCCCCAGGCTCCAGAAGCAGGTGCACCTCCGCATAGTGGCGCAGGGGTTCATAGTGCCCTATGCCCACCACCGCCCTGGCAATGGTTTCCCTGTACATCACATGCCCGTCCGCAAACTCCACAGAAAGCCCGAAACGATCTTCAAGCATCCTTTTCAGCACCTCAATCTGCACTTCCCCCATGACCTGGACCTGGATCTCCTGCACCCTCTCCTTCCAAACCACATGAAGCAGCGGCTCCTCCTCCTGAAGCCTGCGCATTTTCCCCAGAACAGAAACGGCATCGCTGCCCTCCGGAAGCACCAAACCATAGGACAGCACTGGCACCAGCACCGGAAGCAGATTCTCTCTCTCCCGTCCAAGCCCCTGCCCTGCAAAGGTCCTGTCCAGGCCTGTGACGGCACAGATCCCCCCCGCCTCCACCTGATCCACAGTGTTGAACCGGCCCCCCGTGTAAAGGCGCAGCTGGTCCACTTTTTTCTCCCAGGCCTCCTGAGAGACGCCGGCGCTTGCCCTGTTGTCCACAGGCATTTTCACCCGCAGTGTGCCCCCTGTCACCTTCAGATGGGTCAGACGCACACCGGAGTCATCCCTGGAAATCTTGTACACCCTGGCGCCAAATTCCTGCGGATACTCCGTACACAGACAGAAACGCCTCAGCCCCTCCAACAGTTCCTCCACTCCGTTCAGTTTCAGGGCAGAACCAAAGTAACAGGGAAACAGCTGCCTCGCCCTTATGGCGGAGGCCAGAGACTTCTCCTGCAGATCCCCTGTCTCCAGATATTCCTCCATCAGGGCCTCGCTGCACAGGGCAAGCTCTTCCCAGTAGGCATCCCCTGCCTTTTCGGCATCGGGACCGAAAGCCTGGCATCCTCCGTCCAGTTTCCCCCGCAGTTCCGCCAGCAGGCTTTCCTGGTTCGTTCCAGGCTGGTCCATTTTGTTCACAAAAAGAAAAACAGGGATCTGGTACTGCTTTAAAAGCCTCCACAGGGTCTCCACATGCCCCTGAACTCCGTCCGATCCGCTGATCACAAGAACCGCATAATCCAGAACCTGCAGCGTCCGCTCCATCTCCGCGCTGAAATCCACATGTCCCGGCGTATCCAGAAGCGTGATATCCATCTCCTTCCAGGACAGACGGGCCTGCTTGGAAAAAATGGTGATCCCCCTCTCCCGCTCCAGGGCAAAATTGTCCAGACAGGCGTCCCCGTGATCCACCCTTCCCAGTCTTTGGATCTCCCCGCAGGTAAGCAGAAGCCCCTCTGCCAGAGTGGTCTTTCCCGCATCCACATGGGCAAGCAGGCCAATACATATCTTCTTTTTATCTGTTTTATATTCCTGTCCGCCCATGGAAATGCCTCCTTTACGCAAATACATACTTTTCCAGTATATCACAGGAATATTTGTTAGTCGAGACGCTATGTTTGCATTTTGTTTACTTCATTTTTCCCTTGACATCCCCCCCGTCCTGCTTTATAGTGGGGCATGAAACAAAATATCTGCTAGGGGAGCACATCGCTGAGACTGAGACGAATGCAGGCGCATCCGTTTCTAACCCTCACTACTTGAACCGGATAATACCGGCGTAAGGAAGCAAAACAGCCGCAGAGAGCCGGACCAGAGCGTTTTCAGACATGCTCCGGCCCTGCTGCATACGGCTGTCGATGTTGTCCCTCCTTAGCCCAAGACTAAAGGAGGTTTTTTATGTTTTTCAATGCCGTTTCAAACGGGGAAGGAACATCTTATGTCCCCACCGCTCTGGGCAGTGCTCTTATGGCCGTAGTCTTCTGTGCCCTGCTTGGGGGTGCTCTGTATCTCATCGCCAAAGCTGCCGTCTCCTATCGAAAAAAATCCGAAGGCGGTCTTCCCGCCCCAGGCAGGCTCACCCCAAAAAAGCTTGCCTTCTGTGCCGTGGCCGTGGCCCTGGGCGTCGTGCTCTCCAATGTAAAACTATTCCACTTTCCCACCGGGGGCTCCATCACTCTCCTGAGCATGCTTGTGGTCTGCCTTCCCGGCTACTGGTTCGGCCTGGGAGCCGGACTCACCACCGGACTCTCCTACGGCCTGCTGCAGCTTGTCACCAACCCTTACGTGGTGCACCCGGCACAGCTGGTAATAGAGTATTTCCTGGCATTTGGCTCCCTGGGCCTGTCTGGAATCTTTTTCCGTGAGAAGAACGGGCTCCAGAAAGGCTATGCCGCCAGCATCCTGGGAAGATGGTTCTTCGCCTCCCTCTCCGGCTGGATCTTTTTCAAGGAATACGCCTGGGAAGGATGGAATCCTCTTCTCTATTCCTTTGCCTATAATGCCATTTACATCCTTTCCGAAGCGGCCATCTCCCTGTTACTCCTGGCGCTCCCTCCCATAAAAGGCGCCCTGGCAAAGGTGCGCAACATGGCCCTGGAAAAATAGGGTATTTTACTATTGCCAGAACGCTGCCCTCAAAAAAACAGCAGGGGGCCCAAAGCCCCCTGAAGATCTGTCTGTCCACTATTCCTCATATCCGTTAACCACTGCCAGTTCATAATATTCGGCCGCCTTCTGCTCGTCCACTTCAACACCCCAGCCATTTTCATAACATTTCCCCAGCCAGTGCTGTGCGTCTGCATCATTTTTCTCTGCCGCCTGCTCCAGCCAGTACACTGCCTTCTCATAATCTTTTTCTGTACCTTTTCCCTTTATACTGCAGTAACCCAGATACCTCTTGGCTGCTATATTCCCTCCTTCTGCTGCCATAGTGAACCATCGCACTGCCTCCTGCCAGTTTTGTTCAATGCCATACCCATGAAAATAACAATATCCCAACCAGCACTGGCCAAACGCATTGCCTTTTTCGGCAGATTTTTTGAACCAGTCCACTGCCCGCACCAGATTTACCTCCACCCCATAGCCACGAAAATACATCACCCCCAGCTGGCTCTGTGCAGAAGCATGTCCCTGGTCCGCCGCCTTTTTAAACCACTCAAATGCTTTTTCATCATCCTTTTCCACACCTGTCTGATCATAGTAACAGAGTCCCAGCCTGTAGCGTCCCTCGGCGGATCCCAGATCCGCTGCCTTTTGGTACCACTGAAACGCAGTCTCATAATCGGCTCCATCCAATCCCTTTTGGGCAATATTCCCTAGCTGCACCATGGCTTTTACATAATCCTGTGCCGCCGCTTTCTCATACCAGAACCTGGCCTGTTCGTAATTCTGTCCAACGCCGTTTCCATAGTAAAAACACTCTCCCAGACCAAACTGTGCCCATTTGCTTCCTTGGTCCGCTGCAGCCGTAAACCATTCCCGGGCCTCCACATACTCCCCCTGATCATAGAGAAGCCATCCCAGGTTGTTCTGGGCAGCTGAGCCTCCGTCTCCTGCGGCCTTCGTGTACCATTCCTGTGCTTTTTCCAGGTCTTCTTCCACACCAAGTCCATTTTTATAGCAGTAACCCAGATAGAAGAACGAATCCGTACAGCCCTTTTCCGCCGCCTCAAGAAACAATGGAAACGCCTTGTCATAATCATGTATGTTACCCTCGTCAATATAATACAGATAAGCAATGGCATGCAGTGCATCCACATACCCCTGATCCGCCGCTCTTTGGTACCAGGCAAGTGCTTCACTGATATCCTTCTCACATCCCCTGCCGTTTTCACACAGCTGCCCCATCATGTACATGGCCTCTGTATTCCTCCGGGCCGCCGCTCTGGAAAAATACTCCCATGCCTGCTCGTCTCCATCCTCCGTCGCCAAATCATAGTAGTACCTGCCTAAGCGGACATTTGCATACGTGTTGCCTTGACCAGCAGATTGCCGGAAACACTCCAGCGCCCTGTCCTCATTTGAGTCTACCACATATCCCTCCTGATAGCAGAGCCCCAGCCCATACAAGGCAGCATCATCTTTCACTTCTGCGCCCCTCTCAAAAAAATCGAATGCCTGCCCCAAATCCCGCAAAGACGATTCTTCTGACAGACAACAGAATCCCAACAGACCATAAGCCTTCTCACACCCTGCCTCAACAGCCTGCCTGCACAAGTCAGCAGCCTGCTCATAGCGCTCTTCCATCTCCGTGTCACACAGACAGTGCTCCGCCAGGAAACAGAGAGCCATGGTACTGCCCTCCTTCCTGGCAGACTCATACCGCTTCAAAGCCTCCTCTCTGTCCGCCTCAAGACCGCCCCAGCCGCGATAGTAGTAATACCCCACATAAGCTCTGGCATCCGCATTGGTATCCTCCAGAAGTTGGAAATACTCCAGAGCCATTATGTCATCAATCTCCGTACTGCGTCCATAGCTGTAATCAAGAGCCATTTCATACCAGATGCCCCTTCCGATCTCCCTGGATACCTCCACAAAACCAGAACTGGCATCATTCGGAAATAAATCCGGCTCTCTCCGAAAGAACAAAATGGCCGAAACCACCAGTGAACACATGCAGAATACCCAACATATTACAATTATTATCCGTATCCACTTCTTTGCCTCTGAATCAGAAGAATCCTCCGATCTCCTGTGCCTTAAAAACTCTGTGGCTGCCCCTTGAAAGATACTTCCCAAAAAGGCCAGAATTCCAGACACCGCAGTAACCACTAATGATACCATAGACATTGTGTTCTCATCCATAGTGTCTTCTCCACTCCATCCATAATCAATAAATCATTATTTTAGTATCTTGTTATCAAATTATAGCACATATAATCACTATAGTCTAGTCCAAACATTTATTCGACAACATTCGACATTCATATTTCTTATAAGTGTCTTTAGATTTCTTGAATTATGTCTGAAAATCAACAGTAAAAGGACGTACTATGTACATAGAAAATGCATGTGACTTTTCCACTCTTTTATGCTACAATAGCCTCATGGAAAAGAAAAAACATGAAGCGTCAAATGGACCCGATAGAACTGATCAAGAAGTATTCTCTGGCAAAACACTGTATAAACGGCCTGGCAGTAATTAATTTTCCCCAAAGGCCACAATGACTTACAAGGAAGGTTACAAAACATATGACCCCTGAAGAAATGCTGAAGATATTATCCACCGCAGCGGTGCTGAAGACCAACACCAGACATTGCTTTACAGAACCGGGAAGGAAGGAGAGCATTGCGGACCACAGCTGGCGCACCGCCCTGATGGCTCTGCTCCTGACCGGGGAAGAAGAATTCCGGGATGTGGACATGGACCGTGTCATCCGCATGTGCCTTATCCACGACCTGGGAGAAGCCTTTACAGGAGATATCCCCGCCTTTGAGAAGAGCGGAGGCGATGAAAAAAAGGAAGCCCGGCTGTTCTCCCGCTGGGTGGAAAGTTTCCCCTCCCCCCAGAGAGAACAGTGGCTTGGACTCCTGGAAGAGATGAACGCCCTGGAGACCAGGGAGGCCAGAACCTACAAGGCCCTGGACAAGCTTGAGGCGGTCATATCCCACAATGAGTCGGACATCTCCACCTGGCTCCCCCTGGAATATCAGATGCAGCTGGACTATGGAAGGGAGGAGACCGCTTTCTCCCCCTTCTTCCGGCAGCTGAAGGAACAGATCGACGCCTGGACCCGGGAAAAGATCAGCCAAGAGGGGCCTCAAGATGGAAGGAATACAGAATCCTCTCCTTCACCCGCAGCCCCATAAGGCGTTCCAGGGCCTCCTGGTAATAGTCCATCTGGGTTTCATACCGATTCCAGAGCTGTGCCAGGGATGACACAGTATCTGTCTTGTAGTCCAGGAGCACAATCCCGTCCTCCTCCACAAAAAATACATCTATGATTCCCTGGATGAGGATGGTTTCCTTTTCCGGAAATTCTTTTTTCAGCCTGCGGGCATCCATCCCCAGCATAAAAGGCTGTTCCCGGAAAAGTTTCCCGGAAGCGTCCGCCCGGCGCATCCTTTTTGCCAGGCTGCTTTCAAAAAAGGGAATCAGTTTCGCTCCGGAAACGCTCTTTTTCCACCTTTCGTCAAGCAGTTCCGCTTCCACAAATCTGTCAAGCTGACAGGCAATCTCCTCTTTCATTCCCCGGCCGCCATTTCTC
>OFFS01001440.1_pt1 | contig 10467 bp, 9 predicted proteins | sample 1521541 | NCBI WGS metagenome assembly OFFS01 (sample SAMEA3504127, study PRJEB24116) | mouse gut metagenome | biome: mouse gut; feature: mouse-associated habitat; material: faeces | place: Denmark | collected 2011 | reverse complement strand
TTTGTACCCGTTGGCGCCGTCGGTCCAGCCGACGCCGTAAAAATCGCCCGGGTAGTGTACGAAAGCTCCCGAGTAGTTCAGTTTCTGTTTGTTGCCGTTGAAGATATTCTGGCCCGAGAAGCGTAGCGTGATGTACTTCTTGGTCGTGACGTAGCCGTAGATCGAAATGTCGGAGGGTGCCGTGACCGTATCCGTGCGGTCGCGGCGGTAGAGGCCCGCCACGAGGAAGCCGAGGCCCAGCCCCGTGTCCGACGCGTAGCTCGGGCCCGGAGCGATGCTCCAGTCGATCCGTTTCTCGAAGGTGCGGTCTACGTTCGAACGGCTGTAATAGTCGATGATGCGGCGGATCAGCCCGGGGCGTTTGACCGCTGCGGCGGTCGTATCCGCCGTGTTCAGGCTCGTCGCTGCGCCGTCGCACCGCGTGCTGTCGGCTGCGGTCACGGGGGAGCTTTCGGCCGGACCGATCCGGTCGATGGTCCCGGCCGTCGCGTGGAGGTTGTCCCGCGCATGCAGGACCGGCTGCTGCGCCCGCGTCGCTGCGGCCCAGAGCAGGCAGCAGAGCAGCGGCAGTATGCGTTTTGTGCGATCCATTCTGTGGGATTGTCCCGGGCAAAGGTACGATTATTTTCACTTGCAGCAAAACGAATACCCGCACGGCCGCGCGATCGGAGTTTTGCGACACGAACGGCGACTTGCGCGACAGCGGGGGCGGACGGCATTGCGGACCGTGGCGGCGGAGACAAAAAAATCCCCGCGGCCGTTGCGGCTGCGGGGAATTGCGGTGCGCAGGCATGCCTGCGGCTACTTGAGGTGCAGTTTGTTGCGGATGTCCTTCGGAATCGCGTTCTTGTTCACGATGATCGAGGTGGTCTTGTAGGCCACGAACGGACGCGAGAAGTAGTAGTAACCGGCATACGGAGGCAGTACGTCCCACGAGTTGAGCACCTTGAAGAAGGGGTTGCCCGCCTGATCGTGCGCCGTGCCCACGATCACCATGCCGTGGTCGTCGGTGGTCTCGTAGTTGTCGAAAGCGGTCTGGCGCATCTCCTGCGTGATGATCTTCTCCTTCACGGGGCGGTCGAACTTGTAGAGTGCGGCCTCCTTCTCGGCATCGGTGAGGTCACCCCACTTCTCGGCTTCGGAGCCGTCCAGACCGTCGATGTCCTCGTCGGGCACGATGCCGATCGCCTTGGTGCGGCTGAAGCCCTTCTCGCTCACGTCGGTGGCCCACTCGATGGGGTAGTTGTTGGCCAGGGCGTTGTCCACGATGGCCATCATCTCGTCGAGCGTGACGTTGTAGACCGTGCCCCACATCCAGTTGTCGGGAACTTCGAGTATGAACTGCGTGTGGAACGGATGGTGGGTATAGGAGCCGACGCTCACGTAGTCGTTGATGTCGATGGGAAGCGACGCGGCGAACGACTGGGGCGTGTACTCCTTGCCGTTGTAGGTGAACGTCTCGGGCATGACGCCGAAGTACTCGTCGAGGATGGCGTCGAAGCCGCGCTCCCAGGCTGTGGAGAGGGGTTTCGACGTGCGGTCGGCCACCTCGATCACGGTGTCGAGGTAACTTTTCAACACCTCGGCCAGCTCATGGAAGTCGGGTTTGTCGGTGCCGTAGTTCAGGCCGGGATAGACCTCGAACGGCACGATGCCGTGGGCCTTGATGCCCTCCGTCACATCGCAGGCCGCGCCGCCCTGGGCCCAGTTGATGTGGCCGTGCATGCGCACGTACTTGCGGGCCTTGTCCTTGTAGGCGTTGCGCACGACCCACATTTCCGAGAGGTGGGGCGCCTCGGCGCCGGTGCGCAGGATTTCGCCTTCAAGGAACGAAATCGTAGAGAAACACCAGCAGGTGCCGCTGCGGTGCTGGTTCTTCACGGGGGTGATGGGCACGACTTTCGTGTCGGTGAAGACGTAGCCTTCGCCTTCCCCGGCCGGGGTGTCGGTCGTCTGAGCCGCTGCCGTGCCGGCGAAGCACAGCGCGAGGGCGGCGATGATGAGGTTCGTTTTCATTTTATCGTTTTTTTTGGTTTAAGTTCGTTCTGCATGCGGCCCCTGTGTCGTGGCCGCCGGGCTGTTCCGGCTGTATCGGCTTTCCGGTCTTTTCCGGTCCGCACCGGTCTGGGCCGGGGGTTATTTCTTCGAGGCGGCCACGATCTTGCGGCATGCTTCGAGCGTCAGCTCCTCGGGCACCGTGCCTTTCGGCAGGCGGTAGTTCTTGCCCTTGTATGCGATGTAGGCGCCGTAGCGGCCGTTTCTGACCAGCATGTCGGGGTCCTCGTCGAAGGTCTTGAGCGGCGTGTGGGCTGCGGCGGCCGCGGCCTGGTGCGCACGGAGCAGCTCCACGGCGCGATCGTAGGAGATCGTGTAGGGGTCGTCGCCCTTGGCCAGCGAGGCGAACGACTTGCCGTGGCGGACGTAGGGGCCGTATTTGCCGATGCCGACCATCAGGTCCTCGCCGTCGAGCTTGCCCACCGAACGGGGCAGGGCGAAGAGCTCCAGCGCCTCGTCGAGCGTGATCGACTCGATGAGCTGGCCCTTCTTGAGCGAGGCGAAGCGTCCCTTCTCGCCCTCGGCGCCCTCGATTTCGACCATCGGGCCGTAGCGGCCGATGCGTGCTTTCACGGTGCGCCCCGTCTCGGGATCGGTGCCCAGGATGCGCGACTGCGACGATTTGTCGTTCTGCTTCTCGATGGCCTTGTGCACCATGTCGTGGAACGGGCCGTAGAATGCGCCGATCATGCGGTCCCAGGTGATTTCGCCCTCGGCGATGCGGTCGAACTCCTTCTCGACATTGGCCGTGAAGTTGTAGTCCATGATGGGCTGGAACTGCGCTTCGAGGTAGTCGTTCACCACCATGCCGATGTCGGTGGGCTGGAGGCGGTTTTTCTCCTTGCCGCAGTTCTCGGTGAGGGTCTTCTCGTCGATGCGTCCGCCGGCCAGGGTCAGCTGCGTGTAGTTGCGCTTCTGGCCCTCCTTGTTCTGCTTGACCACATAGCCGCGGTTGATGATCGTGGTGATCGTCGGGGCGTAGGTCGAGGGGCGTCCGATGCCCAGCTCCTCAAGTCGCTTGACGAGCGAGGCTTCGTTGTAGCGGGCCGGGGCCTGTGTGAAGCGCTCGGTGGCGGTGATCTGCACGGCGGTCAGCGGGTCGCCCGGCGCCATCTTCGCCAGCAGGCCCTCGCCGCTCTGCTCGGTCTGCTCGTCGTCGGTGGACTCGGAGTAGAGACGCAGGAAACCGTCGAAGCGCACCACTTCGCCCTGGGCCGTGAATTGCAGCGGCGAGGTCGTGATGTCGATGGTGACCGTCGTGCGGTCGATTTCGGCGCACACCATCTGCGAGGCCACGGTGCGCTTCCAGATCAGGTCGTAGAGACGCTTCTCGGCCGACGTGCCCTCGATCGACTGGCGGTCGATGTACGACGGACGGATGGCCTCGTGCGCCTCCTGCGCGCCCTTGGTCTTGGTCTTGTAGTTGTGCCACGACGAGTAGCGTTCGCCGAAGAGCTTGGTGATCTCCTCCTTGCACTGGGCCAGCGCCTGTTGCGAGAGGTTCACCGAGTCGGTACGCATGTAGGTGATCAGACCCTGCTCGTAGAGGTGCTGCGCCACCGACATGGTCTGCGACACGGACATTCCGAGCTTGCGCCCGGCCTCCTGTTGCAGCGTGGAGGTGGTGAAAGGCGGCGCAGGGTAGCGGCGGGCGGGTTTCTCCTCGGCCTTGGCCACGATGAAGCCGGCGTCCGTGCAGCTTTCGAGGAAGCGCTGCGCCTCGTCGCGCGTGTCGAAACGCGTCGAGAGCTCGGCGCGGAAGAGCGTCTTGTCGGGATCGTCCGCGGCATGGAACTGGGCCACGACGCGGAAATAGGGGGTCGAGCGGAAAGCGATGATCTCGCGTTCGCGCTCCACGAGCAGCCGCACGGCCACGCTCTGCACGCGGCCCGCCGAGAGCGACGGCCGCACCTTCTTCCAGAGCACGGGCGAGAGCTCGAAGCCCACGAGGCGGTCGAGGATGCGACGGGCCTGCTGGGCATTCACGAGGTTCATGTCCACCGTGCGGGGTTTCTCGATCGCTTCGAGGATGGCCCGTTTGGTGATTTCGTGGAAGACGATGCGTTTCGTCTGATCGACCGGGAGACCCAACACTTCGGTCAGGTGCCATGCGATGGCCTCTCCTTCGCGGTCTTCATCGGATGCGAGCCATACGGTCTTCGTCTTCTGCGCCAGGCGCGATAGCTCGTCCACGACCTTCTTCTTGTCGGACGGTATTTCGTAGACGGGAGCGAATCCCTCGTCGATGTGGATGCCGAGGTCCTTTTTCGAGAGGTCGCGGATGTGGCCGAAACTCGATTTGACCACGAAATCCTTTCCGAGAAACCGCTCGATGGTTTTCGCCTTGGCGGGCGACTCGACGATCACCAGATTTTCCTGTGTTTTTTCCTGCATAGCTCGCTGTCTTGCTCGAATGCGTGACCCCGGATGTTCGCAGCCCGGGGCGCCGCACGAATGTAGTTTGCTTTTTGGGCCGACGTCTTCCGCCCGGCGGTCTCCGCACCGTGTTCGGCGCGGCGTCCGGCCCGGCGGAAACGTCCGAATATCTGTCGTTACTTCATCAGCGTGTAGGTCAGGTCGAGGGCGACCGGTGCCGCATTGCCCTCGTCCCGCATGCCCTGCACCTTGGCGAAAGCGTTGGTGTAGAGGTCGTAGGCCCCCGGCCCGAGGTAGATCGAGCGGTCGGCGACCTTCGCGAGGTCCACCGTGCCTCCGCCGGCCTCGGCCTTCGCCGCGAGGTATCGGTTCCACAGCCCCTGGAGGTAGCCCGAGATGTCGAGCACGTAGCAGGCGCGGCTGCGGTTGATGTAACCTCCGTAGTTGAGCGTGAGGTCGTAGTATTTCTCCGAGTAGAAGTCGTAGTCGGGCACGGGTTCGAGTGCCGCGTAGTCGGTGTAGGCGCCCAGACGGTCGATGGCGGCCGACATGAGGGGTGCGACCTCGTTCGCGTCGATCTTCTCCCACGCGTAGTCGCCGCCCGTGAAGTAGATCGACATCAGGGCCCGGTTGAATGCCAGCGTGGTGAAGCTGCGGCCCTCTTCGGCGTTGGCCTCGGCGATGATACGCTCCACGGCGTCGAAGAACTCCTGCGTGAAAGTCACCTCCGAGATCACGCCGCCCAGGCCCGAGACCACGATGCTGGCGCTCAGCGGCCGCTCGCCTTCGAGCGCTGCGGGGTCGATCTGCGATCCCGCATAGTCGTGGCGCACCGTGTTGATCGAGCGGTTGCCGGCTTTGAAGTCCTTGTCGTAGAACATGTAGACCATGCCCACCGTGTCACGGATGAGCGTCGGATCCTCCTCCACGCGGTTGCGTCCGTAGATCGAGAAGCCCGATGCCGAGAGCTCCGTGCCGTAGACCGAGCCTTTGCCGTTTTCGGTGGCTGCGGCGTCGGCCGGCTTGATGTAAAGGCCCTTGAACACCTCGACGAAGCGTGCGTCGTCACGGTAGACGTCGTATCCCACGCCGGGCTGTATGAGCGACGTGCCGTCGGAGATCATCAGCCGGCGCACGAACGCGCGGCCCTCCTCCGTGGGGGTCATCCGCACCTCTTTCGAGGCCTTGGGGCCCGGCATGTGCTCGGGCGGGAAGGTGAACGTGAACAGCGGCTTCTTGCCGACGTAGGGCGTGGGATCGAAGTCGATGTAATATACCGAGTCCTTCTTCAGGTAGCTGTCGTCGGTGATTTCGTACACCTCGAACTGCTGTGCGGTGAGCGTGTCGCGGCCGAACTCCTTGACGGAGAGGCGCAGCGTGGCCGAGTCGAAGATGGGCCGGTAGCCGAAGTATCCGTCGGTGATGCGGTAGTAATTGACGAACTGGGTCATGAACCCCGCGGCCACGAGCCCCGTGGTATCGTTGCGCGCCGCGCCGAAGTACCCCAGGCCGAGGTCCGACGATTTGATCGAGTCGGTGCGGTATAGGCGCGTTTCGAGGTAGCGCTCCGCCTTGTCCAGCCGTGCCGTGCCGGCTTTCATCTCCTGGTTGTCGGGCAGGAACTCCGCGCCGAGCGTGTCGTCGGAGCGGGTGCAGCCGGGCGTGAGGGCGGCGCATGCGGCGAGTACCGCGACGGTCAGTGCGCATGCGGCGCGGCGGAGGCTGTTATAATTCATCGTAGAATCGGTTATATCGGTCGAAAAAATCCGCGGCCTCGGGCGACACGTACTCCAGCAGGCGGCGGCCGCTCGTGCGGGCCAGCTCCGCGACCTTCGGATCGACGTCCTGCGACGCCAGGATCACGCCGTCGGCGTATTGCATAACGAAACGGCAGAAGTTTTCGTATGACGGCGTGTCGAGAAGTTGCAGGTTTTTGTCCTTCACGCCCTCGTTGGCGATCTTGGCGCGGAGGCCGCCGTCCAGCTCGCCGGGGAAGCCGTCGCCGTAGAGCGACACGACCACCTTCACGTTGCGGAAGATGGGGTCGTCGGCGAAGACCTTCTTGAGGTATATGGGCGTGATGGCCGAGAACCATCCGTGGCAGTGTACGACGGTGGGGGTCCAGCGCAGCTTCTTGACCGTTTCGAGCACGCCCCGGGCGAAGAAGATGGCCCGTTCGTCGTTGTCGGGGAAGAAGTCGCCCTTCTCGTCCCGGAGCACCGCCTTGCGGGCGAAATAGTCGTCGTTGTCGATGAAGTAGATCTGCACGCGGGCCGAGGGGATCGACGCGACCTTGATGATGAGCTGGTGGTCGTTGTCGTCGATGATGAGGTTCATGCCCGAAAGCCGGATCACCTCGTGGAGCTGGTGGCGCCGTTCGTTCACGCAGCCGTAGCGGGGCATGAACGTGCGGATTTCGTTGCCGCGTTCCTGCATCGCCTGCGAGAGTCTGCGGCACATCGCCGCGCACTCCGTTTCCGGCAGGTAGGGAGTGATCTCCTGACACACATACAGAATCTTGTTTGCAGCCATGGGGGTCGAATGGTTTTATTATCGCAAAGATAGTGAAAATTTCGGGAATACCCAACATCTCCGCCGCCGCGCTCCCGTCGGCGCGGCGGGCGGGCGGCGCCGGGGCCTCAGAGAATCAGCATCGCGTCGCCGTAGGTGCCGAAGCGGTAACCCTCCTCGCGGGCCGCCTTGTAGGCGTTCATGACGCATTCGTAGCCTCCGAAGGCGGCCACCATCATCAGCTGCGTGGAGTAGGGCAGGTGGAAGTTGGTGACCAGCGCGTTGGGCACGCTGAATTCGTAGGGGCAGAAGATGAACTTGTTCGTCCAGCCCTCCATAGGTTTGATCATGCCGTGGGTCGAGACCACCGTTTCGAGCGTGCGCATGACCGTCGTGCCGATCGACACCACCTTGCGGCCCTCGCGCTTCGCGGCATTGACCGCCTCGGCGGCCTCGTCCGTGACGATGTACTGCTCGGAGTCCATCTTGTGCTTCGAGAGGTCCTCGACATCCACCGTGCGGAAGTTGCCCAGGCCCACGTGGAGCGTGACGAAAGCGCGGTCGATGCCGCGGATCTCCATGCGCTTCATCAGGTGCTTCGAGAAGTGCATGCCGGCCGTCGGGGCCGCCACGGCGCCCTCGTGCCGTGCGAAGATGGTCTGGTAGCGCTCGGCGTCCTCGGGTTCGACCTTCTCGCGCACCCAGCGGGGCAGGGGCGTCTCGCCCATCCTGAAGAGCGCCTCCTTGAACTCCTCGTAGGAGCCGTCGAAGAGGAAGCGCAGCGTGCGGCCGCGCGAGGTGGTGTTGTCGATCACCTCGGCCACGAGCAGATCGTCGTCGCCGAAGTAGAGCTTGTTGCCGATGCGTATCTTGCGCGCCGGGTCGACCAGGACGTCCCACAGTCTGAGCTCGCGGTTCAGCTCGCGCAGCAGGAAGATCTCGATCTCGGCGCCGGTCTTCTCCTTGTTGCCGTACAGACGTGCGGGGAAGACCTTCGTGTCGTTGAACACGAAGAGGTCCTTTTCGTCGAAATAGTCGAGCAGGTCCTTGAAGATGCGGTGTTCGATCGTGCCCTTGGCGCGGTCGATGACCATCAGGCGCGATTCGTCGCGGTTTTCCGCCGGATGCTTGGCCAGCATCTCGGGAGTGAATTCGTAGCCGTATTGTGATAGTTTCATATGCGAAAACGGAGCGTTCGCCGCTCGGGTTGTAATATGTATACTAAGGGTAATACGCGGAATCGTCTATTTTGTTTCGCACGCACGCAGTTTTTCGAGAAAATCGTCCAGCTGCCACGCTGTGGCGAGGGTGAAGCCGCCGCTCCGCGTGCGGCGGAGCGATTCGAGGTGGGCGCCGCTGCGGAGCTCCTCGCCGATTTCGCGGGCCAGCGAGCGGATGTAGGTGCCCTTGCTGCACCGCACGCGCACGCGGATGCGCGGCAGCTCGCATTCGAGCAGCTCCATGCCGTAGATGTTGATGAGCGCCTGGCGCAGTGCGACCTCCTCGCCCGCGCGGGCGATATCGTAGGCGCGCACGCCGTCGCGCACGCCGGTGGCGCGTATGTCGGGTACCACGGCGAAGTACTGCCAAGCACCCACATTCGCCGCCTCCATCTCCTCGCGCACGATGGCGTCGGCGTCCTTCAGCAGCGCCAACTTCTCGGGCGTGCACCGCCTCGCGCGTGATGTGCTCCGTGGGGTAGGTGCGGTCGATGGGGTGTTCGAGGTCGAAGCTGGGCGTGGTGGCGCCCAGGCGGATGTCGGTTTCGTACTCCTTCTCTTCGGCCTGGAGCGCATCGACCATCTTGGTGGCGCGGCCGATGCAGACCACGAGGATGCCCGTGGCCAGCGGGTCGAGGGTGCCGGCGTGCCCCACCTTGATTCTGCGGTAGCCCAGGCCGTGGAGCGCGAATTTGATCTTGCGGACCACGTCGGTCGAGGTCCATTCCAGCGGTTTGTCGATGACGGCGATGTAGCCCTCTTCGAAGTTGAGTCCCCGCAGGTCGCGGTCGGTAGTAGTTGTCATGAGGTAGGGTTTGGCCCCTGCGGGGCGGGTTACAGTAGGTAGCTCAGGATGGCCGCCGTGCCTGCTGCGGCGCAGTAGAGGGCGAACCAGATCAGGCGGCCCCGGCGCACGATGCCGAGCATGAATTTGCAGGCCAGACATCCGGTGACGAACGACGCGGCGAAACCCGCGGTGAGGGGCAGCGCGCCGATGCCTGCGGCGGGCAGGCCGCCCGCATCGAGCACGTCGAGCAGCGTCTGTCCGATGATGGGAGCCAGCACCATGAGGAACGAGAAGCGCGCCACGGCCTCCTTGCGGTTGCCCAGGAGCAGTCCCGTGGCGATGGTGGAGCCCGAGCGCGAGAGTCCGGGCATGGCGGCGCACGCCTGGGCGATACCTATAATAAAAGCGTCGCGGTAGGAGATGCGTTCGCGTCGCCGCGCCTTGCTGCGGTCGGCGAAGGCGAGCAGGCCGGCGGTCAGCAGCAGCATGGCGCCTACGATGAGCAGGATGGCGGGCGATTCGAGCATGCGGTTGATGCGGTCCATGAAGAGCAGGCCGACGATGCCGATCGGAATCATCGACAGCAGCAGCTTCAGGATGTAGGCCTTCTCCTCGTTGAACCGCGGGGTGAAGAGCCCGCGCACGAGGCCGGCGATCTCGCCTCGCAGGATCACCACGGTGCTCAGCACGGTGCCGGCGTGCAGCAGCACGTCGAACGTGAGGTTCTCCTCGATCCGCACGCCGAGCAGCTCCTTGGCGATCTGGAGGTGTCCGCTGCTCGACACGGGCAGGAATTCGGTGATGCCCTGCACGATGCCGAGGAGTATGGCGTCGATGGTCTCCATGGGTCAGAAGCGTTTCATGATGGCGTAGGCCTCCACGGCGAAGCCTGCGACGACCAGCAGCGGGGCCAGCGTGATGCGGCGCCACGAGAACATGGCGTAATCGAACTCCTCGGGTGAGTCGCTGCCGCCGCCCGCCATGAGGACGAAGCCCAGCAGGATGATGCCGAAGCCCGCGAGCAGCCAGAGGTAGTTCTTGCGCACGAGGGGCAGTTTCGGATTTTCGGGATCGGGGCGTGTGTTTTTGTCTTGGCGTTTCATGTCAGTAGAGATGGATCTTGTTGGACTTCATATTGACGAATTTATTGACCGCCGCGAAGGTGAAGAGCAGCGACAGCACCACGCCGCCGCAGATCATCGCTCCGGCGATGGCGGCGATGCGCGCGGCGTCGGCCACGTTCGTCAGCTCGGGCAGCGTCTCGTTGAGGCCTTCCACGGCAATCCAGAAGAGCGCCGAGGCCCCGGCTCCGGCGCCGATGCCCTGGCGGATGCTGTCACCCAGGAAGGGCCGCATGATGAACCACTTGGTGGCGCCCACCAGCTTCATGGTGTTGATGAGGTAGCGTTTGGCGAAGATGGCCAGGCGGATCGTGTTGCCCACGAGGATCAGCGAGATGACCAGCAGCGCGCCGCCGAAGAGCAGCAGCACCAGGCGGATGCGGGCCACGGTGGCGTG
>OFFS01001436.1_pt1 | contig 10492 bp, 9 predicted proteins | sample 1521541 | NCBI WGS metagenome assembly OFFS01 (sample SAMEA3504127, study PRJEB24116) | mouse gut metagenome | biome: mouse gut; feature: mouse-associated habitat; material: faeces | place: Denmark | collected 2011 | reverse complement strand
GTCCCAGATCAACCCCCATTTTCTCTTCAACGCCCTGAACACCATCTCCGCCCTGTGCCTCACCGACCCCAACCGGGCACGGGAGACCATCCTGGTGCTGGCCAACTACTTCCGTCAGACCCTGTCCATCAACGAGCCCTTCGTCACCCTGGAGCAGGAGCTGTCCAATGTGGACAACTACCTCTTCCTCACCGAGGCCCGGTTTGAGGACGCCATCCATGTCACCAGGGAGCTGCCCGGCGATTTGACGCGGCTGCGGCTGCCCCCGCTGATCCTCCAGCCCATTGTGGAGAACGCGGTGCGCCACGGCTTTGTGGCGGTGGACGACCGGCGGGTCCATATCCGGATCCGGCAGGACGACACCCGGGCCTACATCCAGGTGTCCGACCAGGGCCGGGGCTTCCCGGCCGAGGTGCTGGCCAGGCTCCAGGACCCCAACGACCCCACCTATTCCGGCCTGTTCAACGTCCGGAAGCGGCTGCGGACCATCTACGGCGACCAGTGCCCCTTTGTCATCGACAGCACCGACAGCGGCTCCACCGTCTCCTTTTCCATTCCCCTGACGCCCCCTGAACAGGCGCCGGCTTCCACACAGAGGAGGGACCAGCTATGCGCATCGCGGTAATCGATGACGAAAAATATTCCCGGGTGGAGCTGATCCACCAGATTCGCCAGCGGCTCCCCCAGGCGGAAGGAGCGCTGGGTCTGTTCCGGGGCCCGGTATATATCCCAGATGCGCTCCTTGCAGCTTTGGGTCAGGTGGTAAACAGTGTAGTTTTTGCTCAGGGTCCCCTCCAGGAAGAGGGTGGCGGTGGCAGGCAGCTCCAGCCGGGCCAGGAACTGGAGGGCTGCGCTCCGCTGCAAGCAGTCGGTGGCGGAAAGGTCGGTGTCCAGCACCGAAAGGGCCGTCTCCTGTAATTCTGCCCCGGTATCCTCCAAAAACAGGGGCAGGCTTTGCCGGATGATTTGGGCGATGAGAAGGGCAGCCCGGTCGCTGCGCTCCCGCTCCCCGCCCTTGTAGGCCGGGTAGGTGATAACATCCATCACCCGGCGGCCATCCATCAGGTAGTGTCCCCTGGGCATGGCAATCTGCCGATCCTCCAGCTCATAGTCCAGGTCCACCGCCAGGTCGTAGTCCACCGGCCCGATGCAGCGGATAAGCTGGTCCAGGTCCTCCGTCTCCACCAGGACGCGGCGGTGAATGGGAATATCCAGGTACTGGGCCAGTCCCTTCTGGGCGTAGCCCAGCCCCCCCTGCCGCCACATCCGTCCAATGGTGGTGCCTTGTCCGCCGTATTCCAGGTAGGCGTGGGAGGGCAGAACACAAAGGGCAATTTTTCCCTGGTCGGGGAGGAAGCCCAGCAGCAGGTAGGTCTCAGGCTCCATCCCCGCCTTTTCGCACCCGGCCACCAGCAGGGTCAGCCGCTCCTCGGTGCTGGGCAGATAGGTGTTGGGAGCCGCCGTTTCTTGGGTCTTCTGCGGCTCGTTTCGCGTCTGGGCGCGGGAGTAGGAGATAAAACAAACCGCCCCCAGCACCAGCATCATGGCAAAGAAGGTGATGCCGAAGGAGGTGGAAAATCCCATCAGCCAGTCGTTTGTTTCCCGCTTCATCCAAAAGTCCCCCCCCCTTTTTATCTGGAGTATGGGCCGGGCCGAAGCGGGCTAAACACAGAAGCTCCCCAGACTTTCCCGGAAAATGTATTTTACCCCTTGACAAATCCTTTGCCCAAGTTTATAATAACAATTGAACAATCGCTCATATGAAAGGATGATGGAAATGTCCGGAAGCCAGGCTCCCCATTGCGGCTATATGCACCTCCACGAGGAGGTGATTCAGCGGGTGAACCAGGAGATGCCGGAGGAGGAGACCCTTTTCGACCTGGCGGAGCTCTTTAAGGTCTTTGGGGATTCCACCCGTATCCGCATCCTCTATGCGCTGTTCCAGTCGGAGATGTGCGTCTGCGATATCGCCCAGCTGCTGGGAATGACCCAGTCCGCCATCTCCCACCAGCTCCAGACGCTGAAAAAGAGCAAGCTGGTGAAGTACCGCCGCCAGGGCAAGACGGTGTTCTACTCCCTGGCAGATGCCCATGTCCGCGCCATCATCGGCCAGGGGATGGAGCATGTCACCGAATAGACCGATTTTTGGGAAAGGGGAAAGAGACATGAGAAAGAGCTACAAACTGATTGACCTGGATTGCGCCAACTGCGCCGCGAAAATGGAGGACGGTATCCGGCGTATCGACGGTGTCCTCTCTGCCACCGTCAGCTTCATGAGCCAGAAGCTCACCATCGAAACCGAGGACGGGCGCATGGACGAGGTGATGCAGGAGGTGGTGCGGGTCTGCAAAAAGGTGGAGCCGGACTGCCAGATTGTGCTGAAGTAGGGAAGGAAGGGTGCCCCATGACGAAGAAGCAAAAAAGGACCCTGTACCGCATCCTGGCTAGCGGCCTCCTCTTCCTTCTGGGCCTGCTGCTGCCCTTGGAGGGAGCTGGAAAGCTCTTCATCCTCCTTCCGGCCTACGCCATTATTGGCTGGGATGTCCTTTGGAAGGCGGCCCGAAATATTATAAACGGCCAGGTCTTTGACGAAAACTTTCTGATGGCCTTAGCCACCGTGGGGGCCTTTTTCACCGGGGAATACCCGGAGGCGGTGGCAGTGATGCTCTTTTACCAAACCGGAGAGCTGTTTCAAAGCGTGGCGGTGGGCCGTTCCCGCCGCTCCATCGCCGCCCTGATGGACATTCGTCCGGATTACGCCAACATCGAGGAGAACGGACTTCTCCGCCAGGTGGATCCGGAGGAGGTGGCGGTGGGGGATACCATCGTCGTCAAAGCCGGGGAGCGTATCCCTCTGGACGGGGTGGTGCTGGAAGGGAACTCCTCTCTGGATACCGCCGCCCTCACCGGGGAGAGTCTGCCCCGCGCCGTCGCCCCCGGCGACCCGGTAATCAGTGGCTGCATCAACCAAAGCGGGCTGCTGCGGGTGCGGGCCACCAAGGTCTATGGGGAATCCACAGTGGCCCGCATCCTGGACCTGGTGGAAAACGCCAGCACCAAAAAGGCCAAGGTGGAAAACTTCATCACCCGGTTCGCCCGGTACTACACCCCGGTGGTGGTGGTGGCGGCAGTGCTGCTGGCGGTTCTGTCGCCTCTCCTCACCTCGGTAAGCTGGCAGGAGGGGGTCCATCGGGCCCTTATCTTCCTGGTGATTTCCTGTCCCTGTGCCCTGGTGATTTCGGTACCCCTCAGCTTTTTCGGAGGGATTGGCGGAGAATCCAAGATTGGCGTGCTGGTAAAGGGCAGCAGCTACCTGGAGGCCCTGGCGGATACCCAGGTGGTGGTCTTTGATAAGACCGGCACCCTCACCAAGGGGGTGTTTCAGGTCACCGCTATCCATCCCCAGGGGATGGAGGAGGCGGAGCTCTTGGAGCTTTGCGCCTTGGCGGAAAGCTACTCGGAGCATCCCATCTCCCATTCCCTGCGGAAGGCATGGGGGAAGGAGCTGGACGCCACCCGCCTGGGGGCGGTGGAGGAGCTTTCCGGCCGGGGGATTCAGGCGGTGGTGGATGGAAAAACCGTCCTGGCCGGCAACCAAAAGCTGATGGCGGAAAGGGGCATTCCCTGGGAGGACTGCGAAAGGACCGGCACCATCGTCCATCTGGCGGTGGAGGGGAGCTACGCCGGGCATATCGTCATCTCGGACGAGGTGAAGCCGGAGGCCAGCGGTGCCATTGCCGCCCTCCGCGCTGGAGGCGTCAAAAAGACGGTGATGCTCACCGGGGACGCCAAGGAAGTGGGGGAGGCCGTGGCCAGGGAGCTGGGCCTGGACGAGGTCCACAGCCAGCTGCTCCCCGGCGATAAGGTGGAGCAGGTGGAGCGACTCTTGGAAGAGACCTCCCGAAGCGGAAAGCTGGCCTTTGTGGGGGACGGCATCAACGACGCGCCGGTCCTCTCCAGGGCAGATGTGGGCATCGCCATGGGGGGCCTCGGCTCCGATGCAGCCATCGAGGCGGCGGATGTGGTGCTGATGGACGACGCCATCGAAAAGCTCCCGGCGGCCATCGCCATTGCCCGCCGGACCCTGTCCATCGCCCGGCAGAACATCATCTTCGCCCTGGTGGTGAAGGGGGTTGTCCTCCTTCTGGGGGCCAGGGGAATGGCAAATATGTGGGAGGCTGTCTTCGCCGACGTGGGGGTCTCCGTTCTCGCCATCCTCAACGCCATGCGCGCTTTGAAGGTAGAAAAATAAAAGACGGGTCCGGGGCGACGCTCCGGACCCGTCTTTCTATCCCCTCCCAGAGGAGCTGCCGCGCCCTGTTTTATTCCAGGTTTAGCTGGGTGTTCAGCAGGTGGCGGGCCAGCAGAAAGCCACCAATGGCGCTCAACAGGTCAATAACCAAAGCCACCAGCCATATCCCCGTCATGAACCGCCCTATCTGGTAGCTGAACAGAAGCAGCTCCGAAAGGGAGTTTAGCTGGATATCCTGGGGGATACCAGCCATCAGCGGGAGGAGAAGATTCATCAGCAGGGAGGCCGCGGTGCCCAGCACCATGGAGATTATCCCATAGGCCCCTACCGAAGCCAGCACCTTGTGGTTCTTCACCGTGTGGCCGATAGCCATAGCGCTGTAGAGAAGGAAGAGGTCCCCCACGCCGCTTATCACAGCCTCCGCCACCAGGATGGGCCACATCACCGGCGGGAGAACGTTATGCAGCATCTGAAGAATGAGCTGCCATTCCTCCGGCGCGATGGTGGAAAGCCCCTGCTTCACCGCCTGGATCAGCTGGGGATGCCAGGCCAGCACCAGCACCGAAAGGAGCACCATCAGGGCAGTGACAACCCCCCAGACAAAGGCGCAGATGGCCTTGGACCAAAGGAGCTCCCCGGTGGAAACCGGCAGGGTAAACATCAGGTAGCCCTCATCCCCCATGAGGTTCTTCCAAAAGCGCTGGAGGGTGATGATAAAGTGGACCACCATGGCCCCCAGCAGCACCAGCACATTGCCGGCCAGCACGATGTTAAGCAAAATGGCAAGCACCTCGTTGCCCACCCCCGTCCCGGCCACCGAGACGCTAAGGTTGGTCCACCCCACCAGGTCCTCCTGGACGGTGACCTCCCAGGGAACTCCCCAGAGGGAAAATCGTCCCAACACCGCAAAGCCCAGCATCACCAGGTAAAGGGGCAAATAGAGGCGCAAAGTGGCCCGAAATTCGTATTTTAACAGTTTATTCATAATTCAGCATTTCCTCCAAGGGCGATTTTTGCCCCTTTTCGGGCCGTTTTGGGTTAAAAACAGCCCCTTTTTGAACCAAAAACAGCCCGGCTACAGCCTTCTTCCACACAAGTCCATCATCTCAAACGTTTTTTCAACACCTGTAAATCTCCCGGAACAATTCATCGATGGACTTACCCTTTTCCTCCCGCAGCTCCTCCACCGGGGCGGCCAGTCCCACATGCCCGTATCCCAGGAAGACAACGTCGTCCAGTACCTGCTCCACATCCCGGATGAGGTGGGTGGAAATCACTACCGTGGCCTCCTCGCTGTAGTTGCCGATGATGGTGCTGAGGATAAACTCCCTGGCCGCCGGGTCCACCCCGCCGATGGGCTCATCCAGAAGGTACAGCTCCGCCTTGCGGCTCATCACCAGGATAAGCTGGACCTTCTCCCGCGTGCCCTTGGACATGGTCCGGAGGCGGTCCAGGCGGTGGATATCCAGCCGGAAGAGCATCTCCTCCGCCTTCTGAAGGTCAAAATCGCGGTAAAAATCCCGGAACATACTAAGGATGTCCTCCACCCGCATCCAGTCGTTGAGATAGGTGCGCTCCGGCAGGTAGGAGACCAGCCCCTTGGTGGCGGCGCTGGGCCGCTGGCCGCACACCAGCAGCTCCCCCGCCGAGGGGCTTAACAGGCCGGCTGCCGTCTTGATAAGGGTGGTTTTTCCGCTGCCGTTGGGGCCCAGCAGGCCTACAATCCGCCCGCGCCGGATGGTGAGATCCACCTGGTCCAGGGCGCGCACCGCCCCATAGATTTTGGAAAGCTGCCGGCATTCCAGCGCCGGGCCATCCCGCTTTACTTCACTCCGCTCCATGGTCTGTTTCCTCCTCTGCTTTCCCTTCTCCGTCCTCTACCTGGCGGCGAACCAGCTCCAAAGTCTCCCCGGAGGAAAAGCCCAGCCCTTCCATCCGGGTGAGGAACTGCCGGGTCTCCTCCTGGGCCATCTGACGGCGCATCTCCCGGATACGCTCTCCGTCCTGGGTGATGAACCGGCCGCTGGTGCGCTGGGCGTAGATTAGGCCGCTCCGCTCCAGCTCGGTGAGGGCCTTCTGCATGGTGTTGGGGTTCACCGCGGCCTCCGCTGCCAGTTCCCGGACACTGGGGAGTCTATCCCCCGCCCGGTATTCCCCGGTGACAATCCGCAGCTGGATTTGCTCGGTGAGCTGGAGCCAGATGGGGCGGTCCCCTGTAAGGTTCCAGGTCATTTCCCCGCCTCCTTTCGTATTATTGTACTAATCACATAATACAATAATACACATTTATTTCTTATTGTCAAGGGGGGGAGGGGAAATTTTTGATTTGTAAAATACAAGGAGGGGGATTTATTGGCTCTAAGACCTTCAGCAATGCCTCTATGGCAATTTTACTTTGGAATACACCTTCCCCGCTGCAAAGCAAAAGGGCCAGCTAAAAAGCCGGCCCTTTTGGTCTCTTATGATTATTTCCGAATTTCCGCGCCAATTGCAGCCAGGCCCTCCAGGGCGGCGGCCATGGCCTTGTCGCATTCCTCCACCGTCAGGGTGCGGTCGGCAGCCCGAAGGATGAGGGCGTAGGCCACGCTCTTCTTCCCCTGGGGCACCTGGGCGCCCCGGTAGACGTCGAAAAGCTCCAGCTTCTCCAAAATCTTTCCTACATGGGTCTGGATAGCTTTTTCGATGGCGGCCACTGGCAACGATTCGTCGCAGATCACCGCCAGGTCCCGTGTGGAGGCGGGGAAGCGGGGCAGGGACTGGTAGCTTTTTTTATCGCTGTGGAGGCGGAACAGCAGGTCTCCATCCAGCTGGGCCACATAGACCCTGGTGCCGATGCCGAAGTTTTCGCAGACCTCCGGATGGATTTCCCCAATGCCTCCGATGGTCTCCCCGCCTGCCATCATGGCGGCGCAGCGGCCGGGGTGGTAGGAGGGATTGTGGGTGCAGGCGGTGTACTCCACGCCGGTTACGCACAGCTTTTCCAGCAGTGCTTCCACCCGGCCCTTAAGGGTGTAGAAATCGCAGCCGTCCCCGTACATCCCCAGGGTGATCCACTGCTTTTCCTGGGGCAGCTGGTCCGGCGCGGTGGGGAGGTACTCGGTGGCCATCTCGTAAAGGGCGGCCTGGGGATTGCGGTTGTTGTAGTTGGTGGCCAGCACCTGGAGCATGGAGGGGAGGGCGGTGGTGCGCATAACGCTGGTGTCCTCCCCCAGGGGATTCAGGATGGTCACCGAGCTGCGCAGAGGAGAATCCTCTGGCAGACGGATTTTGTCATACAGCTTGGGGCTGATGAAGGTGAAGGTGAGTATCTCGCTCAGTCCCAGGCCCAAAAGAACCTGCTCCGCCTGGCGGTCAAACTTTTGCCGGGGGGTGACGATTCCCTCCGCCATGCCCCGCAGGGCAGTGGTGGGGATTTTATCGTAGCCGTACATCCGGGCCACTTCCTCGGCGATGTCCGCCTTGGATTCCAGGTCGGGACGCCAGGTGGGGGCCAGGGCCATGCCGTTTTCCACCGGGATTTCCAGCCGGGCCAGCATCTCCACCATCTCCTGGCTGGTTAAAGAAACGCCCAGGAAACGGTTGATCCAATCTGGGTCGAAGGGGATGCTCCGGCCCTGGTGGCTGGCGTTGTCCACATCGATGACACCGTCCACCACCTGACCGGCCCCCAGCAGCTCCACCAGCTGGCAGGCCCGTTCCACCGCCGGGGCGCAGGTGGCGGGGTCCAGGCCCTTTTCGTACCGGCCGCTGGCCTCGGTGCGCAGCCCCACCTTTTTGGCGGTGGTGCGGACACTGCTGCCCATGAAGCAGGCGGATTCAAAGGCCACAGTGACGGTGTCCGCCTCGATTTCCGAGTGCTCGCCGCCCATAACGCCGGCGATGGCGGTGGGGCCGTTTTCGTCGGCGATGACCAGCATCTCCGGGGAGAGCGTCCGCTCCACCCCGTCCAGGGTGGTGATGGATTCCCCGGCCCTGGCGTTGCGGACGATGATGTGGGCGCCCCCCACATGCTTCAGGTCGAAGGCGTGCATAGGCTGGCCGTATTCCAGCATCACAAAGTTGGTGATGTCCACAATGTTGTTAATGGGCCGCACCCCGCAGGCCCGCAGCCGCTCCCGCATCCACCGGGGGGAGGGGGCAATTTTTACGTCCTTCACCACCCTGGCCATATACCGGGGGCAGAGGGCGCCGTTCTTTACCTCCACCCGCAGGTAATCGTGGATATCCCCGCCGCAGCCCTTTACCACCGGGGCCGGGGTCTTCATAGGCAGGCCGAAGGTGGCGGCAGTCTCCCTGGCCAGGCCCAGGATAGAGAAGCAGTCGGGGCGGTTGGAGGTGATTTCAAACTCCACCGTGGTGTCGTTAAGGCCGATGGCGGACTGGATATCTTTGCCCAAAACGCGGTCGCAATCCTCCCCCAGGATGAAGATGCCGTCTTCGATGGCGTAGGGGAAATCGTGGGCGGTGAGGCCCAGTTCCCCCAGGGAGCAGAGCATCCCGCAGCTTTCCACCCCCCGCAGCTTGCCCTTGGTGATTTTGTGGCCCCCAGGGAGCACCGACTTATGCTTTGCCACTGGCACAAAGTCCCCTGCCGAGACGTTCTGGGCCCCGGTGACAATCTGCACCGTTTCAGTTCCCACATCCACCTGGCAGACCCACAGGTGGTCGGAATCGGGGTGGCGCTCCATGGCCTTTACCTGGCCCACCACCACGTTCTGTATCTCGGCGCCCTCTACCTTGTACCCCTCCACCTTGGAGCCGGACATGGTCATCCCCTCGCAGTAAGAGCGGGGAGCCAGCTCCCCGGCGGGTAGGTAATCGTTGAGCCATTTCATGGAAAGATTCATCGTTGTTGTTCCCCCTATCCCTTAAAACTGCGCCAGGAAGCGCATGTCATTTTCGTACAGCAGCCGCATGTCGTCGATGTTATACCGGCCCATAACCAGCCGCTCCAGCCCGATGCCGAAGGCAAAGCCGCTGTAGGCCTCCGGGTCGATGCCGCAGATGGAGAGCACCTTGGGGTGGACCATGCCGCAGCCCAAAATCTCAATCCAGCCCTCCCCCTTACAGAGGCGGCAGCCCTCCCCGTGGCAGCCGAAGCACTGGAGGTCCACCTCCGCCGAGGGCTCGGTGAAGGGGAAGTGGTGGGGCCTAAAGCGCACCACGGCCTCCGCCCCATAGATGCGCTTAACGATGGTTTCCAGGCAGCCCTTCAGGTCCGCCATGGTGATGCCCTTATCCACCACCAGTCCCTCAATCTGGTGGAAGATGGGGGAGTGGGTGGCGTCCACTGCGTCGGAGCGGTAGACCCGGCCGGGGGCGATGATGCGGATGGGGGGCTTGCGCTCCTCCATGGTGCGGATTTGGACCGGGCTGGTCTGGGTCCGCAGCAGGATATTTTCCGAGATATAGAAGGTATCCTGGGTGTCCCTGGCCGGGTGGTCCTTGGGGAGATTCAGAGCCTCAAAGTTGTAGTAATCGGTTTCCACCTCCGGCCCCTGGACCACGTCAAAGCCCATCCCAAGAAAAATCTCCTTCACCTCGTCCAGCACCAAGGAAATGGGGTGCCGGTGGCCAGGGGCGGGGGCGGTGCCGGGCATGGTGACGTCGATGGTCTCCGCCCGGAGCTTTTCCGCCTGGAGTGCGGCCTTTAACGCCTGGGTGCGGGCCGCCAGGTCCCCTTCCACCGATTCCCGAATCTGGTTGGCCAGCTGGCCGATGACCGGGCGCTCCTCGGCAGAGAGGCCTCCCATCTTTTTCAGGATGGCGGTGAGCTCCCCCTTTTTGCCCAGGTACTTCACCCGCAGCTCGTCCAGAGCAGTGGGGTCTGCGGCTTTGGTAATCGTCTCCAGCGCCTCGCGTTCGATTTTCGCTAACTGTTCTTTCATTGGTAAAACTCCTTATTTTGGATTGGCAGCTGCGCTGCGTTATTCCGGCAGTATGTCGCCGACGGGTACCCCCATGGATACATTGCACCGTTTCAGGTCGTACAGGCCTTTGGCGATGTCGGAGGGGCCGTGGCGAGTGGTGACGGTGACGGCGAAGTGCGCCTGAATAAAGTCCCTGGCCCACTCCTCCGTCTTCCCGTTGGGGTAGGCGAAGAAGATGGGGGCGGTCCCCACCTTCTCCTGAATCAGGTCGATGCTGGTCTGAAGGTCGGGCAGGACCCGGGCCTCGTAGTCCTCCCGGCTCTCCCCCTTGCGGCGCCTGATACCGTGCTCGCCGTCGTCGTGGCAGGGG
>OFFS01001428.1_pt1 | contig 10561 bp, 10 predicted proteins | sample 1521541 | NCBI WGS metagenome assembly OFFS01 (sample SAMEA3504127, study PRJEB24116) | mouse gut metagenome | biome: mouse gut; feature: mouse-associated habitat; material: faeces | place: Denmark | collected 2011 | reverse complement strand
TTAATTTTAAACTCTTACGGACTTGATAACTATACCGTAAATTATGACAACCAAAGCACAAGTTTAAAAGAAACTATTATAATGCTGCAGGACGGAAGATTAGACGGATTTTTTATAAACTCTATTTTGCCTTTGTATGCTATACAACAGCTTTCAGAAACAACTAAAATACGATTTGTAGATATTACTAATGCAAATAAATTATTAATACAATACCCTGATTATAAAATTACAGAAATTAATAAATCAGTTTATCCAAAAGCTAATAACCCTAACAGCACAAAAACATTAAGTGTTATGACATCTATTGTTACTTCCAGCAAAACATCAAACTATGCAGCCTATATAATAGCAAAAGAAATAGTTGAAAATCTGCATATATTAAAAACACTGCACCCATCTTTTAAAAACTTAGATATTAAAGAAATGCTTAAATATAATACTGCTCCAATTCACCATGTTCACGGGCATAGCTTGCGGGATATTGATAAATCGGGGTCTTGTCCATTTTGATATTCCTCCATTCCCTTTTGGGATTTGATGTGATACAATAGCAGAAAATTAGAAATGCGGTGATGTGGTATGGCGTACAGCGACGAGATGTGGGCAGAAGCGAAAAAGAAATGCCGCTTGAATAACGAGGACATCGCCCTTGCCAAACGGCTGGGGCTGAATCCACGCAGCCTTATCAAAAATATCCCTAACAAGAGCGAACCATGGAAAGCGCCGGTGAAGGACTGGCTTCATGAGATCGACGAGAAGCGCCAGAAAAAGGCAGCGCAGAAGCAGAAACGGAAAGCAAAATCAGGCGTTTGAACTCCTTCCTTTTCTGGGTAAAAAGCAGCCAGGAGGTTTTGATCTCCTGACTGCTGATATTTATATCAAGATTTATAACTCCTGCCCATCCTTTTGTATGGAGGGGAGTTTGATGTGAAACATCCGGCAGTAGTCCCTTTGGGCCTCCAGCTCGCACTCGGCAATCAGCTTCACAAAGGCTTCATCCGAGGGAGACCGTTCCCGCTGGGCCTGCTGCAAAGCGGTGATATAGTCGTGCCGCCACACCGGGGGAATCGAAACGATGCAATAACCCTGGTTTATCAAGATCAGGTTCATGAGCAGCCGCGCTGTGCGCCCGTTGCCGTCAGGCAATACCACATTGAGACCCCGCAAGGAAACGATAGTTAATTTCTACTTTTTGCTTACGATCTCTGCCGGTTCCCTCTGCCTGATACACATAAATGCTATCAATCAGCTCCACCAGCATAGAACGGTTCAGCTCGGTTACAGTTTCATATTTACGTATGGTTTCCAGAAATTGATTGGTACTCTGGGTTTTCTTTTCCTCGGCCCTGATCCTTGCTTTCAGGTCATCCCTCTTGTGGGTAAGCTCTTTCTGCTCGTTCTCATAAGCCGATGACATTTTCTCGAAGCGCTCGTCTGTAATCTTACCCAGGGCATTCTGCTCAAAGAGCTTCATAATCACATTGTCGATTTCTGCAATCCTCTTTTCAGCTATTTCCAGGTCTTTCCTGAATTGCTTGATCTTCTGGCCGCCGCCTTTCTCGCTCAATTCGTGCATTTCCTCGATAAACTGATCGCCCAGGGCCTCCATACTCTTAATGTGCTTCTGAATGTCGCCCATAACAATCTGCTGTAATGCGTCATACGAGATTGCGTGCGTCGTACAAAGATTGCTGTTTCTCGCATAGGTCCTGCAGCGGAACCGGGGGTCTCTCCCGTTTGGATTGGAGAACGCCATATTGCGGCCACAGTCCGGGCACTTCACAAGTCCCACAAACATATTGGGGCAGCCTGTCTTATTAGGCCGTTTCTTCACACTGATAAATTTCTGCACCAGCTCAAAGGTTTCCTCGTCCACGATAGCCTCATGGGTATTTCGGACTATGATCCATTCCTCTTTAGGGACAGATACCAGTTTTTTGTTCTTAAATGATTTTGTCTGTGTCTTGTGAGATACCATGTGACCCAGGTACACTTGATTCTCCAAAATCATTTTTACATTTTTCCCCACCCAATCTGTCGGGAACTTGAATCCGGTGCTTGTGTCCAGCGTGCCGTTCTTCATTGCCCGATATGCCCGTGGGATTAAGATTCCATCCTCGCATAGAGTTCTTGCAATCTGGTGTACGCTGTTGCCCTGCTTCGATAATTCAAAAATTCGCTTGACGGTAGGCGCTGTTTCCGGGTCAACCAGCAACTGGCGCTTGTTCTTTGGATCGACCATATAGCCATATGGGGCAAAGGAACCGCAAAACCCGCCATTCAAAGCCATTGTTTTCTTGACGCTGCGGATTTTCTTTGATGTGTCACGGGCATAATACTCATTCATAATGGATTTGAACGGCATCATTTCGTTTTCATCGAATCTTGTGTCAACGTCGTCATTCAGGGCAATAAACAAAATGTCATTGTTGGGGAAAATTTCTTCCACATAGTACATGAACATGGCGTTGTTGCGCCCGAAACGCGACATATCCTTAACCATGATTCCGGTTGGCCTCGTATCGTCCATAGCATCCTTAATCATACGGTTCAGGTCGGGCCGGTCGAAGGTGGTCCCGGAAATGCCGTCGTCCACATATTCGCCGATTACCTCAAATCCTTTTTCCTTTGCGTGATACCTCAACATCTGCAGTTGAGATGGGATTTGTCAAGGGTAAATTCACCATTGAGAGCAATATTACCGCTTTCAATGATGCTTTTTGCTCAAGCAGCTATGTATGTAATCCTAAAATTCTGCGATTTTCGACAAAAGCCCTATTGAACACAGGAATGGGGCGTGTTATAATTTGCTATATATCGTGAATAGGGGGGTGTAGTATGGATAAGAAAAGCCTTAATGAGCAAGAAATCCGGTCAATATTCATTCGCCCCGCTATCCGAAATGCAGGATGGACTGCTTCTCAAATCCGTGAGGAATATGTCATCACAAAGGGGCGCATTGTTGCCAGAGGCGGCATATCCAAGCGAGATGATGGCAAAAGGGCTGATTATGTCCTATTTTTTAAGCCCCACATTCCGCTGGCAATTATTGAGGCGAAGGACAATAACCATAGTGTATCTGAAGGGATGCAGCAAGCTATGGAGTATGCTGGGCTCCTGATGATCCCCTTTGTTTTTTCATCCAATGGAGATGCTTTTTCATTCCATAACCGTATGATAACAGACGGCGAAAAAGAACAGACGATAGCTTTGGATGAATTTCCTTCTCCCGAAGTCCTTTGGGAAATGTACAAAAAATGTACAAAAATGGAACTGGCCTGACCACCGAGCAGGAAACTATTATCAAAGAACCCTACTATGCAGACCGTGAGGATCGAACCCCTTATTATTACCAGCGTAATGCAATCAACCTCACTGTTGAAGCAGTGATGCGTGGTCAAAATCGCATCCTTCTGGTTATGGCAACCGGTACTGGGAAAACTTTTACGGCATTTCAAATCATCTGGCGGTTGTGGAAAGCCGGTGTCAAGAAGCGTATCCTGTTCCTCGCTGACAGGAACGCTCTCATTGACCAGACCTACAGCAATGATTTTTCTCCCTTCAAAGATAAAATGACTATCATTCGCAATCGGAAGGTTGATAAATCATATGAAATTTTCCTTGCACTATATCAAGGATTGACTGGGGAAGGCGACAAAGAGATATTTAAGCAGTTCAGTCCATCCTTCTTCGACCTTGTTATTGTTGACGAATGCCATCGTGGCAGTGCAAAGGCTGACAGTGCATGGAGGGAGGTTTTAGAATACTTCTCCAATGCAACACAAATTGGTATGACGGCTACACCCAAGGAAACTAAGGATATTTCAAATATAGATTACTTTGGCAATCCGATCTATACCTATACGCTCCGGCAGGGAATTGAAGATGGCTTCTTAGCTCCCTATCGTGTGATTCGAGTAGTGCTGGACAAGGACGCTGAGGGATGGCGGCCCTACGAAGGCCAAAAGGATCGCTATGGCAATGTCATAGAAGATCGAGAGTACGGACAAACCGACTTTGACCGTGAGCTTGTACTGGAGCAACGAACCAAAGTTGTTGCAAGAGTCGTTTCCAACTACCTAAAAAAACATAATCTACGATTTGATAAGACCATATTCTTCTGCGTGGACAGAGAACACGCAGATCGGATGCGTCAGGCTTTGGTAAATGAGAACCAGGATATGGTCAACCAGGATGAACGTTACGTCATGCGTATTACCGGCGATGATGAAATCGGAAAAAAACACCTTGATGGGTTCCGAGATGTTGGAAGCAAGTACCCGGTTCTTGTAACCACCTCCAAGTTGCTTACCACCGGAGTGGATACAAAGATGGTCAAGTTCATTGTGTTGGACTCCAATATCAACAGCATGACAGAGTTCAAACAGATTATTGGACGCGGAACACGGGTTATGGAAGACCTGGGTAAAATGTTCTTTACTATCTTTGATTTTCGTAATGACACACGGCACTTTGCCGATCCAGACTTTGATGGTCCCTGCGAACAGGACGATGCGTTTACCCCGGATGAAAACGGCGATATTCCAGATGCCCCGGATGATCCCGTAGATAATTCGGAAGATGACTTGGATGAACAAAAAGGCGTGGATTCAAAGGGACCATGGGATGAGACACTGCCTGGCAGGAGGGTAAAGTATTATGTCCAGAATGTGGAGGTCACAGTTCTAAAGCAACGGGTACAATATATTGGCAAGAACGGAAAACTCATCACAGAATCTCTGACCGACTATACACGCCGCAATGTTCGAGATCAGTATGCAACACTGGATGATTTTTTGAGCGCATGGTCTGCGGCTGACCGCAAACAGGCTATCTTGGATGAACTGGAAAAACAAGGTGTTTTGATTGAGGAATTGCAAGAGCAGATCGGTCAAGAATTTGATCCCTTTGACCTCTTGTGTCATGTTGCTTTTGATATGCCTCCGCTGACAAGGCGGGAACGGGCAAATAACGTCAGGAAGCGTAATTACTTTGCCAAATATGGAGAACAGGCCCAAGCTGTTCTGAATGCCCTTTTGGATAAATACGCTGATGCTGGCGTGTCCGATTTGGAGAACATGGACGTATTAAAGGTTGAGCCAATTTCCAGCTTTGGCAACCCTGTGTACATTGTTAACCGTATTTTTAAGGGTAAAAAGGACTTTGAACAAGCGGTGCGGGAACTTGAGGCCGCTCTTTACGCTGCATAAATAATAGGAGGACCTCGCTATGGCAGTATCGGGAACAACAAAAGCACTAAAAGATATTATGCGGATTGATGCCGGAATCAACGGCGATGCACAGTATATTGAGCAGATTACATGGATGCTGTTTCTTAAAGCTTTTGATTTCAAGGAACAAGAGTGGGAAAGTACAGAGAATGACTACTACACTGTTGTTCCCGAACCGTACAGATGGCGAGATTGGGCAGACGATGCAGAGGGTATTACTGGCGATGCATTGTTAGCCCATATAGACGCTATGTTCAAGGGGCTACGCAATCTGGATACTTCTGATGACCCTAAAAAGCGTAAGTGGTTAATTCGGAGCATCATGGAAGGTGTCAACAACTTCATGAAGTCTGGCACTCTGCTCCGTCAGGTCATCAACAAGATCAATGATGATATTGACTTTTTTTCTATGCCCTCCGGGCACCTGTTCAATGGCATCTACGAAAATATGCTCAAGGATTTGCAGAGCGCAGGAAAGGCTGGCGAATTTTATACTCCGCGCCCTGTGACACGGTTCATTGTCAAAATGGTCGCGCCAAAACTGGGGGAGTCCATATTGGACCCGGCCTGTGGGACTGGCGGATTTCTTACCAGTGTTATTGACAGTTACAAAGGCAGCATCCAGTCTGCGAAGGACTACCGTAAACTTCAGCAATCTATCCGGGGCATTGAGAAAAAGCCGTTTCCCTATCTTCTCTGCGTCACCAATCTGATTGCCCACGGTATTGATGTTCCCGACATTCGGCACGATAACACGTTACGAAAACCTACTGCGGAATATACGCTCAAAGACAAGGTCGAAGTCATCGTCACCAATCCCCCTTTCGGTGGAGCGGAGGAAAAAGCCATTTCCCAGTCCGTTCCGGCAGACTTACGTAACACAGAGACTGCTGATTTGTTTCTTGTCCATATTATGGCTCTTCTAAATGATGGTGGACGCTGCGGCATGGTTCTCCCGGACGGTTTCCTGTTTGGTGGAGGTGTCAAATCCGCTATCAAGCAGAAACTGTTGGCGGACTGCAATCTGCATACCATAGTCCGTTTGCCTAAAGACGTATTTGCCCCATACACCAACATCAACACCAATCTTCTGTTTTTCAAGAAAGGAACGCCAACCAAAGGCGTGTGGTTCTACCGTTTGGAAATGCCAGAGGGATACAAACATTTTTCTAAGACGCGACCCATGCTGGACGATCACTTCGCCCCTGTAGAGGCATGGTGGACAAACAGGACTGAAAGCGCGGTATCTCAGTACGTTCCGATTGAAGATATTATAGCCGCCGACTACAACTTGGATTTCTGCGGGTTTCCCCATGAAACACAGGAGATTTTACCACCGGACGAGTTTATCGCCAACTATTTGCAGGAGAAAACGGTTATATCCGCGCACATTGAGTCGATCTTGGGCCGTATTGCAGACGCCATGAAGCAGGAGGATATGGGATGAACGCAGCAGGATTTCGCCAGTCTATCCTACAGGCGGCTGTGCAAGGGAAATTGGTGCCACAGAATCCAGAGGATGAGCCTGCATCGGAACTTATGAATCAAATATTGCATAAGAGGATGGCTTTGATTAAACAAGGGAAGGCTAAAAAAAGGTCAAAAAAAGTTGAAAGAGCTCTTGGAAATGTACCGTTTGACATTCCTAACAGTTGGGAGTGGTGTCATCTTTGCGATCTTGGAGATTTCAGCAGTGGTAAAACTCCAGATATGACAAATTCCCTGTATTGGGATGGTGCAACCATACCTTGGATAACATCAAAGGATATGAAGCAGAAATACCTCACTTCCTCAATGATGAAGATCACTGAACACGCTCAAAAGGAAATGACCACATACCCAGCTGGAACAATCCTAATAGTTACACGAAGCGGCATATTAAAGAGAATGCTTCCGGTTTGCATTCTAACGATGGATAGTACAATCAACCAAGATGTTAAGGCATTTTCGCTGTTTGATGCATCTATCTCCTCGTATGTATTTTATATGCTCAAAGGATATGAGAGATATGTCTTAGAAAACTACACAAAACAAGTTACTACTGTAGATAGTTTGCGTTTCTCTGAGTTTACAGAAGAGATGCTCGTTCCTCTTCCTCCATCAAAAGAGTTACAACGGATAGTTGAAAAATTGGATCAATTGATGGCACTCTGCGATGAACTGGAAGCCGAAGAACAAAAACTGGATGCACTGGAGGCACACTTCACTGAGTATCTACCTAAAGCAATTTTGCAAGCGGCTGTACAAGGAAAGTTAGTGCCACAAAATTCCCACGATGAACCTGCATCTGAATTGTTGAAACGTATCCAGCAGGAAAAGGCTCAGCTTGCTAAAGAGGGCAAAATCAAGAAGGAGAAGCCGTTGCCTCCTATCTCGGAAGAGGAGATCCCCTATGATTTGCCGGAAGGATGGGTATGGTGCCGTACCGCCGATATTTGCTCCTATATTCAGCGAGGCAAATCGCCAACATATTCTGACACAAAAATGTACCCTGTTGTTTCACAAAAATGCGTACAATGGGATGGGATAGATATGAGCAAAGCTCGATTTATTGCACCTGAAACAATGTCAAAATACGAAGAAAATCGTCTGCTTCAAACTGGCGATTTGTTGTGGAACTCTACGGGTCAAGGGACTTTAGGCCGCATAGCTATATACGATAAGCAACTTAATTCTTATCAATGTGCTGTGGCAGATTCACATGTCACCATATTACGGCCAATGCATATATTGCCCCAATATATGTACTACTGGTTCGCTGGACCGGAGGTTCAAGGTACAATAGATGAGAAAGCAACTGGTTCAACAAAACAAATCGAACTCGCAACACTGACAATTATGAGTCATATCCTTCCTCTTCCGCCTCTCGCTGAACAACTACGCATTGTGTCTAAAGTAGACGAATTAAGGACTCTTTGTGATGAGCTGAAAGCCGCTTACCCAGCCGCTATACCACTTGATAAAATTGATAACATTATCCCATTCCCTTCCACTAAAAAAGAAGAAGAAACTTTACTGGCAGCTCGTGGCGATGTGGGACAGCTTTCCAATGAGGCAATGCAGGCCATTGATGATCTGTTTGCGGAGGACGAGGAATGAGCCATGATTCTGCGCCAGAAATCAAAGCTAACTGGGTGCTGGAAACAATGGGTATTCTTGATACCCCTGCCCTTCATCTGGATGAAATAGCGGCATCGCAGAAGGTTAAAGTTGGGCGGCGTTCGCTGAATAATGACTTGAATTTCAGTGGCGCTTTACTGTTCCGAGGTGATAAGCGAGCAATCCTGCTGAACACGGCTATCGCCAATGCGGGGCGGCAGAATTTCACCCTTGCTCACGAGCTAGGCCACTACTTTTTGCAGCACAAACCCGATTTTCAACAAAGCGGTGAAATGGGATTTCGCTGTTCCCCAAAAGATATGAAGGATACCCATAGGCCACAGGAAATTGCTGCAAATCGCTTTGCGACGGAATTGCTGATGCCTGCCACTCAGTTCCGCCCAATGATGAGTGGTGCGCCGCTGGACTATACCTTAATCAATTCCCTCGCCAGGAACTTTGTTGTGTCCAAGCACGCCTGTGGTAGCCGTATTTTGGAATTTACCAGAGAAGCGTGTATCATCATCCATACAAGAGGCTTTGAGATAACGAATAAAGGAGCGTCATCCGCTGCCAGAGGGCGGATTATGTCAATGATGCAGATTCCGCCAGGGACAGCGGCATACAAAGCAATCCAGAAAAAGCAGAGCCAGCTTGACTTTTCTGAGGCTGATCCAACGAAATGGCTGGGTCGGAGCAATCCGGGAATTCAGTTGTATGAGTGTACCAGAGGAAGTTGGGGGGACGATGTTGCCACAACTATCTTGAAATGGTGAATACGTGAACATTGTAGGACTGGGGCACAATTCAAAAGAGTCTTTGATGTTGCGTGGGCAAAAGAAACAATAAACTCAATACATTGATTGCTGTCTCGGTAGAATTGTTATGGAAATTTTACCTTGCTTTTCACATTTTTGGGCATACTCCACCAACTCTCGCGCATTGCTGGCTGGATGCCATGCGTAGGCAATCAGGTAATCGCTGTGCTCCACCATATACCGATTGGCCCGGACGATAGCGGCCCGTTTCGGAACAGTCTCCATCCCCAGCGGGTAGAACGTACCGTCGAAGCCGGGCGGTGTTGGAGTAGGGCGGTCATAGGGATGATAGGGCAGCAACAAAGTAAGCGTCACCTCCGGGTGGCGCTTCTTTGCTGCTTTGACGCATTTTGCCGCCAGTGCATCGAATCGGCCATATCTGCCTACGACGAACTCAGTCACATCGTATTCGGTGATGTGGCGTTCAACCACAGCAGATAGTTCGTCTAATAGAGTGTCCGGTGCCTCACGGTGTCCAATAAAGAAACAGGTTGGCATAGTATCCCTCCCAAAATATATGCGATATATCGCAAACCTATTATAGCACGAACTTTGTGTTTGGGATATATCCTACACGATAAATCGCAAATTTGGTTAAGATAGAGGCATCACATGGGAGGGAGTGGTGCCGCAATGAATGCCAAGACAGCGGTTGCTCGCCGCATCCATGCGCTATGCCTGGAGCGGAATATCGCAATCAACGCCCTTGCCAACCAATGCGGCGTTGCGCCCTCCACGATTTACAGTATGTTGAACACCAAAAGCAAGAATCCGGGAATTGTTTCCATTCAAAAGATTTGTGACGGCCTGGAAATCAGCGTTCGTGAATTTTTCGATGATCCACTGTTTGAAAATCTTGAGCCTGAGATCAAGTAGCAAGCCAGGAACGTCACCGCTCCTGGCTATGCTCTTTCTTATGACTTTCCCTATGCTGCTGTCCCTGTAGCTGTTGTAGCGTCTGGCGGATTGATACTGGTTCCGTTGACTCATCCAGCATTTCTGCAACATCCTTTTGGCTCTGAGCCAGCGTCCCGGAATCAAACTTCTTACCATAAGCAGCTTGCAGCCGCTGGGCCGCTTCCAGTTCCTGATCTGGCCGAATAGCGTGACGGGCAGCATCCAGTTCCGTAGCATCCACATCCGCCGCCTGTTGTTGCAGCTCGGCGTACTGTGCCAGCGCTACATCCAGTTCGGCAGTATATTTTTCTTCCTGCCGGTTCAGCGTTTCCAGGGAAGACTCCATAGACGTAATATGCTGTTTAATCTCGTCCATACCATGATCGTCCCTACAGTTAAACTGATTGAGAAGCAGGGCTTTCTCATTTTTCAATTCCTCAATATCCTCCGTCAGACCGGCGATTTCCTGCGCCAGTTCCCGATGTCGGAATACCTGGATTGCCGGGGTATTTT
>OFFS01001422.1_pt1 | contig 10593 bp, 8 predicted proteins | sample 1521541 | NCBI WGS metagenome assembly OFFS01 (sample SAMEA3504127, study PRJEB24116) | mouse gut metagenome | biome: mouse gut; feature: mouse-associated habitat; material: faeces | place: Denmark | collected 2011 | reverse complement strand
GGGGCAAATGTCAAGAAAAAGATTTGTCCCGCGCCCCCTTCTCCGGCAAAATTTCCTCTGGATTCCCGGCCGGCGGGGTTGACAAGCGGCGGAATGAGGCATATTATAATAGTAATAGTGGAAGAAAAGTGCATACTGTCCGGTAGGTAAGGCTACCACAAGGATACGGGTCGCTGCCGCGGAGTGATGGAGACATCATGAGAGGGTTTGAACAGGCGATATCGAACACGAAGGTATCATCTAACGCGATTTCATCGCCTTGTGAGGCTAAAGCTTGAACGGTTGGGGAAGACTGCCCGCGGAGGCGTTTTCCCGGCAGAAGGAGATTCTCCAGTCGTACCGGGCGGCACGATTGGGGATTTTTTGCTGTTCTGCAATCAAAGCCCCGGCGTTTTGCCCAATTTTAATTCACAGCAAATCTGGAAAGGAGGTCGCGCGGCGTGTTTGAATCTGAGAGCAAATGGGAAGAGCTGACGGAGCAAGTGGAAGAACTGGTGTCCCGAAAGCGATACGCGGAGCTGCGGGATCTCCTGCTTCCCCTAGAGGCGGCGGATATCGCCTGGCTGTGCGACGAGCTGGACGAGCGGGCGCCCATCCTGGTGTTCCGGCTGCTGCCCAAGGAGCTGGCGGCGGAGGTGTTTGTGGAGATGGAGCCGGAGGAGCAGGAGGTGCTCATCAAGTCCTTCTCCGACACTGAGCTGCGGGAGGTGCTGGAGGAGCTGTACGTGGACGACACGGTGGACCTCATCGAGGAGATGCCCGCCACAGTGGTCAAGCGCATTCTCCGCCACACGGACCCGGAGACCCGCCGCAGCGTCAACGAGATCCTTCAGTACCCGGAGGACTCCGCCGGGTCTATCATGACCACGGAGTTTGTGGATCTGAAGCGGGACATGACCGTATCCGACGCCATCAAGCGCATCCGCCGCACGGGCTCCGACAAGGAGACCATCAACATCTGCTATGTCACCGATACCGGCCGCCATCTCCTGGGCCTGGTGTCCATCCGCACCCTGCTGCTGGCGGACGCCAACCTTACCAACGTTTCCCCCAGCCTGGCGACGGATTACACCGTCTCGGAGGACGGGCTGACCTACACCTTCACCATGAAGGAGGGTGTGAAGTGGTCGGACGGCGAGCCCCTTACCGCCGCGGACGTGGCGTTCAGCATCAAAACCAACCTGAAGGTGGCCTCCGGCAACGCTATCTTCACCAACGCCTTTACCAACATCGTCGGCGCGGAGGCCTGGCGTGACGGCAGCGCCAGCGACCTGGAGGGCGTAAAGGTGGAAGGCAACGTTGTTACCATCACCCTGTCCTCCCCCTATGGCGCTTTTATCCCCGTTATCGCCCAGTTCTGCATTCTGCCGGAGCACGCCATGAAGGACCTGGATCCCCTGGAGATCCACAACAGCGAATACTGGGCCAACCCCGTCACTTCCGGCGCCTTTAAGCTGGGGGAGCTGAGCGTGGGCAACTACTACACCCTGGTGCCCAACGAGCACTACGAGGGGACCCCCTGGAAGATCACCCAGATCATCAACTACTACGTGCCCGATCTGCTGGTGGCCGCCCAGGCCGGCAACACCTATATGCTCAACACCAACGCCCCGGAGATTATCAGCGAGCTGGGCAAGCTGGACTTCATGACCATGTACCCGGTGGACATCCTCTTCTACCGCTATTTCATCTGCAATATGAAGGGCGTGGACGGCAACGAAAACCCCGTTATGCAGGATAAGCGGGTGCGCGAGGCTATCCTTTACGCCATCGACCGGGAGACCATCGCCGAGCAGCTCTATCCGGGCCTGGCCCATGTCCTCCACTCCGGCGTGCCCAACGATTACGCGGAGTATAACGGCACCGCCTATGAGTACAACCCCGAAAAGGCAAAGCAGCTGCTCCAGGAGGCCAACTACGACTTTAACCACACCTTCCGCATCCTCTACTACTATTCGGACCAGAACTCCATCGACTTTATGGACACCATCGCCTACTACCTGCGGGAGGTGGGCATGAAGGTGGAAACCGTCCACAGCCAGCAGGGCACCGTGGACCTCTTCCAGACCCGCAACTACGATGTGGGCTACAAGGGCCTTTCCGCCTTTAACATCGCCGAGTGGTACGGCGAGTACTCCTCCGGCAACGCCAACTTCCGCAACATCTTCGGCGGCGACACCAAGTTTGACGAGAAGGCGGAGGCCATCGCTGCCGAAGCCGACCCCGCCAAGCGCAGCGCCATCCTCAAGGAGCTCCAGACCCTGGAGCAGGATAACCTTTACAAGCTGCCCCTGTACACCATCGGCAACAACATCTTCATCAACACCAACTGCGTGAAGCTGCCGGACGGCGTGACCTTCGGCAATCCCTGGTATCTGTATGATATGGATCTGGCCAACTGGGAGATCATCGGCTGATCTGCACAGGCAGTCCCCCTTCATTGAGCAGCCTGACGCAACGATTTTTAGGGGAGGCGCAGCTCATTTGCGCCTCCCCTTTTGCATTCCCCGCAGGGAGCGGGTCCGGCGCAGAATTTCCGCCCGGCGAGCCTCCCCCCACACCGCCTCCGGCGGCGCTAAGCAGTTTTTTTAGGCTGCCGGAGGCAGGAAACAGGTCCCTGAGGGAAGGAGTGGAAGAATTTGCTGAATTTTATCGGGAAAAAGTTGCTTCAAATGATCCCCATGCTGCTGCTGATTAGCTTCATTGTATTTGGCGGCCTGCAGCTGATGGATGTGGACCCCATCAGCTACATGCTTACGCCGGATATGGCGGCCAGCGCCGAAAATCAGGAGGCCCTCCGGGAGCAGCTGGGTCTGAACGACCCCTTTATAGTCCGCTACGTCAATTGGGTAAAGGACCTGCTGAAGGGCAACTTCGGCTACAGCATCGTCAACGGCAGCTCCATTGCCAACATTGTCCGCACACGGCTCCCGGCCACCTTTGAGCTGGCCATCATCGCCCTCATTCTGTCTTCTATCATCGGGATTGGGATAGGTATCCTATCCGCCATCCGACAAAACGGGATCATTGACTATGTGGGCCGCGTCTTTGCGGTGCTGGGTCAGTCGATTCCCCAGTTCTTCTTCGGCATCTGCATGGTTCAAATCTTCGCCATCAAGCTGGGGTGGCTCCCGGTCAACGGCCGCACCTCCCCCGGCGCCAGCGGCCTGGGGGACGCCATCGTCCACCTGGTGCTGCCGGTGCTGACCATGACGGTGGCCATGTGCGCGGTTTTGATGCGCTATTCCCGCAACACCATGCTGGATGTGCTGAACAGCGATTACATTAAGACCGCCCGCTCCAAGGGCATCCCGGAGTGGAAGGTTTACATTAAACACGGCTTCCGCAACGCCATGCGGCCGGTGCTGGTTATCCTCTGTTTCCGTCTGCCGATGCTTATCGGCGGCTCGGTGGTCATTGAATCGGTATTCGGCTGGCCGGGCATCGGCTCCATCATCACCCAGTCGGTGGTCTCCGGCGACTACCCGGTGATTATGGTGACGACGCTGATGGTGGCGGCGGCCATTCTGGTAGCCAGCTTCCTGGTGGATGTGCTGACAGCGGCACTGGATCCCAGGGTGCGGCTGGGCGAGTAGGGAAGGAGGGGCTAACATGAGTTCTCAGGCATCTGTACTTCAGCAAGCGAACAAAAAGCACGCCTCCAGCCTGCTGCGCAAAAATGTCCGCAAATTTGTCAACAACCGGCTGGCGATGATCGGCCTCATCTTTGTGGTGCTGATTGTTTTTGCCGCCGTTTTCGCGCCGATGCTTACAAGCTATGACCCCAATAAGCTTAGCCTGAGCGAAAAGAACACAGCGCCCTATATGGAGCACCTCCTGGGCACCGATAACCTGGGCCGGGATGTCTTTGCTCGTGTGCTGTACGGCGGGCGGGTATCCGTCTTTATCAGCGTCATGGGGGCGCTGATGGGCTCCATGGTGGGGATGGTCCTGGGCTCCTTGGCCGGCTATTTCGGCAGCAAGGTGGACATGGTGCTGGTGCGCCTCTCCGAAATTTTCCAGACCTTCCCGGAGATGATCCTCATTATGATCCTGGTGGCTATCCTGGGCCAGGGGGTGGGGAACCTTGTGCTGGTGTTCTCGCTCACAGGCTGGATGACCACCTTCCGAATGGTGCGCAACGAGTTTCTGGCCCTGCGGGGGGAGACCTATGTCCAGGTCTGCGAGGCCTTCGGAATGCCCAAGGCCGCCATCATGTTTAAGCAGATCCTGCCCAACGTTCTTTCCCCGGTTATCGTGTCTGCTACCGTCAACGTGGCGGGCTTCATCCTTTCGGAGGCAAGCCTGAGCTTTTTGGGGGTGGGCGTTCCCTCGTCGGTGCCTACCTGGGGCAACATCCTCAACGCCGCCAAAAGCGTGGAGGTGGTCTCGAACTACTGGTGGCTCTGGGCGGTGCCTGGCGGGGTAATCTCCATCTTTGTGCTGGCCATCAACTTCTTCGGTGACGGCCTGCGGGATGTCCTCGACCCGAAACAACAGTAAGGAGGGCGTCATGAAAAATATGGATTATGTATTGGATGTAAAAAATCTGTCCACCAGCTTTATCTCCGACCGGAAGGAAATCCGTATCGTCAAAAATGTCTCCCTGCGCCTGCGCCGGGGCACCACCCTGGCGGTGGTGGGGGAATCCGGCTGCGGCAAAAGCGTGACCGTCCATTCCATCGTCAAGCTGATGCCCAAAAACGCCAGGGTCAGCGCCGACCATGTGCTCTACCGTTCCGCCAAGGACGGGAAGGAATACCGTTTAGACCAGATGGAGCCCTTTGGCCCGGAGATGCGCAAGCTGCGGGGCGCCGAAATCGGCATGGTGTTCCAGGACCCCATGAGCTCCCTGAACCCGGTTTACAAGGTGGGGGACCAGGTGGCGGAGGGGCTGATTCAGCACACCGGCATGAGCAAGGCGCAGGCCCAAAAGCAGGTGCTGGATATGTTCCGCAAGCTGGGCATCCCCGACCCGGAAAGCCGTATCAGCGATTATCCCCACCAGTTTTCCGGCGGGATGAAGCAGCGGGTGGTCATCGCCATCGCCATGATCTGCAACCCGGATATTATCATCGCCGACGAGCCCACCACCGCCCTGGACGTGACCATTCAGGCCCAGATTATGGAGCTGATGAAGTCCCTGCAGGTCAACGACCACAAGTCCATCATCCTCATCACCCACAACATGGGCCTGGTGGCGGAGATGGCGGACGAGGTGTGCGTAATGTACATGGGCCGGGTGATGGAGTTCGGCTCCCTGGAGGATATCTTTGAAAATCCCTCCCACCCCTACACCCAGGCGCTGCTGCGCTCGGTGCCGGTGCTGGGGCTGGCGGAGGGGCAGGAGCTGGGGACCATCCCCGGCATCACCCCCAACCCGGCGGAGCTGGGGCCGGGGTGCGAGTTTGCCGGCCGCTGCCCCTTCTGTCAGGAGCGGTGCAAGGAGAAGGATATCCCCCGCTTCGAGGTGTCTCCGGGGCACTATGTCCGCTGTCTGAAATTTGATTCCTTCCAGGAGGTGGACTGATATGGCAGAAAAAGAATTGATTTTCCAGATCAAGAATTTGCAGATGTGGTTCCCCATCCGGAAGGGCTTTATGCGGAAAACCACCGGCCATGTCAAGGCGGTAGACGACGTCAGCCTCGATGTTTACAAGGGGGAGACCCTGGGCATTGTGGGGGAATCCGGCTGCGGCAAATCCACCCTGGGCAAAACCATCATGATGCTCAACAACCCCACCGGCGGCCAGGTGCTTTTTAACTACGAGGGCCAGTTTAAGGACATTACAAAGTTCACCAGCCAGGAGCTGTTCCAGTTCCGCAAGAAGGTCCAGATGGTCTTCCAGGACCCCTATTCCGCCCTGAACCCCCTAAAGAAGATTTACACCGCCTTCGAGGAGCCGCTGAAGGTCCATGGCGTCAGCAGCAAGGAGGAGCGGGAGAGGATTATGGAGGACGTGCTGAAGATGGTGAACATCCAGCCCGATTACCTCCTGCGCTATCCCCACGAGTTTTCCGGCGGCCAGCGCCAGCGCCTCTGCATCGCCCGCGCTCTGGAGGTCCGGCCGGAGGTGCTCATCTGCGACGAGCCGGTTTCCGCCCTGGATGTCTCCATCCAGGCCCAGGTGCTCAACCTGATGAAGAAGATCCAGAAGGACCTGGGGCTCACCTACCTCTTTATTGCCCACGACCTTTCGGTGGTGCAGTATATGTCCAACCGCATCGTGGTCATGTACCTGGGGAAGATTGTGGAGATTGCCGATTCCCGCACCCTCTACGACGAGCCCCTCCATCCCTATACCTGCGCCCTTCTTTCCGCCATCCCCGTGCCCCAGATTCGCCAGGAAAAGAAGCGCATCGTCCTGCCGGGGGAGGTGCCCAGCCCCATCCGCAAGCCCACCGGCTGCGCCCTCCACCCCCGCTGCCCCCACTGCATGGAAAAATGCAAGCAGGTGGATCCGGTTCTGAGCCGTTACAAGGACGGGGAGCATCTGGTGGCCTGCCACCTTTACGGAAAAGAGGACTGAAGGGCCGCCTGGTAAAAGCGCCCAGGGGCTTTCCGCCCCTCCTGTCCGGCAAAGCTACAAACGAATTACGAAGGAAAAAACATGAACAAATATCTTTTTTTAGACCGCAGCTGCCTCCAGCCCCAAGGAATGGAAAACGTGCGCTTGGTGCTGGCCGCTGCGGAAAAGGACACCGCCAACAACCCCCTGTTTTCCGAGGGTTTCTTCAGCACCCCCTCGCTGCCCTGGGAGGCCCGCTACGATAACGCCTACCCCAATGTCATCTACGACCCCAAGTACAAAAAGTATCGCTGCTACTACACCTTCTGTTCCAAGGACGAAGAATCCACCTCCACCCCCCGGCAGGAGCGGGCAAAGCGGGATTATCGCCCCATGCCCACCCGCATCGCCTCCCTGGGGTACGCGGAAAGCGACGACGGCGTCCACTGGGTGAAGCCCAGCCTGGGGCTGGTGGAATTTGAGGGCAGCCGGGAGAACAACATGCTCTTCCGCTACGCCCACGGCACTGGCGTGTTTTTGGACCAGGAGGAGACAAACCCGGCCAAGCGGTACAAGCTGGTGACCAAGGTGGAATACCCCGGCGGCCACACCTATATGGCGGTGAACTTTTCCGAGGACGGCGTCCACTGGGGGGAGATGATCCCCTGGCCCCGGTGGAACCCGCCGGCGGATTCCCACAACTTCCCCTTCCGGGACAAGGTGGACGGCCTCTTTAAGGTCATCACCCGCACCTGGCGTAATGGGGTGCGGGTCTCCGCCATCTGCTCCAGCCGGGACTTTATCAACTGGAGCGAGCCGCTGGAGATTATCCGGGGGGATGGCTTTGAATCCCAGGTCTATTCGATGCCGGTGTTTTGGTACGATGGCATCTACCTGGGCCTGGCCTCCATGTTCCACGAGGGGGACCGTTCGGCGGAGAACTTTGACACGGTGGACCTGGAGCTGACCTATGCCTCCGCCTGCGATCGATTTGACCGGGTGGCCCCATACCAGTACCTGATCCACCGGGGCCAGGGCCGGTACCCGGACGGAGACTTTGACTGCTGCTGCATCTATGCCGCCGCGCCCCTCGATATGGGGGACGGCCGCCTCTGCTTCTACTACATGGGGGGCAACGGACAGCACACCAACTTCCGGGAGACCTCCTTTGGGCGGGCGTTTCTGCCCAAGGACCGCTTTGCCTGGTACGAGCCCAGGGAGGCGGGGAAGGAGGCCCTCCTTTCCACCGGCCGCCTGAACATCTACGGCAACGAGCTGCGGGTGCTGGCGGAAACAGAGGAGGACGGGCGGTGGTCGGTGGCGGTGTGTCCCACCTGGAAGAGCGAGCCCTTTGAAGGCTTCGGCTTTGAAGACTGCACCCTGACCCCCGGCGGGGACGGCTATACCCAGGTGCAGTGGAAGCGCAAGCTGATGGAGCTGGAAAACGCCACCGTCTCTTTGGTGTTCCGCTTCCAAAAAACCAAGCTGTACGCCTTCCAGGGGGAGCTTATCCGCACCGCGGAGCGCTATTACGAGGGCGCGCCGACGGCGTGAGAAAGAGGCAAAAGCGATGATATTTTGCAAATTGGAGCAGCTGGGCCGGTATCGGGGCCTTTCACAGCACCTGGATACGGCGATTCGCTTTTTGGAGGAGGGCGGGGCCTCCCGCCTGACCATGGGCCGCAACGAGGTGGACGGGGAGGCGGTGTATGTGAACCGCTTTGCCTACGACACCGCGGCGGAGGCTATCACCGAGGGCCACATCCGGTATGTTGACGTGCATCTTGTCCTTTCCGGCCAGGAGCAGATCGGCGTGGCGGATGTATCCACCCTGGAGGAGATTGAGCGGAGAGAGGAGGAGGACTGCATCCTTTTTTCCGGCCCCTTCCAGAGCCTTTGCGTCATGAAGCCGGGGGATGTTTTAATCACCTTTCCGGAGGACGCCCACAGTCCAAAGCGCCAAAATGGCGCTCCCTGCCACGTGGAGAAGGCGGTTATAAAGGTCCTGTGGGATTAAGGGCGCCCCTTCCCGCAACAAATGAATCGAAGGACGCCGGGGGATGAGCCTCCGGCGTCCTTTTGCGTTTGGATGATTCGATGATTTTTATGAAAATTTGACACTGGATTTCAGAATAACTCATAATTGAAATCAATATGCTGTTTTGCTATAATAAAAAATCCCCCCTTTGAACGGGTTTTCGGAGCGCTTAACAGGTGTTTTTTGGCGTTAAACGAGAAGGGATGTGACGGCGTATGAACAGCAGTGTCCGTGCGGTGATCTTTGATGTGGATGGGACCTTGTACGACTACAGGACCCATTCGGTTCCCCTTTCCGCCCAGGAGGCCCTGGGCCGCCTGCGGGAGCGCGGGCTGCGGATTATCGTTGCCTCCGGACGCTCTTATGCCCTGCTGGGGGAATCCCTTGTCCAGCTGCTCCAGGCGGATCACTATGTCCTGTCCAACGGGCACGAGCTGTTGGACCAGGGGGGGCGGCCTGTGTACCAGGAGCGCTTTACCCTGGAGGAGACCGAGGGCCTGCTGGGGACGGCCCGCCGCCACGGGGTGAATGTGATGCTGAAATACCACGGCTTCTGCTGCGTGTACGCCGGGTGGGATGAGATGCGTTCGGTGTTCCGGATGATGGACCCGGACCAGGGCAGCTACCGTTTTTGCCCGGAGTGGAACTACCACTGCCAGGAGCTTCCACTGGGCTTTACCCTAAAGGGCGGGCCGGACCTGCGCCAGCAGCTGGCGGAATGGGAAACAGCCCTGCGCATCGAATATTTCACCGATCCTTCGGAGTGCGACGTCTTCCATCACAGCGCAAACAAATGGACCGGCTTGGAGCGGATTCTATCCCAGGAGGGGCTTCAGCCGGAGCAGTGCATCGCCTTTGGGGACAGCGGCAACGATGTGGATATGCTCCGCTCGGTGGGCTGCGGCATCGCCATGGGCAACGGCTCCCCGGCGGCCAAGGCAGCGGCGGCGCAGGTCTGCCGGCCCTCCTGGGAGGATGGCATCTACCACGCCCTGCGGGAGCTTGCGGTTATATAAATAAAGAGAGCGGAGGGCAGCCTAGGCTCCTATAAACCGGGCTGCGAACCCCCTCCCCCCTTGTAAAGCCTCCCTTTGGGGGGCTTTGCCTTTGCGCAAAAACGCAGCGTATTTTTTTAGCCTGCATCCAAATTTTTCTTTGCTGCAATAACCGGACGTCCTCCATCGTTTTATAGGCGGGAGAAAGCCCGGAAGGGGGAAAAGTGTGAACTTTTTTCGGGAACTTTCCAAAACGTTTGACACTTCCCCCCGACTATAGTAAAATTATGCTGATATGACTCGCAATTTTGCGGGAATCGTAATACTATATAAGAGGAGCTTTGGCGTCCCCCAGGGTTTTGGGATGCAAAGCGGTTTATTATGTATGGAATGGAAGTGTCTGCCTATATGAGAAAAACAAAGATTATCTGCACCCTTGGCCCATCCTCCTGCGACGAGGTGACCCTGCGCAAAATGATGCTGCTGGGAATGAACGTCTGCCGCTTCAACTTTTCCCACGGCAGCCACGAGGAGCACCTGGAGAAGCTGCGGCTGGTGCGGCAGCTGCGGGCGGAGCTGCGGCTGCCCATTGCCACCCTGCTGGATACCAAGGGACCGGAGATTCGCCTGCGGGATTTTGAGGGGGGGAGCATCCAGCTGCGAGGCGGCGCTCCCTTTACCCTCACCACCCGCCAGGTGATGGGGACCGAGGAGCAGGCTTCCATCACCTACCAGGGACTCCCTGGGGACGTGGTCCCCGGCGGCCGCATTCTGATTGATGACGGCCTGGTGGAGCTGCGGGTGGAGACCGTTACCGATACCGACATCGCCTGCACCGTGGTCAACGGCGGCAAGGTCTCCAACCACAAGGGGATTAACGTCCCCGGCGTCTCCCTTTCCATGCCCTACCTTAGCGATACCGATAAGGAGGACCTGCTCTTCGGTATCCGGGAGGGGTTCGATTTTGTGGCGGCCTCCTTTGTCCGCACCGCCCAGGACGTTCTGGCTATCCGGGGCTTTTTGGGGGAAAACGGCGGGCGGCATATGAAGA
>OFFS01001418.1_pt1 | contig 10614 bp, 8 predicted proteins | sample 1521541 | NCBI WGS metagenome assembly OFFS01 (sample SAMEA3504127, study PRJEB24116) | mouse gut metagenome | biome: mouse gut; feature: mouse-associated habitat; material: faeces | place: Denmark | collected 2011 | reverse complement strand
GTGCTCATCTTAGACGAGGCGACAAGCTCCATCGATACGAGGACAGAGCGTATCGTACAGGACGGCATGGATAAGCTGATGAAGGGCAGGACTACCTTTGTGATCGCCCACAGGCTGTCCACGGTACGCAACTCGGACTGCATCATGGTATTGGAACAGGGAAGGATCATCGAGAGGGGAACCCATGAACAGCTGATCGAGGAGAAAGGGAAATATTATCAGCTTTACACAGGGAACGCGGTCGGCGCATAGCGAGGATGACAGAAAGGATGATGAAAAAAGGCAATGTGCTGCGGCGGATTTTGTGGTACAATAGAAAAAGCCGGCAGTTAATGCCGAATGAATGAGAAAGGAAATGAGTGTTTTGAGTGTGTATGATGCTTTGAATGACAGGCAGAGGGAGGCGGTTTTCCACACGGAGGGGCCTCTCCTCATCCTGGCGGGGGCCGGTTCCGGGAAGACCAGGGTCCTGACCCACAGGATTGCGTACCTGATTGACGAGAAGGGGGTGAACCCCTGGAATATCCTTGCGATTACGTTTACAAACAAGGCCGCGGGGGAGATGCGGGAGCGGGTGGACAGGATGGTTGGATTTGGCGCGGAGAGCATCTGGGTCAGCACGTTCCATTCGATGTGCGTGCGGATTCTGAGACGGCATATCGCGCTTTTGGGGTATGACACCAATTTTACGATCTATGATACGGACGACCAGAAGACGCTGATGAAGGACATCTGCAAACTCCTTCAGATCGATACGAAACAGTATCGGGAGCGTGCTCTTCTGGCGGCTATTTCCCACGCGAAGGAAGAGATGGTGACGCCGGAGGAGTTCCGGCTGAACGCGGGGGGAGATTTTGGCATGCTGAAGATTGCCGACGTATACGGCGAATATGAAAAGCAGCTGCGTGCCAATAATGCCCTTGACTTTGACGATCTCCTGCTCAGGACGGTTCAGCTTTTCCAGATCCACAGGGATGTGCTTGAAAACTATCAGGAGCGTTTCCGCTATATCATGGTAGATGAGTACCAGGATACGAATACGGTGCAGTTCGAGCTTGTGCGCCTGCTGGCGTCAAAGCTCAGGAATCTATGCGTGGTGGGGGATGATGACCAGTCCATCTATAAATTCCGTGGGGCGAATATTAAGAACATCCTGAATTTTGAACAGTTTTTCGATAATGCAAAGGTGATAAAGCTTGAGCAGAATTACCGCTCTACCAGCAACATTTTAAATGCCGCCAATGCGGTCATCAGCAACAATAAAGGGAGAAAGGATAAATCTCTCTGGACGGACAACGGAATCGGGGAAAAGCTTATGCTCCGGCAGTTTGACACCGGATATGACGAGGCAGAGTATGTGGTGTCCGATATCCGGGAAAACGTCCGGAAAGGGGAGCGCGCTTACAATGACCATGCGGTGCTGTACCGTACCAACGCCCAGTCGCGGATGTTTGAGGAGAAATTTGTGACGGCTAATATTCCTTATAAGATTGTGGGCGGCGTTAACTTTTATGCCAGAAGGGAGATTAAGGATCTGCTGTCTTATCTGAAGACGGTGGACAATGGGAAGGACGACTTGGCGGTCCGCAGGATCATGAACGTGCCGAAAAGGGGAATCGGGCTTACAAGCATCAACCGGGTGCAGGAGTATGCCGCATCCCGCGAAATCGGCATCTATGAGGCGTTGAGGAGCGTGGATCTGATTCCGGACATCGGAAGGGGGGCGGCAAAACTAGAATCGTTTGCGGCTCTCATCGAGCATTTCAAGGCGGATGCGGAGGATATGTGCCCTTCGGACCTGCTGAGGGAGATCATTGAGGAGACCGGGTACATAGAAAGCCTTGAGGCGGAGGACTCCGAGGAGGCGGCAGGGCGGATTGAGAATATCGACGAACTTATAAGCAAGCTGTCTGCATATGAGGAGACGTGCGAGGAGCATGACGAGCCGGCGACCTTAAGCGGATTTTTGGAAGAGGTGGCACTGGTGGCAGATATCGACAATGTGTCGGGGGATGACGACAGGGTGCTTCTGATGACCCTGCATTCCGCCAAGGGCCTGGAGTTTTCCCATGTATACCTGACAGGGCTGGAAGAGGGACTGTTTCCGGGATATATGGCGGTACAGTCCGATGACATATCCGATCTGGAGGAGGAGAGGCGCCTGGCCTATGTGGGAATCACCAGGGCCATGAACCGGCTGACCCTGACTTGTGCGAGAACCAGGATGATCCGGGGCGAGACCCAGTATAATCCCGTGAGCCGTTTTATAGGTGAGATTCCTCCGGAACTGCTGGACAGCGGCCGCACTGCCCCGAACCGCAAGATGGGAGCATGGTCTTCGGATACTGATTCCGTGGAAATGCGTCCGTCCGCGGGAAAAGGAGGGAATTTTTCCGGGGAGGGTTTCGGCCAGGGGAAAAAGAACGCCGAAACAGATTACCGGCCCAAGGCAATTGTTCGGCCCAAAGCTACCGTCAAAGCCGACAAACCCTTTATCGCCAAAGGAATCGGCAGCCTGAACCAGCTGGCAGGTGTCTCCAAGGGAGCGGCCCGTCAGGCTCCGGCTGCGTTGTCCTATGCAGAGGGAGACAGGGTGTGCCACATCAAGTACGGGGAGGGAAGCGTTCTGCACATTGGAAAAGAGGAGCGTGACTATAAGGTGACGGTGGATTTTGACAAAGCCGGACAAAAAATAATGTATGCTTCTTTTGCCAAATTGAAAAGACTGTAGTATTTTTCCCGGGAATATGATATAATAGTTTTGATTGATTCACAAAATAACAAGGCAGCAGAACTGCCGACATGGAGGTAGCAGTATGAATAAACTGGAGAATTTGATCGAAATGGCAAAGCTGAACGACCTGCTGGCAAAGACGCCCCTGGCAAAAAAGGATGATGAGGAGAAGAAGTGCAATGTGGTGATTTGGGTTCTGGCCGTGGTGGGCATTATCGCTGCAGCGGCAGCCATCGCCTATGCGATTTACCGTCACTTCAATCCCAGCTACCTGGACGACTTTGACGATGATTTCGAGGATGAGTTTGAGGATGAGGAAGAAGACGCCGATGAGGATGATTTCTTCGTAGACGAGGGAGAAAACTAAACAGATGAAAAAAGGACAGGTGTTGGAGGCTTTGGTGGAGAGGGTGGATTTTCCGTGCAAGGGTATTGCCCGGACGGAAGAGGGCCCGGTCATTGTAAAGAACAGCCTGCCCGGTCAGAAGATCAGACTCAGTGTCAACAAAGTGAGGAATGGGAAGGCGGAAGGCCGTCTGCTGGAGGTGTTGGAAAAGGCGCCTTCTGAGACGGTTCCTCCGTGTTCTCATTTTGGTGTGTGCGGAGGGTGTGTCTATCTGCCCCTGCCCTATGAGGAGCAGCTGAAGCTGAAGGAGCAGCAGGTTTGGCGGCTTCTGGAGGGCTGCCTGAAGGGGCAGGAGGCTTCCTGGAACTGGGAGGGCATCCTGGGAAGTCCGGCAGCTTTCGGATACCGCAACAAGATGGAGTTTACTTTCGGGGATGAGGTCAAGGACGGCCCTCTGGCTCTGGGTATGCACAAACGGGGGAGTTTTTACGATGTGGTCACTGTGGATGACTGCAGAATTGTAGATGAGGATTACCGTCTGATTCTGGGGAGTTTGCGGGAGTATTTTGCCCATAGTGGGGCCAGGCATTTCCACAGGCTCACACACAGGGGGTATCTGAGGCATCTTCTGGTGCGGAAAGCTTGGAGTACCGGCCAGATTTTGGTGGCGCTGGTAACTACGTCCCAGGATCCCTGGGGGGAGGAAGCTCTCAGGGAGGAGGGGACTGTCTCAGGCTGGGGGGTTGAGGAAGGAACACCCTCACAGGAAAGCCTGCTGGAAGGATACCTGCACTGTCTTCTGGAACTGCAGAGCAGCGGCAGGTTAAAAGGAAGTTTTGCAGGGATCCTGCACATTGTCAACGATTCTCAGGCGGATGTGGTTCGCAGTGACCGCACGGATGTGCTCTATGGGCAGGATTATTTTCATGAGGAAATTCTGGGGCTTCGGTTTAAGGTGTCACTTTTTTCCTTTTTCCAGACCAATTCTGCCGGTGCGGAAGTGCTGTACGGGAAGGTCAGGGAGTACATTGGGGAGTCGGAGGGCAGCCTGAAGGAGGCGTCGGACAAGCTTGTGTTCGACCTCTACAGCGGTACGGGAACCATAGCCCAGATTGCGGCTCCGGCGGCAGGCAGGGTTATAGGAGTGGAGATTGTGGAGGAAGCTGTTTTGGCGGCAGAAAAAAATGCCCGGGAGAATGGCATCGGCAATTGTACTTTTATAGCGGGAGATGTGTTGAAAGTGCTGGAAGGCTTGGAAGAGAGGCCGGATTTGGTGATCCTGGACCCTCCCAGGGACGGTATGCACCCCAAAGCACTGCTCCAGATTACCTCTCGGTTCAGACCGGAAAGGCTTGTGTACATTTCCTGTAAGCCAACCAGTCTCGTTAGGGATCTGGAAGTTTTTCAGGAGCATGGCTACAAGGTGGTTCGGGCCTGCTGCGTGGATATGTTTCCCTGGACGGCGAATGTGGAGACGGTTGTTCTTTTGTCCCAACAAAAACCGGATGAACCATAGAGATCGACCTGGATCTGGATGAGTTGGACGCTGCTGCCGCCGAGACAAAGGCCACCTACGAGGAAATCAAGGCATATGTCTGGGAAAAGCACCATGTGAAAGTGCCCAGCCTGTATATCTCCCAAGTCAAAAGAAAGTGCGGATTAGAGATTGGTCAGAATTACAACCTGTCCAAATCCGAGAATCCGAAAGTACCAAAGTGTCCGGCGGAAAAGGAAGCGGCGATTATGGAGGCACTGAAACGTTTTCAGATGATTTAATCAAAAAGAGGCTGTGGCAATTATATTATTGTCACACAGCCTCTGCTTGTGCTGTCACTTCATCAATATAACTTGTCAATTCTTCTGTAGAGAGATTTCTTTTTCCTGCTGCATGTGCATATTGATCTCTTCGGTTGATATATTTGACACGGTCCGTTATAGATTGTTCATCCATCTCTATAACATGAAACACTTTAAAAATGTCTTTTTCCGGAATTTTGCTAAATCCATAAACACTCTCATAATTGTCTAAGTCTGGCTTGTCATCTCGTCCGTTATATGAACGCAAAGAATAATAAACTAAGATATTGGTCATAAGATTCATTTCCTATATCCACTTTATCGGTTGGAAAATACTCCAAAAGGCGAACCAAGAACGAAGGATCAAACTCATCATCGGCCGGTTGGAAAGCGCCGTATAGAGCGTTCTTAAATGTTTCACCATACATAGGCTATTCCCCCCAGACCTCACTAATTTTATCTGCTATTTTTTGCTTAAAAATAGAAATTAGCTTTTTGTTTGCATCAATGATTTCCTGTTCTTCTCTTGCCTGCTTTACAATCGACTTTTGGATATCGAGTGGTGGAATGGGTATTACTAATTGCTTAATTGCATTAGCATTAAATTGAGGTTGTGCACCTCCAGAAACCAACTTATTGGCTTGATCCCAATAGTTCTGAGTTTGCGCAAAAATCCAATAAAAGTAATGGTCTATGTACTCTGGAAGATCTAGCTTAATTAGGAATGATGCAAATACGGCTGTTTCATCCGTATCAAAATATAGTGTTTTACCATAGGTGGCTCCAGTTCTGGCAACGAGCAAATCTCCTCTGTGGAGCAGGAAGGCGTTATTCTGTTCAATTAAGTCAACATAGCGCTTATTCTCGTCTCTGAGCAGTCCTTTTTCATCAATGTCAGTAATGCGCACAAATCGAGCTGAACCAGATTCTTTTGCTGTGTCTGTATAACCATATGTCAAATTACAAATGTCACCTAATTTAGCTTTTTTCCAAGCAGGATTAATTCTGATAGTTGGCTTATAATTATCTACAATTTGCCGGGCACCATCAATGATTTTCTGGTAACCATCTAGCTCTGCAACAATCTCTTTTTGAATTCCCAATGGAGGAAGGGGAATGCTGCAACCTCGAACCAAATTACTATTCAAATTCTTTACTACTCCACCTGTGGCTAGGCGATTATATTGGGCTATCATGGGGTTAGATCCTAGTATATAGCATAGATATTTTTGATCAACCATCTGGGTATTGCATCTAAGTATCAGCCATCCGTCATGAACGCATCCATCAATCCCTAATATATATGGTTTTCCAAAGCTCATAGAGTTTGAGAGAATCAAATCTCCTTTATGGACATATCTGGATTTAGACGCTCCTTCAGTTGTTATCTTTTCCTTTGCATCTGTAATATAAAAAGAATTATCCGAACCATCCCCAATTTTTATCCAATTAATTCCCGTTTCATCTTCCGTAATATATGCATTTATAGGACGAGGAGAAGCTCCACGTTCTATTTCACATACATCCCCAATTTTGGCCATATTCCAAGCACTATTTGTATGAATGGAAGAAGCATATCGTTCTCCAACTAAGATGTAGTTTTGTTCTGCAATCTGTTCTTTTGTAGCAATGGTAACGAGCGAATGGTGGATAATCTCATCATCTGATATTTGCGGGTCAAGATCTGCATGGTATTTTTTTACAATGCGAACAATCTCCGGGATTTCGCTTCCCTTTTTGGGTTGACGCTGTGCTCCCAGATCGAATCCATCGTTGTTCAGTTTTACAAATAGAATTTCATCCTTGAATTTTGAAAAAAGCTTGTCAATGAGCAAAATGCTGGTTTTGACTCCGCTATAAGGATTAAAAACACCGGCAGGCAGTGAGATTACTGCATACAACAGATCATTATTCACTAAATATTTGCGAAGCTCCTTATAGGCGTTCGAGGACTGGAATATAATGCCCTCAGGAACAATGATTGCTGCTCGTCCATTAGGGTTAAGGTGCTCAGCAATGTAGTCTACAAATAGCACCTCGGAACGCTTGGCTTTTACCAGATAGCGGCTGTGGGGCATAATTCCGCCCTTTGGCGTCATGAAAGGCGGATTCGCAAGGATAACATCATAACAGTCATCCCACTTTTCTTCGCTGGTTAAGGTATCGTATTCGCTGATTTTAGGCTTTGTAAAATGGTGAAGGTACATGTTCACCCGAGATAGGCGCACCATATCTGGAGAAATATCGTACCCGGCAAAGTTTTCCGACAAACGCTTGCGATCATCGGCGGTCAGTGTACTTTTATCGTCCTCATCCTTGTTTTGGGCCAGAATGTGGCGATAGGCACTGATCAGAAAACCGGCTGTGCCACAGGCAGGGTCCAGAATGGTCTCATTTTTCTTGGGGTCTACGATTTCCACCATCATGTCGATGATGTGTCGGGGCGTGCGGAACTGACCGGCATCTCCCTGACTGCCCATGATGGACAGCAGATATTCAAAGGCATTGCCCAGATCTTCGCTGTTGTCATAAGAGAAGTCGCTGACTTCTTTAAGGAACATATTCAAGGTGTCCGGGTCCCGATAAGGGATATATGCTCCACGGAAAATATCACGGAACAGTTGGGGAAGGTTGGGGTTCGTAGTCATTTTCTCAATGCCTTCCGCATAGAATAAAGCCCTTTGTTGGCCGCTGTTTTCCGGCTTCATGATTTCTGTCCAAGCATACTTTTCATATTCACCCGTAAAGAACTGTCGAGAGCCGCCAAATTCCAAACCTTCTATATCCATGTCATCCATGAATTTATAAATAAGCGCAATGGTAATCTGTTCAACCTGCGCCTTTGGGTCGGGCACCTTGCCCACCAGAATATCACGCAGCGTATTGATCTTGCGCTTTACGTCAAATGTCAACATTTCCTTTCCTCCTACATAAAGCGGGATACATTTACGTTATCAGTAACGTAATCTACCACGCTGTGCATACTATCCATCCCCAAATGCTTCAGATCTGCCATGGTATATGTGCTGATGTCTGTTCCAAGCAGCTGAAATTTTCGATCTTCGATGGCTCTGCGCACATCTTTGTCTGTTACATAAGTGGCAAAGAACTCTTTTATATCGGCATACTTTTCTGACGGAATACTGTGTGTCAGGGCATATCCCTCAAATTCATCCTCTACCAATTCCTTTTTGCTCTTAAAGAAGGGCAGGACACCAAAGATTTTGTCCAGAATTTCCCGGGCTGTGATGCGGCGATCACTGCCAATAGAGCGCCGCAGCTTGTCCCAGGTGTAGTACTCGTTGGGCTGATTCATGATGTGGTCATCAATATAGCGGATGACAGCGGGATAGTTGCCTTGCTCATATTGTTCTCTCGCAACTGGATCTTCTTTGACAGTCTCCTCGAATTTATCAAAGTACATCCGGTCAATCTTCATACCCTCGGCACCGATTTTGGTCTCCACCAGCGTTTTCAGCGGGTCAGGAGCAAAGTTTTCGTATCCATCCGGGTCAACAGGCGGAGTACCTGGCGACACGCTGCTGCCTTGGAAGCGGGGCAGCTTTAAGACCTCATCATAATTAAACTTTTCTTCAAAATATTCGCAGTTTCCAAAGAAATCGAACAGCTTGAATGTTTTCTTGGAGTACTTATGGACGGTTTCCTGACTGCCGTTTCGTTCTTTGAAGATGAAATCATGCTTTCGTGTACCACGCCCCTTAATCTGAATAAAGTCTGTGGGAGAGAAGAACGGGCGCAGTAATCCGATATTCAGCAAATCTTCGCAGTCATACCCGGTTGTCATCATACCCACGGTGACACAGATTCTGGTCTTGGATGATTTATACCCTTCCAAGAAACTGGTTGTTCCGCTTAGATTATTGTTCTGGAAGTTGATGGTATAGGTCTGGGCGTTCATAACGTCTGATGTAATCTGCATGGCAAAATCTGAACAGTATTTGCCGGGGAACATCATATCTGCATACACATTTAACAGCTGTGTGATTTTTGCTGCATGTTTGCGGCTCACGCAGAATATGATGCCTTTGCCAATTTCTCCGGTAATCGGGTCACGGAGCGCATTGTCCATAAAAGTTTTGACAAACATCTTGTTGGTTTCTTCGGAGAAAAACTTCTTTTCAAAGTCACGGGCAAAGTAGGTTTCTTCTTGTTCTTCGTCTGCTTCATCCCCTTGTGAAATCACAGCATAACCTTCATCTGCCAATAGTTTTGTTGTAATATCAGTTCTGGCGTCCACTACTGTGGGGTTGATCAAATAGCCGTCCCGAACTCCATCCAGAAGCGAATAGCGGTAAGTTGGGTCACCGCTTTCACAGCCAAATGTTTTATAGCTGTCCAGCAGTTGCCGTTTTTCCCATGCCCGTGGATCAGTAGCTTTCAGTCTTTCTACATCAATATTTTTGATATAGTCTTTGGGGGTAGCCGTCAATCCCAGCTTATAGCCGAGAAAATACTCGAATACGGCACGGCTGTTTCCGTTGATGGAACGATGACTTTCATCGGCAATGATAAGTGAAAAATCGGTAGGCTTAAAGAAACGCTTGTACTTATTGTTGAACATAAGCGTTTGTACGGTGGAAACGACAACCTCCGCTTTCCGCCAATCATCTATGTTCTCCTTGAAGATAACTGTGTGATAGTCAGGAGCAAGATAGTTCTGGAAGTTTTTCTTGGCCTGATTTTCAAGCTCGATTCTGTCCACCAGGAAAAGCACCCGATTCGCATTTCCGCTGCGCAAGAAAAGACGAATTACGGCAGCAGAAGTGAGAGTTTTTCCTGTCCCGGTTGCCATCTCAAACAGAAACCTCTGATTTCCACGTCGTACAGATTCCTGCAAGGCTTTCAGCGCATTGATCTGATACTGACGGAGAAAGCGCAGTCCATTATCATATAGGAATTGCTGACGAGTTTCCGGGTTTATGTACTCGGGCGCCTCCATGTATCGAGGATTTTTGATTACAGAAATATAATCAGAATCAATTTTCTCCGAATATAGTTTTGCTGGGTCAGCGTTCATAGCTTTGCTTTCCCGAATGCTTTCATAGCTGGGAAAAGCCGTGATGAGCTGCGGGTTTCCCTTGTAAATATTCCAGAAATAATGCTGATTTCCGTTGGAGAGAATCACATACTTGAGATAAAGAGACTTGGCATATTCTCTGGCTTGCTCCTTGCCGACCAGGGGATCTTTATCCTCTGCTTTTGCTTCCAGCACAATAAAAGGCTTACCTTTATCGTCGAGGAGCAGAAAATCCACAAAGCCATTCTTCACCTTATCAAAATTTTCGCCCATACCTGTCAAATCAGCTTTGGACATTTTGACATTGGGTTCCAGCTGTATGTTTGCAGGTCCGTTTTCATCATCAAAGAAACGCCAGCCAGCTTCTTCTAACAGATGATTGATTTTAATTCTTGCACTTGCTTCTTTCTTTTTCAAAACAGCAGCCCTCCCTCTGTTTATGACTGCGATTGTAATTTATAAACTATGCTGTGATTGATATTTATAGGTGTTTGTGGGTTTGCTGACATTGGCAGGTATCAGCCATATTCTGTTGATCTGTACAGCGCCTTCTATACGATTATTCTTACAAAGGATTTGGACTTGTCGGGCGCTTATGTTCCATTTCTGCGCAGCTTCCTGCGTTGTAATATAGCCATTTTCCGCAAAACCACAAAACATTCATGGGCATATGTTCGGCGGACTCGGCATTTTGGCGGG
>OFFS01001416.1_pt1 | contig 10625 bp, 10 predicted proteins | sample 1521541 | NCBI WGS metagenome assembly OFFS01 (sample SAMEA3504127, study PRJEB24116) | mouse gut metagenome | biome: mouse gut; feature: mouse-associated habitat; material: faeces | place: Denmark | collected 2011 | reverse complement strand
GCTGTCGTCAACTTTCTCGGACGCGGTGATGGATTTCTATGATATGAACGGGGCGCCCCCGGACAAGGCGGTGAAGATGGCATGTACCGTTATCGCCACGGTACCCGTCCTCTGTATCTATCCCTTCGTACAGAAGTATTTTACCAAGGGCGTTATGGTAGGGGCAGTAAAAGGCTGAGTACTTCTGCAATGCAGGGGGAAAACGGCAAATGAAAGTACTTACAGATATATAAGCTGGTTCCGACGTCCGGGAGGCCCGGCCGCCGTGATCATAAATCATCATTATAAGGAGGAAAAGATGAAAAGAAAAAGTTTGAACAAGGTATTTGCACTTGCGTTGGTTTCGGCTATGGTTCTGGGTACTGCAGCCTGCGGCAACGGTGACGGCGGCGACAGTTCAGCGCCTGCAGGAAATTCCGGGGAGGAGAGCAGCTCCCAGGCGGGCGGCTCCGAAGAGAGCAGCAGTGAGGAAACAGGCGGCGAAGAGAGCAGTGAAGAGAGCGGCGAACAGGCATCCGGAGAGCGCCAGACCATCAACTTCAGCGTTATCGACATAAATGCCGGAAGCAACAATGTAGGCGAATATGCGGAGCAGATCCTGAACCAGGTGAGGGACTACACCAATGTGAACGTAGAACTGACCTGGGTGGCAAACGATGCCCTGGAGGACAAGAACGCCCTGTATCTGACCAATCCCAGCACCATGCCCCACATCATTACCTGGGGCGGTACGATTAAGGCCAACGTGGTGGAAGCGGCAAAGCAGGGGGCATTCGTGGATCTGAACGACTATGTCTGGGACAGCGCCAAGTACCCCAACCTGTCCGGCATGTCCAAGGAAGTGGCAGCAAACCTGACTGTAGACGGCAAGCTGATTGCCATTCCCAGAACCCGTGTGGTAGGGCGTAACGGCTTAAGCTATCGTACCGACTGGTTTGAAAAGCTGAAGGATGAGTACAATCTTACCGAACCCAACACACCGGAAGCGGTGAAGGAGATGCTGAAGGCATTTACCTACGGCGATCCCGACGGAAACGGCGTTGATGATACCATCGGCATGGAAATGACCAAGCATACAGGACCCTTTGACATCATCCAGACCTGGTTCGGCTGCGGCAACGGCTGGGCAGAGGTTGACGGGCAGCTGGTACCCGTATGGATGCAGCCCGAGTACATGGAAGCCGTTGATTACATTAAGAGCCTGTACGATGAAGGTTTGATGCCTGCGGACTGGCACAGCAGGCCTACCGATAACTGGTCCGACGGATGTAAGAAGGGCGAGAACGGCGTATTTATCGATGTTCTTGACTCCGGAAAGCGTATTTGGAAGTATTTTGAAGATGAAGCCACACGTACTCCTTCCGTGGTCAATCCGGATGAACCCGCCCATATGACCATGTACGGCGCAGTAAACGGACGTACCCTTGCAACGGCAGGCTATGCGGGATATTTCACCCTGTCCGCCACCACTCTGGATACGCCGGAGAAGATTGAAGCGGCTCTGACCCTGCTGGATAAGCTCAACGATACCGAGATGCTGATTCTGACCCAGTACGGCTTGGAAGGCATTAACTATGAAATGGTTGACGGCGAACTGATTGACACGGACAACACCGAAGACGGCAAGGCCCTGGCGGAGAACTATCTGGGACTGAACCAGATGCTTCCTTTCCTGCCTACCACCGAGGAAACCAATGCAAGGGTTCCCCTTCAGGTTGACAAGTACAATGCTGCACAGAACGAGGCATATGAGGCGGCTCTGCCCTATGCGGTAATGAACCCTGCCCTGTCCTATCTGGTGAACTCTCCCACATACGGCAGTGAGGGCGCTACCCTGGACGAGGCTGCAAATGCGGCAAGAACCCAGTACATCTGCGGCGCCATCGACAAGGCTGCGTTTGAGGCTGAGCTTCAGCGTATCCGCGATAACGGCTATGACACCATTATCGCTGAGGTGAACGAGCAGTACAAGGCAAACCAGTAAAGAAACTCGCCTGTAAAGCAATGATAACGTAACAGTTCAGCACTCTGTCTGAACTGTTACATAATAACAGAAGCCTCCATAACGTAAGAATAAAAGCATCGGTGTCCCGAAAGGAAGCCGGTGCTTTTTTACGGGTCCGAAAAGTTTCCGGAGGAAACATATTGGCAGCCGGTACAGGGCATACTAACCGGTATGAAGAACAGGAATATATCTCATGGGTTTGATTATTATGTGCTGCTGTTTTTCACCGTTGCCTTTATCGGATGGCTCTGGGAGGTGCTTTTATTTCTGTGTACTGAGCATGCCTTTATCAACAGGGGTGTATACAGAGGGCCGTACCTTCCCGTTTATGGTGTGGGCGGGCTATTGCTGAGTTTTCTGCTGCGGAGGTTTCGAGGAAGGCCGCTGCTGGTATTTTTGCTGTCGGCGGGTGTCTGTTCCGGGCTGGAATACTTTACCGGCTGGTTTTTGGAGCAAATCTGGAATGTCCGCTGGTGGGATTACAGCGGGCACTTCATGAATCTCAACGGCAGAATCTGTCTGGAAGGGGCAGTGGTGTTCGGCCTGGGCGGGACGGCGCTGGTCTGCCTGCTGCTGCCGTTTTATGACAGGCTGTACCGGGGCAGCTCCCGGAATCGGCGTATCGGGCTGTGCCTTATACTGCTGCTGCTGTTTATCGCTGACGCCACTTACTGCGCCGTGCGGCCCAATACGGGACAGGGTATTTCAACGAAGCATCCTGTGGTTTTTTATTGCAATTTGCCGGAAAGCCATGTATAATGAAAATATCGATAGACAGCAGGTTCCAGACGGTGCATGAAGAAGCCGGAGCGCCATAATATCGGAAATGGCGCTCCGGTTTTGTGCGTTGCCGGGATGTGCAAGGAGGACAGGAATATGAAGAAACTGATGGATTTGGTACAGGAGTTAAGCTTTGTCCGTGTGGGCGGAAGCGAGGAAGAGAAGCGGGCAGCGGAGCTGATTATGGAAGAAATCAACCAGGCTGCCGGCGATGCGGGCAGGGAGGACATCCGGGGGGAATACGAGGCATTCCGAATTCCGGACGCGAAGGTGGAGAAATGCTCCGTGACGGCGGCAGGACGGGAGATCCCCTGCGTGCCTTTTCTGCGTTCGGGCAGCATTGACAGGGAGTGTGAGCTGGTATACCTGGACGATGCCTCGGAGATTGATTTTGCGGGAATCGGTTCTCTGGAAGGCAAGGCTGTGCTGCTGAACGGTCTCGGGGATGAGGATGTCTATAAGCGCCTGGTGGAGCGTAATGCGGCTGCGTTTCTGGTTATGCAGGGAAAATATTATTTTTCGGCCCAGGAAGCTTCTATGTACCCCAGGCGGCTGCGGGAGCATTTCAGCAGAAACGGGATCATCCCCGGATTTGTCATTACGGCTGCGGATGCGCTTTGGCTGGTGGACGAGGAAGTGGAGAAGATACGTCTTACCCTGGAGCAGGAAGACACGGAACCGGAGAGCCGAAATATTACGGCTGTAATAGAAGGGGAAGACCTGAAGGAAGAGAGCATTGTGCTTACGGCCCATTATGATTCCGTACCCGTGGGAACGGGAGCCTGGGACAATGCTACCGGGGCGGTGGCACTGATGGCGATTTTCCGGCATTTTGCGGCACATCCGGCCAGGAGGACGCTGCGCTTTATCTGGTGCGGCAGCGAGGAACTGGGGCTGCTGGGTTCCAGGGCTTATGTGGAGCAGCACAGCGAGCTGCTGGAGAAGGTGGTATTCTGCTTCAATTTTGATATGTGCGGGACGATCCTGGGGGCAAATAAAATTGTCGTAACAGGGGAGAAGGAGCTGCAGACCTTTGCGGAGCAGTACTGCAAGCTTACGGGCTATTCCGCCAAGATAGGGGTGGGCGTACACTCCAGCGATTCCGCCCCGTTCTGTGACAATGAGATTCCGGCCCTGGGGCTGAGCAGGGAGACAGCGACGGCATCCATACATACGATTCATGACCTGCTTCCCACGCTGAGCGAGAAGGCAATGGGCAGGAATGTGGAATTTGCGGTACGCATTATCGGAGATGTGGCAAATGCGGCGGTAGTCCCCGTGAAAAAGGGAATGCCGGAGGATACCAGAAAGGAACTGGATAAATATTTCCACAGGGATAAAGACAAGGATAAGGAAAAAGAGAAAGCGGAGTAGGGGAACTTTGTCGTCAATGGTGAAGCGGAAGGTGCAGCGATGAAATATGTAACGGACAAAGCCCCCATGGGCTGGAACAGCTACGACTATTATGACACGACTGTCAACGAAGCCCGTGTGAATGCCAATGCCGATTATATGGTTTGAGAAAAACGAGGATTACGCCATCTGGAGCTGTTTAAACGGGAAGACGGGAGAGAAGTACCTTGCTTTTTTCAATTTTCGGGAGGAAGCGCAGCGGATTTCCTGTTCGCCGGAAGCGGTGGAACAGTTTGCCGGGAGGACGGCGGGTATCCGGAAAGCAACGGAACTCTGGAGCGGAACGGACAGGAAGCTTGCGGAGGGCGTGCTGCGGGATTCGGTGTCCGCACACGGGGCGGGGTTGTTCGTCCTGCTGTAGCCCCGGCCCGGATAGGCCGTGATTTTGGGACGCGAAAAACTGCCGGGGAATGACGCCCCGGCAGTCCCGTTCGCAGCAATATTTCAGATTCTGTATCATCTACTTCAGCGGCTTTGCGCCCGCCTTTTCCTGTGCCTTCTCCAGGGCCTGTTTGAAACGGCTCTTTTTCTTTGGAGGCGCAGCCTCCTGCCTGCCGTGCAGCCCTCTTACGCTGAGGACGTAAATGCCGCTGACTACAGCTTTGACTTCTTTTTTGACGGGGACGGAATCAAAAATTTTGTCGTCGCAGATCAGGGACATAATCTGCGGGCCGATCTTGGCTTTGACAATGGGCAGCCTGGTCCTCCGCATGAGTTTGGGGGTCTGGTCGAGAACCATCTGGGGCAGCCCTGCATCCTTCAGCCGCATCTTCTTTTTGTCAATAATCAGCATGGATACGGTCTGTTTATTGGCCTGCAGCATTTCCTGTTGCTGCTGCTGTTTTTTCTGTGCCTTTTTCCCCAGAAAGTATAATGCGATGATCAGTGCGGTAAGTACTACTCCTATGACGATTAACACAATCATCCAGGTCTTCATAAGTGATAAGCCTCCTTACGTAATTTTTGTTTTATTTTAGCACAGATGTCCATGGATAAGCAACAAAAAATATGGATATTCATATGTTTGGACGGGGTATTCTTTGGGAAAAATGAAGAAAAAGCTTTCATTGAGCGTCCGAATGTGGTATATATAGAATGGAAAGAGGAAGTCCTGCTGCAGGGATAACAGATATTTTCAGGACAAATTCAGAATATGGCAGCGCGCCGGCAGCAGGCGTGCGGAAATGAGGGAAATATGCAGCTGACAGATATTAAGGATCTTTATCGCAACAGGGAAAATTATGTAAACACGGAAGTGACAATCGGCGGGTGGATCAGAAGTAATCGGGATTCCAAGAATTTCGGGTTCCTGATAATCAATGACGGGACTTTTTTTGAAGCCCTGCAGGTGGTGTACGGAGATGCACTTCCCAATTTTGAAGAGATACGCAAAATGAACGTAGGGGCCGCGCTGATTGTGAGCGGCACCATTGTGGAAACGCCGGGGGCAAAGCAGCCCTTTGAGATGCAGGCGTCACAGGTAGTGGTGGAGGGGCCTTCCACGGCAGATTATCCCCTGCAGAAGAAGCGCCATACCTTCGAGTATCTGCGCACCATCTCCCACCTGCGCCCCAGGACCAATACCTTCCAGGCCGTGTTTCGGGTACGTTCTCTGGTTGCGTACGCCATTCACAGCTTTTTCATGGAGAGAGGGTTTGTGTATGTACACACGCCGCTGATTACGGGAAGCGACTGCGAGGGAGCGGGGGAGATGTTCCAGGTGACCACGATGGATCTGAACAACATTCCCAAAAACGCCGACGGAAGCGTGGATTTTTCACGGGATTTCTTCGGAAAATCGACAAACCTCACCGTGAGCGGCCAGTTGAACGTGGAATCGTATGCGTTTGCATTTAAGAACGTATACACCTTCGGACCTACCTTCCGGGCGGAGAATTCCAATACCACCCGCCATGCTGCGGAGTTCTGGATGATTGAGCCGGAGATGGCGTTTGCCGACCTGAAGGACGACATGCTGGTGGCAGAGTCCATGCTGAAATATATTATCCGTTATGTGCTGGAAAACGCGCCGGAGGAGATGGCGTTTTTCAACCAGTTTGTGGACAAGGGGCTGCTGGAGCGCCTGGAGCATGTGATGAATTCCGACTTTGCCCATGTGACCTACACGGAGGCCGTTGAGATTCTGGAGAAGCATAACGACGCCTTCGATTACAAGGTATCCTGGGGCTGTGATTTGCAGACGGAGCATGAGCGGTATCTCACGGAGGAGGTATTCAAACGCCCGGTGTTCGTGACGGATTACCCGAAGGAGATTAAGGCCTTCTATATGAAACTGAACGAGGACGGCAAGACCGTGGCGGCCATGGACTGCCTGGTGCCCGGCATCGGCGAGATTATCGGCGGCAGCCAGCGTGAAGACAAGCTGGAACTGTTGGAGCGGCGGATGGAGGAACTGAAGCTGAATAAGGAAGATTACGGCTTCTACCTGGATCTGCGCCGTTTCGGTTCCGTCCGCCACGCGGGCTTTGGGCTGGGCTTTGAGAGATGTGTGATGTACCTTACCGGGATGAGCAATATCCGGGACGTGATTCCCTTCCCCAGAACGGTGAACAACTGCGATCTGTAGGCGCTTTCTCAAGTGAGCCAGCCAAAGGGCAGCGGAAGGGCTCTTTATGTCATCCGGGCGAAGACTTGGTCTTCGCCCTTGATGTTTTCCCCAGTTTATCATTTCTTAATTTTTGAGGGGATGAAATATGGCCGGGAATGTGGTATGCTGTAACCGTGGCAAAGGAGACAATGTTTGAAGCCTGATTTGGACGGCTGGCAGAGAGAGGTTTGAGCTTGATGAAATTCATTGTGAAGGGTTTTGGGAGACAGAAAGCGGAACGGGACGGATATGAAAAAAAGGGCAGGGCATGGGAATCGTCTATCTGGAAGATGGCCATGCCTGCTTTTGTTCTTTTGATTGCGGGGACTTTTTTGCCTTCTCTGGAGGTCAAGGCCGGCTCCATCAATGCGATTCAGCAGGACATTAAGGACCATACCGATCAGCTTGCAAATATCAACAACCAGATTTCGTCTCTGGAGGAGGAGCAGGATCTGATTCAGGAGGAGATTGACGATCTGAATGCAGAGATCTTGAATACCCTGACCAGCATCGGCATGAAGGAGGATGAGATTGCCGCCAAGGAAAAGGAAATCTCAACCAAGGAAGATGAGATTGTAGCAAAAGCGGACGAGATAGGGCGGAAGAAACGCCAGATAGAGGAGACGCAGGCAGAGTATGATGCGGCGGTGGGCCGTGAGGAGGCCCAGCGGAAGGACATAGCCATGTGTACCCGTCTGATTTACGAGAGAGGAGACAGCACCTTTCTGGAGGCCATTTTGGGCGGGAAGGGGCTGGCGGACATCTTGAACCGGGCGGATCAGGTGGAAAAGGTTTATGAATATGAACGGAATATGTTGTTGGCATATATAGAACTTAAGAATTATGTGCATGATCTCTGGGAGAAGCTGGAGGGAGAGAAGACGGCTCTGGAGGCGGACAAGGAGCAGCTGGAGGCGGACAAAGAGCAGCTGCAGGAGGACAGGAAGCAGCTGGAGGCAGATCGGGATGAGCTGGAAAGCCAGAAGGGCTATCTGAACGGAATGCTTGCCAGAAAGAAACAGGAATCTGCCAATTTCGAGGCGGAGATAGAGAAGGCCAAACGGGAGGCCGCAGTGGCCAAGAAGCGGCTGCAGCAGGACCAGCAGAGGCTGAAGCAGCTGCAGGCGTCCCAGAACGCAGCTCAGAACGGGGCGAATGTGACCTATACCGATACCAATTATACCTCCACTATCAACGGCGCCACGGGAAGCGATCTGGGCAAGAAGATCGCCAACTATGCATGTCAGTTTATCGGAAACCCTTATGTGTACGGGGGAACCAGCCTGACTTCGGGAGCGGACTGCTCCGGCTTCGTGATGAGCGTCTACGCGAACTTCGGCGTCAGCCTACCCCATTCTGATGCAGGGGACCGCACCCAGGGATACGGAGTGGACGGACTGGCCAACGCGCAGCCCGGGGATATTGTCTGCTATTCCGGCCATGTGGGAATCTATATCGGCGGCGGACAGATTGTACACGCCTCCAGTTCAAGGACAGGCATCATCGTCTCCAATGCAGGTTACAGAGAGATTCTGGCAATCAGGAGAATTTTCTAAGCGGAATATTGAAACGAAAATAGCGAAGAGAATGAAAAACGCCGTATCATGGGAGTCCATGGTCTTTTGTTATCGCCAAAATCCCTTCTGTGCAAAATCACCAAATTTTTCTAAAAAAATGGATAAAGAATAATTTCTGTACGGGATAAAGATACAGTTATCCACAGTCAAAAATCTGAAAAAGCCATAAAAAATGACTTATACACGGAGTTATGCACATAATCCACATCGGACAGGCCTGTTTGTGTATGTGAAAAGGACAATGAAAACAGAACGTACGTTTTGTGCAGAACTGACAAAAAATGAGTTTTCCCAGTGGGAGAGATGCGGGGCAACTGACAGAAACGATTCTTAAAATATGTAAATAATCTGTTAAATCGTTGCAAAAACCATAGGAGACATGTTATAATGTCTATACAATAAACAACCGAAAGGGATGATCACATGAAATTTATCATTGTAGGCAGGAATTTAGAGGTAACACCCGGATTACGGTCGGCGGTGGAGGACAAAATCGGCAAGCTGGCAAAGTATTTCAATCCCGATACGGAGGTACATGTGACCTTGAGCGTGGAAAAGGAGCGTCAGAAGATTGAGGTGACGATTCCGGTAAAGGGCAATATCATCCGTTCCGAGCAGGTCAGCAGCGATATGTATGTCTCAATCGATCTGGTGGAGGAGATTATCGAGAGACAGTTAAAGAAATACAAGACGAAGATTGTGGACAAGAAGCAGGCGGCAGGGGATTTCAGCAGGATGTATGTGGAGAATGATTACATGGACGATGAGGAGATTCAGATTGTTCGTACCAAGAAGTTTGATATCAAGCCCATGTATGCGGAAGATGCCTGTATTCAGATGGAACTGTTGGGTCATAATTTCTATGTCTTTATCAATGCGGAGACAGAGCAGGTAAATGTGGTATATAAGCGTAAGGGAGACACCTACGGGCTGATTGAGCCGGAAGTATAGAAGGCAATTTTATCGCGGGGGAAACGTGGTAATGGCGAGTGATCCTGCGGCAGGCTATATGGCTGTAATTGAGAATATGAGGACGGCACGAGCCGGGCTGCAAGGTTGGAAACAGCTGAGCGGTCCGGCTGTCTTTATGTATTTTTGATGTGGAAACTGATTGCGTGTTTTTCATCTGATTGGATCCATATTTTTGGGAATGCAGGGCTATTCCGGAAGCGTGGTGCTGTAAGCTCGGCTTTTTCAAGATATACAGGAATCTGTTTTTCTCTTTTTACATATATTTCAGTAATGAAACAACCGGAGTAAAAATGAGAGAAAAACAGGAAGGAAACAGGCCGGGATGGCTGAAAAGAGGAATCATGGCAGAATGTGTTCTGGTTCTGACATTGTCTGTAATAACACTGGGAAAACAGGAGAAGGAGGCAGCGGAAAGTACAGTCAGCAACCATATTCTTTCCATAGAAAATGATTACATAAAGTGGGTGGATTTCACTGTATCTTATGAGGCGCTCTGTAAAGCCTATGAGTGGGATGTGGAGACACATGGCACACATTTCGAGATTGACTGGGTGGAACTCCTGGCCTATACTGCTGCAAAGACGGGAGGAGAATTCGGAAAGGATGCGCTGAAGATTATGGACAAGGCGGCTGAGAAGCTTTCAGAGGGTGAGAGTACCATGGATGAGCTGGCAGAGGAACTGAAATATTATCCTTATTATAAGGAAGCCTATGATGCCGCCATCGGAGGATTGGTGGGGGAATACTGGGAGGCGGGACCTGCCGGAGAAAATGGGGAAACCGTGCCGGAAGGCGGTGCGGCTGTGCCTGACAGCGAAGAACTGCTGTTGGGAAACGGGAGATATGAGAAACGATATGGGCTGAAGGGGTATTTTCCCCTTGCCAGGGGGTTTGACTATACCCATTATGATGATTTCGGGGTGGGGAGAAGCTATGGATACCAGAGGAAGCATTTGGGGTAGTATGTCATTTTTGTGTCAAGTTGGTGGAAAACCAGTAAAATGAAGGGTTTCCACTGTTTTTGTCTAAGGTTGAAAATGCGGTGACGGAGCGAAGGCAGCTTGCTTTTGGCTCTGAAAAGAGGAAAGAAGCGCAGCTTGGCACTATATTAACATAAGGCTTCATACCGGATGCAGGACGTTCCATAGTATCCTTTTAAAACCATGGCGGGAATCCAGCTGAACGCTTCGTGGAGGTGGAGAATACAGGAAGGGGAAGAAGTAATCTGCTTTTATCTGGGGGTGGCTATACGGGAATGGCGCCTCCGGTG
>OFFS01001405.1_pt1 | contig 10699 bp, 9 predicted proteins | sample 1521541 | NCBI WGS metagenome assembly OFFS01 (sample SAMEA3504127, study PRJEB24116) | mouse gut metagenome | biome: mouse gut; feature: mouse-associated habitat; material: faeces | place: Denmark | collected 2011 | reverse complement strand
TCAGGAATTTGGTCTATTAATGGTTGCCGCCTTGACTTACATAGATAATCGTAACGTAAGCGATGAATAATCTAACGTTTTTACAAGTCCCGAAATCTGTGCGATAATCTCTTTAACTGGAGAAGCATCTCCCCATTTCCCGGTTTTTGCATTCAGAGCATGTTGGCTATCCAATCATTCGATTGCTCTATGCACGCTTACTCCAAATAAAGTAGGAAGAGGTGAGCTTTCATGGCTCAGAAACGTATCAAACGTACAGATCAAGAATGGTTCGATCTGATCAAGGATTGTAAGACCAGCAGCTTGAAAGTCAAAATCTGGTGTGAACAGCATGGGATAACGGCAAAGGCTATTGACTACCATACACGTCGTCTCCGCCAGAAGGGCTATACGATCCCGCAAAGGATCCCACAGACATTCCCCTGTGAAAAGCAGGAAATTGTCTGCCTGGATATTTCCAAAAGTTTATTTGCCAGCCAGGAAAAGATCCCATCATCGGATCCTGGGGCTGCCAATACGGCTGTGATCCAGCTCGATTTCCAGGGGACACAGATTGGGATCTCTAATCATGCAGCGAAGGAAACCATCGAAAATACCCTTCTTGCGCTGCGCAGCCTGTGTTAGGCGATATTTCCGGAGTATCAAAGCTCTGCCTGATAACAGGGCGTACAGATATGAGGCTTTCCATCAATGGCCTTATGGCGATAATCCGGGATATTTACCAGATGGACCCTTACGCAAACACACTGTATCTTTTCTGCGGCAGGAAGACAGACCGGCTCAAAGCACTGTATCATGATAAAAACGGTTTTGTCCTGCTTTATATGAGGCTGGATTCCGGACGTTTTCAATGGCCGCGCTGCGCGTCTGAGGCAAGGATGCTTACCAGACAGGAATACCGTTGGCTCATGGAAGGGCTCTCGATCGACCAGCCCAGGGCATTGCGTCCATCCGGAAAACGGGATTTCTAAGCCGCATTTGTGAATAAGAGAGAATTTAAAAATCTTTTTCAGGCCTTTCAGAGTCGGAAAAAGAAACACGATCCACAAGACCGCAGATTTTCCGGAAACTTATCCACAAATAGCCGTCTGTTGAAGTTTTTTTGTGGATAACGATCCTGTCAGATGGTGGATAAGTCTGCATTTTGGGCAGTTATCCACACATCAGGAGTTCGTCAAAATGCCGATAGACGTATTCGGGCCTGTTTGCGGACTGCCATGTTTTCCATTATAATAAAAGGAACAAGAACAGAGAGGCGGAACAGGCTGTGGCGGAATATAAAGACGATTTGATCGAACTCCTGTATAAAACAATTGAAGAAAAGGACGCACAGATCCAGGAACTCCAAAAAACCATTCAGGAACTGAACATTACGGTTGCGAACCTGAATGAAACCCTTGAGGAATTCCGCAGGAAATTTTTTGGTACTTCCAGAGAACGGGCCGCTGGCAGGGTCCCGGATGAGGAAGCAGGGCAGGAAGACCAGACGGAGAAATCCACTGTCCGCAGCCATACCCGCCGTAAACCGAAAGCCAAACGGGAAGAACTCTACAAAAACCTGCCGGTCAGGGAAGTACGCTGCCCGATGCCGGAGGACCAGAGGCTTTGCCCGGATTGTGATACTGTGATGGAAACCATCGCGTGGCAGTTTGTGCGTGAAGAACTGCGGATCACCCCCGCAAAGGTAGAACGGATCCAATACATGCAGGAAGTCCTTGCGTGTCCGGTCTGCCGTGAGGAAGATACGGGCACGATCGTCAAGGCACCGGTACCGACTGCTTTGCTGGCACACAGCCCGGCTTCACCGTCTATGGCTGCTTTTGTCATGTATCAGAAGTTCCTGAATTCGGTGCCATTCTACCGTCAGGAAATGGACTGGCTCCAAATGGGAGCCCCGCTTGCCAGGGAAACGACTTCTAACTGGTGTATCAAATGCGCGCTGACCTATTTCGAGCCTGTTTATGACCGGCTTCATGAATATCTTGTCAAGCGTGACCTCCTCCATGCGGATGAAACTGTCTGTCAGGTTCTCCATGAGGAGGGGCGGGCGGCGGCTTCTACCTCATATATGTGGATCTATCTCACAGGAAATGATGGCCTCCCGTCTATCATCCTTTATGATTATCAGCCTGGGAGGTCAGGGAATTATGCGAAAAATTTTCTGGAAGGGTTCTCCGGACTGCTGGAATGCGATGGCTATACCGGATACAACAGTGTAGAGAATGTGATCCTGGTATGCTGCCTTGCCCATTGCCGGAGATATTTCTTCGAAGCAGTTCCGGCAGCCCGCCGAAAAAAGATAAAACTGCTGGACATCAACTCACCGGAAGAGATCCCGGAAGATGCGGCTGATCCGGAAAAAGCAAAGGAGGGCAAGAGGATCCCGGCAGAGATCGGACTTTGCTATTGCAATAAACTTTTTCGTATAGAACGGACACTAAAAGCCATGTCTCCGGAGGAACGTAAGAACAAACGCCTGGAGTTGGAAGTCCCTGTCTGGGACAGTTTCTGGTCCTGGCTTGCAACGGTAGAGCCATTGGGCGGAAGCCTGTTGGAAAAAGCAGTGAACTATGCAGCTAACCATAAGGAGCTTCTGGGTAACTACCTGCTGGATGGGAGATGTGAGATCTCCAATAACCGGGCGGAACGATGCGCAAAATCCTACGCGACCGGGAGAAAGAACTTCCTTTTCCACGATACCGTGAATGGAGCGAGATCGAGTGCTATCATCTACAGCCTGGTAGAAACGGCAAAGGCAAACAACCTGAACGTGTTCCAATACCTTTACACACTATTGCTTTACATGCCGGACTATAAACAGGAGCCTGCAGGTGTGGAGGCCATGATGCCGTGGAACGACTTTATAAAGGAACGATGTTCCAAGGTGATGGACACGGAAACAGAAACACCGGAGAACCGGGGGCAGATACCGCTGTGATAGCTGCCCCTTAATTGTGATGAAAAAAACAAAAATCGCTGATAAAGAGTTATATTTCGCTTATAGCTCCTGGATATGGAGCTTTCCGGCTTTGAACTTATGATTCTTATATACTCCGGTTGATTAAGAACTTGATTATAAACAAATCTTGAATCACGTCTTTCACTTGTCAGCCAAAAAGATTATCCCACAGATTTTAGAATATGTAAAACCGGTAGGTTATTCATCGCTTACTTTTCATCTTCCTTTGTAAATCTCTCGTATATGTAAAGACATCCGCAAACCATAAGTATCATCATTATAATTGGTATCAGTATGACGATTGCCCTCAGCAGATACGCAATCATAAGCCGCTTAATCTTTCTCTTCCTGAGTTTTTTCCTCTTTCCGTATTGTTTCCTGTTCATTGCCGCATTTGTTCCTCAATCTGGAATAAATCAATGGCTTTTTGGTAAAGCGATTTCCTCACCACTTTCTTTTGATAACACATAAATATTTCCTGTATCACAGGTAACAGACATTGCAGGTATATGACTGATCAATTCCTTGTTATTCCCGTCCTTGCCGCAGGAATACAGACATCCTCCGTCCGTCCTGGAAACATAATAGATTGACTGCTCATCCATGCAGAAATCATATGCAACTATATTTTCATAAGTGTAAGTTTCATTACTGGAAACGTCATATCTTGTTAAAACCCCCTGTTCATTTTTGTAAAAGATGCTTTCCCCATCGAATGAAATATTTCCGGTTTCAGGAATGTCGAGCTTTACAGTTTTTCTGGTATACCGGTTTACTTTTGTTATGCCATCATTGCCAATGAAAAACAGGTTGTCGTCATTCAGGAAAAAAGCGTGGTGAAAATCCAGGAACTTCCATTTATCCCCCGTTTCATAGTCAATGCCCAAAAGAGAACGCCCGGAATTAGTCATCTGCTCAAAGATTGTTTTTTCCTCAAAGGTATTCAGATTCAACTCGACCACTGACACTTTCGTTATATTGCTGTTATAGTTTCCTACACGGTTGACATAGCTTTCCATAACCGATGTGGTGTAATACAGATATGGCGGACACACATAAAATGCACGTATTTCTTCTTCATCAGAAAATACCCCAAACATAGGGGAACGTGCTAAAGGATATGTTTCCCCCGTGGAAGTATTTTTGAGAGAATAATCAAAATTCCCTGCATCCCGTATGATTTCATAGCCCATACAGTCATAGCCTGCCGATGAATTATAGACAACGCTTCCCATTTTTCCACGGCCTGCACATCCCGTCACTGCCAATGCCAGGCCAAACATGACAGCGAAAGCCGCCCCACGCTTCTTTTGCCCTGATTTCATCAGCCACATGTTAGAATTGCGCCGCAAAATCCAGACAACGGCCAAAGTACACAAAAGCACGGATACAAAGAGCAGGGTCAACAGCGTAACCGTGCCAACCTCCGCAAAAATCATTTTCTCATCACCCGTCATGGCATCGCTCATAACAATATCCCCTGCAAAAAAGTCTGTTCCAAGCAGAAACGGCAGCGGCAGAGGCAGACGGTAAATGCTGGTTTTCGATAAGCCTATATAGGGAATAATCACGGACACCGCACCAGTCAGCAGGGTGACCGCATACTTTTTTGCCAAAACGGAAATGAACATCAGGAGTATCGTAAGAAACACACCCCCAAACATCCGGAGCAACCCTATAGATACATATCCCTCCAACAGCGACATGTCCTTGCTGCTGTCTGCAAAGTAACGAATACTCTGAATCGGATAATCCCCATCCGGCAGTCCGTATTTGAACCTGTAAAATCCGTATTCAATAAGCGAAATGCAAAGCGACAGGAAGAGGACAACCGTGGTAATAATGAGCAGCTTATACAGAGCGCTTTTTCGCCCCTCCCTTGCAGTCAGGATCAGGGTGTCCATCTGGCAGCTGTACTCAGAACAGAAAACAGGCGTAACAATCAGCAAAATGCCAAGGAAGAGAATGAAATTAAGCGTACCTTTGCCAAGAAGCCCCATCCATCCGTTTGTCTGGAGAAAACAGCGGTTCCCCGCATTTTCGCAGATATAGAGATATTGCTGATAGATAACCTCAAATCCATTTTGACGCTCCAGAACCTTCTCTATTTCCCGGCTCTCCTTTTTATATTCACTCTCACTGATCTTCCCGTCATAGTAGTTCTCCAAAAGGCTGTTCTGCCTCTCCTTCGCTTTTGCAATTCTCTCCGCCTCCTGCTCCAGATAAAGGGAAGATTCCTCGGTGCAGTATCCGTTTACCTTTTCCAGATACCATTCATATTCATTTTTATACTGCTCCATCGCTATGTCTACAGGGTTGTCGGATAAGGCAAGCCAGACCGTGCCAAAGAGCAGGACAAGGGCAATATAGAACAGCCCCCTTTGCCAGAGCATAATCTTTTTTACTTCGTACATAAATCCAGACATTTTGTCCTCCTCTCCCGGCAATAAGAGTTCCTTTTAGAAAGCATCATCATTGCCGTTATGGAAACCACCCCTACGGTTATGGCAAAAATAATTGCTGCCTGGAAACTCTGTACCGGATATCCTGCCAAACCAATAAACTCGGTCTTGCCAAATAGTATGCGGTTAGCAAGCAGCGAATATGGGTTTATAATCTTGAGCCAGGCATTGCTGAAACAGCTCTGCGACGCACCTGTAATAATGAAACACAGGGCTGCTCCAAAATCAGCGACAAACGGAACAAGAGCATTACGCCCAAACATGGAAATCAATAGAAACACCATGCTCATCGTCCATACGCCCACTGCCCTTATCACTGCGGACAGAATCGCATATTGCCATAAATTACAGTTTACCGCAGCTGTGCTGAAATTGCGGACAGCATACAGCGGAAGACCCCCTCCTTCCGCTGTTCCGAAGAAATACACAAAGCCAATATAATCCACAACAGAAAACCATATGGCCACACTGATCACAAACAAAGAAGCCGCAGCAATTTTAGCAAATGTGGTCTTTTTACCGCCGCCCGGACTTGTCAGCAGCAGCATATCCATCTGTGTTTCCTTTTCGCAGACAAAGGTACTGACAACCCCGTACAGACAAAGAAATAAAACCAATATGCCCGAAAAATCATAGTTCAGATAATAGTTATACATTTCCTCATAGGCAAAGGCTTTTATGCTTCTCCCGGAATAAAGGTTATAGATCACACTGTTTTTGCGTGCTTCATAAGTCTGCCCCCGTTCTTTGTAAACAGCGGCATTTTCCTTTGCCCTCTCTGCCACTTGAAGCGCATAAGTCCGATAATGATAGAAATATTCCATAGGCTCCACATAGTATTTTTCCAGGATATTCCGGTCACTGTATATATTCCCCGTCATCATATCCGGATTGTCTTTGGCTGTGCTTGCTGTCATATCAGCCGTAGCGTCTGCTAACGGCTGATATATGGAAAGAAGATGATTGATTTTTTCAGCAGTGATCTCCCCTCTGTAATCCTCATAAAGCTGCCAATACACGCTGTTCCAACTGCGGCTGTCATTCCCGTCTGCCAAGTAGGAATAGGAATGAAATTCATTATTTATTTTGAACAGGTTTATTACGCTGAACAGAATAAGTACAACAAGTATTGACCGCTTGCAAAACAATTTGTAAAATTCATATCTGATTAAGCGTGTCATTTTTTCTCTCCAATGTCTTTCGACTCTCGCGGCATTCGTCAAATGCTCGTGCGAGCACGGCGCTTGACTCATTGCCCGCGGAAATAATATAAAAATACATCTTCCAAGTTAGGGGAAGCTTTTCCTGCGTTTGTTGCGGGCGAGCTATCGCTTACAATCCTTACTGAAAAATTTTCGCCCTGCTGCTTCATATTACTGACATAATATTTGTTGCTAAGGCAGACAGCCTCTTTGGCGTTTGTTGTCACTTCCCACACTTTACCATAGATACTCTGTTCTAATACATCAGTAGTTCCTTGCGTAATCAAAGCGCCTTCTTTGAGAATCATAATCTCTTTTGCAATACACTCGACATCAGAAACAATATGGGTAGCCAGCAAAATCGTCCGTCCCTGTGCAAACTGTGAAATCAAATTGCGAAAGCGGATGCGTTCACTTGGGTCAAGTCCTGCTGTAGGCTCGTCTAAAATAAGGATTTTAGGATCGCCTAACATTGCCTGGACAATGCCGACTCTCTGCCGCATACCACCAGAAAGAGCGCCAATCTTTTTATCTTTCGCATCGAAAAGATTGACAATGCCCAGAAGCTCCAAAGCCCGTTTTTTTCCCTGTTCGTCAGGGATCCCTTTCAGCGCACACATATACAGCAGAAAATCCATCACTGTAAAATCCCGGTAGAAGATAGGATATTGCGGCATATATCCGATTTTTGATAAAAAGTCTTTGCCCATTTTTTTTGCATCTTGACCGTCTATCAAAACAGTTCCATTATCGCTGCCCAAAATGCCGACAAATATATTTATCAGCGTTGTTTTTCCTGCGCCGTTAGCCCCTAAAAGTCCATAGACACCCTCCGAGAGTTCCGTGGTAAAATTCTTTAAGGCATATTTACCTTTATACTGTTTTGAAATATTCTGAAATGATACTTTCATAGATCATTACCCCTTAAAGCCAAATGTTGTGATCAAGGTGCTTACCTCGCCAATACCTCGCCCAAGCACAACGATACAGGCGCCGGATTCATCCAAAATTAAAACCTGCGGGACACGCTGGAAATAAGTACTGTTGTTATCCTTGACTGTTTCAGTATGGATCACATTTCCCGATGCTGTATCATAAATATTTATTGTTACGCTGGCTTCTCCCAAAATGGAAGTAGCAACATATTTACCTTGCTCAGAGCAGAAAACCCCGTCCTTTCCTTCGCTGCTGCCTGAGAATGTAATCTTTTTTTCTGTATTAGATGCAGTATCAAGCATTAGCAGCGTTCCATTATTTTTGTTAAAGCTCTGGGGCATGACAAGTAAATTCCCTCCCTTCTGCACTTCTTCAACATCCACTTCATAATCGGCTTTTTGGGTGATACTAAGACTTGCATTGTCTGTGGATACTGTTCCATAAACAGAGACTCCATCCCCGCCATTAGAGCTTATTCCCATGCCTACATAAGTTAAAGTTTTATCTCCCGTAAATGCAAGACTATCCATCGTTACAATCTCCATATTATTTGCCCTGCCATTTTCGGAATAGTTCAGAATGGCATGTACCTTTTGGGAAGAAGTATCATAGAGATAAAGTCCTTGTAATCCGCCGAAAGCGATTTGTTTTCCGTCCTGTGAAATGGCGACACTCGCCATTTGGAGGACAGAATCATCATTTACCAGCCCACGAAAGGAAATTGTATTCTCAACAACAAAATCCTTATTCAATAGGTATCCTTTTACTCCATTACTGCTTTGTGCCGTTGCAAATGAGTCCGTGCTGCCGCCGCTATTTTCTTCACCGACAATGAAATACCCGTCCGAATAAGACTGCACACATAACTCATTCAAAAAAATATCCGCACTTGCTATAGTCTCGCTTTTCCCAGTATCATAAAGATAGAGCTTATCTGCTGCAACAATAATCCGATTGCCATCAGCGTAATAACAGCCGCTGACCTTTCCAGAGAAAGCCGAGCCATTCACTGTGCCAACATCCATAGTATTTTTATCTGTATCACGATTCTGTGGGTTGGACTTATTATTGTCGCTGCTTTCGCTTCCTGTTTTTTCCGATGTGTTATCTTCTTCGGATTGTGACGCATCTATGGAGATTCCGTTTTCAGAACGATTCACATTTTCCTGACTGTTACCACAAGCTGACAGATTAAGAGCAAAAGCAAGTATAAGCAACATACATATCAATTTTGTTTTCATTTTTCAGTCCTCCTATAAAGCAAAATTGAGCCTGTCTTATTTGTAGAACAATCATTGCTTGCAGCAACAGCTACCGCATAGAAAGTATTGAAGTCGTCTAATTTAGAAGTGTCTATGACGGCTTCCATTATCCACACATTTCCTTTGCTCAATGTTGCATCGTATGAAATCACTTTATCAAACGATATGGGCTTATGATTTAAGAAGAATGATATGCCATACCTTGTACCCGGCGTTCCGCAAATCGTGTAACGCACTGTAAGTGTATCTTTATTGGTAAGATTGATATTGTCATACACTAATTCGCCATCATAGGAAATAGTCGAATAAACGCCGCTATCCAATGTATCCATAGTAATTTCATCCCAACCGTTTTTCACAAGCTCATTCTCAATAAAAGAGGAAGTGATTTTTTCTTCTGCAACGCTGACATCACGAAAAATATTTTCACTTTCTCCATAAAAGATATCGCTGTCTGGAGCATCCTCATTAAAATGCAGTTTCAGCGCTCTTTCAAGGTGTTGGTGATACCAGCCGTAACTCGATGTTTCTTTCATATCGGGTTGGAAAGCGGGATTGGTAATGCTCAGGATTGTAATATTTAGGGTATCACCTTTTTTTCCCGTGTTCGGTGTAAACAAAAACGAAAATTTTTCTTCGTGCTTTTCTGATGTTTGGAAACAATGGAGATACTCATATTCCGCCCTTGTATCATTTACCTTGTACGCTTGTGGCTTTCCGTCCAAAAAGAGCAGGAAGCCTATGTTATCCAATTTCCCCTCTGATGCAAACTGATAGTCCAAGGTGAATTCTCCGCCGTGATATTCATACGGTAAAACACTCTGGTCATCCGCTCTGGCGGGACTTACTTCCTCGTGGCTGAGAACACCTAAAGAACCGTCTTCCTCTGATTTCATGAATGGATTTTCTTCCGTGTTTTGCGGGGGAGCTTTCCCGTCCTCAATGTTATAATTTCCGCAAGCTGTCGTAGTGAATAGCAAGCCGCAAATCATAACTAATGATAATATTCGTTTTCGCATTGTTTATCCTCCTGTCATGTTTGATGTATTTCAATTATAAAAGCCAAATGTCAAAATGTGGTCAAGGAATAGGAAATTACATAAGAAAAACCAACAGACTGTGATTTCTCACAAGCCTGCTGGTTCTGCGTCCTATGTGTCTTACTCTTTATGTATTTATATTGCTCGATAAATGGGAATTTTTTAATATTTTCAGTGCTTTTTTGAAGAAACGGCGGCGCAAACTACAAGCAAAATTAAGTCAATCCAGTATCCAATACAAATGTACCCAACAATCGGATGGATCAATTTTATTTCATTTGTCAAAACAACAGCAAGCAGAAGACCTATCAAAAGAAGGACAATGCCGATACCTGCCGAAAAGCGAACAATCTTGTCCATCTGTGCAAAAGAACCGATACACAGTATGATAGCGGGAATCCATACAGCCAGATGAAATACAACACCAAGATAATTAAATGCTCCTACCCCCTCTTGAAAAAGTATTTTAAAAGTTTCAGTAAAAAACCATGAATCCTGATTGACTATCAGCCCATTAGGAAAAATATTATACATTGGTACAACAAAACTGCATAACAATAGAACAACTGAAACTGTTTTCAGAATTTTATTTTTTTGTTCCATCTACGTTCCCTCCATAAAATAAATAATCTCAGTACACCTTATTAAGGATTAAGGCAAAGGTATCATATTTTGATTTTCCAATATGTCAAACTGGAATTTGTATTATAGCCGCATCTGCATTACAGTAACGGGGATTGTTCGATCTTGATAGAGGCTTTTGCACAAGCCCCATGGGGCGGTTGGTTTGAAAGCTCTATGGTTCCCCCATGCTTCTGGCACAGCACCCGGCTCACCG
>OFFS01001399.1_pt1 | contig 10764 bp, 8 predicted proteins | sample 1521541 | NCBI WGS metagenome assembly OFFS01 (sample SAMEA3504127, study PRJEB24116) | mouse gut metagenome | biome: mouse gut; feature: mouse-associated habitat; material: faeces | place: Denmark | collected 2011 | reverse complement strand
TATTTGTTGTTTATCGGAAAGGAATCCGAATCATCGAGTAGCGATGATTGATTGTCAAGTTTCAGGGAGGAAACAATATGAAAACAACGTCTTATCAATATGGGGGAATGCTGCCAGGCGGACTCCAGAATGCAGGGGTTCCACAGAGCGTTAATGTTTCACGCAAGAAAAATAACAGATGCTCCAGCTATCTCAAGCAAAATAATCAAAAAAAATTACCGAAGAAGAGATTAAATTATAATCCTAGGGAGATTCGCAATAGCCTAATGCTTGCCAATAAGTCACAGAGTGCAGGAAGGGTAGTCTGTCAGGCGAAAGCAAAGCTCAGCAGTTTGCTGAAATGCAAAGGGACCGGGATGTATAATGAGCTTGCCAATGCGGTCATTCATGCCAGGCGCATGGTTTACTGCGCTCAGATGAAAAATCGCAATTTAAAGAAAGAAGAGCAGCTTCAGAAGCGCTATGCAAAACAGGAGGAAGCAGAAGAACAAAAGCAAAGAAGAGAAGTAAAGCGAAAAGTACAACAGAAACAGCATGTCTTGGAACAGAAGCTGAAAATGGAAAAGCTTCAGAAGATGCGCAGGCAGAAGCAGCATCACGAGGAAGTTATTAGAAAGAGGAGGATGAACCGGCTGGCAGAAAAAGGAAAGATGGATGAGGCCGATATGGAATACCAGAAGAACATGGATCGGGATTCTCAGAGTGATTCTGCAGCAAATTATTATGCGGTTTGCCTGCCGATGGACGGCGTGGAGCTGGAACTCAGTGAAGACGTAATGGGGCGTACAGAGGAGCAGTTAGAACAACAGGCAGAAATGATGATTCAAGCAGAGCTTAACATGATGGGAATAACGGCTGCGATCCCTGATCTGTCTTGCCTTGCAATGCCGGAAGCAGCTTCTGGCACAACCGCTGAAGCGGTGGCAGTCGATATCGTGGTTTAAAGGTGAATGATAAGATGTCGCTGAAACGGAAGCAGCTCCTTTTTGATCTATAGATCTGCTTCCTGCCGTGTCAGCGGCAATGTAAAGATAAATTCAGTTCCTACGCCCTCGGTGCTGATGACATTGATATTTTCGTTATGGGCAGAAATGATTTCCTTGACGATGGCTAATCCAAGGCCAGTGCCCTTTTTATCTTTGCCTCGGGATAAATCTGTTTTATAAAAGCGTTCCCAGATTTTCTTAATGCTGTCTTTCGGGATGCCGATGCCAGCGTCCTTGACGGAAATGAAAACTTTGTCATTCTTTTCCGTTGTTTCAATCGTGATAGAGGAACCAGGATGGCTGAACTTGATGGCATTGTCAATCAGGTTATAGAGTACCTGCTGGATTTTGCTGATATCTGCTGATACGAAAGACTCTTCGCCTGTAAGAATTAGTTCAAAGGAAATCTTTTTCTGTTTACATGTGCCCTCGAAAGATTGTACTACCATTTTGATGGTATGATTGATGTCGAAACTAGTAATGTCCATGATAGAGCCCTTGGTTCCGTATTTGTTCAATTCCAGCATGCTTTGCGTCAGCTTATTCAGACGTTCCGTTTCAAAAAGGATGATGTTCAGATATTTGTCCTGCATTTCGTGGGGAATCGTTCCGTCCATAATTGCCTCGATATAGCCTTTGATGGAGGTCAGCGGAGAACGAAAATCGTGTGAGACGTTGGCGATGAATTTTCGCTGGTCTTCCTCGAGCGTGGATAGCTCCGTTGCCATATAGTTAAAAGAACCTGCCAGGTAGCCTATTTCATCATTGGAGCGAATATTGATTTTGGTATCAAAGTTACCCTCTGAATAATCTTTCGCAGCATTGGTGATTTTACGGATTGGAAGGTAAACGGTAAAAGTGAAAAGCCCAAGCATCACGAAAGCACAGAGAAAGATAATCGCAAGCGTCATGTAAGAAATATCTAAAAATCCGTTTTTCAAATCTATCAGGTCGGAAATTGGTTTGTGGACCATGAGATATCCCCGTACTTTATATTTAATGGTAACAGGTGAAAATACGGAAAGGGTTTTTTCAGAGAATGTGTCAAAAAAAGTTCCTTTTTGGTAGTATTTGGTACCGAAATCAGAAATATCGAAGCCCTCGATGGTATTCTTTGCAACAGCGTTTGGACTTGTATTGATGAGAATGGAGCCATCGGTACTGACCAGCCAGATATCCGCATCTAAATAAGTTGCCACAGACTGCAAATGAGAGGTGATGTCCTCCAACGTCATGGTGCCTTGATAATAGTTGGAGGCATAACTTCCAGCAAGCAGATTTGACTCCCGGTACATGCTAGAGATGGTGTCTTCCTCTATATGAAGCAATGCCATATAGGCGGTAAATGTGGCAATGGTCAAAAAGCTTAAAATTCCAAATATGACATATCCTAGCAATAACTTTAAGTATAATGTGCGTTTCACTGTTTCACCTCAAATTTATAGCCAATACCCCAAACGGTGGCAAGGTTCCAGGAACCGTGGTCTTTGATTTTTTCTCGGAGCCGCTTCACATGGACGTCCACGGTCCGGGTATCACCAATGTATTCATATCCCCAGATATGGTCCAAGAGCTGCTCTCTGGTAAATACCTGATTGGGTGACGAGGCCAGGAAATACAAGAGCTCTAGCTCTTTGGGCGGCATATCCACAGGTTTGCCATAATAGAGCACGGAATAATTGCTTTGATTGATGACAAGATCTGGGTATTCCACACATTTAAGATTGACGGCGGCAGGCTCCTGCTTTGTGGGCTGGTAGCGCCGCAGCACTGCTTTTACACGGGCAACCAGCTCCTTGCTATCAAAAGGTTTCATGATATAGTCGTCAGCGCCTAATTCCAGTCCCAGCACTTTGTCAAAGATTTCTCCTTTTGCCGAGAGCATGATAATGGGGAGATTTGACTTTGTGCGGATTTCCCGGCAAACCTGATAACCGTCGATGCCTGGCAGCATCAGGTCTAGCAGGACCAGGTTAGGGTTGTATTGCTCAAATACATGAAGTGCCTCTTCGCCATCATGAACCATGCGGGTGTCATAGCATTCCTTTGTGAGGTACAAAGAAATCAGTTCCGCTATATTTACGTCATCATCTACGATAAGGATTTTTTGTTTTGCAGCCATAAGAAGCCTCCTTTATTTAAATTCCGCAATGGTGACCCCAGAGTCGCCTTCTCCGAATTCTCCAAGCCGGAATGATTTGACATATTTCAGTCGTTTTAAATGGTTTTGTACTGCATTTCTCAGAGCGCCAGTTCCCTTGCCGTGTACGATGCGCACCGAGGGCATATGTGCCAGGTAGGCATCGTCTAAGTATTTATCTAGCAAAGGCAGCGCTTCGTCAATCGTTTTGCCAATGAGATTGATTTCTGTGGAGACGGAGGAGGATTTTGACATTTTTAGCTTTCCGGCACTGGTGCTTTTTTTCTGATTTCCCAGCGCAGGGGTATCTTCCAGCAATATCAAGTCTCGCACGTTTACCAGAGAGCGGAGGATTCCCATCTGCACATACAGATCTCCTTTGCTGTTGGGCAGGGTGTGGACGGTTCCTTTCAAATTCATGCTTAATACTTTCACGGAATCGCCAATGCGCAGGTTTTTGGGAATCTTATGACTGGGTTCCTGCGCTTTTTGCTTTAATGATATATTCTTTTCCAGATCGTTCATTTTCCCCCTCAGTTTGCTTCGTTCCTGTTCCATCTCTTTGGCACTGGGGTGAGATTGTCCATATTTATTAAAGTTTTTAATGGTGCGGTCGGCAATCTCTTTTGCCTCTCTTAAAATGGCATGCGCATCTTCGCTGGCTTGGCGAAGGATCTTGTCCCGCTGGCTTTCCAGCTTATCCTGCTTCTCTTTCAGCTTGCGTTTTATGGATTCAGTCTCTTGGCGGTATTGCTCTGCTTCCAGTCGTTCTTGCTCCATGGCAATGCGGCTTGCTTCCAGATGAGAGACCAGATCTTCGAAGCTTTCATCCTGCTCAGACATGCGGCGCCTTGCATCTGCAATAATATCTTCTGGGAGTCCAAGCTTGCCAGAGATCGCAAAAGCATTGCTTTTTCCAGGAATGCCAATTAGAAGACGATAAGTGGGACTTAAAGTTTCCAGTGAAAATTCACAGCAGGCGTTTTCTACGCCGGGTGCAGACAAGGCAAACACTTTTAATTCGCTGTAATGGGTGGTTGCCATGGTCCTTATGCCGCAGTCATGCAGCTTTGACAAAATGGAAATGGCAAGCGCTGCGCCTTCGGCAGGATCTGTTCCGGCGCATAATTCGTCAAATAATACCAGGGAGTGTTCGTCTGCCTGTTCCAAAATAGAAACGATATTTGTCATATGGGAAGAAAAGGTGCTGAGGCTTTGCTCAATGCTCTGTTCATCCCCGATATCTGCGAATACTTGATGGAATACGGAAAGTTCAGAGCGGTCGTTGGCTGGAATATGAAGCCCTGCCTGCCCCATCAGGGTAAATAGTCCCACAGTCTTAAGAGAGACGGTTTTGCCTCCGGTATTAGGTCCTGTTACAATCAACAGATTAAAGTCGTCTCCTAAGCGAATATCGATCGGAACCACTTTGTGATTGTCTAAAAGCGGGTGCCGTCCTTTTCGAATTTTTATGCGGTGTTCCAAGTTAAAAAGAGGAGCCGTGCCGTTGTAACTTTTGGCAAGAGAAGCTTTTGCAAAAATAAAGTCTAATTCGGTCAGAATGTCATAATCGTCTTTTAAATAAGGAATGTATTCTGCTGCCAGGCTGCTAAGGCTGGCAAGAATGCGCTCAATTTCCTCTTGCTCTTTTAGGAAAAGTTCTTTTAGGTCGTTATTCAGTTTTACTACGGTCATGGGTTCGATGAACAGCGTGGAGCCGGTGGAAGACTGGTCGTGGATCATTCCAGGAACCTGCCCTTTTGCCTCAGCTTTGACAGGCAGGCAGTAACGCCCGTTACGCATAGTGATCACGGTATCCTGCAAATGAGTTCGTGTATCAGAACTGTTCAGCATCGAGTTAATCTGGCTACGAATTTTATCATTGATGTTCTTTATGGAGCGCCGGATGTTTTTTAATGTTGCGGATGCGTCATCTGCAATTTCGTCTTCTGACAGGATGCAACGCCGGATCTCTTCTAACAGCGGCGTTAAGGGCTCGATTCTGGTAAATAACTCATCCAGGGAATCAGCCTTTGCATCTTCTCGGTCACTGCGGGAGTAGGATTTTGCCCGCTTTGCAACTTCTAACAGGGAAGCTGTCTTAAGAAGCTCATCGATGCTGAGCACGCCTCCAATTTCCAGACGTTTTAGAGAAGCGCCGATATTGTGAGTGCCGGAAAATGACAAAGTCCCTTTTTGATATATCCTTGTCAGAGCATCAGAAGTTTGCCGCTGTGCAAGCTCGATTTGCTCCAGGTTTTCGGAGGGTTCCAAGACCTTGCAGAGCTCTCTGCCCGAGGCGCAGGTGGCATGTTCGCAGAGCAGGCTGATAATTTTGTCATATTCTAATGTGTGAAATACTTTTTTATTCATAAAATTGTTCCTTATAGTATTGTATTGGCAGCTGTTTCCCCCCAATCAGGGAATGCTTTACTGATTGTTTTTGTGGACATTATATCGTATAAATAAAAATCTTGCAACAAAAGCCGGAAAAACGTATAATAGAAAAAGAGGTGCGCTGTTGTTTGGTTTGCAGACAGTGATGAGCTTGGTATTTTGGAAGTTGAATCGTAATGGTCCATGGTACTGTAATGTATTTCAGGAGGGCGGCTATGAAGCAACAGGAGAAGATGGAAGATAAATTTGATTTCATCAAGGAGAAGATTAAGGACAAGCCAATTAATAAGAAACGTTTGTTGATCCGGGCGGGATATAACCTTCTGTGCGCAGTGATATTTGGATCTACAGCTTGCTTTGTATTTGTGTGGTTAAGGCCCTATATGGAGGATTGGCTTTATCCTGAAAAGGGTTCTGCTATCAGCATTCCCAAAGATGATATTCTTCTGGACGGAGGGGTTGTGAAAAAAGAAGATTTTTCCCAGGGGGGTAGTTCTGGACAGACGCAAGAGAGCCAAGAAAAGGATGACAAAGAGCAATCTTCCACACAGCAAAAGCCTGAGGAGAACGTTCACGAACCCGGGCAGTCCGTGGAGCCGCAATTGGAACTGGAAGATTTTCAAAAACTGCAGAGTAAGCTGTATGCGATCGGCAAGGAAGCCAATAAATCCGTAGTTACTGTTACAGGGGTCACTAGCGGAATGGATTGGTTCGATACTCCTTATGAAAGCGAGAGCCGTTCGGCAGGCGTGATTTTTGGAAGTAATGAACAAGAGCTTCTGATTCTTACTGAAAAGAAGACCATTGTGGATGCCCAATCGATCACCATCACATTTATAGATGGAGAGGAAGTGTCAGCCTCTCTGAAAAAGTATGATGGCAATACGGGGATTGCCGTGATCTGCGTCCCGGTGTCAGATATTTCCAAGCAAACAATGGAAAAGATTGAAGTTGCGTCGTGGGGAAACTCTTATACGGTAACCCAGGGGACGGTTGTAATTGCAATTGGCAGCCCATTGGGCACCAGTTATTCGATTTGCTGTGGAACGGTGACTTCTTCTCAAAACAAGGTTTCCACCATTGATACCAATTATACGGTATTCACCACGGATATTATCGGAAGTGAAAATGGAAGCGGCGTGCTGATAAACTTGCAGGGAGAAATTGTCGGGCTGGTGCTTCAAGATTATAGTAGCCAGAATGACCGGAATACGATCACGGCGTTGTCGATATCCGAATTGAAACAGATGATAGAGGATTTGGCGAATAATCGCAATGTCGCATATGTGGGACTGCGGATCAGTACGGTAACAGATGATATCGCAAAAGAATATAGGATACCCAAAGGCGTATATGTTAAGTCTGTGGCGCTGGACTCTCCAGCCATGGCGGCAGGACTGCAGCAAGCAGACGTAATTACGTCAATAGATGGAGAGGAAGTTGCCACGGTAGAGCAATACTTCCAAAAAATTTATGCCAAAGAGCCGCAAGACGTGATTAACATTCATATAAAACGTCAGATTGGGGAAGATTATGTAGATTTGGAGTGTGCGGTGACTGTTGGAGTTTTGCAATAGGAACGGCAGAGAATGGAGGAAATTTATGAAATATATTGAGACCCTGCGGGAAGGGGAACGTGTTGCAGAGATTTATTTATGTAAAAATAAGCAGACTGCGCTCACCAAGGCTGGAAAGCCTTATGAATCTTTAATATTGCAGGATAAGACAGGAACGCTTGATGCCAAAGTATGGGATCCCAATTCACAAGGAATTGATGATTTTGACACTTTGGATTACATAGCTGTTGTAGGAGATGTCACTAGTTTTCAGGGAGCGTTGCAGCTTAATGTCAAACGGATTCGAAAAGCGCGGGAAGGCGAATATGATTCAAAAGATTATCTGCCTGTCAGCGATAAGGATATTGATCTGATGTATCAGGAACTTACCCAATTTATTCAGGATATGAAAAATCCTTATTTGAAAAAGCTATGTTCTGGATTTTTCTTGGAGGATCAAGATTTTGAGCGGCGTTTTAAATTTCATAGCGCCGCTAAAAATGTGCATCATGGATTTGTTGGAGGGCTGCTGGAGCATACGCTTAGCGTGGTGAAACTGTGTGAATATTATACAAAGGCTTATCCGATGCTTCAGCGTGACTTGCTGCTGGCGGCAGCCATGTTTCATGATGTAGGAAAACTGGAGGAATTATCGGTATTCCCAGAAAATGATTATACAGATGCGGGGCAGCTTTTAGGGCATATACTGATTGGGGCAGAACTGGTAGGAGAGAGAATTCGTGCCATTCCCGGCTTCCCAGTTAAGCTGGCGAATGAATTAAAGCATTGTATTTTATCGCATCATGGCGAGTTAGAATATGGTTCTCCTAAGAAACCAGCAATTGCCGAGGCGCTTGCGCTCAGTTTTGCAGATAATACAGATGCCAAGATGCAGACGATGAAGGAGGCATTGGAGGCGACAAATGGAAATACTGGCTGGCTGGGATATAACCGGTTATTTGAATCTAATATCCGAAAGACAAGTGAGGAATGATATGTTTCAGAAAAATATGGAGCTTGAGCTTTTCATTGAAGATATGGGCGTGAATGGCGAAGGCATTGGCAAATTGGACGGTGCGGCGTTTTTTGTGAAAGACGCCGTAATTGGCGATCATGTCCGGGTCAAAATTATGAAAATGAAGAAGCGGTATGGATATGCCAGGCTTTTGGAGGTGATTTCGCCTTCTCCTTACCGCATACAGCCGTTATGCGCATGTTATCGTCAGTGTGGTGGCTGTCAGATACAGGCGTTAGAGTATGCGCAGCAGCTTAAGTATAAAGAGCGCAAAGTGCGAAATAATTTAGAACGTATCGGGGGACTTTCCATAGAGGGAACAGAAATAGGAGCAACAGCACAAGGGATTCTCTTTCATCCGGTTATCGGTATGAAAGAGCCTTTTTTCTATCGGAATAAGGCTCAGTTTCCAATAGGAACGGACAAAGAGGGAAAGATTATCACGGGCTTTTATGCTGCGAGGAGCCATCAAATTATTTCTAACCGCAAGTGCTGTCTTGGAGTCGGGGAAAATCAGGAAATACTGGATATTGTGGTTTTTTTCATGGAGAAATACCATGTTCCGCCTTATGATGAAGTTCAAGGCAAGGGACTGGTGCGCCATGTGCTGGTAAGGTATGGATTTGCCACCAGGGAAATCATGGTCTGCCTGGTGCTTAATGGTAGAAAGCTCCCTTACGCAGATCAATTGACGCAGGAGTTGCGGCGTATTCCGGGAATGACCAGCATTATGCTCAATGTCAATGACAAGAACACCAATGTGATTCTCGGGGATGAGCTGATAAATTTATGGGGTCAGGATTATATTACGGATTGTATCGGAGATGTAAAATATCAGATCTCTGCCTTGTCTTTCTATCAGGTAAATCCTGTCCAGACGAAGAAATTATATGAGACAGCGCTGGCTTTTGCCTGCCTTTCGGGAAAGGAAGTCGTGTGGGATCTGTATTGCGGAATCGGCACGATTTCTCTATTTCTGGCACAAAGGGCAAAATATGTTTATGGCGTTGAAGTGGTTGCGAATGCGGTTGATGACGCCAAAACGAATGCAAGGATTAATGGGATTGAAAATGTGGAATTTTTTGTGGGGAAAGTGGAAGAGGTAGTGCCATCTTTTTCAGAGAATGACAGGATGCGTCCAGACGTCATCGTGGTAGATCCGCCTCGAAAAGGCTGCGATCAAAAATGCCTGGAAACCATTGTCGCTATGCTTCCGGAACGGGTGGTATATGTGAGCTGTGATTCCGCGACGCTTGCCCGGGACTTGAAGTATTTATGTGAACGGGGATATGAAGTGAGAGAGGTGCAGCCGGTGGATATGTTTCCGCAGACGACACATGTGGAGAGCGTATGTCTACTACATCGGAAGGATTCGTGAAAATCCTTGATTTTAGGCACTTTGAGAGGTTTTTCAGCTTTTCAAAAAGTGACCGGAAAACGTATAAAAAAGCGATTTCCGATGGTGTAAACGTCTCCGTGGTTCTTGATATGGTATCACGGAACACATCGAAGTAAAGTTCATAATTCATCAAAAACTGTATTATTCAAATAGAGAAAAAAGTATGGGAGACCGTTCATTTTCAAGGCTTTGAGGATGGGCGGTCTTTTTTAGTTTCTATATTAGTTTATTGGAAATGAGAGGTGGTGATGGATATGGCAGGGAAAAAGCAGGATAATTCTTCAATCGTTCAAGAAGAGGGTGTTGGAAGTAAGCAGAATACATTTGATGGAAAAATCCAATATTTGTCCTTAAATCAGTTGGCAGACTTCAAAAATCATCCGTTTAAAGTGGAAATGAATACGGAATTATTTGAACTGATGCAGAGTATTGAAAAAGAGGGTGTTCTGGTGCCGCTGCTTGCAAGGCCGAATCCAGCAGGGCAGGGATATGAGCTGATAGCGGGACACCGAAGAAAGGCAGCCAGTAAATGGGCAGGGGTGGATAAAGTTCCTGTTATGGTTGTGGAATTGGATGATAACCAGGCGGTAATCGCAATGGTTGACAGCAACCTGCAGAGGGAGCATATCAAGCCCAGTGAAAAGGCGTTTGCCTACCGGATGAAATTAGAGGCAATGAAACAGCAGGGGAAAAGGACGGATTTAACTTCCTGCCAAGTTCGAGCTGTTGACAAACCTCCTAATTCGTAAATGTCACAAGATATCATGATAAAAATCTAGCAAAAATAACAGAAATATTCCAAAGAAAAAAGTCATGGTTCTCTATGCCATGGCCTTTATCATCCTTTTAAGATTTAATGCCGTTGACGATAAGAGGCACTGCTGTTCAGCCGCCTCTAATCCTCTTCTATATAAGAATTTCAAGTTATGTCTTGACTTTTGCGCAGCAAAGCTGCCTTCACTCCATATCTGTCGCAGAAGCAAAACCTTGGCGTGTGTTTCCGTACCATCTTTTTCATGATTCTTTTTTACAACGCCTTCAAAAATATTTACTTGAATTCTTTTATCAGAACCTTTTTCTCCTATGCACCTGTTATGGAATGGGCAGCCTTTACATTCAGCCTTTGGACAGCGGTACTCTTTTGTTACAGTATTTATTGTTCTATTGAGCCGGTGCAGCGGAAGTGTTTTTCCTCCGGGACAGATGAATCTGTCATCCTTTTCATCATACTGAAAATCTTTCCTTTGAAATTCTGTAGTTCCTCTTTTTTG
>OFFS01001387.1_pt1 | contig 10827 bp, 7 predicted proteins | sample 1521541 | NCBI WGS metagenome assembly OFFS01 (sample SAMEA3504127, study PRJEB24116) | mouse gut metagenome | biome: mouse gut; feature: mouse-associated habitat; material: faeces | place: Denmark | collected 2011 | reverse complement strand
AGTCAACCTCGTCGATAATGGCGTATTTAAGCCCTCTTTGCACAAGCTGCTCTTTATATATGACCATGTTGTCTCTCAGATAGTCAAATCCCAGTTCATTATTGGTGACATACGTGATGTCGCAGTTATACTGCTCGCGGCGCTCGTCATTGTCCATGCTGTTGAGGACCACGCCCACCGTCAGGCCGAGGAACTCATGCACCTGCCCCATCCACTCCGCGTCACGCTTTGCCAGGTAGTCATTGACCGTGACGATGCTGACGCCTTCTCCGGTCAGCGCGTTTAAGTAAGCCGGAAGGGTGGACACCAATGTCTTTCCTTCGCCGGTCTTCATCTCCGCGATACGTCCCTGATGCAGGATGATGCCTCCTACAAGCTGAACACGGTAATGCCTCATGCCAAGGGTACGCACAGCAGCCTCCCTCACGGCGGCAAATGCCTCCGGGAGAATGTCGTCAAGCGTCTCCCCGTTTCCCAGCCTCTCCCGAAATTCTTTTGTCTTATCTTTAAGCTCTGCATCCGAAAGTTTCTGCATCTGAGGCTCCAGCGACTCAATGGCATCCACAATCGGGTAGATTCGTTTCAGTTCGTTCTCGCTGTGCGTTCCAAATATTTTCTGTAATAAACCCATTCCGAAAAAACTCCTTATCCGTAAATTTGCCTAAACTTCATTTTAACACTATCCATACCCCAATTCAACCAATTTGCAAAGTGTTCACAATATCGTTACAGATAGGCTGCGGCTATGTGTAGCATTTTATCATATTATAAGGCAGTTTTCCACCAAAAATATCCAGCGCGCTTCCGATTGTAAAATCAACCCTTCCGGGAGTTTGACACTTCCTTTTAACATCATATCACAATAATCCTTTATTTAAGCCAAGGGTGGCTTATTTTTTTGTCAAATTTTTAAAATTATTACGTGCGCTTTTGTGCGCTTTGTTGTATGATTAGATTATATCACGAAGGGAGGCATTTCGCATGTATATCTCGCTTACAGGAAATTCTGATAACAAAGATGTCTATATTAAGCGCTCATACCGTAAAAGCAATGGAAAAACTGCTACCCAAATCCATAGAAAACTTGGTAAACTGAACAAACTCTTAGAACAGTTTTCCGGAGATTTTGATGCTATGATGGCGTGGGCAAAATCAGAGGCAGAAAAAGACACGATAGAATACAACTCTAAAACAAGCAATGTTACAGTTTCTTTCTCCAGAAGCTCTTATATTCCCAAAAATGAAGAACGCTGCTTCCGGATTGGATATCTGTTCCTTCAAAAACTGTGCACGGAATTAAATATCGATTCCATTTGTCGAAAGATTTCTAAACGCCACAAATACACTTATGATTTCAGTGCAATTCTTACGGATCAGATTTTTTCCAGAATCCTGGCTCCCTCCAGCAAACTGAGCAGTTTCTCTTACTGCCAGACGCTGCTTGAACCGCCTAAGTATGAATTACAGAACATCTACCGCGCACTTTCCGTTATGGCTGAAGAATCTGACTTCATTCAGGAGGAACTGTACCGTAATTCAAACTTCGTTCATCCGAGAAACAAAAAGATTCTTTACTACGACTGTACGAATTATTACTTTGAAACTGAGCAGGATGATGATTTTAGAAAGTATGGAAAAAGCAAGGAAAACAGACCAAATCCCATCGTCACAATGGGATTATTTATGGATGCGGATGGAATTCCCCTTGCTTTTGATGTGTTCCCGGGAAACCAGAATGAACAGACAACCTTAAAACCTTTGGAAACAAAGGTAATACGCGACTTTGCATGTGGCGGGTTTATCTTCTGCTCGGATGCCGGGCTTGGCAGTAAGTCAAACCGAAGATTTAACAGCTTTGCAAACCGTTCTTATGTCATCACACAATCCCTAAAGAAGATGCGTGAGGAAGACAGGCTGATTGCCTTAAATCCAAAACAGTTTCGCAGGCTCGGTTCCAGTCAGTTCATTGATTTATCCACTCTTGATGAATCCGATCCGGATATTTACGAAACAATCTTTTACAAAGAAGTGCCTGTTGTAAATGGAAACATGGATGAGACCGTCATTGTAACCTATTCTCCAAAATACAAGGCATATCAAAAAAGAATTCGCGAGCAGCAGATAGCACGCGCTGTAAAAATGATGGAACAGCCGGGTAAAAAAAGACGTGGCAAAAACCAGAACGACCCAGCACGTTTTATTAAATCTACTGCTATAACACAGGAGGGTGAAGTTGCAGGCAAAAACATATATGACCTGGATCTGGACCGTATATCGGAAGAAGAAAAATATGACGGATTTTATGCGGTCATAACAAATCTCGAAGGAGAAGTTGGAGAAATCTTAAAAATCAACAGGCAGCGTTGGGAAATTGAAGAAAACTTCCGAATCATGAAAACGGATTTTGAGGCACGTCCTGTCTATGTCAGGCGAAAGGATCGCATCAAAGCACATTTCCTTATCTGTTATATTAGTCTGCTTGTGTATCGTCTGCTTGAGAAAAAAATCGGAAACAGCCATACCTGTAACGAGATTCTGAGCACGCTTCGTTCCATGCAGGTAACACTTTTGTCAAAAGAAAGCGGCTATATCCCTTCTTACAAAAGAACAGACCTGACGGATGATCTGCATAAGGCATTTAGCTTTCATACGGATTATGAATTTATCTCAAAATCAGCCATGAGAAGCATAATAAAAAGTACCAAAACAATAGAAGTAAAAAAATAGCACAAATCGTTTTCAAAGAGAAAATGGCTACAGTCCGCATAATTACTGGATTTGTAGCCACTTTTCACTTTCACAAGTGTCAAACTCGGGATTATATCATCCAGTATCAGTTTCCGCAAGGCCTCCATATTCTCCGGGCTTCGCTCTCTTTTCAGGCTGTCTCTCAGCTTTAAGATCATGAATGGCATCAGGATTATCATCCTGCGGCGGCTTATTTCTTCTATGCTGTGTTCCAAAAGCTTGAACACCGGAATTTTATACTCAAAGCTCCCCTGTGCTCCAAAATCCAGAAGGAGCGTCTTCGTGTCCGGCATCCCGTTATGCCTATAGAGCTGGATGACCCGGAGGTCCAGGAATACCAGAACATCCCCGCCTGACCTTTCCCTAAGCGCATAGCGATACCCGTAATCGAACACCCGAAACTCTATCTCCTCGTCCTTATACATCTGCGCCTCCATATGATAAGAATGCCTGCCGTTAACCGTAAGAATCGTATCTGCAATGGTACGGTTCAAATCATCGTCGTGGCTTTCCGTCCAGTTATAAGCAATGGCGCTGTCCAGCGGATAGTCTGTATCACCATGCTTTTTCCTTTCCTAATATGCAACCCGGCTACTGTAAAGTCCATAAAGCCCCCTAAAAAGCATACGCCTGCACATTCATAGCGACCACCCTCTTCCTTTCTCATATTCGATAAAAGTTCTGGTAAACACGAAAGATACTTTCTGATAAATATAGAATAATAAATCCTGAATGGATTTATAGATGTTGTGATGATAACACAAAAAGTTTCAAAATACAATGAAATCTTTCAATTAATATAATAAAATTGGCAAATAACGGGGCGCATCTCTCACGATACGCCCCGTCTGGATTAGATTCCTTTTCCTTCGGCGGATTGGCCTGCCCATCTGTCGGCAAGCTCATCTTCAAATTCATCTTCCCGTTTCTTCATATTATGACGATGCCATACAAAGACAACTACCATAACGAGCAGCACGATCAATGCCGGCAAATCCCACGCGCACAATCCAAAGAAACTATGTGAAAACATATATTCTAACATATTCTTTCCTCCATCACTTTCTGCTTTTTGATATTATGCCGCTTTACTGCCATGCTTTATATCAAAGTCAGCTATCTCTCTTCTGGCCTCAAAAATCTTTTCCTGATGCTTCTTCATGTTCTTTGTGTAGAACAGCTCCAAAATTAATGCCAACAGCATAATCAGGAAATGTAAGATACAGCATTTATGATTATGAGGACCTGCTGCCAACGGCACTTCTCCGTCATCTACCTGCTGCAGCGGTTCAACACCTACTTCCGGCTGAGCTGCAAGCGGTACCTGTGGATCATCTACCTGAGTCAGCGGTGTTACTACCGGGGTCAGCGCTGCCTGTGGGGCTGCTGCCGGTGCCGGAGTCGGTGCCGCCTGTGCTGGCGCCGGCGCTGGTGTTAATGCATCCGGCGTAATATCTCCCGGTGGAGTTGGTGTTGGCATTGGACCCGGTATCGGTGTCGGAATTGGTGTCGGAATTATACCTTCTTCCGCACGGCTATACGTTACTGTAAATGTGATATTACCTGTAATCTCGGTTCCTATTACCGGCTCTGATGGCTCCCAGATTCCCTCCGGATTATATCCATCACTTGCAGATGTAACCGGAAGCTGCTCTGCTGTCAATACCGCTTTTCCTGTTTCCGATGGCTCTCCGGATTCATCGCGCAATGTCACAACAAAGCTATATAAACCGTTCTCCACTCCATTCATTGTGCCATTAACTGCCCTGTATGTTACCGTTGCCTGATACCTGTCTGGTATTCCGTCTGATCCTCCATCCGGTCCGATATCATCTACTGTATATACAACTTCAATGTTCACATCACCATTTATCATTCCGTTAGGTTCTCCTTTTACGGATTCCATGATATAATGATGCCCATCCAAATCAATAGACTCTGGAATTTCACTTTCTACATTATACTTGTCTCCGTCTTTAAACGGCATTCCATCATCTTTTTTCGTAATAACAGCAGTTTCTTTTAATGTTTCGCCCGCATCCGATACATAGCTGATCGTAATCTTTCTGTCCTGACTTACTACCTTTGTTCCCTCGTCTTCAGCGTTTTTCTCGTCGCCGTTGTCTGGGGTAACTGTAACAGTATTTTTTAAAGTAGTATTAATGTCTGTTTCCTTTGTTACGTAGCTTGCATACAGTGTCTTTGTTTCACCCGATGCCAGTGTTACGGAAACAACTGGTTTCGTACCCTCTTCATCTTCTGTTACTGTTATGTTTTCCTGATTTGACAATACATCGCTTATTGTAACTGTCTTATCTTTGTTTGTATTATTTGTGATAGTAATCCTCCATTTAATCGTCGCACCCGCAACTACTTCCGTATCAGTAATTCGGCTTTTAGTTACATCCAGAGGACTTCCTCCAACAGTAACGTCTTTATTGCCTGGGGTAACATCACCTGCCGGGTTATCAAGTTCTGCATCTGCCGTATTGTGTATTACGTCTTCTGTTTTAACACTATCTTTCACTCTAGCCGTAATTTTAAGAATTGCGGAGCCTCCTGCCGGAATGCTCTCTACAGTGTATTTGCCATCTGCCGGCTCAGTTTCATAAATCTCAGCACCTAATTCTGCTCTGACAAATTCCAGCTTACTGTCATCCAGCTTATCTGTAATGACAACATTTTTAGCCTCATATTTTCCTGTATTCTTCACAGTTACTGTGTAAGTTACTATTTCACCTTTTACTGCGGAATCCTTATCAGCCGTTTTTGTTACCTCCAGAGTCGTATCTTTCGGTGTGTCAACAGGTGTCGTCTCTGTACTGGTGGTGCTAGAATCTCCCCCTGTTCCCGGGGTAACTTTCGCTGTATTTACAACATTGCCATTTTTAATATCAGAATTTTTAAATGCTTTTGTTACATAGATTACGGTTTCACCGCTTTCTGGTATATTACCTTCCATAGGGCCGCCGCCAACCCATGTTGCTCCTTGATCTGTCACTTTGTACGCTTTTCCAGGAGTTCCTTTAACGATAATCCTATACAGCAAAGTAACACTCGTTCCATTATCCGGAATTATGACCTTGCCTTCTTCGTTCGGATAGGTAATCCCGGATACTTGAATTTCAGACGGAACGTCATCCTCAGATTTAACAAGTTCCTTCTCAAAACCTGTAATCTCCGAAACTTTACATTGAACATTAAAAGTTGCAAGAACTGTTCCTTTTTCTGCTCCGGTTGCTTCTTTCCATTTTCCACTGGCGTTATCGTATTTTAATCGGATTGTCTGAGTTTCGCCAGAAGTCACCAGAGTATGTTTCTCACCCACTCCAAAGGGAGACTCACACGCATACATATCAGCATAAACTTCTCCGTTTAATATAACGTCACAATAATATTCCCCATTTACCTCTTCAACACTGCCAACTTCAGATTCATACATTCCGTCATGTGTGCCAGTCCAAGTACAGTACTCTTTGTCTTCATGCTTCTTTGTTACGTCATGCACCTTAACGAAGTTCCTTAATATACCATGTAAATCATCTCTCTTAGGCGCATCTGGTGCCTTGGAATCATTTTCTTTCCATTTAGCATAAATTGTCATAGAAACCGGATTTGACGCACTGCCAAGACCCTCACTCCAGTTCAAAGTAACGCTTTCTCCGACAGGATTCTTTCCGTCCTTATCATAATACCATCCCTCGAAAGTATATCCATCTCGAGAAGGGTTTTTCAATGGCGAAAATGTTGCCTGCGTGGATGCAGCAGTCTTCCTTTCTGGTTCAAGAGTGTTTCCACCCTGGGTATCGTAGTGAAGAACATAGTCAGCGTTAACTTTGATTCCAAATACATCGTTATACCGATACCATTTGCGATCTTCATACGCAGTTACGTAATGGCCATAACCATAAGGACAGTAAAGGTTTCCACTGATTGCCCCATTGGAAAACACTATTCCAAAGTTACAATGGTAACAGACTCTCACATCACTACTTACACCTGGCTTTAATGCTTCAAAAATCGTGTCAAAGACTCTTTCTCCGTCATTGATGCCAGCCTTATATGTCGGATTGCCTACAAGATTCTTTCCTGAATTATCTATAAGACTTATATTACAATAGTCACTCGGGGTATAGCTTGCAAACACATATCTATGCGATGGGCACATAAGAGTATTCGTCGGAGCGCCAAGCAAGAAGGATGCTTTCTGGCCCACTTTCATCTCTAAGCTTTGACCAGAATCTCTTACTTTACCCACTGCAGTTGTACCACTCGGCTGTTTATCGGGATTAATTGTTACATCTGCAACAGGGATATAACCAGACCCATAAGTTTCCGCATCCTCAATCCCTTCTGCCTTAAGCACTGACTCATATACCGCATATACTTTTTCTAAAGCTGCCCTCACATCCTCACGTTCAGCAAATTTTTCATCCAAAGCTTCCCACATATCAAGCGCAGCATTAACCTGCCCGCCGACTTCTTCAGCATTCTCTTTTGTTACTTGATCTGCGGAAGGAAGTGCAGCTACTGCATCTAAAAATGCTTTTACTGTTTCTGGAACTTCTTCAGTCTCTTCAGGCACTTTCTCTTCTCCCTCAGGAGCCTCTTCCTCGCCTTCCGGAGTTTTTTCAGTGTCTTCCTTCGGAACTTCTTTGTACTGAACTGCGATTTCCGTATTCTTTTTAATTTCTTTGACAATGTAGCCGTCTTTTACAGCACCATTCTTTGCAACGTCCACATTTTCTGTCTTAACGCTTTCAACGTCAAATCCTTCCTTAGCCGTTACGCTGAACTTGAAGTCTTTGCCCTCTTCCACGTCTTTTTTGTAGCTGGCTGCATTTACGGAACTTCCGGCAACAGTGATGACTCCGGCATCGGAATTGTTTACCTTGAACCTGACTGTGTATTTCTCAGCCTTTTCCTTGGCATCATCCTTATTGTCCTCTTTCGCCTCTTCTTTTGATGGGGATTCAGCTTTCGGCTCCTCTGCCTTGTTTTCGTCCGTCTTTGCGTCCGCGGATTCACTGCCGTTATCTTTCACTTCTGTCTCAGCTTTTGCCGGCTCTGAATCCTTCTTTGTCTCTTCAGCCTTCTCAGGCTCCTCCGGCTTCGTCTCCTTCGCCGGTTTTTTATCATCCGCCTTATTTTCTTCTTTCTTTGGCGTTTCCTTCTTCTCCGGCTCCTGCTTTTTCTCTTCCTTTTCAGGCTTATCAGCAGTTTCCTTCGAAGCCTCTCCCTCGCTGGATTCGGTATTGGCATTCTCCTGTGCATTTACAACGCTTAAATCGCTGACAAATGTGGTGAACACCAATGCAAACGCCAAAAGGAATGCCAATCCCCTCCTTCCTCTTTTTCTTGCTTTCATAAGCACTTTCTCCTTTTCAGATTTTGCACCTAATATTACGTTACATTTATATAGACTGAATTTAGCCGCGGAATTGCTCAGTTTTTGTAAAAATAATAAATATTATTTCTGGTGCAATAGAACGGGGATAACTATAAATTCAATGCCGGTTATCAGCAACCAGGCTGATAACCGGCATTTTGCCAGACGCGCGTCTGTCCTAAACCTTATTAACTTGTCTCCAGCATCTTCCTGAGCCCCTTATATCCCCTGCTCAGATACCGGGTCACGCTGCTTATGCTGCAGTTCATATGGCATGCTATGTCATTCAGGCTCATGTTCGCCATCCATTTCAGCACGATAGCATTCCTCTCCTTCACCGGAAGTTTTTTCAGCGCTTTTTCCAACTCTTCATGTGCTGCCCTTATCATCATAGCCTCCTCCGGGTTGCCTGACGCATGATTGTCTATCACTGTTTCCAGCCCCTGATACCCCGACACGCTCTGCTGCTTTCTCTTTATCGCCATGTCATAGCATATCCGAAAGTTGATCTGCCGTAGCCATGTGACGAAATACTTGGGCTCTTTCAGGTTTCCAATATTTTTAAGCGCTAATATGTACACTTCCTGCAATACATCCTGCGCGTAATCATCATCCCTCATATATTTTCTGGAAAATGCATATTCTGTCTCATATGTCATCGTATATAGTTCCGCAAATGCATTGCTGTCATTTTTCTGCGCGCGCTTTACCAGCTCTGTTATATAAGCCCGGTCTTCTTCACTGACATTTCCCATACTTTTCCACCAGCCATATCTTATTTACCCATGAGCAAACCAGACCTACAAATATTTAAACGGAATCCACCTGACTTTTTTATCCGGCAGCTCCCTCATAAGGGAGACCATCCGCTCCGCCTCAGAAAAATCTGCATCGTCGGATTCTCCAAGCCACCCGCCCGAATCCATCATTATGTACGGAGCACGAAACGCCAGCTGTTTCAAGATATATCCTGCTTTCCGTCCTGTGTCCTCCATCTGCAGCCTGATCCGGCAGCGCCGGCGGTCATAAAGAACCACTTCTCCGCCGGCATCCTCCGTTATATCTGTAAATTCAAGTCTGTACACTTCTCTTGTCTCTTTATTTTCATCCTCTATATATGCCATAATAATTGCATCATACGGCATTTGGAACTCCCGGTTCATTACATCCGTCATCCTGACAGAATCCTTCTCAAACCGGATATCTTTAAGCCGCCTTACGTCCGTTGCCGGATGCCGCCCTTTTCCTGCCGTGGTAGACATGTTCTGTTCCCCCTGATTTTTCCACTCTTTTCAGGTTTTAAAGCTGTGAAAATTTCTCAATAGAACCCATATTGAGATTTTGACAGGAAAACAGCGTAAATTACAGGTTTTGCGAGGAATCGCAGGACGGCTTATGACGGCTTATCCCTTTTTTCCGGTCAAATGTGCTGAAACAGGCGTTATCCGTTCTATATTCAGTCGTTTTGTCTCCGGCGTGCAGTGGGCATAATGGCGTAGTGTAATCTGGGGAGAAGAGTGTCCTAGGAATTCACTTAAAACTTCATATTGAATCCCATTTTCCAGGCATCGGGTAGCGAACGTATGGCGGAGAGTGTGCATGTGGACTCCGATTAAATCCAGCTTTTTGCAAAGCCGTGCGATTTTCTGCTGCATCGTGCGGGGATCGCGGCATTCCGTTTTTGTTCCCTTAAAAAGGAAATCTTTGGGAGCGCCGTTCTCTGCGATTTTCTTTTCCGTCAAGATGGCAGATAAAAATGCCGGAAGGGGAATATCCCTGACAGAAAATTCGGATTTCGGCACGCCCAGCACAAGTTTTGTGCTGCTGATTTCAGTTCCGAGGGGAACGCGGTGCACCGCATGGCGGATATGCAGGATGCCGTTTTCAAAATCCACATCCTCCCACCGGAGCGCACAAAGCTCTCCCACCCTGAGCCCCATATAAAGACAGAGCAGGTATTCTGGCTCATTGTTTGAGAAAATCTCTTCTTCTAATTTTCTCTGCTCTGTCTGTGTAAGGACGCGGGGAGACTTGCATCTTGATTTTGGGAGCCTGATATTCTGATAAGGAGTGCATCGGAGCAGGCCTTTTTCGGCTGCCGCCCCAAACATGCTTTTCAGGAGACGGCATATTCCGTGGAGGGTTGACGGAGCCAGTGTTTCTGACAGTGAATCTGCAAGATGCTGAACTTGCAGCGGTGTGATGTCTGCGATTGCCATTCCTCCCATATGCGGGCAGATGTGGTTGTCAAGATTGCGTCGGTATCCGGCATATGTCTCCGGCCTCACATGAGGACGGATTTCAGCCTCAAGCCAGTAATCCGCCCAGTCACAGAGCTTTATGCTCCCGTATGCAATAGGCAGGCAGTCTGGTTTGCGGTACAATTCGGATTTTATGACAATGAGCCTTTTCTTTACTTCGCTGTATTGTTTCCCATAGATGAATCCGAACCTGGGCCTTCCGTCCGGCTTGCGCCCTTTGATATACCTGCCTTCCCAACGTCCGTCTTTCCGATGATAAATGTTTTCCCCTTTTCTTGGCATAGTACCTCCTTCTTTACATAGACGGCTTATCTGACGGCTTAAAATATCTTTCCCTGAAAGCAAAGAAAATCAGGCATTTTAATTCCTCAGTATTTCCGTCCGATTGACAAATAGGTTGATAAATGGTAACATCTTTGTAAATACATA